>Ga0307474_10002092_pt1 | contig 14339 bp, 12 predicted proteins | sample atmos_gasesECM1C_2_FD_203312 | JGI IMG/M metagenome (GOLD analysis project Ga0307474, IMG submission 203312) | Hardwood forest soil microbial communities from Morgan-Monroe State Forest, Indiana, United States - atmos_gasesECM1C_05 | ecosystem: Environmental > Terrestrial > Soil > Temperate... | reverse complement strand
AGGCCGACGGCGTTTGGGGGGCAAGTGCAGCAGCGGCGCGGTCAGAACCCCCGCGCGGGGGAATGGGTCTTAGCCGAGGGAGCGACTGCGCGCTGGCAATGTCGATCCAGGTCAGCAACCAGAGAGATGAAATTGTGAGTAGCGTGAGGGCCCAAATGTTCCTGCGCTTCATTTTCCCTCCTTCATGCGCATTCCTCTTTTTTGGTCAAAAAGAGGTCGCTGGCCTGTTAACTGGAAGACAAAGACGCTGGGGAAAATCTCTTCGCGATTCGACGGCCTCCAGTGCGATGGCGGGCGGCATTATCCCTTTCGTCGCGCTGAGTTGTCAATGTGCAGGAAATTTCACTTGGGAGCTAGGCGCCTCCATCCCCGCCGGATCCGAATGCATTCGCACTAAGGTATGCCGCGAGTACCCGCAGCACGTAGGTCTCATTCTCGAAGGTTTGCAGCAATTCGAGATGGGGGGGAGTATCTTTCCAAACTTTTTGGTCGGCGGCGTCCAGCGCACTGAGCCAGCTGTGAAATCTCAGTGAACACCCAAAAGCGGCCATACATGATCACCTGAAAAGCGGCCATACTTTCAGAAGAAACGTCCGGGACATTGACAGCAGCGGGAGGGTAAGTAGCCTCTCGCAATATGGCGAATGTCTTGAACGACGAGAAGAAACAGCAAATCATAGCGTTGGGACGACTGGGATGGTCTCTGCGAAAGATCCAAGAGGCCACGCGAGTACGTCGAGAGACCAGCAGCGCCTATCCGCGAGGCGCAGGTGTAGAAATATGGCCGCCGGGAAGCTAGACTTCCGAAACGGAAGGGCTTCTGTGGAAAGCTTGGCCGGGTTCTCCTCCCAGGAGAAAGGGAAGTCAAGAGAAATGGGAAAGCGGGGGTGTCTTAAATAGCGTGTTGCGGGATGGGGATGGTAATTTCGGTTGTGGGTCCGGCAAGAGTCGACCTTGCCTCTGCGACCGAGAGAAAAGCGAGACAATATTGTCGCCGTGCTACATTACACCAACGGCCCCAAGTGAGGGCAATCGTAGGCGGCAGCGAGCAGTTCAGCAAGACAGATTGGTCGGATCGACCCGCTTCGATCGCGTGGGGCAACTCTGAGGCGGGAATGAACGCGAGCCCCCTTTTGGTCGCCGCCCACTTATCCAAAATGGCACCTGCGTGCTGAGTGGCATCACGTTCGGGCCATTCCGCTGATGCTACGAGTCTCCTAACGTTGACTGGCTGGCGGCTGGGGTACCTTCACAGAGCGGTGACGTTCACTGATCTACGCCTCGCCGCCAGTCCAACGCGACACTATTCGATCCGATTCTTCACTCCAGGAAGAACGATACAACCACTCGGAGTCACGGTTGAAGTCTGAACTCGGTTCTACCACGAAGAATACCGGGCGTGGTGGAAATACGCTGGTGTTGGGGTGAGTTCGATAGGTTCTCGCAGGTTGATTCCACTTCGCGCGTGCCGGTCATGGACCCTGACGAAGACCAAAGGTGGCGATGGCTGATGGGGGTGGCCTTTAACATCGCCACTCTGCTGACCCTGTATGGCCTGCATTTGTTACGGTGACGAGCCTGCAGCCTTGGTCAAGATTGCGAGGGGCCTCCCGCGCGGTTTCTTCCAGGATCCATCTCCGTCCACCGGCTACTGCTTGGCTCGCGGATGTGCCTGGTTGGGACGTCTGCAACCTCAAACAACGATAACCACAACGATGACGGTCGCGCAGGGGTGTTCCAGGATTAAAATTGACGCGCACAGAGTGGTGCAGCGGGAACAGGGCACTTTGATCGCCGTAAAAACCGATGGTGGATGATGTGCCGTTTTGCAGCAAGGTCACGAACGTGACTTGAAGGGTCCCCTCTGTTTCAATCTGCACGATGCTGACCGAGCCTTCGATTGTTGATCCCGGCTCGATGGCACCACGGACGAATACATCACGGAAGCTGGTTGAAAGCAAGATTAAAGCGAGAACCACAACGGGCGAGAGGAGGCGCTTCACCAATCACCTTACACCTGAATTGTACCGCTGTTGTCAGACTCGAGGTGCGGATGCACGGAGCGGTACTTCTGCATCATTCGGCCCACTGAAACCCGCGTATAAATCTGGGCCGTTGATAATTAACGTGTCCGAGGAGGGCCTGATTGGTGACGAGAAGCCGGACGTTGTCTGTGCAGAACACAAAGCAAGCAGGTATGGAACATGTTTAATGGGGATACCCGATTCGCCAATCTAACTGGTATCTATCGTGCGAGACGCTCAGGCAGTGACTCTTGCGTCGAGGGTCTTCATAACCTCTAGAATCATGTTAACGACGGCGTCACCACCGATCGTAGTATTGATCATAGTGTGGTAAATGGCGCGGTCTGGCCATTCGACGTGAAAATACTTCTGAATGAAATCGACACGTTCCCGATCAACGGTATCCACGAGCTCTTCGGCTTCCTTCTCACTCTTGCCTCGAGCCACGAGGCGTCGTACTTTTTCTTCTCTCGGAGCGTAAAGAAAGACACGCAACGTGTCTTGGCGGTTCTTGAGAAACTGCTGCGACCCCCTTCCGACGATGACAGAGTTTCCCGTTTTCGCCGCCTCCTGAACGACAAGTTCTGTAAACTTCAAAATGCACTCGCTGTCGACCAGTTTGAGCTTGTACGCGTTGATGCTTCCTTCATAACTCCCGCGCAAAAAGGATTTGAAGAGCCGGTAGTAGAGGGGGTCCGTTCGTTCCTCTCGAACCTCGACAACCGATTTGGGACAGTCAGCACGTCGCGCGATCTCCTCCGTCAGCACCTGATCCCACAGCTTCCAGCCCAACTGCCTGGCAAGCAGTTGCGCGACTTCGCCGCCGCCGCTTCCGTACTCGCGTTCAATGGTGATGATTTTTATCATCGGTGTCGCAACACCCCTGGGCTCAACGGTTCAAGCGTGGACGGCGAGAACGGGGCACGGTCCCAACTGCATTACTCGATAGGTGGTTGAACCGAACACCGCTCGATCCAATGCGCCCCGGCCACTCACTCCCATGGTTACCATGTCGATTTGCCCTTCCACGACAAATTGAATGATTTGTATATATGGTTTTCCGATGCGCACCGCTGTTTTAATCTTGAAGATTTTCCGCCCCTCCTGTGGAATGAGTTTATCGAGTTGCTGCGTGGCTGTCGCTATGGCTTCTTCTGTCTTGGCGGGACTGGGGACTTCCTCCAACACGTGCAGCAGGGTGAGTTCGGCGTCGTACTCCTCCGTCGCGGAGATCGCATAGTTCAAAGCCCGCTCCGAAGCCTCGGAAAAATCCGTGCAGAAAAGAATTCGGCTCAAATGGTGGACGCGGCGCTGCTGTTCACCTGTGGCACTAGAATCGTGCGGCAGCCTGGATACTGCCAGTACCGGGCAGGGAGCCGTGCGCATCACCCGGTCGGTCACCGACCCCAGTACCAGACGGTCAAACCCTCGCCGGCCGTGAGTTCCCATGACGATCAGGTCCATTTTCCGCTGTTGCGCGAACGACAGAATAGAGTCTGCGGCTACCCCCTCGTGCACCGCGAGTTCGGGCTGAACATCATCGTGCGTGTGGTTTTTCATAAATTCCCGCAGTCTCTCCTCGCCACCCTCGCGAAGCGCTCGGCTGAACTCCTGATAGTCTCCCTGAGTGGCAACGTACTCGGCGTAAGGATATCGCGATCGCTCGACGATATGCTGCGCCACCAACTTGGCTCGATAATGCTGGGCCAGGGACAGCGCATAGTGATACGCCCTTATCGAGAACTCCGAGAAGTCAATGGGACAAAGGATGAGGTTAATTTCCAGCATGACTACGTCTCTGACAATGGTGTAGCCTGGATCACATCAAATTCATTGTTATTCCACAACCGTTACTCCACCGCCACCAGGATCATTCTTCTTCAAAACGAAAGCCAGACAGAACATGATTGCCGCTCCCACGCAAAGAACCATAAACGTATCAATGTATGCCAAGCTGGCCGCCTGCGCCTGCAGGGCTTGATAAATCCGGGCGTAGGCCTGCATGAGTGCTTCGTGCTTGCCCACACCGGTGGTAGCCAGGTGATGGGCCAGGGCGTTCGCCACATTCACAAAATTGGGATTGTCGACCTTGGCGTTTTGCACCAGCCTTTCCTGATGAAATTGCGAGCGCCGCGCAATCAACGTTGTGACTAAGGACGTTCCCACGCTGCTCCCCATATTGCGCATGAAGTTGACGATTCCGGCGACCGCGTTGTTTTTCTCCGGAGCTATTCCGATGTACGCCACCAGCGTAATTGGTACAAACAGGAACCCCAGACCAATCACCTGGGCGATGCGCAGCCAGGTGGCGGCGCTGAAGCTGATTTGCAGGTCAATGCGCCTCGTGGAGTAGAACATGGCCATGGACAAGGCTAGCCAGCCGAATGCAATCAGATAGCGTGCCTGGATTTTCGTTGTCAGTTGGCCCATGATAGGCATCTCAATCAGCAAAACCAGGCCTCCAGCCGAGAGCGCAAGCCCAGCCAGTTCGGAGGTATAACCGACGAGCGTCTGGAGGAACTGCGGCATCAGGACCAGGCTGCTGAACAACAAGATTCCCAGAGTGAACATCATCAAGCTCGAGCTCGCGAAGTTAAAGCTCTTGAACATGCGAACATCGATGATCGGCGCCTTTTGAAACCACTCCCAGATCACGAGCGAGATCAGGCATACGGTCGCTACGACGACTAAAGTCGTGATGAAGTGCGACCCGAACCAATCATCTTCCTGGCCCTTGTCGAGCAGCACTTGTAAGGCCCCGATGCCGAGTGCCAGGAGAGCGATGCCGATGTAGTCCAGCTTGACCCCTGCCGACCTGAGCCGGGCTAAATAGGGAGGATCTTCGACAAAGCGCCGCACCAAAAACCAAGTGGCCAGGCCAACAGGGAGGTTAATGAAAAAAATCCAGCGCCAGGAATAGTTGAAGGTGATCCACCCGCCCAGGGTTGGCCCGATGGTGGGCGCCATGATGGCCGTAATGCCATAGAGCGCAAATGCCAGACCTCGCTGTTGCGGTGGAAAGGTATCTGCGAGAATCGCCTGAGCCATCGGCTGGAGGCCGCCACCGCCGCCGCCCTGCAACACCCGAAAGAGAAGAAGAAACCCGAGACTCGGCGCGATGCCGCAAAGCAAAGAACTCACTGTAAAGACAGCCAAGCAGGACATGAAGAAGCGCTTTCGTCCCAAGGCTCCTGCAAGCCAGCCGCTGATCGGCAGGATGATGGCATTCGAAACCAGATAAGAAGTCAACACCCAGGTACTTTGGTCGTTGCTCGCGCCCAGATTCCCGGCCATATACGGCAGAGCCACGTTAGCGATGCTGGTGTCGAGGACCTCCATGAAGGCAGCCAGCGCGACGACAACAGCAATAAGCCAAGGATTGTACTTGGGCCGCCAAACGTCGTGGTCGAGTGTGAGGGCAGCGGCACTCATTTGAGGTACACGTCGGGCACCACGTTCATGCCTGGTCGAAGCCTGCGATCCCGGTTCTCCCCCGGATCGAGAACGATCTTTACCGGAATCCTTTGGACAATTTTCACGTAGTTTCCGGTGGCATTTTCCGGCGGAAGTAAGCTGAATAGCGGACCCGTTGCTCCCGCAATGCTGTCCACATGGCCCTTCAGAGTCCGTCCGCTCGAATCCACATGGATTTCCGCTCTCTGCCCAACCTGCATCCGCTTAAGCTGGGTCTCTTTAAAATTGGCGGTGACCCACACTTCGTCGAGAGGCACCACGGTGAGAAGCTGCTGCCCGTCTTGAACGTTCATCCCAACCACTACCGTTTTATTCACTTCACCGCTGACCGGGGCAAGGATCTTCGTATATCCGAGATTCAATTGGGCCTGTTCCAGAAGCGCGCGCTTTTGCTCAACATCCGCGATCGCAGCCTGGACGCGCGCTCGGGTGGACGATACCTGCTGTGGACCGGTCTGCGCATATTGGTGGTTGGCATCGGCTTGCGCCAGGCGGCTCCGAGCTTGCTGGACGAATTGCTGTGCCGCGGACTCACTGGCGCGAGCGGCCGCGACCGTCGCGGTGCTGGATTTGGCCGAGGCCAAAGCTTGATCGTAGATCTGCGGCGACACTTCCCGCTTGTCGACCAGTAGCTTATATCGGTGGAGATCGTCTTGTGCTTTCACATCGTTCGCCTCCGCTGCCTCCAGCTGGGCATGAGCGGCGCTCAGTTGCCTCTCGGCCGCGACGACTCCAGCGTTAGCGTCTTCGATGCCGGACGCAGTGAATCTCAGTTGGCTGGAAGTGTTAACTGAAGTAATGGGAACCGTGATGTTCAGCGATTGGGCCGTCGCTTCAGCGTTGGCGAGACTGGCTTGTGCTTGTGCGACCGCTACTCCATAGTCTTTGGGGTCAATCTCTACCAGCACCGTGCCTCTCTCCACCCACTGGTTGTCGTCTACGTTGACGCGCACCACATAGCCGGAAACACGCGCACTGACGGGATAGAGGTGAACATCGGCCTGGGCGTCGTCGGTCGATTCATAGCTGCTCAAGTAGCGCCACAACACCACGCCGGCAATAACCACCACTACAATAACGACCAGAATCACGATGTTTCTGCGGCGCTTGGGACTTCGGCGCACCGGTAGCGTAGGGCTCCTGTCCGTTAGGGGCGACGGATCAATTGGGGGTTCCTTGCCTATCGCAGGCGCTGACCGGGATGAGTTTTCTTCCGCCATATTCACTTTCCTCTGAAAAACTCCTTGACGCCTTGCTCAGCGATGCCTAGGGCGCGAATCAGCGAAATTTTCGCATAATTATAGTTGTAGAGACTCGAGATGTATTGTTCGTGCGCGCTGGCGACCGTCTCTTGCGATTGCACCACTTCCACGGTATCGGTGACACCCGCGCTGAAACGATCGCCGGACTGGGTCAGCGTCGTTTCCGCTAAGTCAATGTTGCTGCGCGCCACGTTCACCTGATCTGCCGCCGACTGCAAATTAAGCAATGCGGCGCGGACGTCGGAATCGATCTGCGCTCGCAGACTCTCGAGACGATCGCGGCTCTGCTCGATTCTCGCATCCGCCTGCAAAACATCACCGTGAACGCTACCGCCCTGAAAGATCGGAATCGAGAGCGTTCCGCGCACATCGGCTACTGGCGTTGCGGTGGAGGGATGCGACCCGCCCAAACCATAATCCGCGTTAAAGGAAAGCGATGGGAGATAGCCGGCTACGGCTGCTTTTCGGGAGAACTGCGCCGCGTGTAGGTCGGCCATAGCGGCCTGGTAATCGGAGCGCGAAGCGTAGGCCCGTTTCAGAGCCTCATCCACGGTGATGACTTCGAGCGACTGGTAAGGCGACTTGTCGGTGAATTCGAATTCCTGGCCGGGGGCTAAGCCGATCACACGTGCCACAGTCAGCTTCTGGATCGCGAAGTTGTTCTTCGCTTGGATTAACTGTTGTTGCCGGGTCTGGAGCTCGACCTTGGTGCGCAGGCCGTCGATGTCCGGCGAAGTGCCGGCATTCACCCGGTCCGTTGACTGATCGTAGAGCGCCTGTGCCGTCTTGACCTGCGCTTCTGCCGTTTCAATACGGGCTTCGTCAGCGACGGCCTGCAGATAGGTATAGCCCACGGCCAGTACCACCAGATCACGGGCGTCCTTGAAGGTATAGCCGGCGGATTGCAAACTCTGGCGGGCTGCGCGGGTAGCATTGATTGACTTCCAATCGAACAGAGTTTGGGTCACAGCGGCGCGCGCGTCAAAGTAGGAAAAAGGGCCCACGGACGGCGGGATGCTAATTCCACCCACACTCGTAAGGCCGAGCTCGGCGAGATTAATCTTAGACTCCGCCACGTAAGGCTCCGCCGTCACGTGCGGGAAGAGTGCACTCAATTGCTCCCAGCGCTGTCCTCGGGCCGAACGAATCTCCGCATGCAAGAGGAGCAGTCCGAGATTCTGTTTTAATCCACGATCGATAGCCTCCGGCAAAGAAAGTGGCAACACTCCCGGAACTAGCTTTGTCGGTACGCTGCCCGCGAACGGGCTCACTCCACTCGTGTCGGGGATGGCTTGGCCCGGAGTGCTCGAAGCGGGCGTTGTCTCGGTTTGCGCATGGGATTTTGCTGCTCCACAAATCAAGAGTCCGGCCAACAGGAAAACGCGGCGTCGTTCGTAACTGAGTTTCAAGGGAGTCCCCTTCCTTTCGGAACACCAAGACTTGTACTCCCGCAAGCGGGGTGGATGAGACTATACGCCCGGCGGTTGACCTCATGCACCGTGGTCACTCATATCGTCGGCCTCAACGAACGACCTCCCGGCCTTGCCGCTCGCAGGAAGGCCACCCAATGGGGTGCTTCTGTCCAGGCGGTCCGGACGTTGACTTCGAGGAATTTGATCTTCGCATCCTCCGAGTTCGGACACACTGTCGCAGGCGTGTTCTTTATGAGCCCCGCTAAAACAGTAAGGAAAAATTGCCTCCCAATGGGATTTGGCGGCCAATGAGGAGATTATGACCACCCTCACAATTACTACCAAAGGTCAAATCACGCTGAAACGGGACCTGCTAGTTAGAGCATCTTGGGGTCGGTCCGGGAGAGAAAATTGAAGCCGACAAATTACCAGATGGCCGGATTGTTGTGAGAGCGGCTGTACCGAATGGGACAATTTCCGATTTCATTGGCTGTCTCTCGCAAAAAAAGGGGCCGAAGCTCACGCTCGACGAAATGAATGCGATCGCGGCCCGGGAATGGGCAAAAGCTAAATGAAAATCACCGCCGACACAAACGTGCTCATGCGAGCTGCTGTTCAAGACGACGCCCATCAAGCCCGAGAAGCCGCGAAGGTCATGCTGGCAGCTGATCTTGTTGCCGTGCCTATTCCGGTTCCCTGCGAATTTGTGTGGGTGCTTCGACGAGGTTACAAAAAGACCGTGCCAGGTGTCTCCGATGCGATTCGCCGCCTCATGAACGGTGTTAACCTCGTGATGAATCGACCAGCGGTCGAGGCAGGGCTGTCCGTACTCGATGCAGGTGGAGATTTCGCGGACGGTATCATTGCGTAGAAGGTGACTGGCTGGGTGCAGAAGAGTTTGTCTCCTTTGACTCGAAGACTGTCTCTGTTTTGCAGTCCCAAGGCGGTCGTGTGCCCGCTTGCTTTCGTAAGAGGTGAAGCCAAGGTGGGTGGTGTGTGACTGGCCCGAGAGGCGGAGCATGATGAATCCCTTAGATATTGAAGCAGTGGCCAAAAGGGTTGCGGTTGAAGACACCTGAGGACAGTGCGCAAGATGGCCGGGAACCGGTTGCGGATCGGTCCATTGGAAGCGGTCGACGGCACACCCATCATTGATGCAAGCCGGTGCTTCGTGAAGTCCAAGAAAGTTAGCGCGTTTACCGACGCGAGGACCCCACGCGACAAATGTTACCGATCGAGTGGCCCAACATTTCGAATGGTTCGATAGCACTGACCAGAGCTAAACCTCAGTGGAGCAAGGGGAAGCTGAACCGTTGATTGATGTTGTCTCGGTCCACCGCGGGCCGCTGTAGCCCTCCGGTCATCAGCGCCACTTTGAGGGAAACGAAAGCCTCGAGTTCATCGACTGAGATCCTCCCGTCCCGATTGAGATCGGCCAGGCTCGAAGAGAGTGCCTCGAGGACCTCATGGGTGAAGAAACCATTCTGAATTTTCGGCGATTCAAACGACATTTCGCCGGCCTCAGCGGGTACAGTCAAGGGCACCCAGTTGTCTGGACTGGCGACTCTTACTTTGTGCGTGTGACGGTCAAGAACTCTGGCCGAACCAAAGCTGAGAAGGTGCAGCATACGCGGCGAAACTCGCCCAGCGTGGACTCGACGGAAAGTATGCAGAGATTTCCACTTTTCCTCCCTTAATATGAAGTGGTCGAACGATCCGCACGATAAGCCGGTAATCTTCTTGGATGGTCTCTCACCGAAGATGGAAGCCTTTTGTGACATCGTTAGTTTCGTAGATCCAGCGTGCCCCTCTAATCGATCGACCACCGGGCTCGCCACCGAATAGGACGGTAGGTGAACTCAATTGGGGGCAGCCACACCGGGACGACGCCGCAAACCCGGGGCATACAAGTTAACCCTCACGTTTGCTGCGGCGAATGTCGAGCCAATCGACAAGAATTTGGAGTTCGAGCACAAGGGTCCTTGGATACAAAACGATGAAGAGATGCGGCGCGACTGCCTGACTGTCTCGCTGAAGTGAGTCCTCGTCAAATTCGCCTTCGCTCCCCCGCCCATACAAGCGTTCAAAGCAGGGGCTGCAGAGAACCAAATTCCAAACCAACTGCACGGTTCCACCGACAGCACACAACGATATACGTGCGACGGCGTCGGAAAGCGGAAGGGACTTGCGCCGAGAGGGAAGCTTCAGTGAGCACAATTCATATCGTTGGTCTCGACCATTTTCTACAGAATGTCGCAGATCGCTGTTGAACAGAGACGGCAAGAAAGAAGAAAGACAGCCAAAGGCGGCATTGGCCGACCTTCTGCGCAAAATAATCAAGGAAGCCGAGGTCGAACTTATTGCAGAGGAAGGCCAGCTCGACGGTTCAGGTCTGGAGCAGTTTTGGCTAGGAAAGCGGTACTAGTTACAAGCACACAGCGAGTACCTAAGTCACCTAAGCATTCGCTTCTTTCTCGCTTTGTACTGGAACGCGTCGTTATCATCCCGCTGATTGGCCAAGATTCCCAAAGGTTGATCGATTCACGCGCCTGCCGTACACGAGGCAGCCCCCTGAAGGTAAATCAAAGAGATTTGAAGGAGAGCCATGATCAACCTGAGGACGAAACTTGCGATCTTTGTACTTTCCGTAGCATGTCTGCTGACTCATGCCTACGCGCAACTTACGCCCAGCGCCGACGCTTACACCAACACCGGCTCCTCCTCCACTAACTACGGCGCGAATGCGCTGCTCGATGTAGTCAGCGGCTCGCAAACGACTTACATTCAGTTCAATCTCTCCTCGATTCCCGCGGGCTATACCGGCACCAATGTAGCCAAAGCAACGCTCAAACTCTATGTCAATGCAGCGACCACGGCCGGCAACTTCAACGTCAACTACGTCAGCAGCGCATGGTCCGAATCGACAATCACTGCCAAATCTTCGCCATCCCTTGGCGGAACAATTGCGAGCGCCGTGCCGCTTACCTCTGCCAGTGTGAGCCAGTACATTCTCGTCGACATCACTTCCGCGGTGCAGGCATGGCTTAACGGAACTCAGGTCAACGACGGGATCGCGTTGGTAGGCAACAGTTCGCTGAACGCAACTTCGACAGCAAAGAAAACACCGGAGTGAGCCATGCCCCCGAACTGGATATTGTGTTCGTCAACAGCGGACCGCAAGGGCCGATGGGCGTGCCAGGTCCGCAGGGTCCGGTCGGCCTAACCGGCGCGACTGGGGCAACGGGAGCCCAAGGTCCCCAGGGTTTGCCCGGACCGCAAGGACCTCAGGGCGTCCAAGGGGCAACCGGACCACAAGGTCCGGCGGGCGCAAATGGTGCTGGATTCAACTTCCGCAACGCGTTTAGTCCGACCGCCACCTATGCGGTGAATGACATTGTTACTTATAACGGTTCGACACATGTGGCGATCACGGCAAATGGTCCCAGCACTCAGACTCCGGACCAAAATACAACTGCCTGGAGCGTGATGGCACAACAAGGCGCCACAGGACCGCTGGGTGCGACGGGGCCGCAAGGGCCGATCGGCTTAACAGGCGCAACTGGAGTGACTGGAGCAACGGGAGCCCAAGGTGCCCAGGGTCTAACCGGACCGCAAGGACCTCAGGGCGTCCAAGGGGCGACCGGACAACAAGGGCCAGCGGGCACAAATGGCACTGGGTTCAACTTCCGCAATGCCTTCGACACCACCGTTACCTATGCGGTCAATGATGTGGTTACGTACAGCGGCACGACCTATGTAGCGATCACGGCAAATGGCCCAAGCACGCAGACCCCGGATCAAAATACAGCTGCCTGGAGCGTGATAGCACAACCGGGCGCCACAGGACCGCAGGGTGCGATCGGATTAACAGGCGCAACGGGCGCGACCGGAGCGACGGGAGCCCAGGGTCTAACCGGACCGCAAGGACCTCAGGGTGCACAGGGTCCAGCAGGTGCAAATGGCGCTGGATTCAACTTCCGCAGTCTCTTCTCAACGAGTGTCAGCTATGCAGTAAATGACGTTGTTGATTACAACGGTTCGAGCTATGTAGCGATTGCGACAAATGGCCCGAGCACGCTAACTCCAGATCAAAACACTGGTGCCTGGGGCTACCTGTCCCTACAGGGCGCTCCCGGACCGCAGGGACCACAGGGGCTTCCCGGGTTTAATGGAGCTACCGGTCCGCAAGGACCGCCGGGGTTCCCAGGAGCTAACGGTACCACAGGTCCGCAAGGGTTGCCAGGACCGCCCGGAGCCACCGGCGCGCAAGGACCGCTTGGTTTGACGGGAGCAACCGGAGCGACTGGGCCATCCGGAATACAGGGCCCCCCTGGACCGCAGGGACCTGCTGGACCTCCGGGTTCTATAACTCCCAGTGCGATGAATGCCGCACTGTTGCGTTGGTATCCGCAGACCTTTGCGGTGGGGACCAATCCATTCGCTCTCGCATTCGACGGCGCCGATCTTTGGGTCGTGGATTACGGGAGCAATAGTGTGTCGAAATTGTCCACCAGCACCGGCGCGGTCGTCGGTACCTACGCGGTGGGAGTGGAGCCTTTCGGAGCGGCCTTTGATGGCGCCAATATCTGGGTGACGAACCTCGGGAGCAATACCGTAACCAAATTGTTGGCTAGCACCGGCGCGGTCGTGGGCACCTACGCTGTTGGGTCGAGTCCCTTCGGAGTAGCCTTCGACGGCGCCAATATTTGGGTGGCCAACACCGGCAGCAACACCGTCACCAAGTTGTTGGCCAGCACCGGAGCAGTTTTGGGTACATACGCCGTTGCCGGCGGACCGGCTCAATTTGCCTTCGATGGAACCAATATCTGGATCACCAACGAATTCAATGCCACTTTAACCAAAATGGTGGCCAGCAGCGGTGCGATCGTCGGCGTCTATTCGGTTGGCACCGATCCGACAGGAGTCGCTTTCGACGGAATCAATATCTGGGTGGCCAACCAGGGCAGCAGCACGGTGACCAAGTTGTTGGCTAGCACTGGTGCGGTTATTGGGACATATCCGGCCGGGGTCTTTGCAGAAGCTGTTGCGTTTGATGGGAACAACATTTGGGTGTCGGACCCGGGTGGCAACACAGTCACCAAGTTGTCAGGCAGCAGCGGCGCGGTTTTAGGCAGTTACTCTGTAGGGAGCAATCCGAGTCCGCTGCTTTTTGATGGAGCCAACATATGGGTAGCCAACGAGGCCAGCAACACCGTCACTATGATTCCGGCCAAGTGACGTTTGTTGACCGGCAGGTGAGTCGTTCAAGCTCCGCGCCCGGAAATAGCTACCAAAACACTGACAAGTGTTGGGGGCTGAATCGTGGGGGTTCGGCTCCTTCACTAACAAGTTATGACACAGGTTCCTGTTCACGGTCTCTGCAGGTAGCAAACTCAGAAGCACTTTCGCCAATCACTAACGGCTCGTGCTCTCCGCACTTCCCACAAATTTCCATGACCGCTCAAGCCCTTGTGCAATGTGGATAAGGCTCGGGCAACCCCCTCCTCTCTTCCATGGTCTCGGCATCATAGACGAACTCGTCGTAAACCACGAACCAATGTCCTTGCCACTGTCGCACCTCGATCAATTTGTCAGAGCTGAAAAGCTGTTCGCTGCCGAGGGCGATAGTCGAAACGAGCTTTACGCCAAAGTGGGACGCCTTAGGTGAGAAGCGAAACAATGTCGTTTGTGGCTTGCCCAAGAGCGGGTGCAGAGGATACGTGCAAGCGACCTGAATTTCACCGTCGAGTCGAGTTCCGATTGCCTTTACGCCGCCTACAGGAGGGTGCGATGATGCAATATCCGCTTCCGACTCCGCGGGCGCGACCAGCTGTTTCGTCGAGCGTTCCGTAACTGATCCCAACCAGCGTGAGAATCTTGACCGATTGCGAGCACGCTCAAACATGTTCGGACCGGCCGCTGGCGTAGGTTCTCAAAAACGAGTCTATTCAGCAAGGTAACCTCCGGCGGACGCAGGAAGAGATGCACGAGAAGTTTTGAAAGCCTGGAGGCCGGAGACGGATATCTTGCGGACCGCTCCCCCGGTCAAGTGCGCCGACCGACAGTAACGAAAAGGCCACCCTCGTGCGCAAGAGCACCAATCCATCCAAGCTGTGCCAGCCAGCCCTCAAGGCACCAGTTGTCTTCGGCAGCAGTGAACAACTCCG
>Ga0307474_10002091_pt1 | contig 14340 bp, 11 predicted proteins | sample atmos_gasesECM1C_2_FD_203312 | JGI IMG/M metagenome (GOLD analysis project Ga0307474, IMG submission 203312) | Hardwood forest soil microbial communities from Morgan-Monroe State Forest, Indiana, United States - atmos_gasesECM1C_05 | ecosystem: Environmental > Terrestrial > Soil > Temperate... | reverse complement strand
GATCCGGGCGATCATGGCGACATGCGCAAGCGTCTCGGCATTGTGCACGAGCGCGGATTGCCGGCCGATGCGAAGCGGCATTCCCTTGTCGGGACGGAACGACGGCAGCGAAGCACCCGACTCGATCCATCGCACCAGCGCAGACTCCTCCCCCGCGATGAATCGGTCGGGCGGTCGGACGAGCGCCTCGGGTGTGGGCGCGTGCTGGGTGCCGGCACGCTCGGCGATCGCGGTCGCGACGGCGGCGGCCACGTGGTCGCGGCCGTACGGCACGCACACCGTGACGTTGCGGGCGCCGCTCGCCGCGGCCAGGAGCTGCGCCCCGTCCAGCACCAGGTGGGGCGATCGAAGCAGCAGGAGCTTGTCCTTGTCACTGGCCGGCTCCGATTCCATGCCGTTGACGACGACGACGCCGCGCTTGCCGGATTCGTGTGCGACGGCGAGCTTGATGGCGGCCGGGAACCCGGCGCCGCCCCGGCCGGGAAGCCCGGACGCCTCGAGCACAGAGACGAAGCCTTCGCGCCAGGCTCGCGGCGACGACGAGGGAAGCGGCACCGGACCGAGCGCGGCGACGTGGCCGGCCAGGTCGGTCGGATGGCCGAGGATCCTGTAGCGCTTGGTCTCGGGCAGGGTGTCGCTGGCGCTACCCACGGCGTGACCAGACCTTCGTGCGCCCGTTCAGTTGGAGGTGCTTCGGCGGCACGCCGGGGACCGATGCGTGGGCGGTCCGGGCGCTCGCCTGGCGGTTGGCGGCCCAAAGGCGCCATCCGAGAGCGACGACAACGGCGAGCCCGCAGACGATCCCGAGGACGATCACCCACCCCTCGCCGGCGTCGGTGCCCATGCCGAAGGTGTGCGCCATGGCGATCGGCCAGCTCAGGTAGGCCAGCCAGTGCACGGCCTTCCAGGTCGCCGGCCGCATGCGCTCGCGGAGGAGACTGGTGACGAACACGGCGATCATCAGGTCGAGCGCAATGGCGCCGACGCCGACCCAGAAGCCCTGGTACGCCGAGGTGAACGGGATCACGGCCGCAGCCCAGCTGATGTTGACGAAGGTGTCCATCAGGCTGGTGAGAACGTGGAGGCCGAGGAACACAACTGACAGGATCGAGATGCGGCGGTGCATCTCCTGGTGGGCGAAGCCGGGCCAGTTGCGCGCCTTCGCACGGGTGGAGGTGGTCATGCCGAGCACCATGGTCAGGGTGAGCAGGACCAAGGCCGTCAGCCCGGTGGCCCGGGTGGCGTACCAGAGTGCGGTCGAATTCACGCCGTCACCTCCAGCGGCCATCCGTTGACGGAGAAGACCTCTCCATCGGCCCGGACCAGCCGCACGGACTGCTCGAAGGTGGCCAACTTGTCGAGCGCGTCGGGACCCCAGACGACCGCCGCCGTCGTCACGACGTTTGCCTCGACGCAACTGGCGCCGGTGGCGGACACGAGGACCCAGTACGGCGGGACGCTGTCGCCGTTGCGCGGGTCGAGGATGTGGTGGACCTCGCGATCGCCCGCCTTCCACGAGCGCACGGCGGTGGCGGAACTGGCCAGCCCGCCGCGGGTGATCGCCACGACCTGGTCGACCGAGCCTGCGGTGGCGGACGACTCACGGGCGATGCCCACCGCCCAGCCCCCGGCCGGAGGCGGACCCGACACAGCGACGTCACCGCCGAGGCTCACGAGCGCGCCGCTCCCGACCGCTCGCGCGATGCGCGCCGCAGAGCGGTCGGCGGCCCATGCCTTGGCGGTCGAACCGAGATCGAGCCGCACCCCACGCGGGATGCGGACGGTGCGATCGATCGGGTTGAGCTGCACGTGGGCGTAGCCGGCGACGGCGCCGAGGGCGGGCGGCGGCCCGGGCGGACGGGCCAGCACCACGTCGAGGTCGGCGTCGTAGCCCAGCGCGGCGATGGCGTTGCCGATCGTCGGGTCGACCACGCCGCCGGTGCGCTCGGCAGCATCAACCGCGACGCGCAAGGCCTCGAAGAGAAGGGCACCCACCTGGACGGTGGCACCCGCGTGCGCGTGCACCGTCTGGAGCTCGGAGTCGGGACGGAAGCGGCTGCAGGCAAGGTCGACCTCCGCGAGGTCGGCGGCCAGGAGCCGAGCGGCCTCGTCCGCCACATCCGCGTCCTGAACGACGACAGTGGCCGTCGTCCCGATGGCGCGGAACGAACGCGTGGTCAGCTGCGGGCCGCCGTACTGCCCAGACGGGCTCATCGGTGCGATCCACCCGACGTCACCGAGGGCGATTGCGAGCTGATGCTGGGCGAGAACGAGGAACCGCCGCTGTTGCCCGTGTTCCCGGTTGAACCGCCGGTGTCGCCGGTGTTGCCGGACGAGCCTGTCGCGCCTGTCGTTCCCCCGGTCGACTGACCCGAGGTCGTGGTGGCGGCACTCTTCCCCGGGTGCTCGTGCGCGACGACGATGGCGATCCCCACCGTCGCCCCCGTCGTGGCGAGGAGCGCGGCGCTGGTCACGGTGCGCAGGCGGGCGCGAGCCTGGTCTCTGCTGGCGCCGGCGTTCGGATCTTTCTGGGTTGACATCGGTGGACGCGGACCTCTCCTCGGGGGCAACGCCATGGGACCACGTCGACATCGGCCTCGTTGCAAAGCCCGCTGTGGGCCTGCTGTGACATCCAGCCTCCGCGCCCCACCGAAAAATACCCATCCACCGCTACGATCACGCCGCGCCCCCGGGCAAGGACCGGGCGTCGTCGAGGGAGGGCTATGACCCAGGTCAACACCGTGCGCGGGCTCGTCGACGGGTCGCAGCTGGGCCGCACCCTGATGCACGAGCACATCTTCGTGCTGAGCCCCGAGATCGAGAAGACGACCGAGGAATGGGACGAACGGGCTCAGGTGGCGCGCGCCGTCGAGAAGCTCCGGGAGTTGAAGGCCCACGGAATCGACACCCTGGTCGACCTCACCGTCATCGGCCTGGGCCGCTACATCCCGCGCATCGCGGAGATCGCCGCAGCGGTCCCCGAGATCAATGTGGTCGCGGCAACCGGGGTCTACACCTACAACGACGTGCCGATGTACTTCCACTTCCGCGGGCCGGGCACGATCTTGGGAGGGCCCGAGCCGATGGTGGACCTTTTCGTCCGGGAGGTCCGCGAGGGCATCGGCGAGACCGGTGTGCGCGCCGGCATCCTGAAGTGCGCCTCGGACCGGCCGGGGATCACGCCCGGCGTGGAACGCGTGCTGCGGGCGGTGGCCCAGGCACACCGCGCCACCGGGGTCCCGATCACGACCCACACCCCGACGCCGCCCGAGCCGTGGGGTCTCGAGCAGCAGCGGGTCTTCAAGGAAGAGGGGGTGGACCTCTCGCGGGTCGTCATCGGCCACAGCGGCGGCACGGTCAACACCGACTACCACCTCAGCCTCATCGACAACGGTTCGTATCTCGGCTTCGACCACTTCGGAATCCCGGGAATCACGCTCGAAGACCGGGTCGACGCTGTGGCGCGCCTCTGTGCGCGCGGGTACGCGGAGCGGATCGTCCTCTCGCACGACGCCATGTGCTTCGTCGACTGGTTCCCGCGTTCGGTGATGGACGCCACTCAGTCGTGGCACTGGACGTACATCTCGGACGAGGTGCTGCCGGCCATGCGAGCACGCGGCATTAGCGAAGACCACATCACGACCATGCTCGTGGAGAACCCCAGGCGGATCCTGGAGGGCGGCGAGCCCTACTGACGCGATGACCCTCCTCCAGACCGAGCTCCTCGCCGAGTTGGCGGCGGCCTTCCCGGACGAGATCGCCTGGCGCAACGTCGCCGACGGCGCCGGCATGACGCTGGACCAATGGCACCGACGTTCGAACCAATTGGCGCGAGGGCTCCAGGCGCAGGGTGTGACGAACGGCGACCGGGTCGCGTTGCAGATCGGGCAGGACGAACCGCTCGAATGGCTGATCTCCTACGTCGCGATTCACAAGGTCGGCGCGATCGCCGTCCCCCTGCTGTCGCGGCTCGGCGCCGGCGAATTGGCCCGCGTGCTGCAGCACGCAGGCGTGTCCGTCGCCCTCGGCAGCGGCGCCACGGCAGAGGGACTACGGGTGTCGGCGAGGACCGTCTTCTCGACGTCGGACGGATCCTGGGATCGGTTGTTGTCCCCGGACGACAGCGACCTGCCCCTCGTCGTCCACGCGGACGACACCGCCGACGTGATGTACACGTCCGGCACCACGGGATCCCCCAAGGGTGTCGTGGTGAGCCATGGCAGCCTGTCCTCGGTGGACCGCGTGCCGGGTCACTGGCTCGGGCTCGGCTTCCTCACCGCGTCGCCGTTCGCGACGACCAGCGGATCCCTTTTGGTCTTTGGACCACTGCGAGGAGGCCTGAGCGGATGGTTCCTTCCGCGTTTCGACGCCCAGCGGTGGATCGCTGCCGTCGAACGGGACCGGCCCGTGGCGTGCTTTCTCGTCCCCGCCATGGTGGAGTTGATCGTGGGGTCCCCGGGCTTCGCCTCGGCCGACCTCTCGAGCTTGGCCGTCGTCAACGTGGGCAGTGCGCCGATCGCGACGGCCACGCTGCAACGTTTCGGGGCAGGCCTCGGCGGCGCCGAGGTCCTTTCCGGGTATGGCATGACGGAGTTCGGTGCGGTCACCGCCATGCCGATGGGCGACGGCGGACGGCACCTCGGCTCGGTCGGCCTCCCGCTCCCGGGGGTCGACGTGAAGATCGTCGACGCGGAGGGCGCGGACGTGGGGCGCGGCGCAGTGGGGGAGGTTGCGATCGGCGGGGCGCGGCGGCCGCGGTCGTATCTGGACGATCGCAGCGGAACGGACCGAACATGGGTAGGCGGCTGGCTCCTGAGCGGCGACCTCGGCCGAATCGACGCCGACGGCCACCTTTGGATCGTCGGGCGGCAGAAGGAGATGATCATCCGGGGCGGGCACAACGTGGTCCCGGGCGAGGTGGAGGCCGCACTCTTCGAACATCCCGCCGTGGCGGAGGCGACCGTGGCGGGGATCCCCCACACGGTGCTCGGAGAGGACGTGGCTGCGTGGGTGGTGCTGCGCGAACCGACGGCCCTCGAGGAACTCCGGAGCTTCCTGTTGGAACGGCTGGCCGACTACAAGGTGCCGCGCCGCATTACGGTGCTCGACGCGCTCCCGCGGAACGAGAGCGGCAAGGTCGTCAAGTCCGAACTCGTACGGGAAGCCGAACCGAGGAGTGCGCCGTGAGCCCGAGCTATTCGACCATCACGTACGAAGAGATCGGCCGGGTCCGACGCGTCACCCTCAACCGGCCGGATCATCACAACCCGCTGACCCCTCGCTGCATCCGCGAGATCCTCAGTGCGGTGGCCGACGCCGGCTCCGACGCCGGGGCGAGCGTGCTCACCATCCGCAGCACCGGCCGCTCGTTCTCGTCGGGCTACGGGTTCATCGCCGAGGACACCGATCGGGGCGACTTTCCCGTGCACGAGACGATCGAGGGCGATGTCTCGGCCATGCTCGCATTGTCGACGAACTGGTCGAAGGTCTGGGACTGCCCCATCCCCGTCATTGCGCAAGTGCAGGGAAATTGCCTCGCAGGCGGAACGGACCTCGCCTTGCACTGCGACCTGGTCGTCGCAGCAGAGGACGCCCGGCTCGGATTCCCGCCCGTGCGCTCCATGGGAGTCCCGCCAACCAACATGTGGCTCTACCACCTCGGCCCGCAATGGACGAAGCGGTTGCTGTTCACCGGCGACACGCTCAGCGGCACGGAGGCGAAAGGGATCGGCCTGGTGGTGGCGACGGCAGCGGCGGACTTGCTGGACCAGGTGGTCCTCGACCTGGCCCAACGCATCGCGCTCATCGGGCGTGACCTCCTGGTGGCGAACAAGCGGGTCGTCAACACGGGCGTCGAACTGATGGGCCGATCGCAACTCCAACGGTTCGCGGCCATGAACGATGCGATCGGTCACCGCGCTCCCGAGGCAATCGCCTTCAACGAACGGATCGCCGAGCTGGGCCTCCGCGATGCGGTCAAGGAGCGGGACGCCGCGTTCGATCGGCGGCCGGATTAGACGTCGGTGACCGAGGTCTCGGTGATGCCGAGCGCGTGCAGGGTGCGGCCCAGCCCCAGGAAGGCGGAACAACAGATCGTGAGATCGAGGATCTCGGCGTCGGTGAAAGCGCCGCGCAGCCGTTCGATGACCTCGTCGTCGATGCTTGTGTGATCGAGGGCGAACCGCTCCGCGTAGTCGACGGCGATCCGCTCCTGCTCGCTGAGCTCATCGCCGGTTTGGCCGACCGCACAGTAGAAATCCTCTCCGAGGCCCTGCTCCCTGACCTTGTCGGCCCTGAAGGCGAGGCACACGGTGCACTCGTTCAATTGGGCAATACGCATGCGGGCCGCCTCACGGACCCGCACGGGGAGTATCGACTTGTTGTACGCGGCGTCCACCAAGCGCATGGCCGCCGTCCCCAGCGCCGGCTGCAACGACCAGATCTGGACGGCGTCGCCGCCCTCCCCCGGTGGGATCTCGAGGCGGGCCATGACCCGACTTTATGCCCGTCGCCGGGCTCGCGTACCGTGGTCCGAGAGGTGTCCATGCCGGGAACCAAACAACAATGACGCAGTCGACGCGCTACATATTCGACTCGGTTCGCTCGTGCGTCTGGGTCAGCGGCCGCTCGAGCCTGCACCCCATCAACACGGAGACCCGCGGCATCACCGGCTGGTTCGAGGCGAGCAGAGGCGAGGATGGCTCGCTCAACCTTGATCTGCCGATTGCGGGCGAGCTGGAGCTGGCGGTCGAGAAGCTCACCTCGGGCAATCAGCTCTACGACCACGAGCTCCGGCGGCGGATCGATGCGCGCCGGTACCCGACGATCGAAGGGCTCGTCACGAAAATCTCGGCCGACGGGGCCCATCCCCGTTACAGCGTCGCGGGGGACATCGTGTTCCACGGCAAGACCCGCTCCTTCGAACACGGCATGGACATCGAGCTCGGGGACGACGAGGTCTCGCTCACCGGCGACTACGTGTTCGACATCCGGGAGTTCGGCATGAAGCCGCCCAGCATGCTGATGATCCGCGTCTATCCGGAGATCGCAGTGCGCGTGGAGCTCTACGGGACGCGGGAGCGCTAGGGGGAGCGCACAGCGCCAGTCGTCCGCGATTTTCACGCGGCACGCAAGTACCCCGCCGCCGGGGGCGATGGAAAAGCCAAGAAGACGGGTTCTCAGGTGTTACACAGGAACGAAGGTGGATGCTTCGGCTTCGAAAGGGCGCCCATCCTCGGTATTGTCTGCCCATGGGCAACGGGGCAGCCGAGGTGGTCCGTCCTGTCCGCGCACAGCCGTTCGAGCATCAACGGCTCCCCGGAGGAACCGAGCTGTTGTCGCTGGACCTCTTCGACACTCTCCTGTGGCGCAGGGTCGCGAAGCCGACTGACGTCTTCGAGATCCTCGGGCAGCGCCTGGCCGACGACGGGTTCCTGGCTGCCGGCTGCACCCCAGCGCTGTTCTCCCAGCTCCGGATCAGGGCCGAAACGCTGGCTCGCCTCCAGGAGAAAGCGCGCTCCGAGAGCCTCGAGGTCACGATCTGGCAGATCTACGAGCAGTTCCCCGAGGACGCTGTCGCCAACGTCGACAACAAGGACCTCGTCGAGCTCGAGCTTCGCTGCGAACGCGATCTGACCGTCGCTGACCTGCAGATCGTCGAATGGTGTCTGCGAACGACAGAGACCCACGGAATCCCGATCGTCGCGACCTCGAACACCTACTTCTCCGCCAGCCAGCTCCGCCAGCTGTGTGACCGCCCCTCCCTGGCGGATTTGCCCATTCAGGAGTTCTTCTCCTCGAGCGACCACGGCACCGGCAAGGCGCAGGGCCTCTTCCTCGAGGTCGCTCGTCGGATGCACGTGGCTCCCGACCACATCCTGCACATCGGTGACGACGAGGACGCTGACGTCGTGAGCGCCGAGGCCGCCGGCGTTCAGGGACTGCATTACGGACTTGGCGAAGACGACGATCTGGGTGCCATCCTGGAGCGCGAGGGCATCGTGGGCGAACCCACCCACATGAGCCACTGGTCCAACGCTCGGCACGGCGATCACGGGCTCACCGCACTCCGGACGCGCATGTTCCTCAAGCTCCACGATCCCGCGCGTCCGGCTGCACAGGACGTGTGCACCCTGGCGGGCGCAACCGTCTTCGGTCCGGTCCTCACGGGATTCGCCGAGTGGGTCCACGACCGAGCGAGCACCATCGGGGTGACGAAGCTGCTGTGTCCGATGCGCGAAGGTCGCTACCTCAAGCACCTCCTGGACGGAGCGGCCGGGTATCTCGCCAGCGATCTGCCTTCGGAGGTCTTCTGGACCTCCCGCGAGGCCTGTGCACGCGCCTCCATCTTCGACGGCAGCCGCGAAGAGCTGATGGCGGCCTTCACCAACCGTCGGGGCGAAACCCCGCTGGAAAGGCTGGCGGAGTCGATCGGCCTCCCGCCCGGATCTGTCTCCGAATTCGACCGCTCCTCTTTCGACGAGCGCGAGGACGACGAAGAGCCTGTCGGTGACCTGGAGTCGGCGTCGAAGGGGCGCTGCGAGCGGTTCCTGGAGTTCGTTGCCGGTCGTCCGGACCTGGTGGCGATGGCGCAAGAGAGGTCGGAACGACGCCGGCACTCGCTCGTCAGCCATGTCAAGGCCGCAATCGGCGACGCGCAACACGTCGCGCTTGTCGATGTCGGCTGGAGCGGCAGTGTCCAGAGCGCATTGGCGAAGATCCTCGCCCGAGAGGACATCGAGGTCCGGCTGCACGGGTTATACATGCTCAACACGTCCGCCACCCTCGACAAGCTGCTTGCCGGAAGCCACATCGAGGCGTTCCTGGGCGACGCGGGCTCGGCGCCCGAGGACATGCGTCCGATCCTTCGCAGCCCGGAGCTGGTCGAGCAGTCGTGCATGTCCGACGACGGCTCGTTGCTGCAGATCGAAGACGACGGCACGCCGCTCTTGGAGACCAACCTCATCCCGTCGTGGCAGGCGCAACAGAGGGACCTCGTGCAAGAGGGCGTCGCTGCGTTCCAGCACGCGTGGGCGGTGCACCGCCTCGATGCCCCGGCGCACGCTCCGAGCCTCACTACCGCGCACCGACAACTCCTCCGGATACTCAGCCGCTTCGTCGGATACCCCACGGCCGAGGAAGCAAAGGTGTTCGGGCGCTGGCGGCACGAGCAGAACTACGGATCGGGCGCCATCGAACCGCTGGTCTCCACGACCTATCTCCAATTCCTCCGCCACCTGTCGGCCGAACAGCTCGTCGAGCTGCCATTCGACGAGCTGTACTGGATCGGTGGCGCCGCCGCGCTCTGCGGTGACGCGATGGGCGCAGCGGCCTATGCGCTCATGACCGGCGCGTGTGCGCCCGACGCGTTCGTGACCGAAGTCCCGGCCGGTGACGCGAAGGTCTATTTCGACTACGGCAGCGGCTACAGCGAGGAGAACAGCGTCCCCATCGAATTCGCCGCAAATCCGATCGGCCTGTCGTTCGTGGAGTGGACCGGACGAGCCGGGAGGATCCGCCGCATCCGGATCGACCCGACGGACACCGAAGCGCTGCTGCGGCTGGACCTCCTGGCGGTGACCGTGCTCGACGAGAGAGGCAACGAGGCCTTCGCCTACCGTTGGACCCCCGATCAGGGCGTCGACAGCCTGATCATGGTCGGAGCCAGGGCGCTGCACGACAGCTACCTCTATCTCGACACGAACGACCCGCAGATCCACATCGAACTCCCGGCCGAGGCGTCGCCCGACAGCACCGTTTCGGTGCAGTTGGCCGGTGAGTATCTGTTCGCGCCCGCAGGCCTGCTGACAACGCTGGCACGGTCGCTGGACGACCTTCCGTGAACGGCGGGATCGCGGGCAACACTCCAGGCGGAATCCGAAATTGGCGAAAGAAGGGATGACGACGTGACGCGAACTCGAGCGATTGCAGCGCTCTGCACTTTGGTCGGGCTGTGCCTGCCGTTGCTCGGCGCGGTGGCCTCACCGTCACCCGCGGGCGCGGATACCAGCCCCTATGCACTGGTGGCGGTGGCCGGCGGCTCGTTGTCCGGAGTCACGGCTTCGTCCCCGTACGCGCTGAGTCCGGCGTTCTCGCCCAACACCAACGACTACGTCATCGGTTGTGGGTCGGGCATCAACCAGGTCACGTTGACTCTCACTGGCAACGGGGGCGCCATCACGGCATTCAGCAACCAGCAGGGGTCGTCGGTCTCCGGCAACTCGGTGAGCCTGACGCTGAACCTGGTGCCCAACCAGGCCGTCGTGATCTCTGCCCCGGACCCGGCGAACACCGGCAACGCGCCGGTCCAGTACTGGATCAGGTGTCTGCCTCCGGACTTCCCCGCTCTTCAGGTCAACGCGGCCGGAGCCTCGAACCCCGAGTGGACACCCGGGTACTACTTCACGGGAAACATCACCAGCCCCAACCAGGCCTTCTACGCCATGGTGCTGAACGGCAACGGCACGCCGGTGTGGTACCAGGAGCTCGCCGGCTCCTCCGGCGGCGCCATCAACGTGCAACCACTCGCGGGCGACGTGATCTCGTGGACGCCGAGTCTCGGTCCCGGTATCGGTGCCGGGATCAACGGTGACGCCTACACCGGGTTCGATCTCGACACCCAGAGCACGATCGCGCCGCTTCCCGCAGGCACCTCACCCACTGACATCCACGAGCTCCTCCCGCTCCCCAACGGCGACCGCATGATGATCTCGACCCCGATCATCACCAAGAACCTCACCGGGCTCGGTACGGGGGTGATCGGTAACACGGGAGCGCAAACCCCTGCATCGGCCGCCGGCAACAACGCCATCGACTGCAAGGTCGAAGAGGTGAGCCCGCAGAACACGGCGGTCTGGACCTGGGATGCGTCGCAGCACATCGGGCTGGACGAGACGACCACGGTCACGGGTCAACCGTTCCAGGGTCCTCCCTGGGTGCTCGACACCATCAACGGCGTCAATGCTGCTGACATCTACCACTGCAACTCGGTCGCCGTCGACGAGGACGCGTCGAGCCCCTACTTCGGCGACGTGCTCGTGTCGATGCGCCACCTCGACGCGGTCTTCCTGATCGACAAAACCACCGGCGACGTGATCTGGAAGATGGGCGGCACGGTGCTGAACTCCGGCGATCCCGAAGACATGCAGACGACGGCCGCCAAGTACCTCGCGCTGACGGGCGACACGGAGACCAAGTTCTGCGGGCAACACGACGCGCGCTTCGTCCCGACGCCGAACCCGGCCGTCGAGGACGTGAGCGTCTACGACGACCACACCCAATGCACCGGTGCGGCACGCGGAGTCGAGTACGCCATCGACACCACGGCAGACACGGCCACCCCTGACTACCAGTACGTCCAGCAACAAGGGCTTCCCGTATCGGCGACCGGCAGCTTCCGCCGTATGCCCGACGCCAACAACGACATCGGGTCGGGAACGAGCATCATCGGCTGGGGCATCAGCGTCCCCAACTTCCTTTCCGGGTTCACCGAGGTGGACAGCAGCGGCAACGTGCTCACGGACGTCCGTTTCCCCAACGGGCAGGTGCTCTATCGGGCGATCAAGGTCCCTGCCGGTGACGTGAACTTGAATCTTCTCCGCCAGACGGCCGGCTGGACGGGCTCCACGATCTCAGCCCCGCCCGCGTCGCCCACGGTGGCGTCGGTCGTGCCGACGTCCGGTCCGTCCGGGGGGAACACCCAGGTCACGATCACCGGTACCGGCCTGAGCAGCGCGCGGGCAGTGTGGTTCGGGGGGCACATGACGACGTCCGTCTCCGTACAGTCGGACTCACAGATCACCGCGCAGGTGCCGCCTGGTACCGGTACCGTGAACGTGCAGGTCACCACGAACGCCGGGACGTCGCCGATCGCGAGCGGCGTCGTCTACACCTACGCGGCGGAGACGCAGCAGCCGACGATCGTTGGCGTGGCCCGCACGCCCGACGGCGGGGGCTATTGGATGGTCGCGGCCGACGGAAGGGTCTACAACTACGGTGACGCGCGCTATTACGGCTCGGCCTACGGCCTCCCCCTGAAGGCTCAGATCGTCGGCATCGCAGCGACCCCGTCGGGCAACGGGTACTGGCTCGTCGCCTCCGACGGAGGGGTCTTCGGCTACGGCGACACGCTGTTCTACGGATCGGCGGGCGCACTCAAGCTGAACAAACCGGTCGTCGGGATGGCCGCGACTCCGAGCGGCCATGGCTATTGGCTCGTGGCGTCCGATGGTGGCATCTTCAGCTACGGCGACGCCCCGTTCGAGGGTTCGACCGGCGCCATTCACCTCAACAAGCCCGTGGTCGGGATGTCGCCGACGACGAGCGGCCTCGGCTACTGGCTCGTCGCCTCGGACGGCGGGGTGTTCAGCTACGGCGACGCGTCGTTCCACGGATCCACTGGGGGCCTGCCCCTCAACAAACCGGTGGTGGGCATGTCTCCCACCCCGAGCGGGTTCGGGTACTGGTTGGTCGCATCCGACGGTGGGGTGTTCAGCTTCGGCGACGCCCCCTTCGAGGGCTCGGCCGGAAGCCTGACCCTGAATCGGCCCGTCGTCGGGATGGCGGGGACACTGAGCGGACTCGGTTACTGGCTCGTCGCATCCGACGGCGGCGTCTTCGCCTATGGCGACGCTCCGTTCGCCGGTTCCGTACCCGGAGGCTGAGCCGCAAGGGGTCTTCGTCTCGGAGCGGAATGGCGTGGTTCTCGGGGCGAGAGCCGCCTACTGCCTGACCCGGCACGGGCATCGCCCTCCCACCACGAACAAAAGCCGTTAGGTTTCACCGAACCATGGGGTCTGTCATCTCACGGGTTGCCTCACGTCTCCCGCCAAGGACATTTGTTCGGCTCGTCGCGCTCCAGTACCTCATGTTCGAGCCAGAGCTTCGACACCTGTCCTCTTTCGTTCCACCAGACCGCATGGCCATCGACGTCGGAGCCTGGTGGGGACCCTGGAGCTGGTGGTTGGCGAAACGCGTGCCACGGGTAGAAGCGTTTGAGCCGAACGCGTCCATCTGCAACACGCTCAGCGCGATCCTGCCGTCCAATGTGACATTGCACAACGTCGCCCTCTCTGATGCTCGCGGCGAAACCTCGCTTTGGTCGCCCAGCTCGGAGCTCGGGACGGAGGGACGGTCCACCCTGGTCGATGACGGCCCGTCTGGTTGGTTGCCCCAACGGGTCGAGACCGTTCCTCTGGACGATTTCGGTTATTCGGACGTTGGATTCGTGAAGATCGACGTCGAGGGCTCCGAACTGTCTGTGCTTCACGGAGGACGCTCGCTCTTGGAAAAGGAGAGACCCACCCTGCTTGTCGAGGTCGAGGATGCGCAGCAATCTCCTGACGGTATGGACCAAATCTTCGAATACGTGAAGGACTTGGGTTATGAGGGCAAGTTCCTCAGGCGCGGCCATTGGCACCCTCTCAGTGAATTCGATCGCGAGGAGGCGCGGCGAATCGGCTACCGGCGCAAATACATGGGTCTGTTCCGATCGAGTCTCGCCCGAGAGCCCTACGTTCATAACTTCCTGTTCGTGGCGTGAGATGACGGCCAGGACTGCGTCATAACGTTGTTCCACTTTGCTGAGCTCCACGAGCACTCGGCCCACCTCCTTGCGCAGTTCTCAGCGCAAAGAGTCAAGGATCAGCCGTTACTGCGTCACAGATCACCCGTTACTGGGTACCGGATTAGCCGTTATCGATCTGAGACAGATCAACCGTGACAAAACAATGGTGGGCGCCCCCGGCACGATTCGAACGTGCGACACACGGTTTAGGAAACCGTTGCTCTATCCCCTGAGCTACGGGGGCTGAAGATGCGTGCAACGCTATAGGTCCTCGCCGATCCCTTCGAACGTTTCGGCAGTGGTTCGTGGCTGACTGTCACCGTCCAGCCTTACCTCGCCACCGCCGGCAGGCTTACGGCCCAGGATCCAGTAGTGGGCGCCAGCATGGGCGTCCTCACCGAAATCCGTCGCGAAGACTCTGCAGTCCACGAAACCGACGTCGGTGGACATCGACAGAGCAGCGTCCGGCTTAACGATGCAGCCGAGCCACGTGTCGATATCGCCTGGGACCGGCAGTACTCCGACCCTTCTGAGAACGGACCCCGAAAGCACGCGCAAGGCCCTCGGCATCGCGCGCACCACCGCTTGTCTCGGAGTGTCGCTTGCACGTCGTAGCTGCGCCTGAAATGTCCCGCCCGCTCGAAGCACACGGTGAATCTCTTCGAAGTACCCGCGGATGATTGAGGGTTGAGGAATGTGTTCGAACACTTCGTAAGACACCACGTGATCGATCGACTCTTCCTCCACTTCTCTGAGGGTGGATCCGTCGCCCAGTA
>Ga0307474_10002089_pt1 | contig 14355 bp, 13 predicted proteins | sample atmos_gasesECM1C_2_FD_203312 | JGI IMG/M metagenome (GOLD analysis project Ga0307474, IMG submission 203312) | Hardwood forest soil microbial communities from Morgan-Monroe State Forest, Indiana, United States - atmos_gasesECM1C_05 | ecosystem: Environmental > Terrestrial > Soil > Temperate... | reverse complement strand
CTGAGTACAGCCCAGGCGGCGGTGCGAAAGTACAGAACCAGCGAGGTCGCGGTAGTGCCTTTGCCCGGAAGATTCTAGTTTCTATACTGTATCGTACGCCCCGCAGCTCTATCGCGGCCGCACCCCAAAGTGCCGCCTAGCTGACGCGTTGCTCCGATCGTAGTTGGAGGCGGTTTCCTCCGCCCTCCCGCTTGCTTTCGGCCCCTCGTGAGCCACAGCTGAACATAGCGCTGGAACCGGGAAGTTGTCAGCCGTTAAGTGCGCGTCAAGCTCGAAATCCGCTGACACAGGGAATTCTTGCCGAGTTCAGCATAGCGGCGATGGTAACGCGAGAAGGTTCGGAGCGCCTTGCGCCGACAGTCTCTTCGGCAACGTCAGCCCGATGTCGCGCGCAAACTGGGCAAACTCGGTTTGGCCCAGATCACCGAGTGGCGGTTGACAGCGGGGAAACTCCCTCGTCCCATCTCAAATGTGCTGCCAGCAATGGCGCACAACAGTCTTATCCTACATACGACCGGACGAAGGAGGAACCGATGGCCGATCCCGTCTACAAGATCGTTGACGTTGTAGGTACGTCACAACAGAGCATTTCCAACGCGATCGGAAATGCGATCAACAAGGCCTCCGGGACGTTACGAAATCTCGGCTGGTTCGAGGTCGGGCAAATTCGTGGTGACATCCGGGACGGCAAGGTTAACCGGTATCAGGTCACGCTGAGGGTCGGATTCACGCTGGAGTAGCAAAATACTGCTCGGGCGATTCAAACCGTTGCGTCTGCCGCTCTCGGCGTAGCGTCGGTCGGTGTGAGTTCTCGGCGGGATTGTTGAGATAGCGGCTCTGTCGGTGCTCGACGCCGGGAAGCAGGCGGCGCTAGAAGCCGCTTGAAGAAGCGCTTCGCGGCGTTGGCATCACGCCGGGCCTGAACCAGACTGTCGAGCGCGACACCATCCTGATCGACGGCGCGCCAGAGATCGTGCTGCACGCCGCGGATCCAGATGACGACTTCGTCCATGTGCCACTTGTCCCCTGGCCGTGGCCGGCGGCGTCGCAGGCGGTTGGCAAAGCTCTGGCCGAATTTCTTGCCCCGGCGCCGTACGGTCTCGTAGGAGACGACGATGCCCCGCTCGGCCAGAAGCAATTTGACGTAGCGCAGGCTGCGGCTGAACACGTGGTACAGCCACACAGCATGGCTGATGATCTCCGCGGGGCAGCGGTGGCGGTAGTGCGGGTCGGCTGGCGGCGTCATCCCTCAGTCTCATTTGTCCCCACCACTGCCGCCAACCCCGGTTACCGCGACAAGACAGTCTGACGTCATCTACCATGGCGTAGTTCGACGCCTGAGGCCGACCAAGGCGACGAGGCTCGCACCGAACAGGGTTACGGTGCCCGGCTCCGGCACCGGCACCGTGTAGTCTGCGTAGTCCGTGACGTTGAGCACTGAAAAGGGGTGACCGAAGCTGTGCTTATCGCCGGGAGTGACGCCATACTCTGTGAACGTGCCTTCGGGATAGTAGCGAAACTCTTCTGGTATGGTCGGTGTCGGATTGAAAACGTCCAACTCCGATGTCCCCGGATAGGTTGTCGAGTCTGGAATGAAGACGATACTGGTCGTCGTCGCGCCAGCGGGGTTTAGAAAGGTTAGCTGGGACGGAAGGATCGTCGTGGTGCTCGTGATGAAACCTGGCGAATCATAGATAAAGAATAAATACCCCGTGGCTCGATTCTCCACCTGATAGAACACGTCGGCCTTGGCTTGCTGTCCCGACAGGCTCCAAAGCAAGGAGGCGACCAGAGCTGTTACCAGAGACTTCCATCGCATGAGCAGATCTCCCTCAGAGTGCGTACCCTACTGCGCCGATGCTCGAGCACCCGGTCGATCAACGGCAGCCTCGACCCGACGTTTTTCTGGCCTCAAATATTGCGCAATCGCTGAGACAACTCGCCATCAGGCTGAGGCTAAATGTTGCTAATCACCATAAAACCCTTTAACTCAACAGCTTGGCGGCGCTTGATTAATGCGTACTCAATCAATCAGGTGGCCAGTGGCATGGACACAATTGTGTCAGCCGATGACATCGAGTTCGGTGTTTTCCGTCTGGACCGTCGTGGGGGCCGGTTGATGCGGTGCGACGAAAGTGGCGCGCTGACGACCCTGTCGCTTGGCACACGTTCGCGCGAAATCCTGTATGTGCTGATCGATCGCGCCGGAGAGGTGGTCTCCAGGCAAGAGATCATGGACGCGGTCTGGGGCGGCGTGGCGGTCGAAGAGAACAACCTCACGGTTCAACTGTCAGCGTTGCGACGCATCCTGGACGAGGGCAGAACTGGCGGCAGTTGTATCGAAACGGTACCCGGACGGGGCTACCGTTTCGTCGAGCCTGTCAGGCAGACAACCCGTGCCGAAGTGGCTGTTGCCGGAACTCAGAACAGCAAGCCACGACCAGGTACACGGTCCCTGTCGAGGCGCGAAAAATGGCCATGGATCCCGGTTGCCGTCGCCGCGGCGATTTTTGTCGCCGCAGTGGTAGTATGGGGCGGCGGTCGGCGAGACGAACGCCGGGTTCCACCGCGTCTTTCACTTGTCGTAATGCCATTTCGGAACTTGAGCGGCGATCATGAGGCCAATGCCTTGGCGGACGGAATCACCGCCGACCTCACGAGCGACCTTGCCCGCGTCAGCCAGGTCACGCTCGCCGCCGCGCCATCCACCAACAACAATACAGGAGGGGTCTTGGACCCGCCGCGGGTAGGCCGGTCGCTGGACGTACGTTACGTCGTTGAAGGAAGCGTTCGCGAGGTGGGGAAAACGCTTCGGCTGGACGTCCAGCTTATCTCGACGGAGACCGGAACTGAGCTCTGGTCGGACCGGTTCGACGAAACCCTTGCCGAATCGGACGCTTCGCTGGAGCACGTCGCTGCGAGATTGCGGACCGGCCTGCGAGACACATTGATCGGTATCGAGAGCGCCCGGGCCGACCGCGAACGTCCGGACGCCCCCGACGCATTCGACCTGGTGCTGCGAGCCCAGGCGATCATGCTCAGGTCGCCCGATAGGGCGCAAGAGAGACAAGTTGCGGAACTATACAGGCGCTCTCTCGCGCGTGATCCCTCTTACATGCCTGCCCTGGTTGGTTCGGCATATTTCCTGACGGACCGGATGTCGCCCTGGCAGGTCTTCGGGGACATGCGTCAAGCGGAAAACTATGCGTTGAAAGCACGCGAAATCGCGCCAACGGCACCCGAGCCCGCTCACGTCTACATGTATTGGCTGAAGAGCGTGGGCCGCTGTCCCGAGGTGATCGAGCTCGGGCGGCAGTTCGGGCGGACTGATCCGGAGGGAATACGATCGATTGTCGGAATAGCGAGCCAGCTCGGACAGTGCCTCGCTCAAACCGGGCACGCGGAGGAGGATATCGCCCTGCAACAGCAAGCGATGGAGTCCGATCCTCGTAGCCGGTGGACGTTCGACCGATTCAGGGCCATCGGCTATGACCAACTGCTGTTAGGTCGGTACCAGGACGCGATCACGTCTCTCCAACGGTCACTGGCCATCAACCCAGCGTTTGGTTCCAGCTGGCGCTATTTTGGCGTTGCCGCCGCCTATGCAGCCACCGGCCAGATCGATCAGGCGCGGCGGGTGGTAGCCGAAGCAAACCGGCTCTGGCCCTATTTCACGGTGCGCAGTGTCGATCCGAATTACTCGCCGAACCCGGTCTATCGCGCTCAGTTACGGAGAGTCCAGGATGAGCTGCGCCTTGCTGGTGCGCGAGACCATGCCGATGAGAACGCCGACTTCGGCGTGCCTTCGGATCGCGAGTTGCATCGCGCGATCGGACTGACACCCAAGGACGCACTAGGCGTGACCACTGTCGGCACCGTCGACCTGTCCACCTTGCGTGACGATGCACAGGTCATCGTCATCGACACGATGACCAACAGCTGGGGACAGTCCATCCCAGGTGCTTTCGGGTTGAAGTTCGTCGGCCTCGGCGGTGATTTCTCCGACGAGGCACAGGGTCGTCTGCGATCGAAAATGAGCGAGTTGACGGGCGGCAATCTTCATCGGCCGATCGTGGCGATGGGATGGAACTCGGAACACTTCGACGGTCGCAACCTGGCTCTGAGGCTCACCGCGTTAGGTTACAGTCACGTTTACTGGTATCGCGGTGGACGGGAGGCCTGGGAGGTGGCCGGACTTCCAGAGACAGATATCAGGGTTGAGGACTGGTAGGCGCGATCGGATTTTATCCGCCAGTTTTCCCGCGTGATAACGGTGTGCCGATAGCGGAAGTAGCCGAGGTAGCAATCGCGCAGGCTATGCTCGAGGGCGGCGAGCGTCGCCATACCGCTCACGCACAAGCGACAATGCCAGAGCACGAACCGCAGCGGGCAGCCGATGGTCGGCTGCTGCGACCCTCGCTGGTATTGAGCTCATGCACATGATCCGCAAAGGCCAGCTGAGGTCCTCGGCGCTGCTCACCCCGGACAGCAACTCGTCCAGAACTTCGGTCTTGACCGCAGGCACCGTGGGGTCCCTTTCCTCTTAACAGTGGAACCCATTGACCCGCTTACACAAAGAACCTGACGCTCTCCAGCTGACTTTCATGCTGGCCACGGGGCTGCTCCGCCGCGACCCAGGGCACGCGACAGAACCGTGAGTGCTACGCGATGATTCGTTTATTTCCGGCGCCGCCTGACGGCTGGACGCAACGCGGCATAAAGTGCCAGCGTAGCCACGACCTGAGAGGGACTGTTCCATGACGTTGACGCGGCGGACGATCCTTGGCGCCACCCTCGCCTTGCCGGCGATCCGAACGGCACGCGCCGCGCCCGAGGTCCTGCGGATGGGCATCGGAACCTCGCTTGCCAAGCTCGATCCGCTGCTGACGACGATCGGTGACGAATATATCTACGACAATCTGGTGTTCAACGGGCTCACCCGCATGGCGGCGGATCTCAGCACGCAGCCGGATCTGGCCGAAAGCTGGACTTACAGCGACGATCTCAAGCATTGGACGTTCAAGCTGCGCCACGGCGTGAAATTCCATGACGGGCAGGAGATGATTTCGGCGGACGTCGTTGCGCTGTTCAAGCGCTTGCTCGATCCGGCGACCGCGGCGCCGTCGCGCAGCAACTACGACATGATCAGCGGCGTGACCGCGCCCGATCCCTACACGGTGGCGTTCGACCTGGGCTCGCCTTATGGCGGGCTCGCCGACATCCTGTCGGATCGACAGGTCAAGATCGTGCCGCGCAACGCCGTTGCACAACTGGCGACACGTCCGATCGGGACAGGGCCATTCAAGTTCGTGTCGTACACACCGGGTGACCGGCTCATCCTGACCCGTAACGCCGATTATTTCGAACCGGGAATGCCGAAGCTGCAAGGCGTGGAGCTGCGTATCATCCCGGAGATGAGCGTGAAGATCGCCGCCCTGGAGGCGGGCGACCTCGACGTGGTTTGGGATCTCCCGTTGGAACAGGTCAAGCAGCTCAACGCGCAAGCCAACCTGCGGGTGGACAGTGTGGCCACCGCATCCTGGGATGCCGCGATCATGAACAACCTGATCCCGCCGTTCAACGACCCAAAGGTTCGCCTCGCCTTCCAGATGGCGGTGAGCAAGGCCGACGTCGTGGAGCTGACACTGTTCGGCCAGGGCGCACCGACGATCAGCCCCATCCCACCGACGCATCCGTTCTACGCAGGCCAGCTTGTCATCCCGCCCGCCGATCCCGCTGCGGCGCGTAAGTTGCTGGCGCAGGCCGGCCATCCGAACGGTATCACCATCCCGATCATCGTGCCGGTCGGCCGCCCGGTGCGCGAGCGGCTGGGGGTGACCTTGCAGCAACTCGCCAAGCCGGGCGGCTTCGACCTGCAAGTGCAGCGCGTTCCGTTTTCAAGCTTTGACGCTGAAGTATCAGGCAAGGCGCCACTCTACATCGACGGCTATTTCGCGCGCCCGACGATCGACACCAGTACCTATCCGTTCCTGCATTCCGGCGGAAGCTGGAACGAGAAGCTGTGGCACTACAACGACCCCAAGGTGGACAAGGCGCTGGAGGCGGCCCGGCTGTCGGGCGATGTCGCGGTTCAGAAGACCCAGTATATCGCCATGCAGACCGCGCTGAACGCCAATCCGGCAGGCTTCTTCGCGTATGTCGTGAACTTCGCCTGTGCCTATCGCAAGTCGGTCGGCGGCATCACAACGCATCCGATGCGCTGGTTCGACCTGCGCACCGCGACGGTGACGTGACGGATTGACGGATTGAGCACCTACGTCGCCCGCCGGCTGCTCGGCGTCGTGCTGGTGGTGCTGGCGACGTCGGTGCTGATCTTCGCCATCGTCCACATCCTGCCCGGCAATGTCGCCTATGCGATCCTCGGCGAATACGCCACGCCGGCCGCCGTCGCGACGCTTCAGCAACGGCTCGGCCTCAACGACCCGTTGTGGTTGCAATACTGGCGTTGGCTTGCAGGGTTCCTGCACGGCCAGATGGGACAGTCTCTGGTGATGGACCGGCCCGCCGGCCCGCTTATCCTCGACGCGCTGGGCCGCTCGGCGATTCTGGCCGGCAGCGCCTTCGTCATCGTGGCGAGTGGCGGCATCGCACTCGGCGTGCATGCCGCGACACATCAGGGCCATGTCTCGGACCGGGTGATGACGTTGGCGCAGTTCGTGTTCATCGCCGTGCCGGACTTCTTCTGGGCGATCCTCGCCGTGGTGGTGTTCGCCTCCTGGCTGCACTGGCTGCCCGCCACCGGCTATGCGCCCCCGGCGGACGGATTGCTGGCCTGGGTCTCGCATCTGGTGCTTCCGGTGATCGTGCTGTCGATCGGGTTGTTGGCGCATGTCTCGCGGCTGACCCGCGCGGCGATGCTGGAAGTGCTGCGCAGCCGTTATGTGCTGATGGCACGCGCGAAGGGCATGAGCGAGCGGCGCGTGCTGTGGCGGCATGCGGCGCCGAACGCGATGCTGCCGACCATCACCATCCTGGCGATCGATTTCGGTCTGCTGATCGGTGGCGTGGTCGTGGTGGAAACGGTGTTCGCCTACCCCGGCCTCGGCCGCCTGCTGGTCTTCGCCATTGAGCACCGCGACCTGCCACTGCTGCAGGCGGGCATGCTGGTGCTGACGACGATCTACGCGCTGGCGAACCTGGCAGCGGATCTGGGCTACGCGGCGCTCAACCCGCGCATCCGTTACCGCGCGGCGGCGTGAGCATGGACCGCGGTGCTGTGCCGGCCGCCTCGGGCACCGCCATAATGCGCCGACGCATCCTGGGATCGCGGGGCGGCAATTCCGCCTTGTTGTTCGGCGGCTTGGCGTTGGCCGCCCTCGCGACCGCCGCGCTCGTCGGCCTCTGGTACACGCCGTACGCTCCCGACGCCTTTGCCGTCCACCTCCGCCTCGCCGCGCCCAGTCTCGCGCATCCATTCGGCACCGATGAATTCGGCCGCGACGTGCTCTCGCGCGTGCTGGCGGGTGCGCATCTGTCGCTGGCAATCGGCTTCGGTGCCATGCTGGTCAGCCTCGCTCTCGGCGTCCCGCTCGGCCTGCTCGCCGCCTTCGATCGCGGCTGGGTGAGCGCCGCGATCATGCGCGGGGCGGACCTGATGATCTCGCTGCCGCCCATCCTGCTCGGCCTGCTGATCCTGGCGGTGACACCGCCAAACCTGGGCAAAACCATCCTGGCGGTTGGCCTGGTCTACGTGCCGATCCTGGTGCGGTTGTCACGCGCCGTCGCGCTGGGGCTGTTGGAGGAAGATTTCGTCCAGGCGGCGCGGGCGCGCGGCGAGGGAGCGGTCTCCATCCTGGCGCGCGAGATACTGCCCAATGCCTGGCCGCCGATCATCGTGGAGTGCGGCCTGCGCGTGACCTTCGCGATCCTGCTTGGCGCGTCGCTGTCCTTCCTCGGCCTGGGACCGCAGCCGCCCAGCAGCGAGTGGGGGCTGATGATCGCCGAGAGCCGGGAGTTCCTGGCCCAGGCGCCCTGGATGGGCCTCGCACCGGGACTATGCCTGTGCGCGCTGCTGGTGGCGGTCAACGTCGCCGGCGAGGGTCTGCGTGCCCGGCTTGACCCGTCCCATGCCTGACCCCGGATTATCCCCCCCGGGGTTATCCCCCCAGGGATTATCCCCCTCAGGGTTATCCCCCTCAGGGTTATCCCCCTCAGGGTTATCCGTAGAAGGCCTGTCGGTTGGCTTTCCCACCGCAAGCGGTCTTGTGCGGGCGTTGGACAATGTGGACTTCGCCGTGGCGCCTGGCGCGGCGCTCGGGCTGGTGGGCGAGTCCGGATCCGGCAAATCCACCGCGGTCCTGGCGTTGCTCGGCCTGTTGGGTGGGGCGCAGGTAGCGGCGCGGCGCATGGCATTCGATGGCCAGGACCTGCTCACCGCGGCACCCGCCCTGCGTGGCCGACGGATCGGCGCGGTGTTCCAGGACCCCTCCTCCACCCTCAACCCAGCCTTGACCGTCGGATTGCAGGTCGCCGAGCCGCTCCTGGTGCATGCGCGCCTGAGCCGCGCCGAGGCGTGGTCGCAAGCCACCGCGCTGTTGGCGGAGACCGGACTGGCACGGTCGGCTTCCCTGATGGCGTGCTACCCGCACCAGCTCTCCGGTGGCATGAAGCAACGTGTCGCCATCGCCATGGCGTTGGCGACCCGGCCGGACCTGCTGCTGCTCGACGAGCCGACCACCGCCCTCGACGTGACGGTCGAGGCGGGGATCCTCGATCTGCTGGAGGGATTGCGCACCCGCCGCGGACTATCGCTGCTGCTGGTCAGCCACAATCTCGGGATCGTCGACCGGCTCTGCGATCGGGTCACGGTGCTTTATGCCGGGCGGATGGTGGAGGCAGGCCCGGGGCCGGCGGTGCTCGCCCACGCGCGCCATCCTTACACGCGCGGGCTGCTGGCGGCGCTGCCGCGGCTGGACCGGCGCGGCGCGCTGGCACCAATTCCGGGCGCGCTGCCGGATCTGCGGCAGTCTGAGCCTGGCTGCATTTTCCGCCCGCGCTGTCCGTTCGCCGCCGCCGGATGCGAGAGGCCGCAAATGCTGGCCGGCGCGGAACACCAGGTCCGTTGTCACCGGGTCGAAGCGATCGCGGGCCTGGGGTGGCCCACCCCGCCGAGTACTCCGCACGCCGCGTCCGCCGCGGCAACGCTGCTGCAAACCGACGGATTGGCACGGCGGTTCGGCGCGGTGCACGCGGTGGATGGCGTCTCGCTGACGGTTCGCCGTGGCGAGGTGCTGGGGCTGGTGGGAGAGTCCGGCTGCGGCAAATCGACGCTCGGACGGCTGATGCTGCGGCTGGTGGACGCCGATTCCGGCACGCTGCACTTCGACACCGCTGCGGTGCCGAAGATCCCGCTGCCCGCGTTCCGCCGGCGGGCGCAGATCGTGTTTCAGAACCCGGACACGGCGCTCAACCCGCGTCAAAGCGTTGCCACCATCCTGCGTCGCCCGCTGCACCGCTTTGCCCTGGCGCGGGGCGAAGCCGTCGAGGAGATCGCAAGGCTGCTGGAACTGGTGCGGCTGCCTCCAAGCTATGCGGCGCGCTACCCACACCAGTTATCGGGCGGCGAGAAGCAACGCGTCGGCATTGCCCGCGCGCTCTCCAGCCGGCCCGAATTCATCGTCTGCGACGAGCCCGTCTCGGCGCTGGACGTGTCGGTGCAGGCCGCGGTGCTGAACCTGCTCGCGGAACTGCGCGCGACCCTCGGGCTGGCACTGCTGTTCATCAGCCACGACATCGGCGTCATTGCCCATCTGGCCGACCGGGTCGCGGTGATGTACGGCGGGCGGATCATGGAGGAAGGGCCGGTCGCCATGGTGCTCGCCGCGCCACATCACCCCTACACGGCGGCGCTGCTGTCGGCGGTGCCGGTGGTCGGCGCGCGGCCGACGCGCCAGATTCTGCCGGGGGATTCCGGTGCGGTCCATGGCGGCGTCGGTTGCCGTTTCGCCTTACGCTGCCCGCGACGTATCGGCCCGATCTGTGCGGACACCGACCCGCCCTGGCGGGACGCCGCACCAGGCCATCGCATCCGCTGCCACATCCCTACGGAGGAACTATGACCGAGCCCAAGGCCCTCGCAGCCGCCTTCGCGCTGGAGCTGCCGTCCATGCTGGCGATGATCGAGCGTGTCGTACCGATCGACAGCGGCAGTTATCACGCGCCCGGCGTGAACGCCGTGATCGACGTTTTCGCCGCGTTCCTGGAGAACGCGGGATTTGCGATCGAGCGCACGCCCCTGCCCGGCCGCGGCGACCAGCTCACCGCACGGCGCGTACTGGGCAACGGCAAGCGGGTGCTGGTGCTGGGTCACGCCGATACGGTCTGGCCCGCCGGCACGGTCGCCGAATGGCCGTTCGGCAATGACGGAAAACTCCTGACCGGACCGGGCGTGGGGGACATGAAATCCTGCGTCGTCATGGCGCTGCACGCGCTGCGTCTGCTGCTGCAAGGGAAACTGCCGGGCATCGGCTCCATCACCGTGTTGATCGTCCCGGACGAGGAGATCGGCAGCCCCGGCAGCCGCACCTGGATCGAACGCGAGGCGCGCGTGTCCGACGCCTGCCTGACGCTGGAGCCCTGCCGGCCGGAGGGCAAGATCGTTGTCGGGCGGGGCGCGGTGGGCGCGCTGTATGTCCGGGCCACCGGGGTCACCGCGCATGTCGGTCCCGCTCGCGCGCTGGGCGCCTCCGCCATCTCGGCGCTCGCGCCGATGGTGGTGGCGCTGGAGGCGCTGACCGACGCCGCGCGCGGTGTCGGCACCTCCGTCGGGATCTTCCGCGGCGGCGCGGCGCGTCAGGTGATCCCGGCGGAGGCCGAGTTCCACCTGGACCTGCGCGCCGATGACCAGGCGGGGGCCGACTGGCTGGTGGCGGAGGCGCGCCGGATCGCCGAGACCAGGCCGGCCGACCCGCGCGTGAGCGTCAGCGTCGAGGGCGGCTTCTACCGGCCACCGTTCCCGACCGGAGCTGGCACGCGCGCGCTCTACGCGATGGCGCAGCGCGTTGGCGCGGCGATCGGCACGCCGGTCGGCGAGGTCGTCTCCGCCGGCGGGTCCGATGGCAGCTTCGCCGCCGCGATGGGGGTGCCGACGCTCGACGGGCTGGGCCCGATCTGTCACGAATCCTGTAGCCGCCGGGAGCGCGTGGAGCTGGACAGCATCGTGCCACGTGGCGCGCTGTTCGCGGGCCTCGTCCTGGCGATCGGCAACGAAGGAGTTTCCTAATGGCTCACCAGCGTTTCCGCCGCTTCAACACCAGCCCGTACTATCCGGGGCAGGAAATCACCAACGAGATGTGCATGGCCGTGCGCGCCGGAAACCTCGTGTTCCTGCGCGGTCAGACCGGCTTCACGCTCGATGGCGAGTTTGTCGGCCTCGGCGACGCCGCCGCACAGGCGGAGCAGGCGATGCAAAACGTTCGCGTCCTGCTGGAAGAAGCCGGCGCGAAGATGGAGCATATCTGCAAGATCACCACCTACATCACCGACCGGGCTTATCGCAGTTCGGTGTATCAGGTAGTGGGCCGCCATTTGGGCACTATCGCCCCGGTCGGCACCGGATTGATCGTCAACGGCCTCGCCTTGCCGGAGATGCTGGTCGAGATCGACATCGACGCCGTGATCCCGAGCTAATGACCCCGATCTTCCTGCCGGGCCTGTGCGACCCGGAAGCCGCCGCCACGGTGCGTCGTCACGGCCATTCCGCCGAGGCCGCGGCCGAGCAGGCGGAGGCGGTGTTCGCGCGATTGCACGACGCCCTGGCGGCTTCGGGCGGAACGGCGACGGATGTCTGCAAGCTCACGATGCAAATCGCCGACCGCGCTTACCGCCAGGCGATCTACGGCGTCCTCGGTCGCCGGCTGGCGGGTGTGTTCCCGGTATCGACCGGCCTGATCGTAAAGGGTCTGGCCGACCCGGCCGCGTTGTTTCAGCTCGACGCCTGGGCGGTCTCCGCCGGTCCGCACGCCCGGCTGCGGCGCTATCGATCGACCGACGCGCCATACGGTCTGACCAGGCAGAGCTTCGTGTGCGATTTCTGCATGGTCGTCGTCGCCGGGCGACGCATCTTCCTGCGCGGGCAGACCGGGCTGGCGCTGGACGGCACCATGGTGGGGCTGAACGACCCCGCCGCCCAAGCGCGCCAGGCGATCGAGAACGTGCGGGTGCTTCTGGCCGATGCCGGCGCGGACCTGTCGCACGCGGTCAGGCTCGTCACCTATGTCACCGACCGCGCCTATATGGCGCCCGTGCTGGACGTGGTGCGACCGGCTTTCGCCGATGCGCCGGTGGCGGGCACGGAGCTGGTGGTGAAGGGTTTGGCGGCCCCGGAAGTACTGATGGAGATCGACGTTCACGCGGTGCTGCCGTCATGACCTTCTCTCTTGCCGGTCGATGTGCACGGACCGGGATGCTGGGGGTGGCGGTCACCAACATGGCACACCGGCGAAGATTACCATCGACAAGAGTGGCGCCAACACCGCAGCGATCGAGAGCTGCGACGCGGCGCACGACACAGAAGTTGAGATCCGGCAGGTCAAGTACCTCAACAATGTTGTCGAGCAGGACCATCGAGCGATCGAGCGTCAAGTGCGACCGATGATGGGGTTCAGTCTTTCTGGTCGGCCGCCGTGACCCTTGCTGGCATTGAGCTCATGGACATGATCTGCAAAGGCCAGCTGACGACCGCGGGACGACTGCGTCCGGCGAACCAGTTCTATTCGCTGGCCAGCTGACTTTCATGCTGGCCACGGGGCTGCTCCGCCGCGACCCAGGATTCGCGACAGAGCCGGCCCAGGACTTCCTCTTCGCTCACGCATTCATTTATGGCCACTTCCATCCACGCCGACACCTCATGGCAGCTACCGCCTACCGCGCAGTCCGGTCCACGGCATTCATTGTCTGGCAGCAGGCAACGTGCGCTCAGCATTCGCCGTGATCAACAAGGGAACCGCCCTTCGGGCCCCACGTCACCACTCGAAGTTAACGTGCCAATGCACGTTCCCGGCCGTTGGAGGGTCGAGGTGGGATGTAAGGCGAGGCGGAAGCCGCGTGCGAGTGACAAGTGTGACGGGATTTCGATGCACTCGCTGATCATGGCCGCGGCCCGGGGCACCGGTCGTCCGGTGCAGTTCGCGCACGTTCGCCGTCCTACGTTCAAGATCGACTGTCTCTGCTGCGTGCGGCTTGCCAAGCGGCCATTGCCGCGTCCTTTGCGGCCAGCGCTGCGCGCCAGGCCGGCAAAGATGCAACCTGTCCGTACCACCGGCGAATCTCAGGATAGTCCAATACCGGAAGCTGCATGCGTTCCGCGGACGGGACCAGTCCTGCGACTGAGAGGTCGGCGATCGTGACAGTTTCACCGGTCAGCCACTCGCGGCCTTTCAGCGACTCGTTGAGCACCGACGCGAACCGTACGAAGTTCTGTTCTCCGCGCCCGATAAAGCCAGGATCTGGTGGCCCAAGCCCGAGTACCATTTTGGACGTCTTCTCATAGACAATCATGCCCACCGACTCGGCGTCCCAATGTGCGCTCTGCCATGCGAGCCAGCGCAGGACGTCCGCCTGGCGTTTCGTATCCGCAGGCCATAGCCCGCTCCGTGGCTTTCGAGCGGCAAGATAGAACAGGATCGCGTTGGACTCCCATAGCACGAAGCCGTTGTCCTCAAGCATCGGCATTTTCATATTCGGATTCATCGCGGCGTATTCGGTCGTGCGCTGATCGCCTTTGCTTAGATCTATTGGATGGATCTCGCAGCCGATTTTCAGATGGTCTCCGAGGGCAATCACGGCGAGCGCGCGAGACGACGGCGGAAAGACGTAAAGCTTTATCGGCGAGAAAGCTCCGACGCGAGCGGGAAGGTCGGCGACGTCTGCCGTCGCGGGAATCGCGTCGCCGTCGTTCACGGCTGATGGCGAGATCTCTGCCATGTGCCCCGACATCGTTCTTCCCTCCGTTGGGTGTTGGCGGTCGTGAGATAGATTGGCGCCAGGCATCGAACGGTGGGAGTAACAAGTGTGGCGGGGTTCCGATGGACTCGCTGATCGCTGCCGCGGCGCGTGCACTCGCAGCGGGTGATCCAATCAGCGCATTGAAGCGGATCGTTCTGCGTGACGACGCGCCTGCGCTAACGCTTCGAGGGTTGGGATTACGCCTATGTCTGCTTTCGAGCAGTCGTTTCCACAGCATGTTCGACTTGCATGGGCGCGAAGCGGGATGAGCGGTACTGGCCGAAGAACGAACCCGCTTCGCGGGAGGGGAGCGGGGTGTTGATGGACGAGTAGTGGCCCAACTGTTGCGCTTCGATTGAGCGCGATCCAAGGCGGACTGAGCATTTCGGC
>Ga0307474_10002088_pt1 | contig 14356 bp, 14 predicted proteins | sample atmos_gasesECM1C_2_FD_203312 | JGI IMG/M metagenome (GOLD analysis project Ga0307474, IMG submission 203312) | Hardwood forest soil microbial communities from Morgan-Monroe State Forest, Indiana, United States - atmos_gasesECM1C_05 | ecosystem: Environmental > Terrestrial > Soil > Temperate... | reverse complement strand
CGAAGCCATTCCAACGTGCGTCAACGCAGCCCGGAGACGGCTCACATGCCACCGCCGCCACCACCACCGGAGTTTGGGTTTGGATACTTGGTGGCACCGTAACCGAAAGCTCCCGAATAATAATCGTTCGAAAGCTTGTCTTGCATCTCATGTCGTGAAGCGTAACCGGAGACGCCAGGATGGAGCTTCCTGGCGACGTTATGCTGCACCCTCGGTGATTTGCTTGATTTGGCCGGCGCAGACACGGCCGGAGCGGCGGCGATGAGAGCGGCGGCAGAAAGTGCGATGATCGCTGTCTTCACTTTTCGTCCTCCCTCGTTTGAAAAATAAACCCCGATGCCGCTCCGTGAATGCTCCACATCACGCGATGGTGAAGCTGAAGCGCTCGTAGCGGTCCGCTATTATGAGGCTCATTCTGAGCGCCCTTGGGACGGCGCTCATGCGTGCGTCTGCGGCGCGCCGGGCGAGCCTTGTCCCGGCCGCTCTGCCAACATCGGCTGACTTTTTTTTCACATTCTAACAGATCGCGTCGCGCTAGGGTCTCCGCGCAGGTCCGAGTGACGCTGGATAGAGCTCCAGTTACCAGCGTCAGCCCTCCACCTGCCGCCCCCGCCACGCGTCTCCCCGCCGGCGGGGGTTTGTCTGCGCCGGCTCCGGATCACAATTGCCGATCGGCCCGCATATATCCAGGCCATGCTCCTCAAACCGATAGAACCTCCCGCAGTCGCGCCGCTTGTCGAGGACATGCGCGCCTTTGATGCCAAGCCGAACACCATCAAGCGCGACGAAAATCGCGACCCGACAACTTGCACGCCCTGAGGCAAAATCACTCCGGCAAGCTTCGCCTCTCCGATGTGAAGGGGATGTTTGAGCAGACGACGGATCACGCGCGAGGGCTTCCATACGCGCCACGACTCGCACGACCGCCGCCTCGCCGCGTCGACCACCTCCGAACTAGGCTGCAGAACCTGTCTTACGGCAGCGACCCTCTCAGGTCTGCGATGGCGGCAGCATTGGCAGTGATACCTTTCTCAGCCGGTCCGACAGTCCGAACGAGGATCGTGCCGAGCGAAACCAGCGCGGCTATGCCGACAATCAGCATCAGTGTCAGATTGGACTCGTCGCGCCTCATCATCGCACCCATGCGCATCTCCCCCTGGCCCGCCGCAACTGCGTCGTTGAGTCGTTCGACAATTTGGCGGCGCAGCGGCGGCGATCACGCGGTCGAATAGCGTCATAAACGACTCGGAAGCCGGCGGAGGTTCTAATTTACTGTTGCGACTGCCCGGGCAGAGGGCTTTGATATCATCGCGGACTCCAGGCGTGATCTTCGTGCGACCCCTATCCCCCTGATCACGCTCTTCACCCGCGGGCCCCCGCCTTGCATCACCGGCGGGGGTTTTTGGTATGACGACTCCAGTACCTCCTGGATCAGGGCGGGGCCGTTCTGCCGCCGAGGCGTTTGACAGTGCGCTTTAACTTTTTTTCGTCGGGATTGTACTGTCGCACGAGTGAAGCCAGCAGGTCGGCGCACGCTGCAGACGGCGCAGACTTTACTCTGGTCGTTCGAACCGCGCGCTCATCCTTGCGGCAGTCATACTGCCAAAAAGACCCGGAGCGCGATGGCCCTCCATCGCGCTCCGGATGCGACTTGGTATCGTTTGATCGGAAGCGAGCCGCCGCTCAATGCGTGCTCATCCAGGCGCGGGCCTCGCGCTGAGCGCGGGCGATCTCCCCGTCCGACATCTGCTCGGCGACCTCGCGACGCAGTGCGATCGCATCTGTGCGGCCTTTGAGCGCCGCCAGGTTGAACCATTTGTGCGCGGCGACGAGATCGACGAGGCCCGAGCGGCCGCTCGCCCAATAGAGCCCGCGCTCGAACAAGAGATCCGGGATCGCGGTCTCCGCAACCGGCATCGCCAGATCCTGATCGATCATCCCCTGAAACATACGCAACTCCCCTTCTTCTTAAGCGCCGCCCATTCCGAGTGCGGCCCCTGTCCAACTAATCCCTGGTATCCCCCAAGCCGCTGCGGGCTTGTTGACGCTGATCATGACCGCTCAAATTTGAAGGGCAGTTTAAAAGGTGCGATGAACCGGGCGTAAACGCGCGAGGCCAGCGGGCGTAAGAAGTGCCCATATTTCAATGGTTTGTGCCATTGCGTGAGACTTGGTTTACCGTGCGGGTTCGTTCAACGCTAACCATTGGCAGACATGGTGCGTGGCAGCCCACGTCGTGATGCGACCGCCCGTCCCGCTGTCATCACCCGCGAAAGCCGATGATGCAGTACTCCTGAGACTATCCTCACAACGAAAAGACTGCGGCGCACTGTGTGATCCACAAGGCGCGGCGCCTCGCGACGGCAGAGCGTAGGCAGCGCAACGCCGGAGCCGCCTGGATGTCTGCCATCAATGTCTGGAAAATATTGGGAGAGTGCCGGCAGCGACTTGCCCGGCTCGCTGGGAACGAGGGCGTCGGCGAACACGTCAGGACCAGATTTCGAACCGGAAGGATCTCCGGTGAAACTGCGGCCCTTCCTTGAGGGAAGGATCCGCACCGAACGAAGAAAACCCGTTTCTTCTACCGGACCGACTTTGGAAAGCCTGAGCTTCGCTAAGCGATGGTCCGACCGCTTGACCTGATGTCTCGCCGACACCCTCTTTCGTCAACGGAGCGCTTTGGTTTGTTCCATCGGCTCCAATGACGTGCCGGCAAAAGGCCTGCCGGCATTTAGTAAGTCAGGTGAGACTTACTTCTTCTTGGCGACCTTGCGGGTCTTCTTCGCAGTCTTCTTCACTGCGCTCTTCGCCTTCTTCGCCTTCTTCGCTTTCTTAGCCATAGTGCCCTCCGATATAGTGAGATGGCTGTTAGATGCTGCGTGCACTCGGGAATCGAGATGCACGACATCCCGAATACACCAACACACGGAAAAAAACAGCGTCCCGCTTAAAGAAGTGTTGACGGGCGGAGGCGCGTGCGCGCAGCGCACTCCGACTCGCGAACGCGCGAGACGCTCGCAAGACGATGCGAGAGTCCCGTGAGTCTTCTTGGACTACATTTGCGAAGAATGCAGGAAATCACTGTGCTGCAGCACTTTCTTTGATTGGCGTTCGATGTGCGCGAAATCGTCGCGCGATCTGCGCTTGTGGCAACGTGCGCGAAAAACGCTGTTGCGCGGACTCTGAGTCGCCCATTTTGGCAATGAAAAAATTTTCATGATTAACGCCACCGGAGCTTCCGCTTGGGCTCCAACGGCGGCTCTCAGGGCGAACCGCGGGTCGTCGATTCGGATTGGGCTGGCACTACAGAGAGTGATTTCAGCCGGCGCGAAGGTTCACCTCTCCCGAAGGGAGAGGTCGATTTGCTCCCGGCGATGCGAAGCATCGTCCGGCGCAAATCGAGGGGTTACGGTCTATCGATGGAGCACGCCCCTCACCCGGACGGCATCTTGCGATGCGACGTAGCCGAAGCTTCGCTTTGGCGTCTCTTAGAAACGGCCACCAAAGGCGGCCTTCGCCTCTCCCCTTGGGAGAGGCGAAGCGGAGTGCGCGGCTCGATCCGCCTAGCTCAGATGCCGAGCTTGGACTTGAGCAGCGCGTTGACGGCTTTCGGATCGGCCTTGCCGCCGGTCGACTTCATCACCTGGCCGACAAACCATTGGATCGCGGCGGGCTTGGCCTTGGCCTGCTCGACCTTCTCGGGATTGGCGGCGACGATGTCGTCGACCACCTTCTCGATGGCGCTCACATCCGTGACCTGCTTCATGCCGCGCTCTTCGACCAGCCGCTTGGGATCGCCGCCTTCCTGCCAGACGATCTCGAACAGGTCCTTGGCGATCTTGCCGGAGATGGTCCCCTCCCCGATCAGATCGATGATTCCAGCCAATTGCGCGGCGGAGACCGGCGAAGTCGAGATGTCCTTGCCTTCCTTGTTGAGGCGGCCGAACAGCTCGTTGATCACCCAGTTGGCGGCGACCTTGCCGTCGTGCCTGGCGTTGCCGAGCTTGCCCAGCACTGTCTCATAGAAATTCGCGCTCTCGCGCTCGGCCACCAGCACGCCGGCGTCGTAGGGCGATAGACCCAGGTCTTCGACGAAGCGCGCCCTCTTCTGGTCCGGCAGCTCGGGCAGATCCGCCTTCAGCTCGTCGACGAAGCTTTGCGAAAACTCCAACGGCAGCAGGTCGGGATCAGGGAAATAGCGGTAGTCATGCGCCTCTTCCTTGGAGCGCATCGAGCGCGTCTCGCCCTTGTTGGGGTCGAACAGGCGGGTCTCCTGCTCGATCGCGCCGCCGTCCTCGATGATCTCGACCTGGCGCCGCGCCTCATACTCGATCGCCTGGCCAATGAAGTTGATCGAGTTCATGTTCTTGATCTCGCAGCGGGTGCCGAGCGGCCCGCCCACCTTGCGGACGGAGACGTTGACGTCGGCGCGCAAGTTTCCCTTCTCCATGTCGCCGTCGCAGGTACCGAGATAACGCAGGATCGAGCGCAGCTTTGTCACGTAAGCCTTGGCCTGCTCGGCGTCGCGGATGTCAGGCTTGGAGACGATCTCCATCAGCGCCACGCCCGAACGGTTGAGGTCGACAAACGACATGGTCGGCGACTGGTCGTGCAGCGACTTGCCGGCGTCCTGCTCGAGGTGCAGACGCTCGATGCCGATGGTTGCCGTCTTGCCGCCATCGAGTTCGACCGTGACCTCGCCCTCGCCCACGATCGGCGACTTGTACTGGCTGATCTGATAGCCCTGCGGCAGGTCGGGATAGAAGTAGTTCTTGCGGTCGAACACCGAACGCAGATTGATCTTCGCGTTGAGCCCAAGCCCGGTACGCACCGCCTGCTTGACGCATTCCTCGTTGATCACCGGCAGCATGCCGGGCATCGCCGCGTCGACCAGCGAGACATGGCTGTTCGGCTCGCCGCCGAAGGCGGTGGAAGCGCCCGAGAACAGCTTTGACTTGGAGGTGACCTGGGCATGCACCTCCATGCCGATCACGACCTCCCAGTCGCCGGTTGCGCCCTTGATCAGCTTGCCGCTTGTCGCCGTCATGCCTTGTCATCCCCGATCAGGGCGGATGCGATCCGCTCCCACTCCACATCAAGCGCATCCTTCGCCACCGGCTGGCCGGCCTGCCGATACCAATAGCCGGCATTGCCGAGATCGCCCTCGACGCGGTGTAGATAGGCGTGCACCCAAGCGGCCTCGCGCGTCGGCTCGTCCTGCACGATCTTGTGCGCCTTGTCCCAGTCGTCTTTCGCCGCCCACCAGAGTCCCGCGAGCGGCGGCGCAAGCGACGAAGCGGGCGCCGCGCCCGACAAGCTCGCTTTGAAGTCTGCGATGCTCACCACCACCTCGCGGGCGTGAAGTGGCCGGCAGCCTGCTCGATCACCTCGCCGAGCGAGAACAGCGTGTCCTCGTCAAAGGGCCTCCCGATCAGCTGCAGCGCCAGTGGCAGGCCTTGCGGGTCCTTGCCGGCGGGCACCGCGATACCAGGCAATCCCGCCATGTTCACGGTCACCGTGAAGACGTCGTTGAGATACATCTCGATCGGATCCGCACCGCCCTTCTCGCCGACACCGAAGGCGGCCGAGGGCGTTGCCGGCGTGAGGATCGCATTCACGCCGCTCGCAAAGCAGTCCTCGAAATCCTTCTTGATCAGCGTACGCACCTTCTGCGCCCGCAGGTAATAGGCGTCGTAGTAGCCGGCCGAGAGCACATAGGTGCCGATCATGACGCGACGGCGCACCTCGGCGCCGAAGCCGGCGGCGCGGGTGCTCTCGTACATGTCGCCGATGGAGCGTCCGGGCACGCGTAAGCCATAGCGCACGCCATCATAGCGCGCGAGGTTCGACGAGGCCTCGGCAGGCGCGACGATGTAATAGGCCGGCAGCGCGTATTTGGTGTGCGGCAGCGACACGTCGACGAGCTCGGCACCCGCCGCCTTCAGCCAGGCCGCGCCCTCGCGCCAGAGCTTTTCGATTTCCGCCGGCATGCCGTCGAGGCGATATTCCTTGGGGATTCCGATCTTCATGCCCTTCACGGACTTTCCGATCGCGGCTTCGTAGTCCGGGACCGGCGTGTCCACCGATGTCGTATCCTTGGGGTCGTGACCTGCCATCGAGCGCAACAGGATCGCGGCGTCGCGCACGCTGCGCCCGATCGGACCGGCCTGATCGAGCGAAGATGCAAACGCCACGATGCCCCAGCGCGAGCAGCGGCCATAGGTCGGCTTGATGCCGACGGTCGCGGTGAACGCTGCCGGCTGGCGGATCGAGCCGCCGGTATCGGTCGCGGTCGCGCCCATACAGAGCAGAGCCGCCACCGCCGAGGCCGAACCGCCCGAGGAGCCGCCGGGCACCAGACTGGTGTTCGCACCCTCGCGCCGCCATGGGTTGGCGACGGGACCGAAGCAGGAGGTCTCGTTCGACGAGCCCATGGCGAACTCGTCGTTGTTGAGCTTGCCGAGCATGACCGCGCCGTCGCGCCAGAGCTGCGCGGTAATGGTCGACTCATAGGTCGGCACGAAGTTGTCCAGGATCTTCGAGCAGGCCGTGGTGCGCACGCCCTTGGTCGCGAACAGGTCCTTGATCCCGAGCGGAATCCCGGCGAGCGGACCGCCTTCACCCCTCGCGATTTTGCCATCCGCCTCGCGAGCCATGGCACGAGCCTGATCCGGCGTCTCCAGCACGAAGGCGTTGAGCGCGCGCGCGTCCTCCATCGCCTTGAGATGAGCGTCGGTCAGCTCAAGCGAGGTGAATGATTTCTTCGCGAGGCCGTCGCGGGCATCGGCGATCGTCAGCGATGTGAAGTCGGTCATTTATTGATCGGGCTGCAGAAGAACGGAGAAAGGGTTTTGTCGTTTTTGGGATCGTCGTTGTTGAGTGCCTTGGCGCGCGCCTTGTCGGCAGCCTCGAGCTCGTCGAGCACGGCATTGACCGCGGCTTCGGGATCGGCCGCCTTGCCAGTTTCTTTAGCCTGGCGTTCCATCGCGTCGAGATAGTTCATATAGGCCTGATAGGCTTTTTCATCGTCGCAGAGCAGACACATCGCAACGTCCCGCTATTCCCAGGTGGAAGTTATTCGACGACCTTCGGCACCAGGAAGAAGTGGTTTTCGGTCGCCGGCGCGTTCTTCACGATATCGTCGGGAATCTCGCCATCATTGACCACATCAGTGCGCTTCTTCATCTCCATCGGCATGACCGAGGTCATCGGCTCGACGCCTGACACGTCGACCTCCGACAACTGTTCGACAAAGCTCAGCATGGCGTTCAGTTCGCCCTGCAGATGCGGAACTTCGGCCTCGGTCACCGCGATGCGCGCAAGATGCGCGATCCGGCGGACGGTATCGGCGTCGACAGACATTATATAGGGCCTCGGATGGCAGTTTCAGCCTGCCGTATAGCAGAGGCCGGTTTTGCACCGCAACCGCAGCCCGCGGGGTATCTGCCGTCCAGTTTGCGCATCCAGGCCTGCGCGGCCTCGGCATGAGGAAAGCCCGGCGCGTCGGCCGAAATCGAGCCCACCTCGCGCATGGCCCGTTGGCGACGCCGGGCGGCCGGTCATCACATCAGGCTCTTTCGTTCAGGGTTACGGAAAATTGGCGGCCGTTGCGCCGGTTAGGAAATCGAGGAATTGCGCTGACCGGCAATGATCTGCTCGGCTTCGATGACAATCCGGTCAACGATCTCCGCCGCTGGCGCAATATCGTGGATCAGGCCCACGCCCTCGCCGGCGATGACGGCCGCAATATCGAAATTGCCAGCCGCCTTCGCGGCAGCATAGTCGGCCGCGATGGCTGCGACGTTTTGCATCAGCTCGACCTCGCGCCCCAGCCAACGCCGCGCATGGTCGTTGACGAGGCAGCGCCCGGTGAACGGCGCCGGCCAGACATTGTTGCGGGAGAGGTCGAAAATGATACTCCTGACCGTCGAGCCGCTCGCAGCGGCGCAGATGCGCTTCTTCGCCTCCTCGGCACCGTCGGCCTCGATACTGGCGTAGAAGCGCGTGCCGAGCAGCACGCCGGAGGCGCCGAGCATCATCATCGCGGCTAGCCCGCGCCCGTCGGCGATACCGCCGGCGGCCACGACCGGCACGCGGCCGGCCGCGAGATCGACCACCGCCGGAACGATGTCGATGGTCGTGCGCGAGGCGCCATGTCCGCCCGCTTCTGTTCCTTGCGCGACCAGGATGTCGGCGCCTGCATCGAGTGCTTGCCTCGCCATGTCCTCCGTCTGCACCTGGCAGATCAATAGCGCGCCGGCAGACTTGATCCGCGGCGCGAAGGGGCTGGGATCGCCGAATGACAGCATGATCGCGCGCGGCGCGGCATCAAGCGCAATGTCGAGCAGCTCCGGACGCCTGGCGAGGCTCCAGGTGATGAAGCCGACACCGAACGGCGCCTTGCACGTCGCAAGGCTTGCGGTCTGTTGTTCCAGCCACGCTTTCTCGCCATAGCCGCCGCCGAGAATTCCAAAGCCCCCGGCATTGCTCACCGCAGCCGCAAGGCGCGCGCCTGAGACCACGTCCATCGGCGCGAGCAGGATCGGATGCTTGATACCCAATAGCGACGTCAGTGCAGTGTCGATCGGCATGTCCCCTCCCCCAAACCCCTGACCATCCTAGGGCTTCCCGGCACGAACGAAAATTCAATAATTCAGAACAGTTTCATCTCGGCGATGAAACAAATGCGCCGGCGCGGCGCATCGTACTTTGCGCGACTGGCAAGCATCGTGTTAAGCGGAGCCATGCCCGCCCCTGTCCTTCCCCTGATCGAAGCAGTTGCCTATTTGCCCGCGCGCGGCGCGCTGATCGGGCTCGACCTCGGCACCAAGACCATCGGAGTCGCCGTGTCCGATCCTGATCGCCGGCTCGCGACGGGGGTCGAGACGGTCAAGCGCAAGGCATTCAAGCTTGACGCCGCGCGCCTGCTCGCGATCGCCAGGGAACGCAAGGCGGCCGGCTTCGTGCTGGGATTGCCGATCAACATGGACGGCAGCGAAGGCCCGCGCGCGCAATCGACCCGGGCCTTCGCTCGCAATCTGTCTCAGCTTACCGAGCTCGCGATCGCGCTATGGGACGAGCGGCTCTCGACCTCGGCTGTCGAGCGCGAATTGATCGGCATGGATGTCAGCCGCGCCAGGCGCGCCGAGGTGATCGACGAGCACGCGGCAATCTTCATCCTGCAGGGCGCGCTCGACCGGCTGGCGAATTTGCGCGGCTAGCCCTGCCCCGCGAGCCAGATGGTCTGGATGACCGCGGCAAAATTGTTCAGGCCGTGCAGCACGATGGTGAGCCATGTCGAGCCGCTGCGGTAGCGCAAATAGCCGAACCATAGGCCGAGCGTGAACACCTCGCCGAAGAAGTACCAGTCATATTGCAGGTGCAGTCCCGTCCACACCAGCGACGACAGGATGATCGCGCCAATGGGGCCAAGGCGCGTTTCCGACCAGCCGCGATAGAGAAAGCCGCGTGCGAAAAACTCTTCCGAGACGGGCGCTGCAACGCAGAAGGCGAGAAGCAACAGCCACATCGCGCCGTCGCCGCGCGCCGATTTGAGCACATCCTCCATGAAGCCGGGCGAGGTCTCATGGCCAATCAGGCGGGACACCGCCTCCCAGATCGCGATCACGCCGACGAGACCGAGAATGCCGATCAGAAGGTTCTTGGCCGACGTCCCGCGCAGCGCGAGGTAGTCCGCAAAGGGCGTGTCGGTGAAACGGATGGCAAACCAGAGCGCCGCAACCACCGCCGGTAGGCCCATGATCACCGAAAGCGAGATGGTCAGGCCGCTGCCAGCGGCAGCACGGATGGTCTCGGCGATATCGGCCGTATCCCCGCTCCGCAGCACCTCATATGCGAGCACCAATGCCTGGCCCGCGAACAGCGCCGCGAAGGCAAACAGGCCCCACAGGGCGGTGCCCCAGAATTTCCAAACATGCCGCCTCGGCAACGCAGGAGGGACAAGAACGGGCGGATTTTCGCGAGTGAGGGAGTCCATCAAGAAGCCTTCAAGGGGGAGAAAGTTTTCACGGCAGCGCTCGCGCCAGAAGCGCGCGCATATCGTCATTGGCGAGATCGACCGCGCCATACATGCCGGTGTGATTGGTCGCAAGGCGCGTCGTCGCAAACAGCTCCGCACTGTGCGGCGCCACCCTGTTCAGCGCGGCGGCGGCCGCAAGCAATGCCAGTTTCTCGACCGCAAGACGCGCCACGCGCTCGCCGTCGGGCCGACGGAAGGCCTTGCCGATGCAGGCGACCGCCTCGCCTGCTCCGGGCAAGCCTTGCGTCTCATAAGCCAGCTCGCGCAGCACCGCGAGCGCCGCGTCTGCCTCGCGTGACAGCGCGCGCAGCACGTCGAGACACATCACATTGCCCGAGCCTTCCCAGATCGCATTGACCGGGGACTCGCGATAGTGCCGCGCCAAAATGCCCTCCTCGACATAGCCATTGCCGCCCAGGCACTCCATCGCCTCGTAGAGGAAGGGCGGCGCGCTCTTGCAGACCCAGTATTTGATCGCGGGCGTCAAGAGCCGCATATAGGCGGCCTCCCCGGCATCTTGCGGCGTGCGGTCGAAGGCGCGGCAGAGCCGCATCACCAGCGCAATCGTCGCTTCCACATGCAGCGCCATGTCGGCAAGCACCGCCTGCATCAGCGGCTGATCGGCGAGATGCTTCTGGAACACGCTGCGATGGCGCGCGTGATGCAGCGCATGCGCAAGTCCCGAGCGCATCAGGCCAGCTGAGGCAATCGCGCAGTCCTGGCGCGTCAGCTGCACCATCTGGATGATGGTGCGAATGCCCTTGCCCTCCTCGCCGACCGGCGTCGCATAGGCGCCCATGAATTCGACTTCTGAGGAGGCGTTGGAACGATTGCCAAGCTTGTCCTTTAGCCTCTGAAGCTGGATCGCATTGACCGAACCGTCGGGCGCAAAGCGCGGCATGAAGAAGCAGGTGAGCCCACCGCCCGCTTGCGCCAGCACCAGAAACGCGTCGCACATCGGCGCCGACATGAACCATTTGTGGCCGGTGATGCGGTAGCCGTCGGCCGTGCGCTCCGCGCGCGTCATGTTGGCGCGCACATCAGTGCCGCCCTGCTTTTCGGTCATGCCCATGCCGAGCGTCATGCCGCGTTTGGTCCAGTACGGCGCGAAGGTCGGATCGTACGCGCGCTGCGCGATCACGGGCATGGTCCTGGCAAGCAGCTCCGGCTGTGTGGCAAGCGCCGCAACGGAGGCGCGCGTCATGGTGATCGGGCAGAGATGGCCGGTTTCGACTTGAGATGCGATGTAGAATTTCGCCGCGCGCACCACTTCGCTCGGCGCGCCCGCAGGTTTCCCCTCGGCTGTCCAGGTCGAATTGTGCACGCCGGCATGCGCCGAATGCGCCATCAGCTCGTGATAGGAGGGATGAAACTCGACCTCGTCGCGGCGATTGCCGCGTGAGTCAAATATTCTCAGCTTCGGCGTGTTCTCATTGGCGAACCGGCCGCGCGCGGCCATCGCGGCCGAGCCCCAGTGCCTGCCGAACTCGGAGAGTTCCTGAGCCGCATCCGCGCCGCCATTGGCCGCCACCGCTGCGACCAGCGGCTGATCGAGGGCGAGGAGATCCACGTTCTCGAACGGCGGCGACTGGTTGAACACCTCATGCGTTGCGAAGGCGGGCTTGGTCATGGCCGTTTCCTGTCAGGTAATCACTGCCGGCGCGGCGAAATCGCGAAATCATAGGCTGCCCTTCCCGTGCCCGGCAGCGAAAAGTGCCACCACTCCTTGGCATAGTTCACAAAGCCTTGCCGCGCCATGGCGGCAACAAGCAGGCTGCGCCAGCGCCGTTGGGCTGACGTAATGGAGTTAGCTGCCGTATGCGCCTTGACGTCGGAACAGTCATAGCCCGTGCCCATGTCGACGCTACCTTCCGGCGCCCGCGCAGTCTCTGGCGCCGTGCAGTCGGCATAGTCCTTTTTGGGATCGAACGTGGCCGAATTGTCGGCCTTGAGATCGACCAGGGTCAGGTCCACGGCGGCACCGGTGGAATGGCCGGAATGCGTGGCGACATAGCCGAGACGGAACAGGTCGGGTTTGGACAAGGCCGGCATATAACGGTGCTCCGCTGCCGTCTCCCTGCCGGTATGCGACCAGGCCACCATGTCGGCGACCGCGCGGGTCGGCCGATAGCAATCGAACATTTTCAGCGAGAGATTTTGCCGGGCAAGTTCCTGCTGGACGGCTTTGAGCTTTAGCCCAACGTCGCGCTTCACCACGCATTCAGCGGCGTCGTAGCCCGAAAGATGCCGCCCGGTGAAGTTGTTGCTGGTGGCGTAGCGGATGTCCTGGATGATGGTGGGGTCGATGTCGCGGAGATAGACGAAGTTGCCGGACAGCTTCTGGGCGTGGACTTGTGAGAGAAATGCGACCAGCAGACAAATCGCTATTGCTTGGCCTCGCTGTAGCCACCTCGTCATGCCCGGGCTCGTCCCGGGCATCCACGTCTTTCCTGGTTCGCGGCGGCGCGTGGATGGCCGGGACGAGCCCGGCCATGACGACCGAAACTGGGTCCACATCTGCAAATCTCGATTCACCCTGTCCGCGACTGATCGGGGGATAACTTTTGTGACCACCATTCGCCCTTGCCCTGCCCCCCATCCCCGCCTATAGCTCTCGCTTTAATGACATCGCCAACGAAATCGACCTTTGTCCTCGGTCACCGGCATTTGCTGGGAATCGAGGGCCTTTCCGCTGCCGACATTACCGGCCTGCTCGACCTTTCAGAAGAATATGTCGAGCTCAACCGCCAGATCGACAAGAAACGCACCTCCTTGAGGGGACGCACGCAGGTCAACCTCTTCTTCGAGGCCTCGACCCGCACCCAGTCGTCATTCGAGATCGCGGGCAAACGCCTGGGTGCCGACGTGATGAACATGTCGGTCTCCTCCTCCTCCATGCGCAAGGGCGAAACCCTGATCGACACCGCGGTGACGCTGAATGCCATGCACCCGGATATCCTGGTGGTTCGGCACCATGCGTCGGGTGCAGTGGAACTCCTGGCGCGCAAGGTTGACGGTTCCGTGATCAATGCCGGCGACGGCGCGCATGAGCATCCGACCCAGGCGCTCCTGGACGCGCTCACCATCCGCCGCAACAAGGACCGGATCGAGGGGCTGATCGTCGCGATCTGCGGCGACGTGCTGCATTCACGCGTGGCGCGCTCCAACATCCTATTGCTCAACACCATGGGTGCGCGGGTGCGCGTGGTCGCGCCCTCCACGCTCCTGCCTCTCGGCATCGAGCGGATGGGCGTCGAGGTCGCGCGCGACATGCGCGCGGGGCTGGAAGGCGCTGACATCGTCATGATGCTCCGGCTGCAGCGCGAGCGGATGAACGGCTCCTTCGTGCCGTCATCCAGCGAATATTTCCACTATTTCGGGCTCGATCAGAAGAAGCTCGCCTACGCCAAACCCGACGCGCTGGTGATGCATCCGGGACCGATGAACCGCGGCGTCGAGATCGACTCCATCGTGGCCGACGGCGCGCAGTCGCTGATCCGCGAGCAGGTCGAGATGGGGGTAGCGGTGCGCATGGCGGTTCTGGAAGCGCTCGCCCGCAACTTACCCAACGCTTAGCGCATGATCCGGACCGATGCGGCCGCGTTAGCGAAAAGTGGGCACCGGTTTTCCGAAGAGATCATGCGCCAACAAAAGACTGGACCATGCCGATCCTGACCGACCGCCGCCCGATCTTGCTTGCCAACGCACGTGTGGTCGATCCGTCGCGCGATTTCGACGGCCCGGGCGACGTCTTGATCGCCGACGGGCTGATCCGCGAAATGCGGCGCGGCATCGGCGCCGCCGGTGTCCCCGAGGGCACCGACATCGTCAATTGCGGCGGCAAGATCGTGGCGCCAGGTCTCGTCGACATGCGCGCCTTTGTCGGCGAGCCCGGCTTCAGCCATCGCGAGACCTTTGCCTCTGCGAGCCAGGCAGCGGCGAGCGGGGGCATCACCACCATCATCTGCCAACCCGACACCGAGCCTGTGATCGACAATTCGGCCACGGTCGATTTCGTGCTGCGCCGCGCCCGCGACACCGCGATCGTCAACATCCATCCTATGGCCGCGCTCACAAAGGGCCTCGCCGGCCATGAGATGACCGAGATTGGCCTCCTGAAAGCGGCCGGCGCGGTCGCCTTCAGCGACGGCGCAAAAAGCGTGACCAATGCGCAAGTGATGCGGCGGGCACTGACGTACGCGCGCGATTTCGACGCGCTGATCGTGCATCACACCGAGGACCCCGATCTCGTCGGCGAAGGCGTGATGAATGAAAGCGAGTTCGCCGCCCGGCTCGGGCTGATGGGCATCCCGGATG
>Ga0307474_10002087_pt1 | contig 14357 bp, 15 predicted proteins | sample atmos_gasesECM1C_2_FD_203312 | JGI IMG/M metagenome (GOLD analysis project Ga0307474, IMG submission 203312) | Hardwood forest soil microbial communities from Morgan-Monroe State Forest, Indiana, United States - atmos_gasesECM1C_05 | ecosystem: Environmental > Terrestrial > Soil > Temperate... | reverse complement strand
CCACTCGCCGATTTGCAGCACGCCCTCTTTATCCTTGCTCGGCATGGCGAGCCTCCCTGTCCTCGAGTATAGAGCCTGCCCACCCGGACTGCCGCTGGAATCGAGCGTGCCGCGCGTTTATGGTGCAAACGCGCATCTGGTATGCTGAATCAACAGAGAATTGAGGGAGCCGCTATGAAAATAATAAATCTCCTGTGCGCAACCCTGTTTGCCTCGATGCTGATTGGTGCATCGCCCGCGCCGGCCAAGGACTCTCCTCCCAAGGACCTATGGGACCGGGTCGAGCATCACGACGCGGATTCAAATGGTGTGAAAATTCACTACGTCGCGATCGGCAAGGGGCCGCTGATCGTGATGATCCACGGCTTTCCGGACTTCTGGTATACCTGGCGCAAGCAGATGGACGCGCTCAGCGGACGCTACCGTGTGGTGGCCATGGATCAGCGTGGCTACGACCTGTCGGGTCGTCCTACCGGCATCGAACAATATGCGATGCCCCTGCTGGTCAACGATGTCGGGGCGGTAATCAAGGCGGAAGGCCGCAGCAGCGCGGTGATCGTCGGTCACGACTGGGGCGGTGCGGTGGCGTGGACCCTGGCCATGACGCGTCCTGACTGGATTCAAGCGCTGATTATTTTGAATCTTCCGCATCCGAGCGGCATTCAACGCGAAATCAAAAACAATCCAGAACAGCGCAAGAACAGTCAGTACGCATTTAATTTCCAGAAGCCCGGGGCGGAAAAGAATCTAACTTCCGAAAAACTGGCCGGCTGGGTTAAGGACGATGCGGCGCGCGTGCACTATATCGAAGCATTCAATCGCTCGGACTTCGAGGCCATGCTGAACTACTACCGCGCAAACTACCCGCGCCCGGACCAAGACACCGGCGCGGCGCCAGGCGCGCCGCCACCCAAAGTCACCGTTCCCGTGCTCGAGTTTCATGGACTAGGCGACCAGGCGTTGCTGCCGGGCGCGCTCAGTGGCACATGGGACTTGGTCGAGAAGGACTTCACCTTGGTCACCATCCCGGGCGCCGGACACTTCGTTCAGCAGGACGCCGCCGATCTTGTTTCGAACACCATGAGCGATTGGCTCGGCCGGCGAATTTACTGAGCGAGTTCGGTTAAGTATCGTTCGAATCGCTCGCGCGCGGCCGCGGCGAACTCGCGCGCTTCTTGCTCATAGCGATTCGCCCGATAGCCGCGACGCGCAGACTCAGTCAGGTATCTCCAGCGGGTCAGGCGACCCGGGCGCCACTGGCGAATGACGTGAAAGTATTCGTGCAACACGAGTTCGGGATTTGCGGCAAATTCCGCGCCGCTGTTGGCGAGCAGGATGCGATTGGGCCGAGTCGTCGCATACATGCCCAGATGCGCGCGGGCATACAGCGAATTCACAATCACGATGACCCCGTCCACCGGCGCCTCGAATACGCGCTCGAGGGCAAGACGCGTCTTTAGGGGAATCGCATAGCGCCTACCGATCACCGAATGCAGCCTCACCGATTTTGGCCAATCCCTCAACGGAGCCCCCGCTCCCACGAGGCTAGCTCGGCCTTTAATAGCGTGCCGGAATCCACGTCCAATTCTTTTGCCAATTCCAGGCATCGACTTCGAATTGAATGATCGAAAAGGATTTGCGTAACAGCGGCCTTCAAATCCTTCGGGTTCCTTAGCCAGATTGCAGCGCCGGCCCATTCAAGCCGTGCCGCATTGTCAAACTGATCATAGTCCACGGGATACACCACGGATGGACAGCCGGCGACCAGGCAGTGATACATGATGCCACTACCGGCGTGATGCACTGCCAGAGAATAGTGCTTCAATGAATCCGAGTAATTGATGTATGGGAAGCGGGAGAAATTCCGCTCATGAGCTGCGCTTGCTGAACCCGTCAAACCGTCCGTGAAATGGAAACTCACCTCGGGCATGTCGCGCGCAAGACCCTTGATCACGTCAACGAAATCGTCCTTCGCAAACTTGAGATGAGTGCCAAGAGTTACGAGTACGTACTGACGTCCTGCCATGAAGTCGAGGTTTTCGGCAGTGGAAGGCGGTGTATAGAGGATCGGGGGCAAAAGGCGCGCACATTCAGGCCAGTCGTCGCGAAATTCAATTGACTGTGACCCCAACAAGAGGATGCGCTCATTCGAGTATGCCGCCTCCGAACCATCGGGCCGGTAAACTGAGTTTAGGCCGATGTCGCACAGTCGTTTTCGATACAGAGTGCCCACAAGGAGCTTGAAAGCGCGAATCAGAGACCAGCCGACCCGATTGCGAAGTCGTCCCCAGGTTCCCGACATCGGTTTGAGGCCACCCAAATACGACGGGGGCGCATTTCCACCTTCCAGTACGGATGGAGACGGCAATACGGTCCACCAGGAGATACCCAAACCCCCGGCAACCGCGCCGACAGCGGCGAGCGTAAAGTCGGCAATAACGAGCGAAGGACTGGAAACTTGATACAGGGCTTCTAGTTCAATGCGTACTTGGCGCTGAATTGTCAAAGCTTGAGAAAGTTGCTTCAGCATCCTCAGGGGATTGGAGCGCACCGGACGAGGGGTATTGACGAGTGTCATCAGCCGATCCTCCCATCCTTTCAATACAGCCACCCCGGTCAATCCAGCGGCGTGTACCGACGGCAGCGCATTGGCTGTCGTGAGCACCCGCACTTCATAGTCGGATTGCAGAATGCGCGCGATGCCCAGAATGGGGTGCAAATGTCCCGCGAACGGCGGTGACAGCAGATCGATGCGCAGCCGGGTCATGAGATTGCCCCCGAGACGAAAGCGCGACAGAGCCTTCGCACATCATCGTTGGCGAGATAGCCCAGATGCGAGCAATCCACGCTGTGATCCGGCCTCGGAAAGAATCGACGCGATATGAGATCACCCCGACCTCCGATGAGTTCGTGGCGACAGTCCGGTCGACGTCTCGCTACCGGCCCGTAGGCGACAATCATCACCCGGCCAAGCAGCAACGGCGACAAGGCCAGGTTGTTGAATAGTTCCAACCCGCAGCTGCCGGCGAGAAAAATCGTATCGTCGGATTCAGATAGCAGGCCCTGCAACGTCGGTTGATGGCGCTGCCGAAAGGCGAGTGATCTTGAGCGAAAGTAGAGCCGGCCGTTGTTCACGCTGGCCTTGAGCAAAGAGGTGTGTCGATAGTCCGCTGACCGAGAGTCGTAGGGAAAATTCTGAGGAATCTGTATTGCGCGCGGCACGATCGCATCAAGGAAAGCCTGTTGCATTGGACTCAAACCACAGCGCGAAGGGTCGCTTTGACCGGTGAGCATGCCCACTTGAAGCTTCCGGCGGTTCAAAGCGAGGCGAATCTGTCGTTGTCAAATACCCGATAGTGCCGCGTGCGCCATCGGATCGATTTGATCAGCAGGGCATGGAGCAAGTGCAGAGGCTGCAGCAGTTCGGATATCAAAGACAGGACAGGACGGTGGCGGACGCGACCCGAGAGGAATCGCTGGACGAGCATCAGCACTATCGCGCGACACAGGAGCGCCACTCCCAACAGGGACAATAACATCGGGGACGGAATCAATGCGGCCTGAACAATGCCGATGATCAGCAATATCGGCGGCAGACCGCATAGCACCAGGATCGCGACATTCATTGCCGGGCTTTGCCGCCGCATCAGCAAGAGCGCGAATACGTACCAGCGATGCATTTGCGAGATGTACCGAGACAGTGAGTTCACGGTTGTCGCGACTTCTTGGGGAAACGGGGTTTGGACAATACGACCGCCGGTGGAGCGTACCAGGTCGGCCACCGCCAGATCATCGGTGAGATGACGTAGAATCCGCGTGAACCCGCCGAGCTCATTTAAGGTGGATGTCTTGACTGCGTAGCACATGCCATTGATGGATACGGGCTCGGACAGCGGCAAGAGCGGAAGGTAAGTAAGCGCGGAGTTGTTGTTGACGAACTGCGCCAGCAGCCGACCATGGAAATTATCTGCGTCCCGATAAAAAGGTAATCCGGTAGATAGTTCACAGCGTTCCAGCGCGTCGCAGAGCGCTTCGAAGCCGCGGCGTGGAAGTCGAGTGTCATCGTCCAACACAATGAGTATGCCGGCGGACGCGGTCTTGAGAGCGACCTCGAGCTTGAAAAGCTTTGGATTCACGCCATCGGCAGGTTCTGAGAGGGAAATGATCCGAATGCGATGCGCCGGATAGCGGCGGACAAGCCGAGCCGCGACGTCCGCTGCGACAAAATCCGCATCGTCGACCAGCCAGATATAGGCCGCCTCCGGCACCGCCAACAAAGTACTCTCGAGAGCACGTTCCAAATCGGGATCGCCGCTCAATATGGGCTGGCAGATGGACACGACTCCGCTTTGCCGGCCGGCGGCGGTAGACCTTGGATAGGTTCCCGTGTACCGCCACGCCAAGAGTGCTTTGATGAGCAATATCCCGGTATAAATAATGAGCGCGATCATGACTGGGTGCGCTGCCAGGCGATGAAACGATCCATGCCTTCGCCGATCCCCACCGACGGCTTTCCGAGTGAACCGAGGGCCTTTGCAACATTAAAGGTCTTCGAATAGGCGAATACCGACACGCCAAAGCGCGTCACGGGCGGTTCTCGACGGAATCGCAACAGCCGGCAGCCCCCTTCAACAATGCCGGCGACGAGCATGGCGGTACGGACATTGACGCGACGGGTGGGTGCGTTCAATCCCAGCCTTTGCAACACTTCCAGGAGAAAATCCTGGATGGCCACGGCGTGACCGTTGGTCAGGTTGTAGCTCCCGACTACCTCTCGCCTCGTGGCCGCGCTCAGCATGTAGTCGCACAGGTTGTCGATATAGAGCAGGTCGCCGAGGGCCGGCGGTCCGTCCGTGACGAACAAGGGGAGGCGGCCGAGCTTGGCGGCGCGAAGAATCCGCGGAAAGAGCACGGTGTCTCCCGGGCCGAATACCGCGCGAGGCCTCAAAACGACGCTGGGGCCCCGATAGCGGCTCACAACGAGTTCTCCGCTGTGCTTGGTGGCGGCATATTCGTTTACAAAGGCCGGACCGATCGGGCTCGATTCAGTCAGATCGTATTGATGCTCGTTTCGATAAAAGACCGAGCTCGATGAAATGTACACCAACTTCGGATAGCCGTTGCGCTCGCAAAAGCCGACGACGTTCTCGGTCGCGCGGACGTTTTGCCGCGCAAATTCAGCGCGGGTTCCCCACGGGGAGGCAAGCGCCGCCGCGTGAATTACCACATCGGGTTTGAATGGAAGGTCAAAGGGCTCGACCAGGTCGCGCCGCTCGTAATTGGCAAACTCGGTCGCGCGCCGCCCAATACCGAAGATCTGCAGATCCTTGCGATCCGCAAAGCGGCGCATAAATGAACTGCCCACAAAACCGGACGCCCCCGTGAGGAGAATTTTCATGCGCTGCGGTCCATCAGGCGCGGCCTTGACGCGCAGCGAATGCGGCGTCGTTTATTCATGGAGTGCTGGGGGCACCATGTGCTCTGTTCCATGGCAGGCGCCTGAACGTCGAACGCCGTGAAAAGTTTGGTGAGAGCGCTTTTGATCGAGTCCGCATCGCCGGGGCCCGCGTTGGCCGCCGCCACTTTCAGGGTAAGCTCATCCTGTTCGATGCGATAGTCCGAGCACTGTGTATCCGCGAGCATGATTGCGCGGCGTATCTGGTCTGGAAAAATCGGCTTCAAGCGATTGCCATGGACGCTCGGCAACCATAAGACATCGTCTTGTCGTCCCTCAATGGAGCGCAGGCGCAGAGAGAAGCGGCCACAGGGGCAAGGCTCTCGGCTCAAGTGCAATATATCGTCCATGCGAAATCGTATGAACATCTGTGTCGAGCGCGAAAAGTCCGTTACCAGCGCCGAAAATCGATCGTGTTCGTCGTCTAGCCACTGCGGCTCAAAGCAGGCACATTCCTCATTGAGATGGATGGACCCGGCCGAGCAGCTGAAACCCAATACTCCTTCCGTACATTGGTAGATTTGTTGCGGTGGCCGCCCCCAGGTCTTTGCAATGACCTCCGAGTCGTCGGGCTCCAAACACTCGGCCACATTGATCACTTGCTGCGGTTGGATTGCGATTTGGCGCCGTCGTTGACATTCCGCAATGTGACTGAGGACCGATGCCGGCGCGACCAAGACGTCCGGTTGATAGTCGGTCAATGCGGCCAGGTGCACATCGACCGGATACATCAGGTCAAAGAAGCGAAATCGTATTCGCCAGCCGTGAAGGGAGGTATACAGATTGCTGTTCGCACGCAAAAAAAACGCGATGCGCAAAGGTCTGACCAGCGGGTTGATGACTCGCGCAAATGATTGCGGCGACAGCATACGCCCCAGAATTGCTCCGGCCCAGGCCGAGCGCTCATGCGCCGTTACCAGAAATAGGTTGGGTCTTCCCGATGTGCCACTGGAGGCGCCGACTGTTACGCCCCGGGGCAAGGTCGCTTTGAAGTCTCGATTCGATTCCGCGGCCAGCGCAACAGAGCGCGCACTTTCCAGGGAAATACCGGCCGTGTTGAAATCCGCGAACGCCGCGAGCATCGTGGACTTGTCGACGACGGGCAGCTCGTTTAGCGACAGCGCTTGGCGTGCATGGTAGAAACGGGCTTGACGGGCGACCCGCAAAAACCGACGGGTCTGACGTTGTTGAAAGTCCAGCAGAGCGGTCCGAGTCTTAAATCGGAAACCCCAGCGATGTTGCACAAAGGCGCGGAGAAATGCCCAGACGCGCCGGACTGCGGCTCTCATTGAGCGCTCCACGTCCTGTCGTACTGTGCCAACCCTTCGTCGCAATGCGACGGTAGGACGACCAGCTCGGCATGGCGGGCGAGCAGTGTGTGAAGGGAATTCAGGGTGCGGCGGTAGCCGCTCCAGCTGTGAATGATGGGTCGGACCACTCGAGACGGCGGAATGTTCTCGCGCACAGCGTTTAGCGACCAACTCGAGTCCGCGGCCAAAAGCACCGCGCGACCCTGCTCATCCCGAACTAAAAGTCCCATATGCCCTGCGGTGTGGCCTGGGAGGGGAACCCCAATGAAGCTGCCCTCGCCCAGCAGATCGTAGCCCCGGCCGAGCAGCTGCCAAGGGTTCGGCAAGTCCACTTCCGGACACGTTTCCGCAAAGATCAAACGCTGCGGCAGGTCAGCGGGAAGGAGGTAAGGAAGTATTCCTTGAAGGACGCCACCCCATCTCCCGCGCCGTCGCATCACCTCGTAGCCGCTTTTCATCGCGATCACGGCCGCGGAAGGCAGATCGCGAAGGCCCGCGATGTGATCGCCGTGGAAGTGAGACACGATGCAATGCCGAATATCCTGCAATCGTAGTCCGTGGCGCTGCAATTGCTGCTCAAGCCGTTGTCGTGCCGGCAACTGCATCGGGGTTGCCAATCGATAGAATCGCTCGGGAAAGCGGTCCGTGGCGTCGCGAAAGTGCTCCGCATACCCCGTATCGAAGAGGATAGGGCCGGCATCTGGGTGAAGGATGAGCGCAGAAAGCGAAGGAAACGTCACGGGCGCGAACCGCCCTCCCCGGATAGCCAGACACTCGAGGTGCCGACAGGAGCCGACCTTGAGCAGATGAATCTTCACGGCTTTGGAATGCATTGACTAATACCGGAGAACCGTTCCGCCGAATGAAAGACCCGCGCCGGTACCGACCAGGGCAACTTTGTCGCCGGAAGCGATTTGTCCCGAGCGAATTCCCCGATGCAATGCTATGGGCAATGAGGCGGCGACCTGATTGCCGTGGTCCGCGAGCGTTGAAACAAAGCGTTCCGCCGGCAGGTCCAGAGCGTTCTGCATGTGTTTCAAGGCAGTGCCGCTCGCCTGATGCGGCACCCATACGTTGACGTCTTGCATTTCGATTCCGGCCCGCAAGAACAGCTGCCGCAGAAAGCCGGGCATTTTCTCGGCCACCAATTTGTATAACCGCTTGCCACGCATTTCAAAGAAGCTGCCCTCGACGTAGGCTTCGGGATCCGTGTGCGGATTGATCAATGAGCCACCCGCGCGGACCCGGCAGTAATCCGCACCCAGGCTGAAGGTTTGGAAGAGCGAGCCAAGAAGGGCGCTGTGTCGAGCGCGAGCCGGTCCGATCACCACAGCGCCAGCCCCGTCGCCAAACAGCCCGGCGGTGAGAGGATCGCTCTGGTTGAGCCCAATCGAAGCGCGCTCGGCAGCCACGATCAAAACCGCCCGATAGCGCTGCGTGGCAATCCCTTGCGCGACCAGATCGAGGGCCGCCAAAAAGCCGAGGCACGTGGCATTCAGATCGAACGCAGCGGTGCCCGTATCCGCCAGCCCCATCTCGCGCTGGAGAAGCACCGCAGTGCAAGGTATGGCCTGCGCCGGAACACTTCCAACAGACACGATGAGATCCAGTTGCTCGCCTGATATCCCCGCGTTTCTTAGCGCCTCCTGCGCCGCGGCCGCCCCCATGGCAATCACGTTTTCCTCGGTAGTCGCATGCGCACGGCGGCGGACTCCGGTTTGCTCAAAGGTCCAACCAGCCGCCTTGTGAAAAGCTTGGTCAAATTGCTCGGAGTCAATCTGGTGTAACGGGACATATTCGCCGGTACCGAGAATCTGAAGGGCTATCTCCTTCATGTCACCGCCTCCTCCCTGTATACCTTGAGTCTAAGCCTGTCGCAGTCTGCAAGGTGAAATCGGTAAGTGCAATTTTTTGGTCACGAGCGCGACTGGGTGATATCCACGGTATCATGTGGTAATACTCTCTGAGGCATTGAAGTATGAGCGCGACCTCCATTCTCGTCCGTGGCATCAAGTCGAGGTTACGCTCGCAAAATATGCCCTATCGAGAGTTGGCCGCGAAAATTGGGGTTAGCGAGCCGACCGTCAAAAGGGACCTGTCGCGCGGTAAATTCAGCCTGGAAAGACTCGATAAGATCTGCGAGATACTGGGTGTAGAGGTCGGTGACCTGCTGCAGCCCGCCGAGAGCGCGCAACTCACGGAACTGTCAGAGCAGCAAGAGCAGGCGCTCGTGGTTAATCCCAAACTGCTCCTGGTGACTTACTTAATCGTGAATGACTGGAAATTCGCCGACATCGTCAGCACCTTTCGCCTCAGCGATAACGAGCTTGTGACGATACTGCTTAGCATGGAAAAGCTTCGCATCATCGATTTTCGGCCCCCGAATCGAGTGCGAAAGTTGACCTCCAGAAACTTTAGTTGGCGAAAGGTGGGGCCGGTGCAAACCTTCTTTATTCGTCGCGTATTGCCGGAATTCTTCAATGCGCAGTTTGATGCGGCGGGAGATGAGTTCAAATTTATCGGCGGCACTCTAACGCCGGTGTCACGACTGCGCCTTCAGGCCTCGTTGCGACGTGTGGCGGCAGAGTTTGAACAACTGGTTCGGCAGGATGTGCGGCTGCCTTTGGACGATCGCGACAGTTGCACCATTATCCTCGCGATGAGTTCCTGGGAATTTTCGGAGTTTTCAAATTTGCGCAGAGAACCCAGGCATCGGAGAAAAAGCTAGGAGGCGCCGCGCGTGCAGCGTGGCGGCGAGCGCCTCCTCAAGCTGGGTGTGCGCCTCGGCGCCGATGAGAGCGCGCAGTTTCGAATTGTCCAGCTGCAATGGGATCTGCCACAGATAGCGCATTTCGAGCATTTCATGGAAAGCATTGACGAAGGGCGCGGCTAATTTGATGGCCCACCAGGGAAATGGCTTGATCCGCTCGTTGCGGATACCGCTCGCGCGGCATACCGATTCAGCCATCTCCACCCCGCGCTCGAACCAATGCCCACGAAAGTGGAACACCTCATAGGCAGACAGGGGACGCTCGCATTCGATCAAACGCGCCATGGTCTCAGCGAGATCCGGAAGATACGCCCAGGAATGACCCACTTTGGGCGAGCCAGGATTGTAAACCGATCGCACTCGGCCGCGCGCCCGGACCATGCCGCGCGTCAGCCAGCTATTGCCCGCACCGGGACCGAAAAAATCACCGGCGCGCACTACGATGGATCGAACGCCGGAGAGACTTGCCCTCTGCAGCTTCAATTCCATCTCCACGCGCACTTGCCCTTTGCGCGTGGTCGGAATCTGCGGCGAGTTTTCCTTTAAGACTGGCGAGGAATTGGCGCCAAAATTGTAGATCGTTGCCGGCAACAAGATGCGCGCGTTGCCGGCCCTCGCGGCGGCGATGGCATGGTCGAGCATGGGCAACGCCAGCCCACGCCAATTGCGATAATTCGGCGGGTTGGCGGCATGCACGATGAGCTCGGCGCCGCGCGCCGCCTCGACCACGTCGCTCAACTGCATGGCATCGCCCTTGATCCATTGAACGGCGTTGATCGATTGAACGGCATTGGGCAGCGTGCCTGCGGTCGTCGCGGCGGAAGGATTGCGATGCAGAGCCCGCACCTGCCAGCCGCGCCGCAGGAGCGCTTCGGCAACCTCTCGGCCGATACTTCCGGTGATGCCGATGACCAAAGCTGTTCGAGTAGCAGTCTGCATGTCTTTTCTCCGGTTAGTCGATGAGCCATCCTCGCAGGTGCATCACGTAACGAAAATTGTGCATTGCTGCAGGTATGCTATACATTAATGCATGGTCAATAGCGAACCCGGCTGGGATTTGTACCGCTCGTTTCTCGCGGTTCTAAGGCTGGGAAGCCTGTCGGCCGCGGGGCGCGCGCTGGGATTGACCCAGCCGACCGTCGGCAGGCACATCGCGATGTTGCAGGCAGCATTGAGCGGACGCGTGCTATTTACCCGATCGCAGAGCGGCTTGATGCCGACGGCCGCCGCCCATGAGTTGCGTCCCCACGCGGAAGACATGGCGGCCGCAGCCGCGGCGTTTGTGCGAACCGGATCCGGCAATTTGGAAGAAACAGCCGGCGTCGTGCGCCTCACCGCCGCCGATGTGGTCGGCGTCGAAGTGCTGCCGCCGATCTTGAGCGAATTTCGCTACCAATACCCGAACACCGTGATCGAGCTGTCCGTGTCCAATCAAATGGCGGACCTGTTGCGGCGCGATGCGGACATCGCCGTGCGCATGGCGCGTCCGAAGCAAAAGGCCCTATTGGCGAAGCGCGCCGGCACGGTCGTGCTCGGATTTCACGCGCACCGCCGCTACCTTGAACGCTATGGGTATCCGGAACGCCTGGAAGACCTGACCCACCACACGCTGATCGGATTCGATCGCGTTGCGCCCGCCGCCGATTTCCTCGAGGCGTCGCCCATACCGGTATCGCGCGAGCTCTTCGCTTTCCGTTGCGACAATGACGTGGCAGGGTTGGCTGCGCTGCGTTCCGGATTTGGCATTGGAATTTGCCACACGGCTATCGCACATCGCGATCCGAACCTCTTGCCGCTCCTCAGCAAGCAATTCAAGGTCGAGTTGGAAATCTGGATCGTCATGCACAATGAATTGAAGCGCATCTCGCGCATGCGTTTGATGTTCGATCATCTCGCGCTGAATCTTGCTCAGTATGCCGCGACGCAATGAGAGCGGGCAAAGTATGCGCCGATGAGCCCGAGCAGCGCGGCCGCGGCCAGCCAGAGGCCCGGTACCGCCGGATTGTGCGTGGCGTGAATCAGGTAGGTGCTGATGGCCGGGGTAAATCCACCAAATATGGCCGTCGCGAGGCTGTATGCCAGGGCAAATCCGGAGGTGCGAACTTCAATCGGCATGATCTCGGTCAGGTACACGACCATGGCGCCGTTGTAGCTGCCATAGATGAAGGACAGCCACAATTCGACCGCCAGCAACCGGGAAAAGGACGCCTCATGCACCAACCACAACATGGCCGGATAGGCGCTCACCAGCATCAAGATCGTGCAGCCGAAAAGCAAAGGTCGGCGGCCAACTCTGTCCGACAGGCTGCCCATGATCGGCAGCCAGAACAGATTCGACGCGCCGACGCACAACGTGACGACGAGGCTGTCCATGGGCGCCAAATGCAGCACTGAACTGCCGAAGGTCGGCGTATAGGCCGTGATCATGTAGAAGGACACGGTCGTCATCGTGACCATCATGGTTCCGATGAGCACGATCCTCCAGTTGAGCTTGAGGGATCCGAGTATCTGCGAAATGCTTAGGCGTGACTTGCGGGCGATGAATTCATCGGTCTCTTGCAAGGAGCGTCTGAGCCAGAACAAAAACGGAATGATCGCGCAGCCGATGAGGAGTGGCACGCGCCATCCCCAGCTCAGCATCTGTTGCGGTGACAGCCCATTGCTCAGCAGCACGCCAACCAGCGCGGCGAACATCACCGCGATCTGCTGACTGCCTGATTGCCAGCTGACATAGAATCCCTTGTGACCCGGCGTCGCTATCTCCGATAAATAGACCGAGACGCCGCCCAATTCCATGCCCGCAGAAAAACCCTGCAGCAATCGACCGCACAGCACCAAGAGCGGTGCGATCAGGCCAATCCTCACGTAACCCGGCGTGAGCGCGATCGAGACGATCCCGACCGACATCAACGACAGAGTCAACAATAAGCCGGCCCGCCTGCCGTGCCGATCGGTGTACGCGCCGAGTACGATGGCGCCCAAGGGACGCATCAGAAAGCCCGCGCCAAAGGTCATGAGCGAGAGCATCAGCGAAACAAACGGGCTGCCATTCGGAAAGAATGCTTTGCCGATCGCCGCGGCGTAGTAGCCGAAGACCATGAAATCGTACATCTCCAGGAAATTGCCGCTGGAGACGCGTATCACGGACCAGATCGCGGTTTTGCGGTTCGCCAACGTCACGGAACCGATATTGACCGTGGATTTCACCGGCGTCGAGACGTCCTGTGAGATTTCACACCCGCAAGTGAGCGTGACCGCCTACAGACGAGTGCGCGCCATTGCAAGATGATGAGTGACGATCATTGGACTGAACAGGAGGGCCATGATGGACAAGTCACAGGAACTAAAACAGCTGGCCGGCCATGTCGAAGGCCTGATGAGCAAGGTGGCCAACGATCAGAGCCCGCAGTTGCAAGAGCTGCGCTCCCGCGTGTCGGATACGATCGAATCCGCCAAGAGCGCAATTTCCAATGCGGATTCTGCCGCGATCGATGCCATTCGAAACGCCGCAAGTTCTGCCGACGATTATGTGCGAGAAAACCCCTGGATTGCCATCGGCGTGATCGCCGGCGTGGCGGCTTCCCTCGGTTTTCTGGCCGGATACATGGCAGCCCCACAAAAGTCTTTCATGGGCATGCTGCGACGGTAGTCTGTACGCGATTCTAGAACAAATAGAGGAAAGATCCATGGATATGGTGTTGCTGCTCATTATTCTGCTGCTGCTGTTCGGCGGCGGCGGCGGGTTGTACTGGGGCATGGGCGCAGGATGGGGCATCGGTCCCATCGGACTGATCGTGCTCGTTGTGGTCGTTGCCTTCTTATTGAACGGCAGGCGCGGGCGACGACTTTAGAACGGCTGCGCGGATCAAGACAGCGAGGCGAGGCCAAATACTCCGAAGGACTGACGCGCATCCGTCCACATCTCTTCGATGTACCACCCTGCGCTCTCGACCAGCGCGGAAAAGAAACGCACGTCGTACTTGCGGGAGGTTTCCGTATGAATTGACTCGCCGACCTCGAAGTCGAAACTCTGCCCGTCCACCATGGCGGTCTGCGCTTCGAGACTCACCAAGTGCATCTCGACCGCGGAGTTCATGCTGTTCCAGCGCGCCTCGTGTGCAAAGCGATCCAGGCGGAAATCGCCGTCGAGCTCGCGATTGATCCGCGCCAGAAGATTGGTATTGAATGCCGCCGTCACACCCTGCCGATCGTTGTAGGCAGCCCGCAGAACCTTGATATCCTTGGTCAGGTCGGCGCCGATGACGGCGGTGCCCTTTGGGCCCACGTGCCTATGTATGCGCCGCAGGAAGGACACGGTCTCGGCGTGATCCAAATTGCCGATCGTCGATCCTGGAAAAAACGCAGACCGCCCCTTCAAGGGGATGGCGGCGGGAATGTCGAAGTCCCCGGTGAAGTCAGCGACGATGGGCCATATGCCGATGTCCGGAAAGCGGTGCCTGAGTGATATCACCGCTTGATCAAGAAAATCCCCGGAGATATCGACCGGTACGTACAGCCGCGGCGCCTGCAGCGCGCCGATCAGAATTTCCGTCTTGATGCCGGCGCCCGCGCCGTATTCGATCAGCGTCGCACCCTTGCCGATGAAGCCGGCCATCTCCGCCGCATTCGCGCGCAGAATTCCGGTCTCGACGCGCGTCGGATAATATTCTTCCAACTGCGTAATCTCTTCGAACAGCTCCGAGCCCCGCTCGTCATATAGCCAGCGGCACGGCAAGCTCTTGCGGCGCTTCGACAGCCCCGCGATGACATCCTGACGAAATAGTTCCGGCTGCGAGAGCCGATAGTCTGCGGTAGCAAGCAT
>Ga0307474_10002086_pt1 | contig 14361 bp, 13 predicted proteins | sample atmos_gasesECM1C_2_FD_203312 | JGI IMG/M metagenome (GOLD analysis project Ga0307474, IMG submission 203312) | Hardwood forest soil microbial communities from Morgan-Monroe State Forest, Indiana, United States - atmos_gasesECM1C_05 | ecosystem: Environmental > Terrestrial > Soil > Temperate... | reverse complement strand
ACGTCGTCGTGCACGAAGGCAAGCTGTCGACACTGAAGCGCTTCAAGGACGAAGTGAAGGAAGTGCAGGCCGGCCAGGAGTGCGGTATGGCGTTCGAGAGCTATCACGATATGCGTGTCGGCGACGTAATCGAGTGCTACCGCGTGGAGACCATCCAGCGCTCGCTGTAAGTCCAAATCTTACGAAGCGCTTCGGTCTTTCGATGTAACCGTCATGCCCCGTCACCGGGTCTCGCTCTCGGCGAGCCCGATGACAGGCGAAGACGGGGTGTGCGGTATTCGCGAATGCAAATTTGGACGGGAATACCGCATCACCCGCCTTTCGCGGGCGATGATACAATTGGAATCTTTCGATGCCTCGTGCTCACCAGAAAAAAGGCTCTACGCCCGGCGGCTCGCAACGCCAGCTGCGCGTGGGCGAAGCGGTGCGCCACGCTGTTGCCGATATTCTTCTGCACGGTAGCGCACATGACCCGGACCTTGAGGGTCACATTATTACGATACCCGAGGTGCGGATGTCTCCGGACCTCAAGCTTGCAACCATCTACGTGATGCCACTCGGCGGACGTGACACGGACATCGTGCTCGCGGCGCTCGATCGCAACAAGAGATTCCTGCGCGGCGAGATTGCTCGGCGCGTTAACTTAAAATTTGCTCCCGATGTCCGCTTTCGTGTCGACGACCGATTCGACGAAGCGGAACGTATCGAGAAATTACTGCGAACGCCTGCGGTGCAAAGAGACCTCGCACCCGATTCGGACGAAGATCAATGACAATGACTCCGGCCAAGAGCCCGGCAGAGAACGCGATCATGGCGCAAGCGCCGGCTGATTCCCGTAGAGATGAAAAAAATATGTTTGTCGATGCGCGTCGCAATGAACCACGCGGCAACAACGACCCGCGCGTCGGTAAACAGCAGAAGAACAATCAGCCGCGTCGCGACAAGCGCGACATCCACGGCTGGGTCGTGCTCGACAAGCCGATCGGCATGACCTCGACGCAAGCAGTCGCTGTGGTGAAGCGACTGTTCTCGGCCAAGCGCGCCGGCCATGCCGGAACGCTCGATCCGCTCGCTTCGGGCGGCCTGCCGATCGCGCTCGGCGAAGCCACCAAGACCGTCCCCTTCGTGATGGACGGCCGCAAGCGCTACCGCTTCACCGTGCGTTGGGGCGAGGAGCGCGACACCGACGACACCGAGGGCCAGGTCGTCAAGACCAGCGACGAGAGGCCTACGGCGGATGCGATTTTCGCGCTGCTGCCGCAGTTCACCGGCCTGATCGAGCAGACCCCGCCACGTTATTCCGCGATCAAGGTTCAGGGCGAGCGCGCCTATGATCTGGCACGCGACGGCGAGATCGTGGAATTGGCGCCGCGCCCGGTCCAGATTCACCAACTAACCCTAGTTAACCAACTGGATAGTAACCACTCTCTGTTCGAGGCCGAGTGCGGCAAGGGAACCTACGTGCGGGCGCTGGCCCGCGATATCGGCCGGATTCTGGGCTGTTTCGGCCATATTTCGGCGCTCCGGCGGACCCTGGTTGGTCCTTTCGGCGAAAACGACATGATTCCGCTGGAACAGTTGGAGGCTTTATGCAATAGAGCCGCGTCGGGCGAGGGAAGCCTCGCCGACGCGCTTTTGCCCGTTGAGACCGCGCTGGACGACATCCCGGCACTGGCCGTCACACGGGCTGACGCGGCAAGGCTTCACCGAGGCCAAGCCGTTTTGTTGCGCGGACGGGATGCGCCCAATAGTAGCGGCACAGTCTATGTCACGGTGGCAGGCCGACTTCTCGCGCTTGCCGAAATTGGCAACGGCGAACTCATCCCCAAGCGTGTGTTCAACCTGACCGGGCTGACAGCCAGTTCCGGTCGCAACGAGAGAGTTTGACGATGTCGATTGCCGCCGAACGCAAAGCGGAAGTCATCAAGGCAAGTGCCACCAAGACCGGCGACACGGGCTCGCCGGAGGTTCAGGTCGCGATCCTGTCGGAGCGCATCAACAACCTGACCGAACATTTCAAGACCCACGTGAAGGACAACCATTCGCGCCGGGGCCTCTTGAAGCTCGTGCAGACGCGCCGTTCGCTCCTCAACTATCTCCGCAACACGGACGAGGCGCGCTACAAGGCGCTGCTCGAGAAGCACAACATTCGTCGTTGAGCTTTTTTGAAGTACGCGCGCGCAAGGTTTGCGCGCGTTTTTGCATGATGTTTCGGGAAGCCGGGCATGGCTCCCAAAGCGCTCATCGTGCGAGACTGGCGAGATCGGGAGGCCTCTATAAGAGGATTCACAAGAGGGTTCCGACAAGCCTAAACAGAGCGCCCAGCAGCAATCCGGCCGCTGGACGTAACGGGCAAGGTGCCCGTGACAACGATAAGGATGGTCGCCATCCGAAAGATGACAACCATGGCAGGATCGCCGGACGCTGATCTCTTGCGATCAGCGTCCCGCAATCTTGCGCATGGTTTTTGTGTTTTGGAGCGGCCGTTCTTTCGTGAACCATGAAAGAAGACCGCAATGTTCAATATCCATTCCGTAGAAATCGATTGGGGCGGGCGTCCGCTCAAGCTTGAAACCGGAAAGATCGCTCGCCAGGCCAACGGCGCCGTGGTCGCGAGCTATGGCGAGACCGTCGTGCTCGCCACCGTCGTCGCCGCGAAAACTCCGCGCGAGGGCGTCGATTTCCTCCCCCTCACCGTCGACTATCAGGAAAAAGCCTATGCCGCAGGCCGCATTCCCGGCGGCTATTTCAAGCGCGAAGGACGTCCGACCGAGAAGGAAACGTTGGTTTCCCGCCTGATCGACCGCCCGATCCGCCCGCTCTTTGTCGACGGCTGGCGCAACGAGACCCAGGTGATCATCACCACGCTTTCCCATGACATGGAAAACGATCCGGATGTCGTGGCTATGGTCGCCGCCTCTGCTGCGCTGACACTGTCGGGCGTGCCGTTCAAGGGCCCGATCGGCGCCGCCCGCGTCGGCTTCGTCAACGATGAGTATGTGCTCAACCCGACGCTCGACGAGATGACCGAGACCCAGCTCGATCTCGTCGTCGCCGGCACGGCTGATGCCGTGCTGATGGTGGAGTCGGAAGCGAAAGAGCTCAACGAAGAGATCATGCTGGGCGCGGTGATGTTCGGTCACCGCCACTTCCAGCCGGTGATCAGCGCGATCATCGACCTCGCCGAGAAAGCCGCCAAGGAGCCGCTTGAAGTTGCGGCCGTCGACGAGAGCGAATTGGAAAAGGAAGTGCTCGACATCATCGAGCAGGACCTGCGCAAGGCTTATGCGATCCCCGTGAAGCAGGAGCGCTATGCCGCCGTCGGCGCCGCCAAGGAAGAGGTGATGACGCACTTCTTCCCGGAAGGGCAGGAGCCGAAATACGACAAGCTGCGCGTCGCCGACGTCTTCAAGAACCTCGAAGCCAAGATCGTGCGCTGGAACATTCTCGACACCGGCCGCCGCATCGACGGCCGCGACGTCAAGACCGTGCGCAACATCACCTGCGAGGTCGGCGTGCTGCCGCGCGCCCACGGCTCAGCCCTGTTCACCCGCGGCGAGACCCAGGCGCTGGTCGTCACCACGCTCGGTACCGGCGAGGACGAGCAGTATGTCGACGCGCTGTCGGGGACGTACAAGGAAACGTTCCTGCTGCACTACAACTTCCCGCCCTTCTCGGTCGGCGAGACCGGCCGTCTCGGCGGCACCAAGCGGCGTGAGATCGGCCATGGCAAGCTCGCCTGGCGCGCCATCCACCCCGTGCTGCCTCCGCATCACGAGTTCCCCTACACCGTTCGCGTGGTGTCCGAGATCACCGAGTCCAACGGCTCGTCGTCGATGGCGACCGTCTGCGGCTCCTCGCTCGCGCTGATGGACGCCGGCGTGCCCTTGAAGCGGCCGACCGCGGGCATCGCCATGGGCCTGATCCTCGAAGACAGCCGCTATGCTGTGCTCTCCGACATCCTCGGCGATGAGGACCACCTCGGCGACATGGACTTCAAGGTCGCCGGCACCGAGAGCGGCGTCACCTCGCTGCAGATGGACATCAAGATCGAGGGCATCACCGAGGAGATCATGAAGGTGGCGCTCGGCCAGGCGCGCGAAGGCCGGCTGCACATCCTCGGCGAAATGGCCAAGGCGCTCACCGCTGCGCGTGCCGAGCTCGGCGAATACGCGCCGCGCATCGAGACTTTCAAGATCCCGACCGACAAGATCCGCGAAGTGATCGGCACCGGCGGCAAGGTGATCCGCGAGATCGTGGAAAAGACCGGCGCCAAGATCAACATCGAGGACGACGGCACCGTGAAGGTCGCCTCCAACGACGGCGAGGCCATGAAGGCCGCCATCAAGTGGATCAAGTCGATCACCTCGGAGCCCGAGGTCGGCCAGATCTACGACGGCACCGTGGTCAAGGTGATGGAGTTCGGCGCCTTCGTGAACTTCTTCGGCTCCAAGGACGGCCTGGTCCATATCAGCCAGCTCGCCGCCAGCCGCGTGCAGAAGACGTCCGACGTCGTCAAGGAAGGCGACAAGGTCAAGGTCAAGCTGCTCGGCTTCGACGATCGCGGCAAGACGCGGCTGTCGATGAGGGCGGTCGACCAGGCCACCGGCGAGGACTTGGAGGCCAAGCAGAAGGCCGAGGAGAAGCAGAAGGGCGAAGCGCCCGCGCCGCGCGAAGCCGCGGGTGAGTAACGCTTCGACCAACGAAAAAACGAAGGGCGGCTTTTCAGCCGCCATTTTTGTTCTGTTCTTGGCTCGGCAGCCGTTGCCCTCTCTGCCGTCATCGCCCGGCTTGACCGGGCGATCCGGTATTCCAGAGCGCCGGCGCTTGGGCCGATAGGCCTCGGCTTATTGGATCCCCCGCCGGAGCGTGTCATCGGGCGGCGCTTCGCGTCGGCCCCGTGGCGGGGGATGACAGCAGAGTACGCGACGGTGGCTTACGCCACCTCGAACCGGTCCAGGTTCATCACCTTGGTCCAGGCAGCCACGAAGTCCTTCACGAACTTCTGCTTCGCGTCCGAGCTGGCATAGACTTCCGCAAACGCGCGCAGCTGTGCGTGCGAGCCGAAGACGAGGTCGACGCGGCTGCCGGTCCACTTGACCTCCTTGGTCTTGCGGTCGCGGCCTTCATAGGCGCCATCGGCGATCGGCTTCCATTCCGTGCCCATGTCGAGCAGGTTGACGAAGAAGTCGTTGGAGAGCGTCTCCGGCTTCTTGGTGAAGACACCATGCTTGGACTTGGCCGTATTGGCACCAAGGACGCGCAGGCCGCCGACGAGAACCGCCATCTCCGGCCCCGTCAGGGTCAGCAACTGCGCCCTGTCCACCAAAAGCTCCTCGGCCGACAGGCGTTGCTTGCCGCGCTCGTAGTTGCGGAAGCCGTCGGCGACCGGCTCGAGCGGGGCAAAGGAGTGGGCGTCGGTCTGCTCCTGCGACGCATCGGTGCGACCGGGAGTAAAGGGAACCTTCACGTCGACGCCGGCATCCTTCGCGGCCTTCTCGATCGCCGCATCGCCGCCGAGAACGATCAGGTCAGCAAGCGAGACCTTCTTGGCGCCGGCGTTGAACTCCGTCTGGAGGCCCTCGAGGGTTTTGAGCACCTTGGCGAGCTGGGCCGGCTGGTTGGCCTCCCAGTCCTTTTGGGGCGCGAGGCGAACGCGCGCACCGTTCGCGCCACCGCGCTTGTCGGAGCCGCGGAACGTCGAGGCTGACGCCCAGGCGGTCGAGACCAGCTCCGAGACCGACAGGCCGGAGGCGAGAATTTTCGCCTTCAGTGCCGCGATCTCCGGCTCGCCGATCAGCGGATGAGTAACGGCCGGAACCGGATCCTGCCAGATCAGCTCTTCCTTCGGAACCAGCGGGCCGAGGTAGCGCACGCGGGGGCCCATGTCGCGGTGGGTCAGCTTGAACCACGCGCGCGCAAAGGCGTCGGCAAACTGATCCGGATGCTCGTAGAAGTGCCGCGAGATCTTCTCATAGGCCGGGTCCAAGCGCAGCGAGAGGTCGGTGGTCAGCATCGACGGTGCGTGACGCTTGGACTGGTCATGCGCATCTGGAACCGTGCCGGCGCCGGCGCCACCCTTCGGCGTCCACTGATGCGCGCCGGCCGGGCTCTTGGTCAGTTCCCATTCATAGTCGAACAGGTTCTTGAAGAAGTTGTTGCTCCACTTGGTCGGGGTCTGGGACCAGATGACCTCGATGCCAGAGGTGATCGCGTCACCGCCCTTGCCCGAGCCATATTTGCTGGCCCAGCCGAGGCCCTGCGCCTCAATGTCGGCGCCTTCCGGCTCCGCCCCAACCAGCGACGCATCGCCGGCGCCGTGGGTCTTGCCGAAAGAGTGCCCGCCGGCGATCAGCGCGACCGTCTCCTCGTCATTCATCGCCATGCGCGCAAACGTCTCGCGGATGTCGCGCGCTGCAGCGATCGGATCCGGCTTGCCGTTCGGGCCTTCCGGATTGACGTAGATCAGGCCCATCTGCACAGCGCCGAGATTGCCGGCAAGCTCGCGATCGCCGCTGTAGCGTTCGTCCGCCAGCCACTTGCCCTCGGGACCCCAATAGACGTCTTCTTCGGGTTCCCAGACGTCGGGGCGACCGCCGCCGAAACCGAAGGTCTTGAAGCCCATCGACTCCAGCGCGACGTTGCCGGCGAGAATCATCAAATCGGCCCAGGAGATTTTCTTGCCGTAATTCTGCTTGATCGGCCACAACAGCCGGCGCGCCTTGTCGAGGTTCGCGTTGTCAGGCCAGCTATTGAGCGGCGCGAAACGCTGCTGACCGGCTCCCGCGCCACCGCGACCGTCGCCGATACGGTAGGTGCCCGCACTGTGCCAGGCCATGCGGATGAAGAGCCCGCCGTAATGGCCGAAGTCGGCCGGCCACCATTCCTGCGAATCCGTCATCAATGCCGTTAGGTCCTTGACTACGGCGTTGAGGTCGAGGCTCCTGAATTCCTTGGCGTAGTCGAACGCCTCGCCCATCGGATCGGACCGCTTGGAGTGCTGGTGCAGAATCCGAAGGTCCAGCTGGTTCGGCCACCAGTCGCGGTTCGTAAATCCGTTGATCCCGCCGGTAAACGGGCATTTGGTTTTGTCATCCATATCTCTCTCCTCCGGTAGTCCTGCTCCGGGCGGCGGTAATCTACGCAGCGCACCCCATCAGGTGAAATCGGTTTTAGTGATCGACGCGATCAGTAATTCTGATCAAGCATTCCAGCTTGTATAACAGGGTTCGCCAAGTCTTGGAAAGCGATCCGCACGCGTGAAGCAGCGTTTGTCAGCTTTGCGACAAATAGCGCATGACCGCGATTTTTTCGACTCGCATGCGCGTGAATTGGCACCTACGCTCGCGCCGGCGTTGCGGACAAGCCCGCGCCCGAGAGAACCGATCGATGAACGCCGTTATCCGACGCGCCCTCGTAGAAGAATATGACGAGATCGCCCGCGTCTGGATGGAAAGCTGGGTCTCCACCGGGCTCGCGGAGGCGAGCGATTTCCTGCTGGCCAATCTACGCGCACGGGTGCGTCGGGAAATCGAGCACGGCTGGACGCTTTTTGTCGCCGACGACAATGGTGCGATCGCGGCCATGCTGGCGCTTCATTTGCAGAAGCTCTATCTCGATCAGCTGTTCGTCGCGTCCGCCTGGCAGGGCCACTCGCTCGGCCGGCAATTGCTTGCGTTCACGCGAACGCTATTGCCGGACGAGATCGTCTTGCGCTGCGTACGCGAGAACGAAAAAGCCTGGCGCTGGTACGAGCGCGAGGGGTTTGTGTTCGAAAAGGAGCAGGTCGAGCCGATGACCGGCTTTGTGATGAGGCACTATCGGTGGAAGAGAGGAAACAAGACATGATGCAGCTCTATTGGTCACCCCGCTCGCGCTCGTTCTCGGCGCTCTGGCTGATGGAGGAGACGGGCGAAACCTATGAGCGCGTGCTGACCGACATTTCGACTGGCGCGCAGAGACGCACGGAATATCTCGCGATCAATCCGATGGGCAAGGTGCCGGCGCTGAAGGATGGCGATGCCACGCTCGCCGAAGCGGCCGCGATCTGTGCCTATGTCGCCGAACGTTATCCCGACGCCAGGCTTGCGCCTCCGCTCGGCGATCCCCTGCGTGCGAAATATCTGCAATGGCTGTTCTTCGCACCCGGCTGCATCGAGCCCGCGATGGTGCAGATCGCAACCAAGCTGGAGATGAACCCGGTCTCCGCCGGCTGGGGCGACGCCCAGCGCGTGTTCGACGTGCTCGACGTTGCGCTGGAAAAAGGTCCCTGGATTCTCGGCGAGAATTTCTCGGCTGCCGACATCGCGATCGGCTCGGCGCTGAATTTCTGCGTGCGGCTGTTCAAGATGGTGCCGTCGCGCCCGACTTTCGACGCCTACATCGCCCGCTGCGTCGCGCGCCCAGCCTTCCAGCGCGCCGAAAAGATCGCGGCGGGGTAGAAACGTGTTGCCGTTCCGTCACCCTGAGGAGCCGTCGCGAAGCAGCGGCCTCGAAGGGCGGCGGCCCGGCTGCCGCTGCAGGGGCCGTTCATGCTTCGAGGCTCGCTTTGCTCGCGCCTCAGCATGACGGGTCAGCGTTCACTCCCCGTCGAGCTTGTCCGGGCGCGGCTGCAGAATGATGTTGAATCCGCTGTCGACGTAATGTGTTTCGCCGGTGACGCCGCCGGCCAGCTCCGACAATAGATACAGCGCCGAGCCGCCAAGCTCGTCCAGCGTGACGCCACGTCCGAGCGGAGAATGCTTTTGCTGAAAGGCGAACATCGCGCGCGAGTCGCCGATCACCGAGCCCGCGAGCGTGCGCACCGGGCCGGCCGAAATGGCGTTGATGCGAATGCCCTGGCCGCCGAAATCGGAGGCAAGATAACGCACCGACGCTTCCAGCGCCGCCTTGGCGACGCCCATGACGTTGTAGTTCGGCATCGCCCGCTGCGAAGCGCCGTAGGTCAAGGTGATCATGGAGCCGCTGCCGCCGGTCATCAATTCGGCCGCGCGCCTGGCAACTTCCGTAAACGAGAAGCAGGAGATCAGCATGGTGCGCGAGAAGTTGTCCCGCGTGGTGTCGGCATAGCGGCCACGCAACTCGTTCTTGTCCGTGAAACCGATGGCATGGACCAGAAAATCAATGCGGCCCCATTTCTCGCGCAGCGCCGCGAAGACGGCATCGACGCTGGCAATGTCCTCGACATCGCAAGGCAGCACGATGTCGGAGCCGAGCTCTCGCGCCAGCGGCTTCAACCGCTTGGCCTGCGCGTCGCCCTGATAGGTGAAGGCCATCTCGGCACCATGGGCGCCAAGCGTCCTGGCAATGCCCCAGGCGATCGAATGGTCATTGGCAATGCCCATGATGAGGCCGCGCTTGCCTTGCATCAAACCTTGCATTCTACGCTTGCTCCCGCATCCCCGCACGTCATCGCCCGCGAAAGCGGGTGATCCAGTATTCCAGAGACGCTATTCGTCAATTGAGAGGTCTCAGCGTACTGGATGCCCCGCATGCGCCGGGCATGACGAAGCTTACGCATCCAGCCGCTTGAAGACCAGCGTGGCGTTGGTGCCGCCGAAGCCGAAGGAGTTCGACAGCACGGTGCCGAGCTTGGCATTGTCGATGCGCTTGCGCACGATCGGCATGTCGGCGAAGACGGGATCGAGCTCGGTGATGTGGGCACTTTCGCAGATGAAACCATTGTTCATCATCAGGAGCGAATAGATCGCCTCCTGAACGCCGGTCGCGCCAAGCGAATGCCCGGTCAAGGCCTTGGTCGCCGCGATCGGCGGGCATTTCTCGCCGGTGCCGAACACCTTGCGGATCGCCTCGATTTCCGGCGGATCGCCTGCCGGCGTCGAGGTCGCATGCGGATTGATGTAGTCGATCTTGGTCTTCACCGTCGCCAGCGCCTGCCGCATGCAGCGCTCGGCGCCCTCGCCCGACGGCGCCACCATGTCGTAGCCATCCGACGTCGCGCCATAGCCGACGATTTCGCCATAGATGCGCGCGCCGCGCGCCTTCGCACGCTCCAGCTCTTCCAGCACCAGCACGCCCGCACCGCCCGCGATGACAAAACCGTCGCGGCTGATGTCATAGGGACGCGAGGCCGTGGCCGGCGTGTCGTTGTATTTCGAGGACATCGCGCCCATGGCGTCGAAGAGGACCGACATCGTCCAGTCGAGCTCTTCGCAGCCGCCGGCAAAGATCACGTCCTGCTTGCCCCACTGGATAGTCTCATAGGCATTGCCGATGCAGTGGTTGGAGGTCGCGCAGGCCGAAGAGATCGAATAGTTGACGCCCTTGATCTTGAACCAGGTCGCGAGCGTTGCTGAGGCGGTCGACGACATCGCCTTTGGCACTGCGAAAGGTCCGACCTTCTTCGGCCCCTTGCTTCGAGTGATGTCGGCAGCTTCCAGGAGAGTGCGGGTGGACGGGCCGCCGGAGCCCATGATGATGCCGGTGCGCTCGTTGGAGACGTCACGTGGCTCAAGCCCAGCGTCCTGGATCGCCTGCTCCATGGCGACGTGATTCCAGGCCGCGCCCTGGCCGAGAAAGCGCATCGCGCGGCGATCGATCACACTGGCCGGGTCGAGCGTCGGGGCGCCTTGCACCTGCGAACGAAAGCCCAGCTCGGCGTATTTTTCGGCTCGCGAGATTCCCGATTTCGCCTCATGGAGGCTCGCAAGCACTTCCTGGGTGTTGTTTCCGATGGATGAGACAATCCCCATCCCCGTGATGACAACCCGCCTCATATCCCGCCTCGCCTGCCGTTGCGTCTCTTAAGTCCTTGTTCAACCTGTTCCGGTTCAACCCGGCGCCGTGCCCTGCTTGAACAGTCCGACTTTCAAATCCTTGGCGCGATAGATAATGGTGTCGTCAACGGAAAGCCACCCGTCGGCAATGCCCAGCACCAGCTTTGAGCGCATCACGCGCTTCATATCGACGTTGTACACAACCTTGCGCGCCTCAGGCAGCACCTGGCCGCCGAACTTGAGCTCGCTCAAGCCCAGCGCGCGGCCGCGGCCCTCGCCGCCGATCCAGCCGAGATAAAAGCCGACCAGCTGCCAGAGCGCATCCAATCCGAGGCAGCCGGGCATGACAGGATCGTTCTTGAAATGGCAGCCGAAGAACCAGAGGTCCGGCTTGACGTCGAGCTCGGCGCGCACGATGCCCTTGCCGAACTCGCCTGCGGTCTCGGAAATTTGCGTGATGCGGTCGAACATCAACATCGGCGGCAGCGGCAATTGTGCATTGCCCGGGCCGAACATCTCGCCGCGGGCGCAAGCCAACAGATCTTCATATTCGTAGCCGGACCGCCGGTTGAGCATGTGACAATCAGCCTCTTTTAAAATTCCCGCTTGAACTTCCCATCGACCGAGAGAACCCTGATCCACTCACCAAGCGCACCGGACATTGCGGGGCGCGGATCGGCGGATCGACCTCAGGCTGTGAGAACGCGCCAATGCGCGCCCAAGCCGATATCGGCGATCGGGTCCGCGCGCTCTCTAACACAGGCTTCGCGGCGGTCAAAGCGCGGGAACGGGAATAAAATTGCCGCAGGGGACCTATAGTTCCGCAGATAGCAGGTCTGCGCCATTCCAGTTGCGAAAAACTTGCATCTGGGAAATTAGCCCAATATATTTAGTGTCATAGTCACAAAGTAGCCAGCCGGTGGTCGACGTGGAAATGAATGACAAGGCGGCCCGTCCGAGCGGGGAAACCGCTCCCTCCGCGGCCCAGCAGGGCCGGCAGCCGTCTTTGACCGGCTGCCCCTGGCACGACGTCAATGAAATGCTGCAGTCGGCGGGCCTGCGCCCGACCCGGCAGCGTATGGCCTTGGGCTGGCTATTGTTTGGCAAGGGCGCCCGCCACCTGACCGCGGAAATGCTCTATGAGGAGGCGACGCTCGCCAAGGTGCCGGTGTCGCTTGCGACCGTCTACAACACCCTCAATCAGCTGACCGATGCCGGCCTCTTGCGCCAGGTCAGCGTCGACGGCACCAAGACCTATTTCGACACCAACGTCACCTCGCACCACCATTTCTATCTCGAGCACAATCACGAACTGGTCGATATTCCCGACCCGCATTTGGCGCTGTCGAAGATGCCTGAGGTGCCCGACGGTTACGAGATCTCCCGCATCGACATGGTCGTGCGCCTGCGCAAGCAGCGCTGAGGGCGCGCTCTCTCCACGTGCCGTCCCGGCGAAGGCTGCGATCCATTCCGCGTGATCTCTCGATCAGACGAACTGGTCGGCGCCCTGCTCGAACAATGAAACCCTGGGGTTATGGGTCCGGCCTCCGCCGGGACGACGGTTAGAGCCGCGACGACGGAGATAATCAATTCACCTGCTCGTCGGCGTAGACGCCCCATAACCGTTGCTGCTCGATCCAGCCATCGAAGCCGGTGCCGGCAATGTGACACCAATGCGCGTCGCATTTCTTGACCTGGGCGACGACGCCGGCCTGCAGGCGGGCGGTCACCGTGCTCCCAGTGTCGGCACTCTCGTGCAGCGTGGCGAGATCGTCCTTGTGCTTCATGGTGACGACCGCAGTGCGGCGGCCCGACAGCAGCGAGTGATAGACCCAGCCCTCGGCGCCTTCGGAATCGCGCACGCGACGCCAATTCTCGAACTCGGCGGTAATCTCGACCGGAAGCCCCGCGCGGGTATAGACCCAGGCGACGTCATTGTCCTTGGTCGGGCCGGCGCGGACGTTCACATGATCGGACTTCAGGCTGACATAACGCGGGACGGGAAGGCCGCTTGCAGGCGTTGCTGTGTCCTTTGCAGAAAACCCTGTCGTAACCGAAGCCCCGAGCCAGCCACCCACCAGCACTGCGATCACACAGAAACGCCCGAACGCCATTCCACTCGTCTCCCGCCGAGAACAGTTCAACCCGCTTCGTCGAGCTGAATTTGGAGAAACCTCGCCTGATCTCTTGGTCCTCGCCCCTTTTGGCCCGCGGCTTACACGCGGGCCTGAACCCCATCCAGGTTCTTGTCTCGCTTCTTGTCTTGGCGCCCCCTTCTGCTAGAGAGGACGGAACACGCTTAAGCCAAGACGCTAAAGCCAAGACGCGCCCGAGGCCCTCTGGCGAACTCCAGTGGGAACATCGGGAACCCCCTGAAGGAAACGCCGGGACCAAGCGGCCATGGCAGTGTCGAACAACCGGGTTAATGAGGCCTGAACGGCTTCATGAGTGCAGGCCATGTCGGTGAAGAAAAAACCTCTCGTTGTCGTCACCCGCAAGCTGCCGGATTCGATCGAGACGCGGATGCGCGAATTGTTCGACGCCCGGCTCAATCTCGACGACACGCCGCTGACGGCCGAGCAGATCGCGGAAGCCGTGCGCACGGCTGACGTGCTGGTGCCGACGGTGACCGACCACATCACCGAGAGCCTTCTCACCGCCGAGGATTGCAAGGTCCGCCTGATCGCCAATTTCGGCAACGGCGTCGACAATATCGATGTCACGGCAGCGCATGCGCGCGGCATCACTGTCACCAACACGCCGAAGGTTCTGACCGAAGATACCGCCGACATGACAATGGCGCTGATTCTAGCGGTGCCCCGGCGGCTGATCGAGGGATCGGGGATCCTGACAGAGGGCCGGAACTGGCCTGGCTGGTCGCCGACCTGGATGCTCGGCCACCGTATCGGCGGCAAGCGGCTCGGCATTCTCGGCATGGGCCGAATCGGACAGGCGGTCGCACGGCGTGCGCGGGCCTTCGGCCTGCAGATCCACTATCACAACCGCCGGCCCGTCGCGCCCCGGATCGCGGAGGAGCTCGGGGCGACCTATTGGGAAAGCCTCGACCAGATGCTGGCGCGGATGGACATCATCTCGGTGAACTGCCCGCACACGCCGGCGACGTTCCATTTGTTGTCGGCGCGACGGCTGAAGCTGATCCGCAAGGACGCCTACATCGTCAACACCGCGCGCGGCGAGGTGATCGACGAGGACACGCTGATCAAGCTGATCGAAGCGGGCGACATCGGCGGCGCCGGTCTCGACGTGTTCGAAAACGAGCCGGCGGTCAGCCCGAAATTGGTGCGGCTGGCAAAGGCCGGCAAGGTGACGCTGCTGCCGCACATGGGCTCCGCAACCATCGAGGGCCGCGTCGAGATGGGCGAGAAGGTGATCATCAACATCCGCACCTTCCTCGACAACCACAAGCCACCGGATCGCGTGCTGCCAAGCATGCTGTAAGGGCTCAGGCCTCGTCCCTGCGATGGCCGAAGACCATAACTACAGCCCACGACGAGGTAGGCAAATGGCAGCCCGAAGTCGTCATGGCCGGGCTTGACCCGGCCATCCACGTTTCACAGCGGGCAGCAAAGACGTGGATGCCCGGGTCAAGCCCGCGCATGACGTG
>Ga0307474_10002085_pt1 | contig 14364 bp, 15 predicted proteins | sample atmos_gasesECM1C_2_FD_203312 | JGI IMG/M metagenome (GOLD analysis project Ga0307474, IMG submission 203312) | Hardwood forest soil microbial communities from Morgan-Monroe State Forest, Indiana, United States - atmos_gasesECM1C_05 | ecosystem: Environmental > Terrestrial > Soil > Temperate... | reverse complement strand
TCCAGTTCGCCGTGGTGCGGCACGAGCGCTTTATCAAGGAGATTTGGTTTGATCCCGAACGCAAACGCCGCGCACTCGCCTAGAGTCAAAGCGCCGCCGTGGCTTTCGGTCACGCTTCGCGCCGCCGCGTTGGCCGTGATTGCACTTGGCGTTTCGCAGTATCTCGCCGGTTTCTTCTTTTTGTGGCTCTCGCACTTAAATCCCCGCAGCGCGGATCCTTTGACCGTGGCGCGCTACGCGCACTATTACGGGGATCGGGCCGAGATCCAAAAGCGCGTTTGGATCGCCTCCGGAATGGGGCTTTTCCTCGTGGGTTTCTGCGCGTTGCCCGTGATCTTGCCGCGCCGGAGGACCTTGCATGGCGAGGCGCGCTTCGCCACCCGCCGGGAAATGGCTCGCGCCGGCCTCTTTGCCAAGTCCGGCCTTTTTTTGGGCCGCATCGGCGGGCGGTATCTCATTCTCGGCGGTCAACAGGGCGTGCTCTTATCGGCCCCACCGCGTGCCGAGAAGGGCGTCGCGATCGTCATTCCGAATCTGCTTTTCTGGCCAGACTCGCTGCTCTGTTTGGATGTGAAGCTCGAGAATTGGGCCATTACGGCCGGCTACCGCGCGCGCATTGGCCAGGAATGTCATCTTTTTCATCCGCTCGCCGAGGATGGCAACACTGCCTGCTGGAATCCTCTCACTTACGTGTCCCAGGACAAGAATCTTCGGATCAGTGATGTGCAGCGCATCGGCGCGACGTTGTATCCGGAAATCCCCGGCACGGATCCCTTTTGGTCGGCCGGCGCGCGCTCGTACTTCTTGGGCGTCACGCTCTATGTGCTCGAGACACCCTCGCTGCCGCCGACCTTGGGCGAAGTGCTGCGCCAGGGCATGGCCACCGGGACTGAGGGCTTCGGACATCATTGGAAGCGCATCATCGAAGGGCGGCAGAAGGGCAAAGTCCCGTTAAGTTCGCAATGCGTACGGGCGCTCTCGGAGATCATGGACCTGGCGCCCGTGACCGCTTCGTCCATCCGCAAGACCTTCACCTCGCGCCTGGATCTCTTCGCCAATCCCTTGCTCGATCGCGCCACCTCACGCAACGACTTTGACCTCCGAGACCTGCGAAAGCGCCGCATGTCGATCTATGTGGGCATTAATCCGGGGGACCTGTCGCTCCTGCAGCCGCTCTTGAACCTCTTTATCGAGCAGGCTCTGAACCTTCAGACCAAGGAACTCCCCGAACACAATCCGGCGCTCAAATTTCAGGTGGCCTTCTTTCTCGATGAGCTCGCCGCCGCCGGGCGCATTCCGATCCTCGCCAAGGGCGTGGCCTACGTGTCGGGTTACAACGTACGGCTTTTCTTGGTGGTCCAGGCTTTCTCGCAGCTGCGGGAGATTTACGGTGCGCAAAACGCCGAGACCATGATGAAAAGCCTGGCGGTGCGTATCGTTTATGCGCCGAAAGATGTCGCGGAAGCCAGCGAGATCTCCAATGAGCTCGGCATGACCACGGTGAAAGCGCGCACGCACTCCAAACCCATGCTCGATTTTTCCGATACCAAAGGCGGACGCCGGCGCAGCGTGAGTATCAGTGAACAGAAGCGGCCGCTGCTCCTGCCGCAGGAAATAAAGGAGCTGGGCAAGGACAAGGAGGTGATCTTCTACGAAGGCATCCGACCGATCCTCGCCATGAAGAACCGCTACTACCAGGACCGATTCTTTCGAAAGCGCCTATTCCCGCAGCCGGCGCGCGCGACGCCAAACCTACGCAGAACCGAAAGTCCTGCGGCACCGGACCCGGCGATCGATTTGAGCGCCGCATCTGAGGCCGAGACGCTTCATCCTGCGCGCGAAGTCACCGAGGAGCTGCCGGAGGCGAAGCCGGTCGTGCGCGAGGCGAGCATCGAGGACATCGACCGGTTAGAGACCCTCACGCTCGAGGACTTCGATGTCGATTTTGATCGCATCAAAATCCCAGAGAAGCCCGATGGCGAGCGCTTGACCTCCGAGGAATTGCACTCCGCAGTGGAGAGTTTCTTAAGCACGTTGCGTGAGCGCTGATCCATGAGCGCCGCCGACCCGTCTGGGACTTCAGGAGAAGACTCCGCAGCGAACTCGATTCGGGGCCGGAGACGCAAGGGCGCAACGAGCGCCTCGGCGCCGCCGAACACTGCCACCTCGCGGGCTGTGCCGGAGGAGATCGCCAAGCGGTTCGTGCAGGTCGCCAACAAGTACTACTTCCCGGATGGCGCGCGCGCGTTCACGGACCGCGGCAACCGCTTGACCACTCAAAGTGAGAACACCGAAGTCGTGCGCAGTCTTGTCGGCATTGCCAAGGCGCGAGCGTGGCAAGAGATCACCGTGCGGGGCACGGAGCGCTTTCGCCAAGAAGTGTGGCGGGCCGCGAGTGTGGCAGGACTCGAGGTCCGCGGCTATAAACCATCCGAATTTGAGCAAAGCCGCCGGCCGCGCGAAGGTAAGTCCACGATCTATTCGTCGGGATCGGATAGGGATTCCATTTCGCGAGGTGCCGTCGGGGAAGACGCCGGACGCTCAAGCGCCCGCGGTGCCGGGCCGGAGCGCGGCGGGTTACTGCAGGGCAAGCTCGTGGAGCACGGCCGCGCCACCTACCAGCACGACCGGCGGGCGGGCATGTCCTACTTCGTGAAGTTAGAGACGCTCCGCGGCATACGGGTGATTTGGGGCGTCGATCTCGAACGCGCCTTCAAGGAATCCTTGACCAAGCCTGAGGCGGGTGACGAGGTGGGCTTAAAATCCGTCCGCCAGGATCCCGTGACCGTGAAGAAGCCGGCGGGGGGCGCTGAAGGCGATGTCACGGGCGAGCAGAGTTTGAAGACCCACCGCAACCGCTGGGTCATCGAAAAGCGCGAGTTCTTCGAGGCGCGCGCGGCGGCGGCGGAAAAGCTCTTGGATACCCGCGCAGGGGCGAAGGATGCCGTGCGCGCGCATCCGGAACTCGTGGGCAGCTATCTCGCGATCCACGCCGCGGAGCTGGCCGCCAAGCGCTTCCGCGACCCAAAAGATCGCGAACTGTTTGTCGCCAAGGTGCGCGCGGCACTCGCCGAATCCTTAAGGCGCGGCGAGCCGCAGCCGGCGGTGCGCTTGCGCGAACGGGCAAAGGGGCGAACACCGGATCCGCGCGAGCGCGAACCGGAACCCTCGCGCGGCTGACGTCCTCGCGAATCCCATGGCGAACTCCGATGAGTCGGGACCTTCGATACCGCGGCGCGGGTTTGACCCTAAGCGCAGCGGGCAACTCCTTATCGGCCGCTTGAAGGAGCACGGGCCCGCAAATTATCAGTTTCGCGCGAAAGAAGATGCGTCCTATTACGTTAAGCTCCTGACGAGCCGCGGCGAGCGGGTTCTGTGGGGCAAGGACATCCAGCGCGCCATTCAGGACGGGGAGACGAAACCCAAAGTCGGGGATTTAGTCGGCGCGCGGCGCGTGCGCCGCGAAGCCGTGACCGTCACGCATCGACAACGCGATGGCGAGGGTCGGGTGGTGTCCCAGGAAGAGCGCCACGCGCATCGCACGCGCTGGGTGGTCGAGAAAGTAACGTTCTTCGCCGAGCGCGCGCGGCTCGCACGGCGCCTGCGCGATGAGCAGGCCGATATTCGCGAAGCCGTGCGTGCGGCGCCGGAACTGAAGTCCACTTTCTTAAGCGTTCGAGCGGCGGAGGAATTCGCCGCCAAGCGCATTGCGGACCCTTTGGATCGTGAGCGTTTCTTGGAACTCGTTAAAGGCGCGATGGCCGGGTCCATCCACAAAGGCGAGCCGTTGCCCTCGGTGCGATTGAAGGAAGGCGTGAAGCGTCCTGAACCCGCACAGCCGACAAGGCCGGCGCCGAAGCGTGACGACCCGACGCGATGACACCGGTGCCCACATCTGCCATCGAGGCGGAGGTGATTCTGGGCGATCCGTCCGCATCGGACTGGTTGAAAGGGGCACTTAGAGGCGCGCTGGAGCGTGATCCCGTCGACGGCTTGAACGATGCCTTGTTGCTGGCAGCCACTTTAGAGGCGCGGCTGCGGGCTGTGCTCGACCTCACTTAAGCCCTGTCGGGCACTGCGAGCAACTCGCCGTTGCTCTTGGCGCTTCGCGCCAGCTGGGCACCCCGACGTCGTGCGATCAACATTTTAGTGTCTGGACAACCTCGGCACTGAAATCTACAAAGTGTGGATGCGCAAAAAATACCTCTCGGCACTCGGCGGCAGAGTCCGAATCCGCCGCGAACGGCTACATTTAAGTCAAACGGCACTGGCAGGGAGGGCGGGTGTTCATCCCAACGTTCTCGGCCGGCTGGAGCGCGGTATCTACAATCCATCGATATTGAAGTTGCTGGCGATTGCGGGCGCTCTGCGCATGCAAATGCGTGAATTGGTGTAGAGCAACAAGTGCGCAAAAGGGGGGGGCGGGATTTCTGTGCTGTTCACCCTAACACGTCGTGCGCGCTGATCAATCGAGTGTCGACGGGCTTTCGCGGCATAAACGGCGACCTCCCCCGCGAGGCGCGGGTCCCCTCCATTTATTCCACGACCCATCGCCCCTCAATTGACAGCTGTGCGCGACGTGTTCTTCGGAATGCGGGCAATCCCGCCCAAGAGACCGGAGAACGGCAATGTCGAATCACAATCTGTTTACGCAAGCGGCGAATGGTGTTGTTCAGTCTGCGACGTCCAATGAAATTCTGGCGGCCGCCCGTCGTGTGCTCGCGCACCGGGTGCGCCGCGGCGCGACCTTAAATTCGCCACGCGGTGTCTATGAGTACCTCACGATGAAACTCGGGGCCTTGGACTACGAAGTGTTCGGCCTGGTGCTTGCCGACCAGCGCCGCAAAGTGATCGAGTGCGTCGAGCTCTTTCGTGGAACGATTGACGGGGCGAGCGTACACCCACGCGAGATCGTCAAGCTCGTTCTGGAGAAGGGCGCGGCCTCGGTCGTGCTATTTCACAATCATCCCTCAATGGTCTGCGACCAGAGCCAAGCGGACGAGTTGATCACGAAACGGGTGGTCAGCTGCCTGGAACTCATTGACGTGAAAGTCGTCGACCACGTGATCATCGGCGGCGGAAACTTCCTCAGCTTTGCTGAGAAGGGCCTTATGTAAGGGTAGGTGCGGCACGCGAACCCAAGTGGAACGCGTGCCGCGCCCTCGACGCACTTTAAGAAAACGACAACTGGTCCTTTAGAGGGGTGGCTCCTCAGGAATTCTCATTCTCTGGTGACTTTGGCGGACAAGCGAGTCGAGAAGAGATCGGAGACGGAGGGAGGGCGGGATTTCTGTGCTGGTCACCCTAACACGTCGTGCGCGCTGATCAATCGAGTGTCGACGGGCTTTCGCGGCATAAACGGCAACCTCCCCGCGAGGCGCGGGTCCCCTCCATTTATTCCACGACCCATCGCCCCTCAATTGACAGCTGTGCGCGACGTGTTCTTCGAGATGCGGGCAATCCCGCCCAAGAACTTCTCGAGGAATCTATCATGGACAATCTTTCTCGTTTCTCAACGGTCACTCATGGCAACGCGTTCAGCGCTTCACTGTCAATCGACACGCTACGCCAACGCGTTCCCGCGGTATTCGCATCTTCCGCCGATGAAAAGGTGTCGGCCAAATATACATTTATACCGACGGAGCGGGTGCTGACCGGCCTCATGCGAGTAGGGTTTGTGCCGGTCGATGCGCGCCAAACAAACGCCAGGAAGGCGAGCCCCTTGCACGCGCGGCATGTCATTCGGCTGCGTCGACGCTTAGAGACGGTGAGCCTTCGGGATTCGATTCCCGAGGTTGTTCTGTGGAACGCGCACGACGGATCGGGGGCCTACCAACTGCGACTCGGATGCCTAAGGGTGGTCTGTTTGAATGGCCTCATCGTTTCCATGGGGGCGTTTCCGTCGGTCCGGGTTGCTCATCGTGGCGACATTGTAGAGGAGGTGGTCACCAGCGCGCTTGAGATGTCCGAACGGTTTGGCGCATTAGCGGGTCAGATCGACCGCATGGAGCATCGGCTACTCAAGAAGGATGAGCAGATTCAGTTTGCGGAGCGGGCCTTGGCGATTCGCTTCCCGGAACCTTCACAGAGCGGGATTCAGCCGGAACAACTGCTGACCTGCCGACGGGTAGAGGATCTTGGGAGCGACCTGTGGACCTGTCTTAATAAGGTTCAGGAGAACCTGCTCCGGGGTGGGTTGAGCCGTCGGACGGCAAGTGGAAGACGGACGCGCACGCGAGCCATCACATCGATTGCTGAGGACGTGCGGATAAACGGCCGGGTGTGGGAATTGGCGGAGGAGGTTTTAGCGGCGGCGTAAGACGTGGGCTTTAACGTTCGGGGGGAAGGTGCCTTCGCAGGTGCCTTCTCCCCTTTTTTGGTCATCTGTTGATTGGCGTACATGTCCGCCGATGGAGCGGGGCGCAGGTCGGATGAGAGACAGTGTTCCACAACTGGTGAACTGGACGTTCATCGTGCGCGAGTAAAATCAACGCATTGCAGATACCAGTTCCGGGCCGCGATTGTGAACTGATTTTCGGATGTGCCGCAATCGCGATCTGGCGGGAAATGTAAACGGCGGTCGGGCAGTTAGGGGTCCGCAGCCTAGGGAGCAGAGCTACCCTGCTGGCTTTCCGCCGCATTGATGCTCTGATGCCGCGACTGATTGAACCGTGTGAACTTAGCTCGACATATCGGGCATGCGCGGTCTTTAGTCTTCGTGCTCAGAAGTTGTCCTTGCGTGCCTCGCCATCCACATCTGCACTCCGCTTTAAGGTACTTCCCGGAAATCGAGGCCTGTTCGGCCGCCAGAGAGAACTCATTCGGGTTGATTGTGGGCATCTAATTCGTCTCCTGTTTGACCTGTCTGACGTATGCCAGCTCCCGATCTCGATCCGCGCGCGGCGGCAGAGGTTCATTCCGAATCCAGACGGCAGATTTTACCATCGACGTGATTCCTGATGATGATTGTCGGTGTTCCTAGTTTCCTAGATTGTGGTGCAAGCGTGATGTAGCAAAAACAAAGAGTTGCCCTTATACTCTGTGTTCCGAGTTTCTGGACTGAAGGATCGATGTTCCAGGATCGTGGACTAACATCCAAGCAAATCGGGTCCGCCCGTTGAGGCGGATACCCCTCAGTCGCCGCTCACATATCGTCGGATTCCAGCCGCTGCCTTCGGGTCTCGTAGAGCACGAGAGTGCGCTCGAACGTGACTTCGTCACACTCACAACTTTTTCCGACGCCACCCTTTCGATCACGTCTCAACCGGTCACGATCTATTACTTCGATGGGCCCACGCGGCGGCGATACACACCGGACTTTCTGATTACCGGCGCGCAGCGACCTTCCGAGCTGATCGAGATCAAGTATTCGGAGGAGTTGCGGCGGAACCAGGAACGACTCGAGGCAGCTTTTACCGCGGCCCGTGCATGGGCAAGCGAGCGTTGCGGAACGTTTCGTGTTGTCACGGAGCTTGAGATACGCGGGCCGCACCTGAGGAACGCCCAAAGACTCCTGCCCCTTCGACACGTGCCGCTTGATCCGGAGCGTTCGGCCAGTGTATTGGCTGCGACGCGATCGCAACTGTCCCCAACTATCGGCAGCGTGCTGGCGGCCGTACCCGGCGACAGCATCTCGCTCAGTACTCTTTGGCGATTGATCGCTCGCGGTAGTTTGCGCGCTGACCTGTCGGCTGCCATTTCCTTTAATACTGCGATCTTCGCGCTATGAACGACGTGCAAAGCACGGAGCTGTCGTTAGTGCCTGAGGCTCAGTGGGAAGAGGCGCGTCGATGTATGAGCGTAATACAAGGATTGGCCAACAACGCAGCGCGCGGTCAGGCAGAGATCGATTGCGCCGTAAGGGAACTCGGGTTCTCACGCGCGCAGGTTTATATTCTGTTGCGGCGTTATCTAGCCGATCCCCGGCTCACCAGTCTTCTGCCACGCCGCCGCGGACCGGACCGTGGATTCTCGAAGCTGACCAATGAAGTGGAGAAGCTGGTCGATGAGACGATCGATGCTGTGTACCTTACGCAGCAGCGTCCAAGGGTTTCGGACCTAGTGATGGAGATTCGGCGACGCTGCCGCGCCGTGGGGCTGATGTCGCCAGGTCGTAAGGCGATCGCTACGCGACTGGATAAACGGCCTCGTAGAGAAGTTGTGTCGAGGCGCCAAGGCCGCAAAGCGGCACGCGACCGTTTTGGGCCGGTCGTTGGGTCACTCGAAGCCGCGTGGCCCCTATCATTAGTACAGATCGATCACACACTCGTCGACGTCATCGTGGTGGATTCGGTGACGCGAGCGCCGATTCAGCGGCCTTGGCTCACCCTGGCGATCGATGTGTATTCGCGTTGTGTGGCCGGCTTCCATTTGTCGCTCGAACCTCCGTCTGCTACGAGCGTGGCGCTTTGCATCGCGCATGCCGCGCTGCCTAAAGTGCAATGGCTTGCGGATCGGAAGATCGACGCGCAGTGGCCGGTGCAAGGATTGATGGCTCGACTGCATCTGGATAATGCAAAGGAGTTTCGTTCGGAGGCACTGCGTCGAGGTTGCGAGCAATACGGTATAGCGATCGACCACCGGCCCGTGCGCACGCCGCACTACGGTGGGCACATCGAGCGTCTGATTGGCACGATGATGGGCAAAGTTCACCTTCTACCGGGGACGACCTTTTCGAACGTACAGGTAAAGGGCGACCTTGACCCGGAGAAGACTGCCACCATGACGCTCGACGAGCTCGAACGATGGCTCGGGAACGCCATTGCGGGTGTCTACCATCGAACCGAACATCGATCCCTGAACACGACACCGATTGCGGCGTGGGAGCGAGGTATTGTCGGCGATGCATCGACGCCCGGAAGCGGTCGGCCGCCTGCAGTTGACGATGTTCGGCGATTCTTGATCGATTTCCTACCGATCGAGCGCCGACTGGTACGACGCGAAGGGTTGCAGCTTCATTCGATCCACTACTGGTCAGATATTTTGTCCGTCTGGATCGGTGAACCCGAGAAGATGATCGTCCGATATGACCCTCGCGATCTCAGCCGGGTGTACCTATTAAGTCCGGACGGCCAGTACTTCGACATCGCCTACCGAGACTTGAGACGGCCGCCGATCAGCTTGTGGGAGCAACGTCTGGCACTTAAGCGATTGCGCGAGGAGCGCCATCCGCACATCGACGAGGCGGCGATCTTTCGCACCATCGACGCGATGCGCGAGATCGTCGATCAGGCCAAGACGAGTAGCAAGATGGCACGGCGTCAGCGGGAGCGTCGATTTCGATTGATACCGGGAGGGCGGGACGATGCGACGCCACCACCAGACTACGAACCGCCAGTGACAGTGACCGAAGAACCTATTCGCCAGCCGCACGAGGATATGCTGCCCGTGGAAGAGTGGACGTGAGCGGAGACTATGCGCATCTGATCGCAGCCGCGCAACGTTGGGCAGACGAGGACGACGCTTCGAGAGTACGACGGATACGGACCGACCGATGGATTAGCTACGCGCGGGCTGAGTCAGCGCTTACGGCATTTGATGATCTATTGACGTTTCCGAAGCGCACCCGGATGCCTAACCTGCTTCTCTACGGCCCAACCAACAACGGCAAGACGATGATCGTGGAGAAGTTTCGCCGGCTACATGAGGGTCTTGCACCTGAGGGGACGAGCGAAGGTGCCGCGAGCGTTCCAGTACTTAGGGTTCAGATGCCGCCAGGTCCCGATGAGCCACGATTCTTTGGCGCGATTCTCGATGCCCTGTCATACCCTCACATGCTATCTGATCGCGGAGTCTCGAAGCGACAAGAAGCGGCCGTGCGGATGATGCGCGAGACGAACGTTGCTTTACTCATTATTGATGAGGTCCACAACCTACTATCAGGGTCCAGGCTCCAACAGCGCCGACTGTTGAACCTACTGCGTTGGCTTGGCAATGAGTTGCAGATTCCATTGGTTGCCGTCGGCACTGGTGAAGCGCTACACGCGATTCAGAGTGATGATCAGCTCGCCAACCGCTTTGAGCCGGTGCCTCTTCCGAAGTGGCGGGCGGGTAAAGAGTACGAGCAGCTACTGCGGACGTTGGAGGCCGTATTGCCATTGCGCAAGCCTTCGCATCTGTCGGAAGCGGCGCTCGCCGGCAAGATCTTGTCCGTATCCGAGGGCATACTGGGCGAGGTGATTTCCATCGTGACACGCGCAGCAGTACATGCCGTCAGTTCGGGTGCGGAGATGATCTCGGCAAAGATCATCGATAAGATCGGATTCGTAACCCCGTCTCATCGTCGCCGTGTTGCCGTTTGAGTCGATTGATATCGTCCCGACCCGGACGGCGCGCAAGCCTTACCGACCGCCCCAGTTACCGCTCTATGTAGAACCTCTGCCCGACGAGGCGCTGCTGTCGTGGTTGTTAAGACTAGCCAGTCGTTTACGCGTGCCAATGCATACGCTCGCATACTCGAGTTTTGGCGTTGATGACCGTGGCGGTCACACTCGATGGTGGCTACGGCCGCATCCGTGGTTGCTGGCGAGGATCAGTGAACGGACAGGTGTCCCGGTGATCCGACTTCGGAAGATGACCTTGAGTGGCTATCAGCCGGTGTACCGTGACGATGAGGCGGGCGGTCGTTTCTGCGGTCGACGCTTTGAGGTAGTGCCACCGGACCGTCACTTGTTTCGGTTTGCGGTCTGTGGCGCCTGCATCGAGGAGGACGAACGACCGTACCTACGTCATGAGTGGGTCATCGGCTGGGTGGCAGTCTGCGCCCGGCACAACCTCCAACTCATCGAGCGTTGCCAGCAGTGTCGAGGGATTCTGCGCATCTCCCGTTGGAGAACCGCCACCGTATTCGAGCCTGACCGGTGCACGCGGTGCGGGGAGGCCATTCGGACATTGCCCGATCTGCCGGCGCATCCGTCCGTTGCCGCGCTTCAGCAGGTGATGCTTTCTGCCAAGTTAGAAGACCGCATGGACCTTCCCGGCCTTGGTCAATTGACGTGGCGGGAGTTCGTGGTGCTTGCCGATATCCTCCTCGCGGGAGTCGTAAAGTGGACCACGATGGAGGAGCAAGCGCAGGTCCGGGACCTCTATATCCGGTCGCTTGAGGGCTCAAGCGGTGCGGGATTCCATGACTGTCGGCATGGCAGTCTGCACTTCCTGGCGTGGCTCCTCGAAGGCTGGCCTCGTGGGATCGGGCCTCAGGTTGCTCAAGAGATGCTTCGTCGGTGGCTGGGCTGTGACCGGGATTTTGCATCATTCCACCTGCCTTCTGAATGGGCCGGGAAAGGTGGCGCCGAGACGTATGCAATCGCCCCAGAGACCCGGGCGCGCGTTGAGGAGTTCTATTCCACTTTGCTGCGCGCCAATCCGGAAGTGCCTAACGCTGTGCGGTCGATCATCGAAACTCGGCGCCCCTTCCCCTGGTAGACAAAGTTCGGCATGCCGAACTTTCGCGGCTCAATCTAGCAAACTCGGAACGAGTCTAAGAACTCGGAACAGAATCTAGGAAACTAGGAACATCGACAATGATGATGAAAAACGCTTGTCCAGTTTCGCTGAAAATGGAGTGGAATGCAGGATAGCCTGCCGGCTGCTCTTTGCTACAACGTCACTCACGATGAGCGACGGTGCACATCTCACGACTTGGGTGAATCGCGAAACGAAGACTCGTTTCGCGACTGTCGCGCGTCACCAGGGTCTCTCCGACTCGGCACTGCTCAAGCGTCTGGTCGACACCATGCTGCAGGCGGGCAACGAGGCTAACGGCCTAGCGATCGATGACCGGGCAAGCCGGGTCTCGCGCTTCTCGATCCGCCTTCGTCCTGACGACCAGATTCTTCTGCGCGAGCGCGCCGCGGCTCGAGGCATGCCGGCCGCCACCTATGTGTCGGTTCTGACGCGTGCCCACCTGCGATCGTTGTCGCCGCTGCCGAAGGAGGAGCTATTGGCGCTCAGGCGGGCGGTGTCGGAGCTCGGCAGCATCGGGCGCAACCTCAACCAGATCGCTCGGGCAGCGAATCAGGGCGAGCGTATGGGCGGTCCTAGCCGCGAGGACTTGAGGGCGATTTTGAGGGTCTGCGAAGGCCTTCGAGATCACGTCAAGAGACTGTTGTCGGCCAATATCAAGTCATGGGAGCAAGGGTATGCCGAGCCAAGCGCATAGCGAGGCGCTGTTCGACCTTCTCAGTTACGCGCGACGCGGTCCCGGTCGGCGCGACCACCTATCGCCAGGGGAAATCCACCAAGTAGCTCGGACGGTCCGCCGTACGCCGGAAGTCATGGTGAAGGTACTTCCAAAGTCCGCAAATACTCTGGCGCGCGTTCGAAAACACCTCAGTTATATCGGACGAAGAGGGGAGCTTGATCTGGAAACCGATGACGGGGAAAGGCTGCGCAGTACGCGCGTTGGGAAGGATCTCGTGGAGGATTGGGACCTTGACCTTGACGAATACCGCCCCAAGGCCGACCTGATCGCTACTCGTGGGAAGGAGCCACCAAAGCTTGTGCACAAAGTGCTTTTCTCGATGCCGGCGGCAACACCGCCCGAGAAGGTTCTCACGGCGGTGAAGAATTTCGCCAGAGAGGAATTCGCCCTCAAGCATCGCTACGCGTTGGCCCTGCACACGGATACGCCCCGACCCCACGTTCATGTTGTGATCAAGGCCATCAGTGAGCAGGGACAGCGCCTCAACATTCGCAAGGCCACACTGCGAGAATGGCGGTCCGAATTTGCACGCCACCTGCGAGAGTTGGGGGTTGCGGCGAACGCAACGCCGCGCTACGTGCGAGGTGAAACGAATCTTCGAAAGCCGGATGGTATCTACCGGGCGAGCCTACGGGGAGAGTCGACGTACTTGCGTATGCGAGCTGAAGCCGTTGCGCGGGAATTGGCGCAAGGAAAACTGCGGATCGAACCGGGCAAGGCGACCTTGGTCGGTACGCGCGAGGCGGTTCAACGTGCTTGGTTGGCGATTGGCGACATTCTGACTCGAGAGCGACAGCCGGAGCTTGCGGCGCACATCAGGCGTTTTGCTGATCAGATGGCTCCACCGTTGACAGAAAGAGGAAGGATTGCGGCCGACATGCTTGGGCGTGTACCACCTCAGCTTATAAGAGAGCGGCCTTCCGCACGGTGATCGACCATTGAGCGGCGATTTTACCCTTCGCCTTGGATAGATGGGGTGAATCACTGCGGCAGCGGCTGATTGCCAAAAGCATACAGCTTCGGCGAGGGGGAACTACTGTATATGACTTTGACTTGAAACTGAAATTGGCTCGCCAGTTGCGAAAGATGGGCACGGGCCTGGTACACTATCTCCGAAATGGCGGATCCGGCCCGGAACGTCTTTTGTGCAAAGGAACGGCACCCTATGACATTCGCGAAGGCATATAGATGTTGAAGAGAAAAATCCCACCGGCGGCAGTCACATCAACTTTTCGATATTTGGATCTTTTTTGCGGATGCGGGGGATTTAGTCTCGGGATCGAGCGCGCCGGGCTTGCCTGTGTCGCGGCTATCGACATCGACCAACAGGCCATCGATGTCTTCAAGACCAACCTACCTGATGTGGAGCATGTTCTCTGTCGCGACCTGACGACGTTTAAACCCGAAGACTTGCTCGGCCTCATTGGAAAGCAAAGGATCGACATGATCGTTGGTGGTCCCCCCTGCCAAGGTTTTAGCAGGGTGAGAAAGGTAGACGGCGCGAATACCGGCACGCGCCTCATCGAGGACCCGCGAAGGCTTCTTTATAAAAACTACCTCCACTTCGTGGAGTTTTTCAAACCGTCGATATTTGTTATGGAGAACGTACCTGGTATCAGACAGGCAGCTGGCGGTGAATTCTTCAAGGCGATCCAACTAGACGCGCGTAAGCTAGGCTATCGCGTCCATGCAACCACGGTCCTTGCGTGGCAGTACGGCGTTCCGCAGAAGCGCGAAAGGCAGCTGATTATCGGAACCGCATCAAAGCTTCCGATTTTCTCGACCGCGATCTATGCGCCTCAGACGCACGCGGACCCGGAAATGCGCGTAAATAGTCGTCGTGCGGGCGAACAGCGTGGCGGTCGAGGCCGCAAAAAGAAGCTTGAGCCACCGGTAACGCTGTGGGAAGCAATCGGAGATCTACCGCCGCTTCAGATAAAAAGCGGAGATTTCGACGCAGACTATGATCCGGTCCGAGGCAGGGAGCATCTAGAGAGGTACGGACGCCGATTTATGTTGGATGTGCTGGAAGTTCACAAAGCGGAGGGACTCACGGCTCACGTGTCGCGCTTCCACAGCGAGCGGGATCTGCGCGATTTTGATCGTCTTCGAGAAGGCGAAAGTTCCAAGCAGGCGCTTAAGCGCGGTGAGGAGATGGAGTT
>Ga0307474_10002084_pt1 | contig 14365 bp, 10 predicted proteins | sample atmos_gasesECM1C_2_FD_203312 | JGI IMG/M metagenome (GOLD analysis project Ga0307474, IMG submission 203312) | Hardwood forest soil microbial communities from Morgan-Monroe State Forest, Indiana, United States - atmos_gasesECM1C_05 | ecosystem: Environmental > Terrestrial > Soil > Temperate... | reverse complement strand
GACGCGGAAATTGCCTCGCGCGCGCTCGGCATCATGCTGACCAAGCGCGGCAAGCATCAGGGCGCAGACATTCCGATGTGCGGCGTTCCGGTGGAACGCTCCGACGATTATCTGCATCGCCTGATCGCGCAGGGTTTCCGGGTTGCGGTCTGCGAGCAGATGGAAGACCCGGCCGCCGCGCGCGCCCGCGGCAACAAGAGCGTCGTGCGCCGCGATGTCGTGCGGCTGGTGACGCCGGGCACACTGACCGAAGACACGCTGCTGGATGCCCGCGCCAATAATTATCTGCTCGCGATCGCGCGCTTGCGTGGATCGGGCGGAGCGGAGCGGCTCGGGCTGGCCTGGATCGACATTTCGACCTCCGAATTCATTGTCACCGAGTGTTCGAATAACGAACTCGCCGCGACGTTGTCGCGCATCAATCCCAACGAGATCATCGTCACCGACGCGCTTTATGGCGACACCGACGTCGGCCCCGTGTTGCGCGAGTGGCCGGCGGTGACGCCTTTGACGCGCGATGTTTTCGACAGTTCCACGGCCGAGCGGCGGCTCTGCGATTACTTCGCCGTCGCCACCATGGACGGCCTGTCCGCAATGTCGCGGCTTGAGGCAACCGCTGCCGCCGCTGCCGTCACTTATATCGATCGCACCCAGGTCGGAAAGCGGCCGCCATTGTCGCCGCCATCGCGCGAAGCGGTCGGGACCACCATGGCGATCGATCCGGCGACGCGCGCCAATCTCGAACTGACGCGTACGCTCGGCGGTGAACGCCGTGGCTCGCTGCTCGATGCGATCGATTGCACGGTCACTTCGGCGGGCTCGCGGCTGCTGGCGCAACGGCTGGCCGCGCCGCTCACCGATGCCGATGCGATTGCGCGGCGGCTCGATGCGATTGGGGCCTTTGTCGCCGATAGCGGCCTGCGCGACGATCTCCGCTCGACGCTGCATGCCGCGCCGGATTTGTCGCGTGCGCTGGCGCGATTGTCGGTCGGGCGCGGCGGGCCGCGCGATCTGGCAGGTTTGCGCGACGCCATCCTCGCCGCCGACGAGGCGCTGGCGCAATTGGCGCGAATGGAGCAGCCGCCGCAGGAGATTGCGGCCGTGATGGCGGCGTTGCGCCGTCCGTCGCGCGAGCTTGCGCGGGAATTCGAAGGCGCGCTTGCCGAGCAATTGCCCTTGCTGAAGCGCGACGGCGGCTTCGTGCGCGAAGGGTACGAGCCCGCGCTCGATGAATCCCGCAACCTGCGCGACGCTTCGCGGCTTGTGGTGGCGTCGATGCAGGCGCGCTATGCCGACGACACAGGCGTCAAGGGCCTGAAGATCCGGCACAACAATGTGCTCGGCTATTTCGTCGAGGTCACGGCGCAGCACGGCGACAAATTGATGTCGCCGCCCTTGAATGCGACCTTCATTCATCGCCAGACGCTGGCAGGACAGGTGCGATTCACCACGTCTGAACTCGGCGAGATCGAAGCGAAGATCGCCAATGCCGGCGATCGCGCGCTCGCGTTGGAACTCGAAATCTTCGACAAGCTTTGCGCGCTTGCGGTTGCCGCGAGCGAGGATCTGCGCGCGGCTGCTTATGCTTTTGCGGCGCTGGATGTTGCGACCGCTTTGGCGAAGCGCGCGATCGACGACAATTACGTCCGGCCCGACGTCGATGGCTCCCTGTCTTTTGCGATCGAAGGCGGGCGCCATCCGGTGGTCGAACAGGCCTTGAAGCGCGACGGCCAGCCGTTCATCGCCAACGCCTGCGATCTGTCGCCGGCCCCGCAGCAGACATCCGGACAAATCTGGCTGCTCACCGGTCCCAACATGGCAGGCAAGTCGACCTTCCTGCGCCAGAACGCGCTGATCGCGCTATTGGCACAGAGCGGCTCCTTCGTGCCGGTGTCGCGCGCGCGGATCGGTATTGTCGACCGGCTGTTCTCGCGCGTCGGCGCGGCTGATGATCTGGCGCGCGGCCGCTCCACCTTCATGGTGGAGATGGTCGAGACCGCCGTGATCCTCAATCAGGCCAGCGAACGCTCGCTGGTGATTTTGGATGAGATCGGCCGCGGCACCGCGACCTTCGACGGCCTGTCGATCGCCTGGGCTGCGATCGAACATCTGCACGAGGCCAACCGCTGCCGTGCGCTGTTCGCGACGCATTACCATGAGCTCACCGCGCTCTCCGCAAAGCTGCCGCGGCTGTTCAACGCGACCGTCCGCGTCAAGGAATGGCAGGGCAATGTCGTGTTCCTGCATGAAGTGCTGCCGGGTTCGGCCGATCGCTCTTATGGCATCCAGGTCGCGAAGCTCGCGGGGTTGCCGCCATCAGTGATCGCACGCGCGAAAGCAGTGCTGGCCAAACTCGAAGCGCAGGATCGCGGCCAGACCGCACGCGCACTCGCCGACGATCTGCCGCTGTTTGCGGTCCCGTCGCGCGCGGCGGCCGAACCGGCGCCGCCGAGCGAAAGCGAAAAGCTCGTTGAAGCGCTCAAGGCGTTGCACCCCGACGAGATGTCGCCGCGCGAGGCGCTGGAAGCCTTGTATGCGCTGAAAGCGAAATTGCCGAAGGGCTAGTCGCCTGCGTTCGTCATTGCGAGGAGCGCAAGCGACGAAGCAATCCAGTCTTGTTGTTATCTGGATTGCTTCGCTTCGCTAGCAATGACGGCGATGCGTCTTCTTCCGATCCACCACAGCACGAGATTCCAGATCACGCAGGTCGCAAGTGCCAAGCTGAGCGCCGCCGCAGACCCCAATGGCAGCGCCGCGACGTGCAGCACGGCGATCCCAATGCCAAATCCCATCATGCCCCAGCCGCCATTGGCGATCATCGCGGCCGTCGCGGGGCCTCCGATCCGTGGATGCAGGATCAGCGTCACGCTGCTCAAGACCACCGGAAACAACGCAATCGTGCCGCTGACAAACGGCCCGACCCAGCGCGACAGCGAGACGACGAGCGCAACCAGCGTCGCCACCATCGTGGCGCGCAGCGGGATGTCGTACCAGCGCCGCGTCACCAGCGGCATCTTCTTCACATGCTGAAAGCGCTTGAATGCGGGAATGCAGATGGCGAAAGCAATGGCGTTCGCGATGAACGCACTCGTGAACGACCACGGCACAAGGCGTTCGAGTGCCGCGAGCGCAATCCACATCACGACCGCACCACCGACAGAGACTAACGTACTGTAGCACTGCGCCAGCACCACATAGGTCAGGCAGAAGACCATGGTGACAGCGTTGACCGCAAAACTCGCCAGCGCGCCCTGGGCAATAAACGTCGCGTCGTGATCGAGTGCGAGAAACGCGTAAGACGGTCCGGCCGAAATCGGCAGCGTCGCGATCAGCGCGCCGATCACCGGGCCCGAGCGTTCCGTAATAACAGACGCCGTTACCACGAAGGCGGCAGACACCGCCATGCGCAGCGCGAGTGAGAAGAGAAATGTGAGGTCGGGAGACATCTATTTGTCGTCCCGGCGAACGCCGGGACCCATACGCTGCGGCTTATCGATTTGGAACGCGCTCGTTGACGGCTTTCGCTTCACACGTCGGCCTGTGGTTATGGGTCCCGGCTCGCGCTTCGCTTGGCCGGGACGACGCCTGCTGCGTTGTCACGCCCGTTGCATCGTCACCGAAACCTTCGGGCCGTTCTTGATGGTCTGATAGACCACGCAATAGCGCTCGGTAAGTTTGAGCAGGAGATCGAGCTTGTCCTGCGGCGCGTCGGTCGCGACGTCGAAGCGCAGGCGGATTTCGGCAAACCCCACTGGCGCCTCCTTGTCGACGCCGAGCGTGCCGCGAAAATCGAGATCGCCTTCGGCGCTGACATGGCCGGCCTTGAGCGGCACTTCGATCGCGGTCGCCACCGATTTCAGCGTCACGCCGGCGCAGGCGACCAGCGCTTCCAGCAGCATGTCGCCCGAGCAGAGTTCAAGCCCGGAGCCGCCGGTTGCCGGATGCAGGCCGGCGACCGCGAGCGCACGGCCTGTCTCGACCTTGCAGGCGATGCCTTCATTGTCGATCGAGCCCTTGGCTTTCAGGGTGATGAAAGCGGCTTTCGGATCGGTCTTGTACTTTTCCTTGATCGGGGCCTGCGTGGCGCGGAGGGTTGCGGCGTCCATTGTTCTCTCCCGGATGTTTTCGTGTTCGATGTAATGGGTTGGCGAGCAGATGTCACCACCACAGCGCCTCGCCGCCGCTCGATTTTGCGTCCGCATCGCGCACCTTTCGGTCAAGCGAGCGGTCGAGCGCAGTGAGCACGCGGCGCTTGAAATTATCGAATAGGGATGAATTGCGGTCGCGCGGGCGGCCCAGGCTGATCCGGACTTCCTCGAACAGCCGGCCCGGCCGCGGCCGCATCACAAGGACGCGGTCGGCAAGCACCACCGCCTCATCGACATCGTGGGTGACAAGCACCAGCGTCGGCCGCGTGTCGGCCCAGAGGTCAAGAAGATGATCCTGCAAGTCGCGCCGTGTGAAGGCATCGAGCGCCGAGAACGGCTCGTCGAGCAACAGCACCCCCGGCTGTGGCACCAGCGCGCGGGCAATTGCCACGCGCTGCGCCTGTCCGCCGGAGAGTTCGCGCGGCCAGGCGTTGGCTTTGTCGGCGAGACCTACTTTTGTGAGCGCATGCGCGACGCGTTCACGCCTGACATTTGTGGGCACATCGCCAAGACCAAAACCGATATTGTCGGCGACGGACAGCCATGGCAGCAGCCGCGGCTCCTGAAAGATGATGCCGATCTTGGCATGCGGTGCGGCGATGGTGACGCCGTCAAGGGTCACGCTGCCGGATGACGCGGGATCAAGACCCGAGACGGCGCGCAACAACGTCGACTTTCCGCAGCCGGACCCGCCGATGATGGCGACGATTTCTCCAAGGTTGATCTGCGCGGAAAATCGCTCCAGCGCGTGAACGCCGTTCGGATAGGTCTTGTCGATGGCATCGAGCACCAGCATCACGCGCCTCCGCTTGGCTGGCTGAAGGCATCCTGCCAGCGCAGGAACGGCGCGGCGGCGATCTCGATCAGCCAGTCGGTCGCCTTGCCGAGGATGGCGAAGACCACGATCGCGGCGAGAATCTGCGCGGGCTTGCCGAGTTGCTGGCCATCGAGCAGGAGATAGCCCAAGCCCTCGGACGCACCGATCAGTTCGGCGGCGACGACGAACATCCATCCCAGTCCAAGACCGACGCGGAGCGCCACGACATAAGCCGGCAACACCGCGGGCAACAAAATGCGGCGGATCATTGCCGGTCCCGACAGACGAAAGGCGCGGCCGACCTCGACGATCTTGCGATCGACCGACATGATCGCGCCCATCACGCCGAGATAAACCGGGAAAAATACGCCGATTGCGATCAGCGCGATTTTCGAGGTCTCGAAAATGCCAAGCCACAGGATGAAGAGCGGCACCCAGGCGAGCGAGGGAATCGCGCGCAATGCCTGAACGGTGGGATCGAGCAGCCGGCGCGCGAGCGCCCAATAGCCGCAGATGGCCCCGAGTAGCGTGCCGGCCAGAACGCCGAAGCCAAACCCGGCGAAAACGCGTGTCAACGTTGCCACGATGTGGCGCGTGAGATCGCCGCTTTCGGCAAGTTCCGCAAGCGTCGCGAAGACGCGCGACGGCGGTGGCACCAGCCGGCCGTTGGAAATGCCGAGCCGGACCATGATTTCCCAGGCAAGCGCGACGCCGACCGGCAACAACAGCCCGAGGAGCGGCCGCGCGTAATGGCCCCGGCGGCCTGTGGCTGGCTCGCTGGTTGCAGCTTCGGGCTTCGCCGTCGCGAAGGTTTCGCTCGTCATGGCGATAGCAGAAGCGCGTCTGCGTGCGGATTGCAAGACAGAGGTGGCGCGGCTCGGCGTGCTGCAACCCTCTCCCACAAGGGGAGAGGGTAAAAGCCCGCGGCTCTATTTGCGCAACTAGTTCGTCGGCAGCGGAACGCCGTCGTCGATCAAGGAATCGAGCGCCGCCTTGACGTCGACCTTGGCGTCGATCACGCCGGCCTGCTGCAAAGCGAGGCCTGCAGCGAGGATGGATTCGCGTTGCGGCGCGCCGATCCGGCTGAAGGACAAGTCGGTGCGTTCCTTGAGTTGCTTGTCGGCGACGACATCGGGAAGCTTTGTAGCGGTGACCAGCGCTTTCTTCAGTTCGTCATAGTTGGCCAGCGAATATTTGCGCGCTTCCTCGTAAGTCGCGAGCACCCGCTGCGCTACTTGCGGATTGTCCTTCAAAAACTGCTCGCGCACATTGAGGATGCCCCAGGTGTTGGCGTCGGCTTTGCGGAAGAACAGCCTTGCGCCGTCCTCGATCTCCGCCTGCGCCATCATCGGGTCGAGGCCGGCCCAGGCATCGACATCGCCGCGGATCAGCGCGGTCTTGCCGTCGGCGTGCTGCAGCAGTACCGGCGAGATGTCCCTTTCGGAGAGGCCGGCGTCGAGCAGCGCACGGACCAAAAAGATATGCGGGTCGGTGCCGCGGGTGACCGCGACACGTTTTCCCTTGAGGTCGGCGACGGTTGCGATCTTCGAATCCTTCGCCGTCACCAGTGCGGTCCATTCCGGGCGCGAATAGACATAGATCGACTTGATCGGGTTGCCGTTGATCCGGGCGACCAGCGCCGCGGAACCCGCGGTCGACCCGAAATCGATCGAGCCCGCATTCAGGAATTCGAGCGCCTTGTTGGAACCCGCCGACTGGACCCAGACGATGCGGATGCCGTCCTTGGCGAATTCCTTCTCCAGCATCCCCTTTTGCTTGAGGATCAGCGACACCGGATTGTAGGTCGCCCAATCGATGCGAATTTCCTTTGGGGCGTCAGCGGCCGGGGCGGCGACAGGGCCCGTCACCATGACGGCAATCATCGCAGCAAATCCGCGCCGTGAAATCCGGGACATCGTCGTAATTCTCCGTGGAATGACTAGATCAAAGCAGATCACGTACCCGCTTTAAAGCGCGGCACCTGTCTGCCCGGCACCCAAGGCTGGCTGAGCGCCAGCGAAACCCTATTCTCTTTCAATGAGTTAGGGTAATCGTCAAGGATCAGAAAAATTCCATCCCGATCGCGTGGTCGGGAGAACGGCGCTGCTCCAAATGACAATAATAAAGGATGGATTGACCGCTCAGGACCGCGTTCGCCCGTGACAGGTCCGGCGGCGTCCATTATCGGAATGACTGATGGATGATTTGGTGAAAGAGGCCCGGCCCGAGGCCGACGATCGTTTCGACACCGCGCGGATCACCGCTGAGGTCGACGCGCTGGCCGCCGAGCATGCCGGCCGTGAGGATGTCTTTCGCGCGGCAGTCGCGAAACTGCTGAAGGCCGAGATGATCGAGGCTCGCGCAACTGCGCAGGCGATCCTGCTGAAAGATCGCCACGGGCGGCGTTGCGCGGAACGGCTGTGCTTCATGCAGGATGAGATCATCCGAATCCTCTTTGATGCCGCGACGCGCCATCTCTACCACTCGCCGATTCCCTCCGGCGCCGAGCGCATGGCTGTAGTTGCGACCGGCGGCTATGGCCGCGGCCTGATGGCGCCGGAGTCCGACATCGATCTCCTGTTCATCCTGCCTTACAAGCAGACCGCCTGGGGCGAACAGGTCGCCGAAGCCGTTCTCTATTGCCTGTGGGACATGGGCTTGAAAGTCGGCCATGCGACGCGGTCGGTCGATGAATCGATCCGCCAGGCGCGCGGCGATATGACGATCCGCACCGCGATTCTGGAGACGCGGTTCCTTGCCGGCGACCAGCCGCTCTACAACGAGCTGGTGTCGCGTTTCGACAAGGAGGTGGTGCAGGGCAACGCCACCGATTTCGTCACCGCAAAACTCGCCGAGCGTGAGGAGCGCCATCGCCGCGCCGGGCAGTCGCGCTACCTGGTCGAACCCAACGTCAAGGACGGCAAGGGCGGGCTTCGCGACCTGCACACGCTGTTCTGGATCGCGAAATACGTCTACCGCGTCCGCGACACCGATGAATTGCTCGAGCGCGGTGTGTTCGACGCGCAGGAATACCGCACCTTCCGCCGCTGCGCCGATTTCCTGTGGTCGGTGCGCTGCAATCTGCATTTCCTGACCGGCCGCGCCGAAGAGCGGCTGTCATTCGACATGCAGCGCGAGATCGCCGTCCGGCTCGGCTATACGTCGCATCCCGGCATGCAGGATGTCGAACGCTTCATGAAGCACTACTTCCTGATCGCAAAGGAAGTCGGCGATCTCACCGCGATCCTGTGCGCCAAGCTCGAGAACGAGCAGGCCAAGCCCGTGCCGGTGCTGAGCCGCGTGATAGCGCGATTCCGGCCGAGCACGGTGCGGCGCCGCGTCCCCGACAGCGACGATTTCATCGTCGATCACAATCGTATCAATCTCGCCGCTCCCGATGTGTTCAAGCACGATCCGGTCAATCTGATCCGGATCTTTCGCCTGGCGCAAAAGAACAACCTCGCGTTCCATCCCGACGCGATGCGTACGGTGACGCGCTCGCTCAAGCTGATCAACACCGACTTGCGCGCCAATCCCGAGGCGAACAGGCTGTTCATGGAGATCCTGACCTCGAACGATGCCGAGATCGTGCTGCGGCGGATGAACGAGACCGGCGTGCTCGGTCACTTTATCCGGGCTTTCGGCAAGATCGTGTCGATGATGCAGTTCAACATGTATCACCACTATACGGTGGACGAGCATCTGATCCGCTGCATCGGCTTCCTGCAGGAAATCGAGCGCGGTGGCAGCGACGAATTCATCGTCGCCAGCGATCTGATGCGCAAGATCAGGCCAGAACATCGCGCCGTGCTCTATATTGCAACGCTGTTGCACGACATCGCCAAAGGCCGGCCTGAGGATCATTCGATTGCCGGCGCGAAGGTGGCGCGCCGCCTGTGTCCGCGGCTCGGTTTCAACAACGCCGATACCGAACTGGTGGCCTGGCTGATCGAAGAGCACCTGACGATGTCGACGGTCGCGCAATCGCGCGACCTGACCGACCGCAAGACCATCGAGAATTTTGCCGCCGTGGTTCAATCGGTGGAGCAGATGAAGCTTCTGACGATTCTCACCACCGCCGACATCCGTGGCGTTGGTCCCGGCGTCTGGAACGGCTGGAAGGCGCAGCTCCTGCGCACGCTATATTACGAGACCGAGCCGGTCCTGACCGGCGGCTTTTCGGAAGTCGATCGCGCCCGCCGGCTTGCGATGGCGCAAGGCGAATTCCGCGCGGCCTTCACCGAATGGCCGGAGCAGGAGCTCAACGCCTATGTGGCGCGGCATTATCCGGCGTACTGGCTCAAGGTCGAATTGCAGCGCAAGATCCGCCATGCCCGATTCCTGCGCGCCAGCGAACAGGCCGGCGACAAGCTCGCGATCAATGTCGGTTTCGACGAAGCGCGCGGCGTCACCGAACTCACGATTCTGGCGATGGACCATCCGTGGCTGCTGTCGATCATCGCGGGCGCCTGCGCGTCTGCGGGCGCCAACATCGTCGACGCCCAGATCTACACCACGACCGACGGGCGCGCGCTCGACACCATCGCGATCACGCGCGAATACGACCGCGACGAGGACGAGGGACGGCGCGCCACCCGCATCGGTGAGATGATCGAGGATGTGCTGGAAGGCAAACTTCGTTTGCCGGAGGTGGTGGCGCGGCGCGCCGCCAGCCGCGGCAAGACGCGGCCTTTCGTGGTCGAGCCGGAAGTGACCGTCAACAACCAGTGGTCGGACCGCTTCACGGTGATCGAGGTGTCCGGCCTCGACCGGCCCGGTCTGCTTTACGATCTGACGACGGCGATCTCGAAGCTCAACCTCAACATCGCCTCCGCCCATGTCGCGACCTTCGGCGAGCGTGCACGCGACGTGTTCTATGTCACCGACTTGCTGGGCGCGCAGATCACGGCGCCGACGCGGCAGGCAGCGATCCGCAGCGCGCTGCTGCACCTGCTCGCGAGCGAAAAGATAGCGGCGTAGTCCGCTTACGCTTCCGGAATTTCGCCGAAGGTCTTCCCCGCCGGCAACGGTTTGAGGCGGATCAACCGCGAGTCTTCGACGGCAGCCTGACGGTGTTTCACCGCCTCGCGGTAAACTGGATCGCGGATCATCTCGACGAAGGCGCCGACGCTGGGATATTCCGCAATGAAGCAATGGTCCCAGTATTCCTCCTGGGGACCAATGAGCATCAATTCGAAGCGGCCTTGCCATGCGACCTTGCCGCCGAGGCGCGTGAACACCGGCCCGCTCTCGCGGCCGTAGGCCGCATAGGCCTCCGCGCCCGTGGCGATGCGTCCATCCGGATAGGCCGCGCGCTCGCGCAAGCGTACGAGATTAAGCATGTGAATGGGACCGGGGCGGTCGCTCTCGCGAAACGTCGCGAATGTTTCCTTGGTTGGATCGATATAACCTGTCATCTTCATTGCCTCGCTGTTATCGGTCGCGCAGGAATACGGGGGGAGCCACATGAACGCGATTGCCAACATCCTAGTCGGGCTTGTCGCCGCGCTACACGTCTATTTCCTGGCTCTCGAAATGTTCTTTTGGACCAGGCCGCTGGGTCTGAAGACCTTTGGAAATTCTCCGGAAAAGGCGGCCGATTCGGCGGTGCTCGCCGCCAATCAGGGGCTCTATAACGGCTTCCTGGCCGCAGGGCTGATCTGGGGGCTGTTGCAGCCGAATGCCGCCTTCGCATTTCAGGTCAAGGTATTTTTTCTTGTCTGCGTGATCGTGGCCGGACTTTATGGCGCGGTTTCCGTCAGCCGGAAAATCTTGTTCGTTCAGGCCGCACCGGCAATCCTCGCTTTGGTCGTACTCTGGCTTGCTTAACCTTTAAGCCTTTGTTCCAAGGCGTGCTGCCTTGCGTTGCCATAGCCGTTCATCCACTATCGGCATCACGCGATGGCCTTTGTCGGTGACGACGGATGAGCGCATCGAAGATCAAAAACATCAGGGAGAGGCGCGACATGAGGAGCAACCTGCTTCATTTTGTTTCCGGGACTGTGCTGGCGCTTGCGCTCGCAGCGCCCGCGGCTCACGCACAAAAGACATACGATCCCGGCGCTACCGATACCGAGATCAAGATCGGCCAGACCGTGCCGTTCTCGGGGCCGGCCTCCGCCTATGCAAGCATCGGCAAGACGCAGGCCGCCTACTTCAACATGATCAACGAGCAGGGCGGCGTGAATGGCCGCAAGATCAACCTGATCCAGTATGACGATGCATACAGCCCGCCGAAGGCGGTCGAGCAGGTGCGCAAGCTGGTCGAGAGCGACGAGGTGCTGCTCACCTTCCAGATCATCGGCACGCCTTCCAACGCAGCCGTGCAGAAATATCTCAATGGCAAGAAGGTGCCGCAGCTGTTCGCTGCGACCGGCGCGTCCAAGTTCACCGATCCCAAGAACTATCCCTGGACGCTCGGCTTCAACCCGAACTATTTCGTCGAAGGCCGCATCTACGGTCAGTACATCCTGAAGAACTATCCGAACGCCAAGGTCGGCGTGCTCTATCAGAACGACGACCTCGGCCGCGACTATCTGAACGGCATCAAGTCGGGCCTCGGCGACAAGGCTTCCATGGTCGTGGCTGAGGCGTCCTATGAGGTCTCCGATCCGACGGTCGACTCGCAAATCCTGAAGCTGAAATCCGCCGAGATCGACGTTCTGTTCGATGCGTCGACCCCGAAATTCGCAGCGCAGACGATCAAGAAGACCGCCGAGCTCGGCTGGAAGCCGGTGCACATCCTCGACATCAATGCGACGTCCGTCGGCGCGGTGATGCAGCCCGCCGGACTTGAGGCGTCCAAGGGTGTGATCAGCGTCAACTACGGCAAGGACCCGCTCGATCCGACCTGGAAGGACGATCCGGGCATGAAAAAGTATCTCGACTTCATGGCGAAGTACTATCCGGAAGGCGACAAGAACTCGAGCTTCAATGCCTATGGCTACTCGACCGCGCAATTGATGGCGCATGTGCTCAAGCAATGCGGCGACGATCTCACCCGCGAGAACGTGATGAAGCAGGCGACCAACCTGAAGAACGTGGTGCTCGACCTCGCACTGCCGGGAATGACGCCGACCACGACGCCGAACGACTATCGCGTCAACAAGCAGTTGCAGATGATGCGGTTCAATGGCGAGCGCTGGGAGCTGTTCGGGCCGATCATGGAAGACAACGGTCCGACCGGCTAATGCCGCTTCGCGTCTGATCCGATTCCAACGCTCACATGCCGCCGCACGCATCTGTTCGCGGCGGCATCCCACAGGCTTTGCAGCGGTGGGAACGTCTATGAATCGACTTTCGCGAGATTTTCTCGCTCGTTCGATTTTCGACTTTTTCAACGGTATCGGCCAGAAGCGGAAGTCGTCGGTAGGTCTGCTTTTGACCCGAAGCGACTTCACACAAACGGCGATGGATTGCAGATCGGGAGCGAGGCGGCGCTGCTCGGTAGCTTGCACCCAATGCGGTGCGCAAGGTGCAGGGTAACTCTGTCACCGCACCGCGTACGCGAATACCGCAACTCGGCAGGCTGCACTCGTTGACCCAGATCAAAGACCTCCGGTCCCAGATGTAGACTGATGCGCCCAAAGGGCTGCAACGCTGCGTCGGGCGACTTCAACAGGAGAGGAACAATGATCAGGTTGTTTGCTGTTGCCTTCAATGGCGTGGCCAATCGAAGGTTCAACCAAGCCAGGAGGAGACCATGCGCGTACCATTGACGACGGTGGCGGTTCTCGCGTTCTCGGGCGCAGCGCTCGCACAGCAAGGCGGCACAGAACAAGAGGCGCGCGCGATGCTCGACAAGGCCATCGCGGCGGTCAAAGCGGATCAGGTCGTGGCCAACATCAAGTTCGCCAAGGGCGAGGATGGATTCCTCGATCGCGATCTTTATCCGTTCTGTTTCCGAATCTCGGACGCCAAGACGCTCGCGACACCGAAAGCGGTCAAGGCTGGCATTGATGTTCGCACGCTCAAAGACAACAAGGGCGAAGCCTATGGCGAAGCGCTTTATGCCGCCGCGCAGAAACCGGAAGGCCAAATCACCGAAATCAAGCCGTATATGTTTCCCAAGCCCGGCACTACGGAGCCGCTGTTTCCAAAAATCAGCTTCGTCACGAAGGTTGGCGAGCTAGGATGCGGTGTCGGCTACTACAAGTAAAATATCCGACGACGACCACAAGCAGCACGAAGCGCTGGTACGTAAGGCCAGCAAAGCGAAAGGATGAAGCGGATTGGCCGCGGCGCCATCGCAACGACGTGGTCTGCGATGGCGACCGCTATTTCCTGTGCCTTTAGGGTTAAGCCAATCTGAATGCCTTGCAAATCAAGCGATTATGCAAGGCTCGGAGGCGTCCGATTAACCATCGTTTAAGACAGCCTTAAATCCGTGCAGCTACGGTGCGCATGGGGTGCATTCGGGCGTTTGCGTATGGCGTGGGGACGGAAAAAGAGCGGCGGGCGCAAGGAGCCGCTATTCGGGCTTCCGGCCGCTTTGTCCGATCTGCGGCTGTCGCCCGAGGACCGCGTTCCCGGCGGCGACGACAGGCCCAGGAAAAGCGACAAGAAAAGCGACACGACCAAAACAGCCAAACGCAGGCGCGAAGAAATTGACGACGACGATGAGCCGCCGGTCGAGCGGAAGCCGCGCGTGAGCCGCAGCGAGTCCAAGCGGCGATCGAAGGCGCGTGGCGGCATGTCGATCGGGCGCTTGGTCTATTGGGGCGCGGTGCTCGGCCTGTGGGGCGCGATTGCCGCCGTCGGCGTCGTGGTCTGGGTCGGCGCGCATCTGCCGGCGATCCAGTCGCTCGAAATTCCGAAGCGGCCGCCGACTATCCAGATCACCGGCGTTGACGGCAGCACGCTCGCCATTCGCGGCGAAATGCCGGGCGCCAATGTCGCGCTGAAGGATCTGCCGCCGTACCTGCCGAAAGCGTTCATTGCGATCGAGGATCGCCGCTTCTATTCGCATTTCGGCATCGATCCGCAAGGTATCCTGCGCGCTGCGGTCGCCAACATCCTGCATCGCGGCGTGTCGCAAGGCGGCTCGACGCTGACCCAGCAGCTCGCCAAGAACCTGTTTTTGACGCAGGAGCGCACGCTTCAGCGCAAGTTGCAGGAAGCGGAACTGGCGCTCTGGCTGGAGCGCAAGCATTCCAAGAACGAGATTCTCGAGCTTTATCTCAATCGCGTCTATTTCGGCTCGGGCGCTTACGGCGTCGAAGCCGCCGCCCAGCGCTACTTCGGCAAGTCGGCCAAGAACGTGACGATCGCGGAAGCCGCGATGCTCGCTGGCCTCGTCAAGTCGCCGTCGCGCCTTGCGCCCAATCGCAACCCCGAAGGCGCCGAAGCGCGCGCGCAGACCGTGCTCACCGCGATGGTGGAAGCCAAGTTCATCTCTGAG
>Ga0307474_10002083_pt1 | contig 14372 bp, 13 predicted proteins | sample atmos_gasesECM1C_2_FD_203312 | JGI IMG/M metagenome (GOLD analysis project Ga0307474, IMG submission 203312) | Hardwood forest soil microbial communities from Morgan-Monroe State Forest, Indiana, United States - atmos_gasesECM1C_05 | ecosystem: Environmental > Terrestrial > Soil > Temperate... | reverse complement strand
CGCCGCCGGGCCGGCCGATGTTGCCGAGCAGCGACTGCAGGATGGCCGCGGAGCGGATGTACTGCACGCCGACGGTGTGCTGGGTCCAGCCCAGGCTGTACACGAACGACGTGGTCCGCTCCGGGCCGGAGTTGTCGGTGATGGCCCGGCATACCCGAAGGAACAGATCCTCGGGCACGCCCGCGACCCGCTCCACCATCTCCGGCGTGTACCGGGCGAAATGCCGCTTCAGCACCTGAAACACGCAGCGGGGATGCTGCAGGGTCTCGTCCTGGTCCGGGAACGGCTCGGCCGGCGCGCCGCCCCCGCCGCTCCCGTGCGCCTCGCCGCGTGACGCGTCGCGCCGCCGCCGCACCGCCGGCGGGTATATGCCCCGGGCCCCGCCGGCCGGCCGCACCCGCTCGCCCTGATAACGCCAGGACTCGAAGTCGTACACCCGATGCTCGGCGTTCAGCCCGGAGAACACGCCGCCGGTGTCCTCGGTGTCGGCGAAGTCCTCGGTCAGGATGACCGACGCGTTGGTGTAGGCGGCCACGTAGTCGCGGAAGTACTTCTCGTTGCTGATCACGTAGTTGATCAGCCCGCCGACGAACGCGATGTCGGCGCCGGCCCGGATCGGCACGTGCAGGTCGGCGAGCGCGCTGGTCCGGCTGAACCGGGGGTCCACGTGGATCACGGTGGCGCCGCGGGCCTTCGCCTCCATCACCCACTGGAAACCGACCGGGTGGGCCTCGGCCATGTTCGAGCCCTCGATCAGGATGCAGTCGGCGTTCTGCAGGTCCTGCTGGAACGTGGTCGCGCCGCCGCGGCCGAAGCTAGCCCCCAGACCGGGGACGGTGGCGGAGTGTCAAATACGGGCCTGGTTCTCGATCTGGATCGCGCCCAGCGCTGTGAACAGCTTCTTGATCAGGTAGTTTTCCTCGTTGTCCAGCGTGGCCCCGCCCAGGCTGGCCAGGCCCATCGTGCGCCGGGCGCGCAGCCCGCGCTGCTCCCACTGCCAGCCCGCCCGCCGCGCCGCGATCACCCGGTCGGCGATCATGTCCATCGCGGTATCGAGGTCCAGGTGCTCCCAGTCCGTGGCGTGCGGACGCCGGTACAACACCTGGTACTGGCGCGCCGGGCCCGTGGTCAGCTGCAGGCTCGCCGACCCCTTGGGGCACAGCCGGCCGCGGCTGACCGGTGAATCCGGGTCCCCCTCGATCTGGGTGACCCGGCCGTCCGCCACGAACACCTGCTGGGCGCAGCCCACGGCACAGTACGGGCAGATCGACTTGACGACCTTGTCGGCCTCGGCGGTCCTCGGCCGCAGCTCATCGGTCCGCTTGCTCCGCGCCGCCGCCCCCAGGCCGAGCCGGTCCGTTCCGGTCAGCTGGCGGACCGCCGGCCACGAATCGAACCAGGTCCGCACCCCCATGGGCCCACCATACGGGTCCGGTTTTTGCCCGATGCGCAGGCCTCCGCGATATTGTTGACGCACGTGGTCCGGCAGCGCGGCTACTCTGTCAATCGTGGCGGGAGTCAGCCATGCGCGGATACCAGGACGGCTGCGGCCTCGGGGGGGACGAGGATGGTAGCCAACGACGAGACGTCTGCATCTCAGCTCGGCGAACGGTACGAGGATCTCGTCGAATCGCTGACCGAGTTGGCTCGGACACTGACTGAGAACGAGTCGGTCCGCGACACCCTCGAAAGCATCCTGACCCTGGCGCTTCGCTCGATCCCCGGGTGCCATGCCGCGAGCGTGACGGTGCTCGACGCCAAGGACCAGCCGAGCACGATCGCGGCCACCGACGAAAAGACCCGCGAGCTGGACCGCCGCCAGTACGTGCTGCACGACGGGCCGTGCCTGGACGCCGCCCGCCGCCAGGTGGTCAACCGGTGGAGCCTGCAAGAGGCCGAGCAGCGCTTCCCCGAGTTCACCAGCCTGGCCGAGGAGATGGGCCTGCGCAGCTACCTGTCGGCCGGCCTCGGCCTGGCCGGCCGCCGGCTCGGCGCGCTGAACCTGTCCAGCCACGACGAGGACGGCTTCAGCCAGCTGGACGAGGACCTGATCTCGCTGTTCACCGTGCCCGCCTCGGCCGCGATCGTGGTGGTCGGCCGCTACGCCGAGGCCCGTGACCTGGCCGCCCAGCTGGAGCACGCGCTGCACTCCCGGGCCGTCATCGACCAGGCGATCGGCATCGTGATGGCCGAGTCGCGCTGCGACGCCGACCAGGCCTTCGCGACGCTCAGCCGGGCCTCGAACAACCGCAACATGAAGTTGCGCGACCTCGCGGCCGAGATCGTGCAGCGCGTCGGCGGCCGGGCCGCTCAACAACCATCAGACTGAACGCCCCGTCCGCCGCGAAATCCGGGGCCCGCAGCGCACGCGGATCGTGGTGCCGTGCGGCGAGGAGTAGACCTGGACCAGGTCGCACAGCTGGTTGGCCACCCAGAGGCCCGCCCCCTGCCCGGCCTCTGGGACCGGGCGTTGCCGGCCGACCAGCGGCGCGGTGATGTGGCCGCGGTCGGATACCTCGCAGACCAGCGAGCGGTCGTCGGTCCAGGCCCGGACCTCGCCCTGGCCGCCGCCGTGCCGGATGCTGTTCGCGGCGATCTCGCTGACCGCCAGCACCATGGCGTCGGAAGACTCGGCGTTCAGTCCGGCCCGCTCGGCCTGCTCGGCGACGAAGGCCCGCACCTCGCGCAGCTGGCCGGACTCGAAAGACAGGCAAGGCACGTCGGCGGCGGGACGGGGCGGCACCGGACGGTTGAACGGGTCGGCCGCGTCGATCGGCCGGTACGTGCTGCACGACCGGCGCTCGACCCCCTCGGCAATGTAGGGGTGGCACCGCTGCGCGTCGTCTATGACGTCGTCGGGCAGCGTCTCCAGGTCGTACGGGCACAGCAGCCAGAACCGGGTCGCCGCGTCGAAGGCCACGTTCAGCAGCGCCTCGTGCAGCTGGCACTCGGCCAGCTCCGTTGGCGAGCGATCCGGGTGGACCGGCTCGCCGACGCCCCATAGCTGCGGGGAGCCGGGGTGGCCGGCGACGAAGTCCTGCCAGACCGCGATGATCCGGGCCGGATTCTCGCCGACCTCGGCCATGTCCGCGAAGTCGACGTGCTCGGCCTGGTCGCCCAGCCGCTCGCGGAGCAGGCCGACCTTCTCGCCGCCGACCACGACCAGCACCGGGTCGCGGGCGTTCACCGCCCGGCGGATGAACGACATCGTCCCGGACAGGAACTCACGCAGGCCTGAGTACAGGAACGCCTCGTGCCGGTACCCGCCGGCGATCTCGTCCCGCGACGCCTGGATGGTCACCTGGCCTCACCCGAGCCCACGTCTGGCTTGGCACGGCATGGATGGGACCATGCCTTTTCGTCCGGATCATGGTAACCCGACCGGATTACGGGCGCTCCGGGGTTGTCACGTTATCCGCGGCTTCCGTGTCGAACGTCTCCAGCCGGAACCTGGCGTGCAATTCGATCGCCTCGAGGAAGTGCCGGGCCTCGGGGTCTTCCGGGTCGTAGGCGACGGCCCACCGGTGCTTGGTGCCGGCCGCGTCTTCCCAGCTGACCAGTGCCTTCACTCGTTCCTCCGGTCTGTCACCCGGCATTGCGCCGGTCGGCCTGGATTCTGGCGAACAAGTCGGCCAGCGCCCGCTCGGCCCGGCCGGCCGTAAGGCCGTGCCCGGCCAGACGCTGCCCGGTGTCATCGTCAGCATGCAGGATCCCGAGCAGTATGTGCTCGGTCCCGATGTAGTTATTGACCGCGCCGGACAGGTTCTCCAGCGCCCCGGCCTGGGGACGGATGGTCTTGACGTAAGAGATCAGGTTGTCGAGCGACACCGGTTTGTCAGCCGCACCGTCAACCCTACGTTGACTACCGAGCTCGTCAACCACAAGTTGACGAGGAGGTACGGCAGTGACAGACATGCATCCGGCAGCGACGACCACCGACGCCGGTACCCCGGTCGAGAGCGACGAGTATTCGCTTACCGTAGGCCCGGACGGCCCGGTCCTGCTGCATGATCATTACCTGATCGAGCAGATGGCGAACTTCAACCGGGAGCGCATCCCGGAGCGCCAGCCGCACGCCAAGGGCGGCGGCGCGTTCGGGCACTTCGAGGTGACGAACGACGTCAGCGCGTACACCAAGGCCACGGTGTTCCAGCCCGGCACCCACACGGACACGCTGATCCGGTTCTCCACCGTCGCGGGCGAGCGCGGCAGCCCGGACACCTGGCGTGACCCGCGCGGCTTCGCGCTGAAGTTCTACACCTCCGAGGGCAACTACGACATGGTCGGGAACAACACCCCGGTCTTCTTCGTCCGTGACCCGCTCAAATTCCAGCACTTCATCCGGTCGCAGAAGCGGCGCGCGAACAACAACCTGCGCGACCACGACATGCAGTGGGACTTCTGGACCCTGTCCCCCGAGTCGGCGCACCAGGTGACCTGGCTCATGGGTGACCGCGGGATCCCGAAGACCTGGCGGAACATGAACGGCTACAGCTCACACACCTATCTGTGGATCAACGCCGGGGGCGAGCGGTTCTGGGTGAAGTACCACTTCAAGACCGACCAGGGGATCGACTTCCTGACCCAGGCCGAGGCCGACCGGCTGGCCGGGACCGATCCCGACTACCACCAGGCCGACCTGTACAACGCGATCGCCCGGGGCGACTACCCGAGCTGGACGCTGAAGATGCAGATCATGCCGTTCGAGGAGGCCAAGACCTACCGGTTCAACCCGTTCGACCTGACCAAGGTCTGGCCGCACGACGACTACCCGCTGATCGAGGTCGGCCGGCTGACTTTGGACCGCAACCTGACCGACTACCACACCGAGATGGAGCAGGCCGCGTTCGAACCGAACAACCTGGTGCCCGGCATCGCGCTGAGCCCGGACAAGATGCTCCTGGCCCGCGGATTCTCCTACGCCGACGCGCACCGCGCCCGGCTCGGGGTCAACTACAAGCAGATCCCGGTGAACTCACCGAAGGTGCCGGTGCACAGCTACAGCAAGGACGGCTCGATGCGCGTCCGCAACGTCTCCGATCCCGTGTACGCGCCGAATTCGAAGGGCGGCCCGCAGGCGGACAGCGAGCACAACAAGCCCGCCAGCTGGTACTCCGACGGCGAGATGGTGCGCACCGCCTATACCCTGCGCGAGCAGGACGACGACTTCGGCCAGCCGGGCACGATGGTGCGCGAGGTGCTCGATGACGCCGCGCGGGACCGGCTGATCAGCAACATCGCCGGTCACCTGCTGGACGGGGTGAGCGAGCCCGTCCTCCATCGCGCCTTCGAGTACTGGCGCAACGTCGACAAGAACCTGGGCGACCGGGTCGAGGCCGACGTTCGCGCCAAGCAGCGCTGAATCGGCGCCGGGCTCGCGCCGTCAACGGTCAGCGCGACGGCCGGTCCGGCGTGGCGCTCCAGTCCCGCCGGGCCAGCTCGAAGGCGTCCTGGTCCCCGGATCGCGTGCGCCGCAGCACACCGTGCTCCGTGAGCGCGTCGAGCACCTCGCCCGCCGTGTGATCATCGAGATCGGTGGCCGCGACTATCTCGCTGCCGGTTACCGGGCTACCGGAGTACTCGAGGGTCGCCACCGCCTCGTATACATAGGCGTCCAGGTCGGTGAAGTACTGCGCGTCGACAAACGGCGGGTTGCGATCGGATGCCATGATCATGCTCCTCTCGGATCGGCGGGCCCGTGGTCGTCGAGCACCCCGGCGGGCCGCGGGACCAGGCGGGTTCCTTCGCGGCCGAGTTAACCGCCCTACCCCGCCGTTCGCCCTGCTACACGGCCGCCGCGCCCGCGCTCGGTTTGTTTACCGGAGCCGCTGCGGGGAAGCAGTACATGCACTCCGAGGCGGGCCCGCCCTCGATTCCGTCATACACGAGGAAGCCTCGACTGATGAAGATCGCCTTGATCGCCGACCAGCTCTGCGCTCCTTCGCCCACCGACATCTACCCCGGTGCGCCGGAGCGCCGCGTCTTGCCGCTGGCCAGCGCGCTGGCCGGGCTCGACCACGAGGTGACGGTCTACGCGCGCCCGCCGGCCGCGGCACCCGGCCGCGGAGCCGACCGCCCCGGCGTGAGGATCGAACTGATTGACGCGGGCCCGCGGCGGCGGCTGCCCGGTGATCTGCTGCTCCCGCACATCGCGGTGTTCGCCGACCAGCTGGCCGACCGCTGGCGGCGCGACGCTCCCGACGTCGTGCACGCGCAGTCCTGGACCAGTGGCGTGGCAGCGGTCGCCGGAGCCCGCGGTCTCGGCGTCCCGCTGGTGGTAACGCTGCATCCGCCGGGCGCGCAATCCGGTCACCGGCGGCAGGCCGCCGACGGCGGCGCGCGAGAGCGCATGGAGGCATCACTCACCCGCAGCGTGCAGGCCGTGCTCGCCGACAGCAACGAGGAGCGGACGCGCCTCGGCCGCCTGACCGCGTCCGGGCGAGACGTGCCGCGGGCGTCGGTCAGGGTCGTCCCGCCGGGCGTGGACACCGAGAGGTTCTGCCCGGACGGGCCCGCGACGGCGCGAGGCGATGGTCCCCGGCTGCTCGTCGTCGGGCCGCCGGGCGACGAGCCCGGCCTTACCACGGCGCTGCACGCGCTGGCGGAGCTGCCGAACGCCGAGCTGGTCGTGGTGGCCGGGATGCCCCGCGCCCGGCTCCGGCACGATCCCGGCTACCGCGAGCTCACCGCGCTGGCCCGGCACCTAGGGGTGGCCGACCGGCTGAGCTGCACCGGAGCGCTGCGCGAGGCCGACATGCCGGAGCTGATGCGATCGGCCGACGTGCTGGTCCACCTGACCGAGGACCGCGGGCTCGCGATGGTTCCGGTCGAGGCCATGGCGTGCGGGACGCCGGTGATAGCGGCCGCGGACGGCACCGCGGACGCGGTGATTCACGAGAACACCGGCTTCCTGGTGCCGCGGGACCAGCCGGCCCAGCTGGTACGGCGGATACGCCAGCTGCTCGTGAACCCCATGCTGCTCGAGGGCTACGGGATCGCCGCCACGCGCCGGGCCGCCGACCGTTTCTCCTGGGACCGGATCGCTCAGGAGACCGTGGCCGTCTACGCGGCGCTGCTCGGGCCCCGGATCCCGGCCCTGGCCTAGCGGACCGGGCCGCGGGACGCTCAGCTGATGTTGATGTTGCCCGCGCCGTCGGTCGCGGTGATGGTGTACGGCGAGGAGCGCGACTGCGGGACCGAGACCGTGGTGTTGCCGGAAGCGTCACGCGCGATGACGTGGTAGCGGGTGGCGCCGTGCGGCAACACCAGCGTGATGTTGCCTGAATCGTCGATGACGTGCACCTGTCGCGGCACCTGGGTGAACCTGAGCGTGATGTCCCCCGATACGTCGCTGCCGGCCACGCGGGTCCCGGCCAGGCCGGTAACCATGATCTCGCCGGAGTTGCTGGTGAGCCTGGCCGAGCCACCGCGCAGGCCGGCCACGGTGATGTCCCCGGAATAGTCGGACACCGAGACCGTGCCCGATAGCGCGGAAGCACCCACGTCGCCCGATCCCTCGGCCAGCGAAACGGATCCCGACAGCCCATCGGCGTTAAGGTTGCCCGAGCCGTCGGACAGGCTGACATGGCCGCTGAGGTCGCCCGCGGTCAGATCGCCCGATGCGTCGGACAGGGCCACCGGCAGCCCGCCCGGCACCGTGATGACGTAGCTCTGTGAGCATGTGCCGACCGGCATCGGCGGGCACGCGGATTTCAACGCCAGGCCCGCGGCGCTCGAGCGGTAACTGAAGGAGGGCCGGGCCAGGCTGCCGCGCAGCGCGGCGTTGACCTGGATCCGCCGACCGGAGCCGGGCAGGAACGTCGCGTCGGCGCTGCCGACCGAGACGCTGACCCGCCGGCCGGTGACCGGGGCGCTGATGTGCGCCCGGTAGCTGACCTGATCGGCCAGGGCGACGGCGCTGTAGGCGGCCCAGCCGAGCAGGGCGAGCACCACGGGAACGCCGGCCACCAGGACCACTCGGCGAGCGAGGGTCATGGGCATGGTGCTCACGGGCATGGTGGTCATGTGGCTAATCCGCTCCCAGATAGCGCAGTACGGCGAGGACCCGCCGGTGATCACGGTCGGCCGGGGCCAGGCCGAGCTTGGCGAAGATGCTGTTGATGTGCTTCTCCACCGCTCCGTCGCCGACCACCAGGGTGGCCGCGATCGCGGCGTTGGTGCGGCCCTCCGCCATCAGGCCGAGCACGTCACGCTCGCGCGGGGTGAGCGACGCGAGCGGGTGGCGGCTGCGGGTCAGCAGCTGGGCGACCACCTCGGGGTCGAGCACGCTGCCGCCCGCATGCACGCGGTCCAGGGCGTCGAGGAAATCGGTCAGGTCGGCGACGCGGTCTTTGAGCAGGTAGCCCACTCCGTGCGGCCGGTCCGACAGCAACTCGGTGGCGTACCGTTCCTCCACGTACTGCGACAGCACCAGCACGCCCACCGCCGGCCAGCGGCTGCGCACCACCAAGGCGGCGCGCAGCCCCTCGTCGGTGAACGTGGGTGGCATCCGCACGTCCACGACCACCACCTCCGGCTGGTGCTCGCCCACCGCCCGCAGGAACCCCTCGGCCTCGGCGGCGGTCGCCACCACCTCGTGCCCGGCCTCGGCGAGCAGCCTGGTCAGGCCCTCGCGCAGCAGGACCGAGTCTTCGGCGATCACGATCCGCATAGCAGCTCCGCCGTGATCACGGTTCCGCCGCCAACCGGGCTGTGCACCGTGAGCCGCCCGTCCACGCCGACCACCCGGTCGGCTAGGCCGGACAGGCCCTGACCGCGGGGATCGGCGCCGCCGATCCCGTTGTCGCTGATCACCACGCTCAGGGTGCCCCCGTGCCGGCCGACCGAGACCTCGGCGGCGCTCGCCCGGGAGTGCTTCGCCACGTTGGTCAGCGCCTCCGCGACGACGAAGTAGGCGATGGCCTCGACCGACGCCGACGGCCGGACGCCCACGTCCACGCGGACGCCCACCGGAACCGGACTGAGCGCGGCCAGGCCGGACAGGGCGGCGTCAAGCCCGCGGTCGGTGAGCACCGGGGGATGCACGCCGCGCACCAGATTGCGCAGCTCGACCAGGGCCGCCTTGGCCTCGGCGTGCGCCTGGTCGACAATCGCGCGGGCCGCCTCAGGATCGTCCGCGAACCGGGCCCTGGCCCGGCCGAGGTCCATGGCCAAGGCGACCAGGCGCTGCTGGGCGCCGTCATGCAGGTCGCGCTCGATACGGCGGCGCTCGGCCTCGGCCGAGTCGACCACGCGAGCCCGGCTGCGCTCCAGCTCCCCGATCCGCTCCCGCATCCGTTCCCGGCCCGGGCCGAGCAGCCAACGCCCGACCGCCACGTCGGCCAGGGCGAGCGCCCAGGTCACCTGCGGGGCGACGAGCAGGAGGGCCAGGCCCGCCGCGGCCGCCGCGGCCAGCCCTGCGGCACCGCTCGGGACCGGCGCGGACCCGCCGAACAACGTTCCGCCCCGCGGCAGCAGCCAGACGTAACCCGGCAACGTGAACATCGCCAGACCCGCACCCCACAAGGCCAGCAGCACGGACACCTCCACCGTGCTGAGCGGGCACCTCAGCAACGCGTACAGGAACTGCTTCCAGGTCTGCGCCGAGGTGAAACGGCGCAAGAACCGCGACCACCGGCGGCGACCGCGGGCCGCCGGCGGGTCGCCGGCCGGGGCCGGGATACGGACGTCGAGCAGCAGCGCGAACCGGACCCTCTCGGCCCGCGCGAACTGGCTGCACGCCAGCAGCAGCGCCCAGAACATCGGAACCCCGGCCAGCGCGATCGTCAGCATGGCGGCGCTGAGCGGGACGGCAGCGAGGATGACCACGAAGGCGGCCAGCCCGACGACCCATCCCGACATCAGGTGGATGAGCGCCAGCCAGGTGCGAGCGGAGACGAGCGAACGGACGGCGGCCAGCGCCCCGGCACTCAACGCGGCCGCCGACCGGGCTGGCGCTGCGGCCATCAGCACCCCCTCGTCCTGGCGGCTGGTTGATCCGACGGTAGGGCATGGACGGCCCGGCGCCCATCCCGTCCGCCCCCCGGTGCGCACGGAGGCTAGCCTCACCCCGGATCCGGCGGCCTGCTGGCTGTCGCGGGAGGGGCCGCGCGGCGGAGTCTGTCATGCGAGACGGCTACCTACCGAGTGAGGACCCACCCATGCACGCGCATCCGACGCAGGCCCCGGCCCCCCGGGCCAGATCACCGATCGTGGAGAGGATCGCCGGCTGGAGCGTCCGGCACCGCAAGACCGCGGTGCTCGGCTGGCTGCTCCTGGTTGCCGCGGTGCTGGTGGGCGGCCACATGCTCCCGGCCACGAACGTTCAGTCCTACGACACCGGCCAGTCCGGGCAGGCCGAGCAGACCCTGAACCGGCTGAACGTGACCTTCCCGCCCGCCGAGCAGGTGCTGATCCAGCGGCGAGCGCCGGGCCGGACCTTTGCCACCGACGCCGAGCTGCGCCAGGCCACCGGCCAGGTCGTCGCGGCTCTACGGCGGCTGCCGCACTCGGCGGCCGCCGTCCGGTCGCCGCTCGGCCCGGGCGGCCGGTCACTGATCTCCGCCAACGGCCGCAGCGCCCTGGTCACATTCAACGTGCCGGGCAACGCGAATAACGAGGACCAGACCGTCCTGCGTGATCTCAACGCGGTCGCCGCGGTCCAGGCCAGCCACCCGGGCCTGCTGATCCAGGAGGCCGGAAACGCCAGCGGCGACCGGGCCATCAACGCCCTGGTGTCATCCGACTTCAGGAAGGCGGAGGTGACCTCGGTACCGGTCACGCTGATCCTGCTGGTCGCGGTGTTCGGCGCGCTGATCGCCGCGGGCATCCCGCTGCTGCTCGCCGGGACCTCGGTGATCACCGCGCTCTCGCTGCTCGCCATCCCGGGCCACTGGCTGCCGGTCGGGCAGGCCACCTCCGAGGTGACGCTGCTGATCGGAATGGCGGTCGGCATCGACTACTCGCTGTTCTACCTGCGCCGGGAGCGCGAGGAGCGGGCCAGGGGGGCCACGGTCGCCGAGGCCCTGCGGATCGCCGCCGGCACGTCGGGCCGGGCGATCGTGATCTCGGGTCTGACCGTGATGATCGCGCTGGCCGGCCTGTTCCTGACCGGCGCCCCGGAGTTCACCGGCATCGCTTTCGGTGCCATCGCCGTGGTCGGCGTGGCCGTGGTCGGCTCGCTGACCTTCGTGCCCGCGCTGCTGTCCTGGCTGGGACGCTGGGCGGACCGCGGCCGGATCCCCTTCCTGGGCCGCCGCCGGACCGCGGCGAAGCCGTCCAGGCTATGGGCAGCACTGGTCCGCCGTGTGGCGCGGCGCCCGCTGGTGTGGGGCGGCGTGGCGGTGGTCGGCATGCTGGCGCTGGCCGCGCCAGCGCTGAGCATGCGGCTGGCCTACCCGGAGAACGACGTACCGAACAACGTCCCGATCATCGCGACCTTCAACCGGATACAGCACGCGTTCCCGCAGGCCCCGTCGCCGGCCCAGGTGGTCGTGACCGGCAGCGGGCTGTCCGGCCCGGCGGTCCGGCACGCGATAGCCGGCCTGCGCGCCCGGGCCGCGGCGGACGGCCCGATCCGCGAGCCGATCACGACGATGCCAGTCGCGGGGGGCCGCGCCCTGATCGTCAACGTCACGCTGGCCGGGAACGGCACCGATACCGCCTCCAACCAGGCCTTGCTGACCCTGCGGAACCAGGCTCTGCCAGCCACCCTCGGCCGGGTCAGCGGGATCAGCTACGCCGTCACCGGCAACACCGCGTCAAGCTACGACGACACCCACCAGATCGACGCCACGATCCCGATCGTGCTCGCGGTCGTGGCCGCGCTCGCGTTCGTGCTGCTGCTGGTCGCCTTCCGGTCGGTCACCCTGCCCCTGATCTCGATCGGCCTCAACCTGCTCTCGGTCGGCGCCGCCTACGGCCTCATCACGCTGGTGTTCCAGGACGGGAGGCTGCAGGGGCCGCTGGACTTCACCAGCTTCGGGGCGATCACCCCGTGGGTCCCGCTATTCCTGTTCGTATTCCTGTTCGGCCTGTCGATGGACTACCACGTGTTCATACTCAGCCGGATCCGCGAGCTCAGGCTGCGCGGCGCGAGCACCCGGGACGCGGTCACGCAGGGCATCGCCAGCAGCGCCGGGGTGGTGACCAGCGCGGCGCTGATCATGATGGCGGTGTTCTCCATCTTCGCCGCGCTGCATCTGGTCGAGCTCAAGATGCTCGGCATCGGTCTGCCGGCCGCGGTGCTGATCGACGCCACCGTGGTCCGCGGGGTCCTCGTCCCGGCGTGCATGACGCTGCTCGGCGAGCGCTGCTGGTACCTGCCGCGGTGGCTGCGCTGGATTCCGGGACGGCCGCCCGCCCTGCCCCCGGGCGCGGCCCGAGCGCCCGAAGCCATCCCCGCCGGGCGGGGCGGGGTGACCGCCTAGCACGCCGCATCGCCCGCTGTTGCGGGCCCGGAGCGCCCGCTCCGGGCCCGCAATGTGCGCAGGCGAGCGCCCCACTGTCCCAATTCACCCCGCCCAGGCTGACATGATGGTCAGATGGCTGATGAGTCGCCACCGCCCGACACCCGGCGTGCCCGGCTGTGGCGGGCCGCGCAGGTCAGGGGGATCCCGCTGCGGACGATTCTGGTCACCGTCGCGGTCGTGGCCCTGACGTTCGGGCTGGCCAAGCTGCTCTACCGGCTGCGCGACGTCGTCCTGCTGATCGTCGTCGCCGGGTTCATCGCGCTGATCCTGAATCCGCTGGTCGTGGCGTTGCAGCGGTGGAAGATCCGGCGGCGCGGGTGGGCCGTGGCGGTGGTCACCCTCTGGGGGGTGCTGGTCTTCGTCGGCCTGACGCTGCTCTTCGGCGTCCCGCTGGTCAACGGGATCACGCACCTGGCCGAGGCGCTTCCCGGGTACGTGACCAAGGCCGAGCACGGCAAGGGCTGGATCGGGCACCTCGCGAACAAATACCACGTCCAGCACTGGATACAGACCAACACCCCCAAACTGGTCGACTTCGGCAAGGGCCTCGCATCCCCGGCGCTGAGCGTGGGCAAGGGCGCGCTCTCGCTGGTGCTCGCGCTGCTCACCATCTTCGTCCTGACCATCCTGCTGCTGCTCGAGGGCCCGAAGATGCGGACCGGCCTGCTCGGCATGATGGTGCCCGAGCGGGCGGAGCGCTACTCGAGGGTGGCGAGGGAGGTCAACCGCTCGGTCACCGGGTACATGCTCGGCAACTTCCTGACCTCGCTCATCGCCGGAATCGTGGTGTTCGTCGCGCTGCTGGCCACCGGCGTCCCGTTCCCGTACCTGTGGGCGCTATGGGTGGCGCTGGTGGACTTCCTCCCGATGATCGGCGGCGCCCTGGCCGGCATCCCGGTGGTCCTGTTCGCCGCCTTCCACTCGCTCTCGGCCGGCATCGTCACCCTGGTCGTGTTCCTGATCTACACCCAGATCGAGAACCACATCCTGAACCCGGTCATCATGAGCCGGACGGTGAAGGTCAACCCGCTGCTCGTGCTGCTGTCGATCCTGGTCGGGGCGAGCATCGGCAGCTGGATCGGCGGCATCTTCGGCGCGTTCGTGGCGGCGCTGCTGGCCATTCCGGCCGCCGGGGCGCTCCAGGTGCTGGTCCGCGAGCTCTGGCAGGCCACGTCGAACGAACCCGGTACACCCCATGCGGTCGGCGCGATCGTCGTCGAGCCGGAGGCCGCCGATGAGGCCGGGGAGGACGAGGACGCCGCCGGGACCGGGCAGCAGCCCGCCCGCCGTACCTGACCCGGCGTGGCTTATGCGTGCACCAACGGGTACCGGTCCGCCCACGGCGCGGCCTGCTCGAGCTGGCTGGCCACCCGGACCAGCAGGTCCTCCCGGCCGTAGCCGGCCACGAGCTGCACGCCGACCGGCAGGCCGTCCGGCGACCAGTGCAGCGGCAGGGTGACCGCGGGCTGGCCGGTCATGTTGAACTGCGCGGTGTACGGGATGAAGCTGGCCACCCGCCTGCCCTCCTCCTCCGGCCCGTCCGCGGTGAACCAGCCGAGCTCCGGCGAGCGCGCGCCCACCGTCGGCGTGAGCAGCAGGTCGTGGCCGGACCACCAGGACGCCATCTGCCGCGCCCACATGCCGAACCACGCCCGGGACTGCAGGTAGGCCACGGCATCCAGGGCCGACCCGGTGCGCCGGTAGAACGCATTGCGCGGCTCGATCTCGTCCTCGCCGATCTCGCGGCCGAGCAGCATCTCGAACGCCCGGAACGTCGCCTCGGTGTCGGCGGCGATGATCACGCCGAAGTGGTGCAGGAACCCCTCGTCGAACATCGCCGCGGGCGCGGACTCGGTCACGTCATGCCCGAGCGATTCCAGCAGCCGCGCCGCCCCGGCCACC
>Ga0307474_10002082_pt1 | contig 14381 bp, 10 predicted proteins | sample atmos_gasesECM1C_2_FD_203312 | JGI IMG/M metagenome (GOLD analysis project Ga0307474, IMG submission 203312) | Hardwood forest soil microbial communities from Morgan-Monroe State Forest, Indiana, United States - atmos_gasesECM1C_05 | ecosystem: Environmental > Terrestrial > Soil > Temperate... | reverse complement strand
GCGCCCATTCCGGCTGGGTATTTTCCAGATCGAAGGCGGAAATCATCCGCGCGCGCGCGTTCTCGTCGGCGACCGAATTGAAGATCGGGTCGAACGGGAACAAGGGATCGCCGGGGAAATACATCTGCGTCACCAGCCGCGAGATGAAAGAATGGCCGAATACCGAAAAATGGATATGGGCCGGCCGCCAGGCATTGTGATGATTGCCCCAGGGATAAGCGCCGGGCTTGACGGTGACGAACCGGTAATAGCCTTGACCATCGGTTTGCGCGCGCCCCGCCCCGGTAAAATTCGGGTCGAGCGGCGCCGGATGCTGGTCGCGGATATGGATATAGCGGCCGCAGGAATTGGCCTGCCAGATCTCGATAAGACTGTTCGGCACGCCGCGGCCATCCTCATCGAGCACATGGCCGTGCACGATGATGCGTTCGCCGAGCGGGTCGCCGTTGTGCTGCGTGGTGAGGTCATTGTCGCCGTCGCGAACGGTCTCGTGGCCGTAAACCGGCCCGGTCAATTCCGTGAGCGTGTGGCGCATGACGATCAGAGGCTTTGCGGGCGAACGCTTCACCGTGCTCTTGTAGGCCGGCGACAGCCGCGGCGGGTGCGCCGCATTGCTTGCGATGGGGTAGGCGAATGTCATGGTGGTATCCTCATCGTCATTCCGGGGCGCGAAGCGAACTATGATGTGCACTTGCACATCATAGAATCTCGAGATTCCGGGTCTGGTCCTTCGGACCATCCCGGAATGACGAAAGGTCACTCAGTTCAACTTCTCGATCGCCATCGCGACGCCCTGGCCGACGCCGACGCACATCGTCGCCAGCGCCAGTCTTCCGCCACGCTTCTCCATTCCGTGCACCGCGGTCAACGCCAGCCGGGCGCCGCTCATGCCAAGCGGGTGGCCGAGCGCGATGGCACCGCCATGCGGATTGACGAAGTCGGCATCTTCCTTGACGCCGAGCTGACGCAGACACGCTATCCCCTGGCTGGCGAAGGCCTCATTGAGCTCGATCAAATCGAAGTCAGTGATTTTCAATCCGAGCCGCTCCATCAGCTTGCGTGTCGCCGGCACCGGACCAATGCCCATGATCCGCGGCGGCACCCCGGCTGAGGCCAGACCGAGAATGCGCGCCCGGGGAGTAAGCCCGTGCTTTTTCACCGCAGCTTCCGAGGCTAGAATCATGGCGGCTGCGCCATCGTTGACGCCGGAGGCGTTGCCGGCCGTTACGGTGCCGGGATTGCGCACGATGGGCTTGAGTTTTGTCAGGCCTTCGAGGGTCGTCTCGGGGCGCGGGTGTTCGTCCCTGTCGACCGTCACCGGTCCGGCCTTGCCGCTGGGCACCGAAATCGGCGTGATCTCCTCCGCAAAATAGCCAGAGGCGATCGCCTTTCCTGCGCGTTGTTGCGAGCGGATCGCGAAGGCGTCCTGATCGGCGCGGGATACCTGGAACTCCTCGGCGACATTTTCGCCGGTTTCAGGCATCGAATCGACGCCGTACTGCGCCTTCATCAGCGGATTGATGAATCGCCAGCCGATGGTGGTGTCGAACGTCTCGGCGATGCGCGAAAACGCCTCCTGGGCCTTGCCCATCACGAACGGCGCCCGCGTCATCGATTCGACGCCGCCGGCAATGGCGAAATCGATTTCGCCGGCGCGAATCGCCCTCGCGGCCGCCCCCACCGCATCGAGGCCGGAGGCGCAGAGGCGATTGAGCGTCTGGCCGGGAACCTGTTCCGGCAGACCCGCCAGCAGAAGCGCCATTCGCGCCACGTTGCGGTTGTCCTCGCCGGCCTGGTTGGCGCAGCCGAAATAGACCTCGTCGATGTCGGACCAATCGACTTTCGGATGCCGCGCCATCAAAGCCTTGATCGGAGCGGCCGCCAGATCGTCGGTACGCACCTTGGCGAGCGAACCGCCGAAGCGGCCGATCGCCGTCCGTACGGCATGGCATACAAATACATCACCCATCGCTCTCTCCCTCGGACTGGCCGGCCTGAATTGAGGCAAGTTTTAGGAGCGCGTATGCGTCAGGTCAATTGACGGTGATGGTATCAGCGGCGCATTCGCGCAAGGTCGGATATGCCAATACGTCGTCCGTAACGTGCGAAGAGGCGTCAGGAACGTGGAAAACATGCGGGGCGCGGGCAAAGCGGTAGGACCGGCGGCTGAAATTTTGTAGTTTGCGCGGCCGGAGTTCGGGTCTGATTGGATCAGAACCGAGCTCCAGATTTCTCATTTTGATGCGTTTTCTTCACGCGAACCGGAACCCACTTCACTCGAAAACGCTTTGATGACCATCCACCCCCCATTGCCGCCGCCGTCGGATGCCGAGCCTCCCGCCGAGGCGTCATCGCGCGTCACGCCGATGATGGAGCAATACCTCGAGATCAAGGCCGCCAATCCCGGATTGTTGCTGTTTTACCGGATGGGCGATTTCTACGAATTGTTCTTCGAGGATGCCGAGATTGCCTCGTGCGCACTCGGCATCGTGCTTACCAAACGCGGCAAGCATCAGGGCATGGATATCCCGATGTGCGGCGTGCCGGTGGAGCGTTCCGAGGACTACCTGCATCGCCTGATCGCGCAGGGCCATCGGGTGGCGGTATGCGAGCAGACGGAGGATCCGGCTGCCGCCAGAGCCCGCGGAGCCAAGAGCGTGGTTCGCCGCGACGTCGTGCGGTTGGTCACGCCGGGCACGCTGACCGAAGACACGTTGCTCGACGCCAAGGCCAACAACTATCTGCTGGCGATTGCACGCGCGCGAGGGTCGAGCGGAGCCGATCGTCTCGGGCTTGCCTGGATCGATATTTCCACGTCCGAATTTATTGTCACGGAATGTTCGACACCTGAACTCGCCGCAACGCTTTCGCGCATCAATCCCAATGAGGTGATCGTCACCGATGCGCTCCTTGGCGACGGCGATCTCGGCCCGATCCTGCGCGAATCGCCCGCGGTAACGCCATTGACCCGCGACGTCTTCGACAGTTTCACTGCCGAACGACGGCTCTGCGATTATTTCGCCGTTGCCACCATGGACGGGCTCTCGGCGATGTCGCGGCTCGAGGCGACGGCTGCCGCCGCTGCCGTCACCTATATCGATCGCACGCAAGTCGGAAAGCGTCCGCCGCTGTCGCCACCTTCGCGCGAAGCGGCAGGCACCACCATGGCGATCGATCCGGCGACGCGTGCCAATCTCGAACTGACCCGGACACTCTCGGGCGAGCGGCGCGGATCGCTGCTCGATGCCATCGATTGCACGGTCACGCCTGCGGGATCGCGCCTGCTTGCGCAACGGCTTTCGGCGCCGCTCACCGACAGCGGAGCCATTGCAAGGCGGCTGGACGCGGTGGCGGCTCTTGTCGCCGATGCAGGCCTGCGCGAGGATATTCGTCAAACGCTGCGCGCGGCGCCGGATATGTCGCGGGCCCTGGCGCGCCTGTCGCTCGGGCGCGGCGGCCCGCGCGACCTCGCAGGCTTGCGCGACGGCATTCTTGCTGCCGACCGCGCGCTGGCTCAGCTTGCCGCCATGGAACAGGCTTCGCAGGAAATCTCTGCAGTGATGGAAGCGTTGCGCCGCCCCTCTCGCGAAATTTCCCGCGAGTTCGAGCGCGCCCTTGCCGAGCAATTGCCCCTGATCAAACGCGACGGCGGCTTCGTTCGCGAAGTCTACGAGCCGGCGCTCGATGAAGCCCGCAGCTTGCGCGATGCATCGCGCCTGGTGGTGGCTTCGATGCAGGCACGTTATGCAGACGATACCGGCATCAAGGGCTTGAAGATCCGGCACAACAACGTGCTGGGTTATTTTGTCGAGGTTACGGCGCAGCATGGCGAGAAGCTGATGGCGCCGCCGTTGAACGCGACCTTCATTCATCGACAGACACTGGCGGGCCAAGTCCGCTTCACGACATCCGAACTCGGCGAGATCGAAGCCAGGATCGCCAATGCCGGCGATCGGGCGCTTGGCCTTGAACTGGAAATCTTCGAACGGCTTTGTTCGCTTGCGGTTGCGGCCCAGGACGATCTGCGCGCCGCCGCGCATGCGTTTGCGATTCTGGATGTCGCGAGCGCGCTGGCGAAACTCGCCGTCGACGATAATTATGTGCGGCCCGAAGTCGATGGTTCGCTCGCTTTCGCCGTCGAAGGCGGCCGGCACCCGGTGGTGGAGCAGGCGTTGAAGCGCGATGGCGCGCCTTTCATCGCCAATGCCTGCGACCTTTCTCCCCCGCAAGCGGGGGAGGGTAGGGTGGGGGCAGGCCAGATCTGGCTCCTCACCGGTCCCAACATGGCGGGCAAATCGACCTTTCTGCGCCAGAATGCGCTGATTGCGCTGATGGCCCAGACAGGCAGCTTCGTGCCGGCCTCGCGGGCGCGGATCGGCGTTGTCGACCGGCTGTTTTCGCGCGTCGGCGCCGCCGACGATCTGGCGCGCGGCCGCTCCACCTTCATGGTGGAGATGGTGGAGACCGCGGTCATCCTCAACCAGGCGAGCGAGCGCTCGCTGGTGATCCTCGACGAAATCGGCCGGGGCACCGCGACTTTTGATGGACTATCGATTGCCTGGGCCGCGATCGAGCACCTGCACGAGGCCAATCGCTGCCGCGCCTTGTTCGCAACCCATTATCACGAACTCACCGCGCTCTCCTCGAAACTGCCGCGGTTGTTCAATGCAACGGTGCGGGTCAAGGAATGGCAGGGCGACGTCGTGTTCCTGCATGAAGTGTTGCCGGGCTCGGCCGATCGCTCCTACGGCATTCAGGTCGCAAGGCTGGCAGGTCTTCCGGCGCCGGTGATTGCGCGCGCCAATTCAGTGCTCGCGAAACTGGAGGCGCAGGACCGCGGCCAGACCGCGCGTGCGCTTGCCGACGATCTGCCGCTGTTTGCCGTGCCGTCGCGCGCCGCAGTTGAGCCCGCCACTCGAAGCGAGGCGGAAAAGCTGCTTGAAGCGGTGAAGGCGCTGCATCCGGATGAAATGTCGCCGCGCGAGGCGCTGGAGGCGCTCTATGCGCTGAAGGCGAAGTTGGCGAAGTGACGAAGTCATTCCGGGGCGCGAGTGAAACGAGCGAGCCCGGAATCTCGAGATTCCGGGTCTGGTGCTACCGCACCATCCCGGAATGACGGCTTTAACACCCGCGCTCTTCCCAGCCACCACAGTGCGAGATTCCAGCCAAGGCAGGTCGCAAGTGTAAGGGTAAGCGCGATCGCGGAGCCGAGCCGCGGTGCGGCGAGATGAAGGACCGCAAACGATAGTCCAAATCCCATCAACCCCCAACCGCCATTGGCGATCAGGGCCGCTGTCGCCGGCCCGCCGATGCGAGGGTGCAGAATCAGCATCATGCTGGTCAACACGATCGGAACCAGTGCGATCGTGCCACTCACCTCGGGGCCGACCCAGCGTGACAAGGTCACAACTGTCGCGACTAGCGTCGCGACCATGCCGGCGCGCAGGGGAATGTCGTACCAGCGGCGCGTGATCAGCGGCATCTTGGCGTGCTGAAAGGGTTTTAGCAGCGGCAGGCAAATGGCAAAGGCAATCGCGTTCGCGATCAGGCCGCCCGCAAGCGTCCAATGCACCGTTCGCTGGATCGCGGCGAGCAAAATCCAGACCGCCATGGCGCCACCGATACTGACCAAGGTGTTGAAGCGCTGCGCCAGCACCACATAGGTCAGCATCAGGAAGAGGGTTGCCGCATTGATCGCAAGGCTCGCCAGTGCGCCCTCGGCGATAAAAGCGGCACTGTGATCGAGCGCGAGAAACACGTAGGAAGGGCCGGCCGAAATCGGCAATGTCGCGATCAACGCGCCGATCACCGGGCCAGATCGCTCGGTGATGAGCGATGCCGTCACCACGAAGACGGCCGCCACCGCCATGCGCAGCGCGAGTATTAAAATGAAAACAAGATCGGCGGACATGTTGGGCATGGCGGTGGTGGGGCTCCCTCCCCCCTTGCGGGGGAGGGTTGGGGAGGGGGGTAAGCAGCGATGACCAAGAGTGCCCCCCACCCCCGACCCCTCCCCGCCGCTCGCTTTGCTCGCGTGGGGAGGGGCGCAAAAGTCGTCACACCCTTCGCATCGTCACCGAAACCTTCGGGCCGTTCCTGATGGTCTGATAAACCACGCAATAGCGCTCGGTGAGCTTCAGGAGCAGATCGAGCTTGTCCTGCGGTGCAGACGTATCGACGTCGAAGCGCAGCCGGATTTCTCGAAAGCCAACCGGCGCTTCCTTGTCGACGCCAAGCGTCCCACGAAAATCGAGATCGCCTTCGGCGCTGACGAGTCCTGTCTTCAACGGCACCTCGATCGCGGTCGCCACCGATTTCAAGGTGACGCCGGCGCAGGCCACGAGTGCTTCCAGCAGCATGTCGCCGGAACACAATTCAAGACCGGAGCCGCCGGTCGCCGGATGCAGGCCTGCCACCGCGAGCGCGCGACCGGTTTCGACCTTGCAGGCGATCCCTTCGTTGTCGATCGAGCCTTTCGCCTTCAGGGTGATGAGGGCCAAATTCGGATCGGACTTGTATTTTTCCTTGATCGGCGCCTGTGTGGCGCGGAGTTGGGCGGCGTCCATTTTGGTCTTCTCCCGGATGAGACAGGTGCTGGATTTAATGGCTTGTGGAGCGGATGTCACCACCACATCGCATCGCCCGGCGAATTCGATTTTGGATCGATGTCCGGCACACTGAGGTCAAGCGAGCGGTCGAGCGCGGTCAGAACGCGGCGCTTGAAACTGTCGAATAGCTGCGAATTGCGGTCCCGCGGCCGCCCCAGATTGATCTTGATCTCCGCGAACAGCCGCCCCGGCCGCGGCCGCATCACGAAGACGCGATCGGCCAGCACAACCGCTTCGTCGACGTCGTGGGTCACGAGCACCAGGGTCGGCCGCGTATCGGCCCACAGATCGAGCAGGTGATCCTGCAAATCCCGCCGGGTGAAGGCGTCAAGCGCCGAGAACGGCTCGTCCAGCAGCAGCACTTCCGGCTGCGGCACCAGCGCGCGGGCGATCGCGACGCGTTGCGCCTGGCCGCCGGAAAGCTCGCGCGGCCATGCATTGGCCTTGTCGGTCAGCCCGACCCTCTTCAATGCGCGCGCGACCGTTTCGCGCCTGGCATCGGCAGGCAGGTCGGACAGCCCGAAGCCGATATTGTCGGCGACGCTGAGCCACGGCAAGAGCCGTGGTTCCTGGAAGATGATTCCGATTTTTGCGTGCGGCGCGAAGATCGCGATTTCATCGAGGGTCACACCGCCAGATGTAGCGAGGTCGAGACCGGCGATGGCGCGCAACAGCGTCGATTTTCCGCAGCCTGAGCCGCCGATAATGGCGACGATTTCTCCGAGATTGATGTGGGCGGAAAAGCGCTCCAGCGCATGGACGCCGTTGGGATAGGTCTTTCCGATCGCGTCAAGCACGAGCATCAGGCGGCCTCGCTTTGGCGGCCGAACGCATCCTGCCATCGCAACATCGGCGCCGTCGCAGTCACGATCAGCCAGTCGGTGATTTTTCCGAGAATGGCGAAAACCACGATCGCCGCCAGGATCTGTGCCGGTTTGCCGAGTTGCTGGCCGTCGAGCAAAAGAAAGCCCAATCCTTCGGACGCACCCATCAGTTCGGCGGCGACGACGAACATCCAGCCCAGCCCGAGACCTACGCGTAGCGCGACGACATATTCGGGCAATACCGCGGGCAACAGGATGCGCCGGATCATCGCTGGCCCCGAGAGGCGGAAGGTGCGCCCGACCTCGACGATCTTGCGGTCGACCGACAGGATTGCGCCCATCACGCCGAGATAGACCGGAAAGAAGACGCCGACGGCGATCAGGGCGATTTTCGAGGTTTCGAAAATGCCGAGCCACAGGATGAAAAGCGGCACCCACGCCAGCGAAGGGATCGCGCGCAGCGCCTGCACCGTCGGGTCGAGCAGCCTTCGAGCCAACCCCCAATAACCCGAGATCGCGCCAAGGATCGTGCCTGCGATCACGCCGAAGCCGAATCCGGCCATGACACGCGTCAGCGTTGCCGTTACGTGAAGGGTGAGCTCGCCGCGGCGCGCCAGATCGAACAGTTCGGTGAAGATCCGGGACGGCGGCGGCACCAGCCGTCCGCTCGACAGCCCGAGCCGGACCACGATCTCCCAGGCCAACGCGGCGCAAAGGGGCAGCACCAGGCCCAAAGACCAGCGCGCGTAACCGCGAAGCCGGCCGGAAGCGGCCGGGCTCAGCTCGATCTCAGGCTTGGAAGCCGAAATGGTGTCCAGCGTCATGACCCATAGCAGAACCGCGTCCGGCGAGAGATTGCAAGGCTAGAGCATGATCCGGAAAAGTGGAAACCGGTTTTCCGAAAAGATCATGCTCAAACAAAGAGATGAGATCATGATGCGATTCCACTTGATCGCATCATGATCTAGAGGTGCGGTGTAGCCGCGTTGTTAGCCTGTCCCGCAAGGGGAGAGGGTGCTAGCCGCGGTTTTCGTTCCACCAATCAGTTCGTCGGCAGCGGAACCTGGTCGTCGATGAGCGCGTCGAGCGAGGTCCTGACATCGACCTTGGCGTCGATGACGCCGGCCTGCTGCAGCGCGAGCCCGGCGGCAAGGATCGACTCCCGCTGCGGCGCGCCGATCCGGCTGTAAGAAAGGTCGGTCCGCTCCTTGAATTGCCTGTCGGCGACGGCGTCGGTAAGCCGCGTGGCCGCCATGAACGACTTCTTCAACTCGTCATAATTGGCGAGCGCATATTTGCGCGCCTCCTCGTAAGTGGCGAGCACGCGGCGCACCACGTCCGGATGCTCCTTCAAGAACTGTTCGCGCACATTGAGGATTCCCCAGGTGTTGGCCTCCGCCTTGCGGAAGAACAGCCTGGCGCCGTCCTCGATTTCCGCCTGCGCCATCATCGGATCGAGCCCCGCCCATGCGTCGACGTCGCCGCGGATCAACGCGGTCTTGCCGTCAGCGTGCTGCAGCAATACGGGGGTGATGTCCTTTTCGCTCAAGCCAGCGCCGAGCAGCGCCCGCACCAGGAAGATGTGCGGGTCGGTACCGCGCGTTACCGCGACACGCTTGCCCTTGAGGTCGGCAACGGTCTTGATCGGCGAATCCTTAAGGACCACCAGCGCTGTCCATTCCGGGCGCGAATAGACATAGATCGATTTGATCGGGTTGCCGTTGATCCGGGCGACCAGCGCGGCGGAACCCGCGGTCGAACCGAAATCGATCGATCCGGCATTGAGGAATTCCAGTGCCTTGTTGGAACCGGCCGATTGCACCCAGACGATATTGATGCCGTCCTTGGCGAATTCCTTCTCCAGCAAGCTCTTCTGCTTGAGGATCATCGAAACGGGATTGTAGGTTGCCCAATCCAGCCGTATTTCCTTGAGTGCGTCGGCAGCGCAGGCATTTCCCGGGTTCAGCGCGGCCAGGGCCATCATCGCGACCACGACGTGCCGTAAAATAAGGGACATGGTTGAACTCTCTGTCTAGTGCGGCGAATTTGAAGTTCCTATCGGTATCGCGGCTAGTTCGTAATAGGAACTTCAAATTCAAGGCCGCACTAGAGTTAAACAGTTACTAGAGCTCCTTTGATTCCGAAGTTCGCATCAGAGGTCGCCGCGACAGCTTGCGAACTTCGGAATCGGAGCTCTAGTGCGGCGAATTTGAAGTTCCTATCGGCATCGCTGGCCGGTTGGTGATAGGAACTTCAAATTCAAAGCCGCTACTCAAATCAACAAGTTGCTAGAGCTCCTTTGATTCCGAAGTTCGCGTCAGAGGTCGCCGCGATAGCTCGCGAACTTCGGAATCGGGGCTCTAGGAGCGACCGCGATCAAAAGCAGATCGCACGGCCAAGCGTCAACGCGACTTTCGCCCGTGCTCGTGAGGCCTTCGGTAAACCATTTCATTTCAATTGGTTAATTTGACGTCGGCCGGAAAATATCACCCTTTGACCCCTCAAAGGTGGCACATAGGTTATCCAACATGAAGAGACCGGAGCATGGCTCTTTTGCCCTCTATGTCCGTGACAGCGTGCAAGCCGTCCGATATCGGGGTAGGTGATGGATAGTGTCGTCACCGAGAGCCGAGGCGAGGCCGACGAACGTTTCGATACCGCGAGGATCACGGCCGCGGTCGACGCGCTCGCCGAACAACATGCCGGACGCGAAGACGTTTTTCGAGCTGCAGTCGCCAAACTGCTGAAGGCCGAACTGATCGCCGCGCGCGAGACGGCGCAGGCGGTGTTGTTGAAGGATCGGCACGGTCGGCGCTGCGCCGAACGGCTCTGTTTCGTCCAGGACGAAATCATCCGCATCCTGTTCGCTGCCGCCACGCGCCATCTGTACCGTTCACCGATCCCCTCGGGTGCCGAGCGCATGGCGGTCGTCGCCACCGGCGGTTATGGCCGCGGGCTGATGGCGCCGGAGTCCGATATCGATCTGTTGTTCATCCTGCCCTACAAGCAAACCGCATGGGGCGAGCAGGTCGCCGAGGCCATTCTCTATTGTCTGTGGGACATGGGATTGAAGGTCGGCCACGCCACGCGTTCGGTCGATGAATCGATCCGGCAGGCACGCGGCGATATGACCATCCGAACCGCGATCCTGGAGACGCGGTTTCTGACCGGGGACCAGCCGCTTTACAACGAACTGGTGGCGCGGTTCGACAGGGAGGTGGTGCAGGGCTCCGCGGCCGAGTTCGTCACCGCCAAACTTGCCGAACGCGAGGAGCGACACCGCCGCGCTGGCCAGTCGCGCTATCTGGTCGAACCCAACGTCAAGGACGGCAAGGGCGGCCTGCGCGACCTGCATACGCTGTTCTGGATCGCAAAATATGTCTACCGCGTGCGCGAGACCGACGAGTTGCTCGAGCGCGGGGTGTTCGACGCGCAGGAGTACCGCACCTTCCGTCGCTGCGCCGATTTCCTCTGGTCGGTCCGATGCAACCTGCATTTCTTCGCCGGTCGCGCCGAAGAGCGGCTGTCATTCGACATGCAGCGCGAGATCGCGGTCCGTCTCGGTTACACCTCGCATCCCGGCATGCAGGATGTCGAACGTTTCATGAAGCACTACTTCCTCGTCGCCAAGGACGTCGGCGACCTCACCGCGATCCTGTGCGCCAAGCTGGAAAACGAACAGGCCAAGCCCGTGCCGGTGTTAAGCCGCGTGATGGCGCGGTTCCGGCCGAGCGCGAACCGGCGCCGGGTGCCGGAAAGCGACGACTTCATCGTCGACAACAACCGCATCAACCTCGCCGCGCCCGACGTCTTCAAGCAGGACCCGGTGAATCTGATCCGGATCTTCCGTATCGCGCAGAAGCACAACCTGGCCTTCCATCCCGACGCGATGCGCAACGTGACGCGGTCGCTGAAACTGATCAACACCGAGCTGCGCGACAATGGCGAAGCAAATCGCCTGTTCATGGAAATTCTGACGTCAAACGGCGCGGAAGTGGTGCTGCGGCGCATGAACGAAACCGGCGTGCTCGGTCATTTCATTCGCGCCTTCGGCAAGATCGTATCGATGATGCAGTTCAACATGTATCACCATTATACGGTGGATGAGCACCTGATACGGTGCATCGGTTTCCTCCAGGAGATCGAGCGCGGCGGCAACGACGAATTCATCGTCGCCAGCGATTTGATGCGCAAGATCAGGCCCGAGCATCGCCCGGTGGTCTACGTTGCGACACTGCTCCACGACATCGCCAAGGGTCGCCCCGAGGATCACTCGATCGCCGGGGCAAAAGTGGCGCGGCGGCTTTGCCCGCGGCTCGGCTTCAGCGCCGCCGACACCGAGCTCGTGGCGTGGCTGATCGAGGTGCATCTGACGATGTCCACGGTGGCGCAATCGCGCGACCTGTCGGATCGCAAGACCATCGAAAATTTCGCTGCCGTGGTCCAATCCGTCGAGCAGATGAAACTTTTGACGATCCTGACCACCGCCGACATCCGGGGTGTCGGCCCCGGCGTGTGGAACGGCTGGAAGGCGCAACTGTTGCGCACGCTGTATTATGAGACCGAGCCGGTCTTGACCGGCGGCTTTTCGGAGGTCAACCGCGCCCAGCGCATTGCGCTCGCGCAGTCAGAATTCCGAGCCGCGTTCACCGATTGGCCGGAGCAGGAACTCAACACCTACGTGGCGCGGCACTATCCCGCCTACTGGCTCAAGGTCGAACTGCCCCGCAAGATTCGCCACGCCCGCTTCATGCGCGCCAGCGAACAGGCGGGCCACAAGCTCGCGATCAATGTCGGTTTCGATGAGGCGCGAGGCGTCACCGAACTCACGATCCTGGCGATCGACCATCCGTGGCTGCTGTCGATCATTGCAGGCGCGTGCGCGTCAGCCGGCGCCAATATCGTCGACGCCCAGATCTACACCACGACCGACGGCCGCGCGCTCGATACCATCGCGATCACGCGCGAATATGACCTCGATGACGACGAGGGGCGGCGCGCGACGCGGATCGGCGACATGATCGAGAACGTGCTCGAGGGCAAGCTGCGCCTGCCGGAAGCGGTGGCGCGCCGCGACGCCGGACGCGGCAAGGCGCGGCCTTTCGTGGTTGAGCCGGAGGTGAGCGTCAACAATCAGTGGTCGGATCGCTACACGGTGATCGAGGTCTCCGGCCTCGACCGCCCGGGCTTGCTTTACGAGCTGACCACGGCGATTTCGAAGCTCAACCTCAATATCGCCTCGGCCCATGTCGCGACTTTCGGCGAGCGCGCGCGCGACGTCTTCTACGTCACCGACCTGCTCGGCGCCCAGATCACGGCTCCGACGCGGCAGGCCGCGATCAAGAGCGCGCTGCTTCACCTGCTCTCAAGCGAGCAAGTTGCGGCGTAACGCTCGGCTCCTTATCCCTCCCCCGCGGCAGCGTGGGGAGGGTGGCCGTCGCGAAAGCGACGGTCGGGAGAGTTAACCCCACCCCGGCTCGCTTTGAAGCGCAAGAGCGCTTCTGAGCTCGCCGACCTCGAGAGCGAGCTTTGCTCGCCTCGGACCCCGCAAGGGGGAGGGAGAAGAAAGCGCCTCCGTCAGCTTGCGGGAATCTCGCCAAAAGTCTTGCCGGGTACGAGCGGCTTTAGGCGGATCAGCCGGGAATCCTGCACGGCCGCCTGTCGGTGCTTGACCGCCTCGCGATAGACGGGATCGCGGATCATCTCGACAAAGGCGGCGACGGCCGGATATTCCGCGATGAAGCAGTGATCCCAGCGCTCCTCCGAAGGCCCGATCAGCATCAATTCGAAGCCGCCCATCCAGGCTATCCTGCCGCCGACACGCGTGAAGACCGGCCCGCTGTCGCGGCCGTAGGCAGCATAGGCTTCTGCGCCTGTGGCGGTCCTGCCATCGCCATAGGTGGCGCGATCGCGCAAGCGCACCAGGTTGAGCATGTGGATAGGCCCGGGGCGATCGTTCTCGCGGAATTGCGCGAATACTTCCTTGGTCGGATCGATGTAACCTGTCATCGTCTGTGCCTCGCAGGCGGATCGTTGCGTTTTGGATCTAGCCAGGATGCTAGCATGATGCGGGCGATGTGCTCGACATCATGGGGCGGGGAAAGCAACGAGGGGATGTAAAATGAGCGCGATTGCCGATGTCCTGGTAGCGCTGGTCGCAGCGCTGCATGTGTATTTTCTGGTCCTGGAAATGTTCCTGTGGACCAAACCGCTCGGCCTGAGGATTTTTCGAAATTCCCCCGAGAAAGCGGCCGATTCCGCGGTGCTGGCCGCCAATCAGGGACTTTATAATGGATTTCTCGCCGCCGGGCTTTTCTGGGGACTGATCGAACATGTGCCCGGTTTTGCATTGCAAATCAAAACCTTCTTCTTGCTTTGCGTGATCGTCGCCGGCGTCTATGGCGCGGCCACCGTCAGCCACCGAATTTTGTTGGTGCAGGCGGCACCGGCCGCGCTTGCGCTAGTTTTACTCTGGCTAGTGGTCTGACAGATACCGGCGCCATTGGTGTAAGGCATCCCAAAGTAGCATCACCTTGCTTTGCCAACTTCGTTCATCCACACTCGGCGGATAGCGCTGACCCATCACGGTTGGACGCGATCATCGGCAATAATCAAAAACATCAGGTGAGGCAGCGACATGAGGAACAGGCTTTTTCATCTCTCAACCGCAATGATGCTGGCGCTTGCGCTGTCGGCCTCATCGGCCCTGGCGCAGAAGAAGTATGATACGGGTGCGAGCGATACCGAGATCAAGATCGGCCAGACCGTGCCATTCAGCGGACCGGCTTCGGCCTACGCCACCATCGGCAAGACGCAAGCCGCGTATTTCAACATGATCAACGAGCAGGGCGGGGTGAACGGCCGCAAGATCAATCTGATCCAGTATGACGACGCCTATAGTCCGCCCAAGGCCGTGGAACAGGTGCGCAAACTGGTCGAGAGCGACGAG
>Ga0307474_10002081_pt1 | contig 14383 bp, 10 predicted proteins | sample atmos_gasesECM1C_2_FD_203312 | JGI IMG/M metagenome (GOLD analysis project Ga0307474, IMG submission 203312) | Hardwood forest soil microbial communities from Morgan-Monroe State Forest, Indiana, United States - atmos_gasesECM1C_05 | ecosystem: Environmental > Terrestrial > Soil > Temperate... | reverse complement strand
CTGAGTCATGATCCGGACCAGGAGTTTTTTAGCGATGGCCTGACTGAGGAGATGATCGCTCAGCTTGGCAAGCTGAACCCAGAGCGACTGACAGTCATTGCCCGTGGTTCAGTGGCAAGGTTCAAAGGTAGCACGCTGCCTGCCAATCAAATTGGCAGAGATCTGCACGCCGACTACCTCGTCCAAGGAAGCGTTCGACGCGCATCCACTCGCGTACGAATCACCGTCCAGTTGATTCAAGTCCGCGACCAAACCGATCTCTGGGCCGAGAACTATGATCGCGAACTGAAGGATATGCTGGTGCTGCAGGACTCCGTCGCGCGGGCGATCGCTAATCAGATCCACATCACGCTGACACCAGCAGCGCAGACGCCGCTGCCAAGCCGGGCCAACCTGGATCCTGAGGCCTACGAAGCTTATCTCAAGGGTCGCTACTACTGGAACAGGCGCACCGCCGACGGCATGCGGAAGGCGATCATTTACTTCCAGCAGGCGATCGACGAGGACCCGACCTATGGCGCAGCCTACTCAGGATTGGCCGATTGCAATAGTGGGCTCACATGGCACGGCTTCACGTCTCCGGCGGAGACTCTTTCCAAAGCGCATGCAGCGGCGCTCAAGGCCATTGAAATCGACCCACAGTCCGCTGAAGCCCATGCCTCGTTGGGTCTGGTTCTTCACCACAGCTGGGATTGGGTTGGAGCGGAGTCGGAATTCAAGCGTGCGGTGCAGCTCGACCCTCGCTATGCGAATGCACATCACTGGTATGGCGATTACCTGTCAGTAAGGGGGCAGCATGATGAGGCATTGGTCGAGGCGAGGCGGGCGTTGGATCTTGATCCGCTCAGTCTCATGATCGGCACCTGGGTGGGGCTGCGTTACTATCTCGCCCGAAAATACGACAGCGCACTCGAACAAGGCCGGAATACCGCCGAGTTGGATCCGAATTTCGCTGCCGCTCACCTCCTGATCGGCGAAACATATCTGCAAATGGGGCTGCACGAGAAGGGCCTCGCCGAGCTACAGAGCGCGGCTGGCCTCTCGGGGAACAGCCCACTTTATCTTGCTCAGGTCGGAGTCGCTGACGCTTTGGCTGGGAGAAAGACTGAGGCCCTTCGGATTGTTGCCAAGCTAAAAACGATTTCCAGTGAGCGATATGTATCACCGTACGGTTTGGCGCAAATCTACGCCGCTATGAAAGACAGAGACCAGACGTTCAAATGGCTCGAAACCGCCTACGATGATCGCGCCGTGTGGATGTCTTATCTCGCTGTCGATCCCGTATTTGAGGGCCTTCGCTCAGACCAGCGCTTCCAGCACTTGCTAAGGCGCATCCGTCTGCTGCCGTAACGCAACGTCAGCCTTCAGCGGTAGGCCGGCTCGTCGGGTGTGAGCGCCTTAGCCTGCTCGTACCATTCTGTATGCCTGCCATATCGGTCTCCGAGCCACAGGACGAAAGCGCTGAGACATTTCCCCATCGTAGCGCCTGGGCGCTAGTCACGATCCGGTGACGGCGAGCACAGCTTCCTTGATCTTGGCCAAGGCGTAATTGCCTATCGTATCCAGATCGACGTGCGGCAGGTTGGGAACTTCGTTGGCAACTACGACGGCATCGACAATGGCCGTGCCGTCGACCGCGAGGGCCTCGCCGATTGCAGCTTTCAGCTCACCAGGCGTCCTAGCGGCAAACCCATGAGCACCACAGGCGCGCGCCAGCGCGGCGAAGTCCGGATTGGGAAACTCGATGCCCTTCCGGTACGGGGGCAAACCGACGGATTCCGCTTCCAGTGTGATCAGGCCGAATGCCGAGTTGTTGTAGATCACGGCCTTCACGGGCAGCCGGTGCTGCACGGCGGTCAGGAGTTCGCACATCAGCATATTGAAACCGCCATCACCGCACAGCGCGATGACCTGACGGGATCGATCCAGCACCTGGATGCCGTTGGCCTGGCCGAGCGCCGTCCCTACCGCGGCGTTGTTGAAGGAGCCGATAATCCGCTGCGATCCGCTTTGCCGGATCCAGTTGGCGGACCAAAGCGTATTCAGGCCTGTGTCAAAGACGAAAACTGCGTCGCGTTTCGCCAGATCGCTCACCATGCGAGCCACTGCCTGCGGATGGATGCGATCCCTGCTGCGCGCAGGATCGGCCTGTTTGTCCAGCATCTCATCCCATTTGCGTCGCTCCGCCGTCACCTTGTCGAAAAAGGCCGTGTCGTTCTTGGGCGCCACCCGATCGAGCAACCGCTTCAGGGTTGGCTTCGCCGAGCCCACAGCTCCGAGCGCGGTCGGCGCACGCCGGCCCAACACTTGCGGGCGCTCGTCGATCTGAATGACGTTGCCGCTGGTCGGCAGGAAGTTCGAGAACGGATAGTCGGTTCCGACCATCAGCAGCAGGTCGCAATGCATGATCGCGTTGTACACCGCTCTGGTGCCGATCATGCCGATACCTCCCATCCAGCGGGGGTCGTCGTACGGCATGATGTCCTTGCCCTTGACCGAGTGGATCAGGGGCGCTTTGAGCCGGTCCGAGAGTGCGCACAACTCTTCAGCGGCGCCGTGGCACCCGGACCCGCACATGATCACGAGGCTGCCAGCCTGATCGATCCGACGGCCTATCTCGGCGATGTCTGCCTCGTTTGCGGCAAGCTCAGCCGGCGGCTTCAGGGTGGCGACGCTCGAGGCACTGCCTTCTGCCTTGGACGCGAGCACATCTTGTGGAAGCGTGAGGTGGGCGACACCCCGGCCCGCATAGGCGGTGGCGATCGCCTGATGAATGACGCCGGGCGCCTGGGCCGGCGAGGAGATGGTTTGTGTGTAGAGCGAGACGTCGCGGAACAAAAGATCGGGCTCGGTCGCCTGGAAGAAGTCGGTCCCGCGCAGCTTGCGCGGCATGTCGCCCGATAGCGCCAGAACGGGCGCGTGTTCGCGGCCAGCCTCATACAGTCCGGCTACCAGGTGGTTGCTGCCGGGACCGGTGGTGCCGGCGCAAACTGCGAGGCGGCCAGTCAGCTTCGCTTGCCCGGCAGCTGCCAACGCGGCGCCTTCCTCGTGGCGCACGCCGATCCATTCGATGCGGCTGCGACGAATCGCATCCGCGATCGGATTCAACGAATCGCCGATCAGCCCGAAAATATGCTGGACCCCGATCTGCTCGAGAACACCAACCAGAACATCCGCAACCGTTTGAGACATTGCTATCTCCTCGTGGTCTGTTGAGCGTGTTCGGGCTTCACCCCCTGCACCGCGGGTCTTGGAACGCCGAAGCCGCACCTGGGTTCGGTCGGCTCCAGACTTCTCGTCACAAAAATACGTCACTGCGCAGGCAGACGTCCATCACACTTTTGTGGTCGTGCCCCAGAGCACCAGCCAGTCACACGCCAGCCGCTGGACCTGCCCACCCTTCGGGCATGGTTAAGGCGAGTTGATACGTGCGCCATGCTGAATTGCCCAAACACTGGAGCATGTGCAAGAAGGCCTGTGGCATCATGGCGCCGGGGGAAGGACTTGCAAATCATGATCAGGTTCACCAAACGCGCTCGCCTCTTGAGCGCGCTGGTCCTCGTGATTGCTGCCTTGTCAGGCTGCGAGCGCAGCGTGCTCGAACCGGCGGGTCCGGTCGGCGAGGGCGACCGCATCGTTCTGCTCGATTCGCTCGCCATCATGCTCGCCATCGTCATTCCGACCATCGTCGCGATACTCGCCTTCGCGTATTGGTTTCGTGCTTCCAATACCCGTGCGCAGTACCTGCCGAACTGGGACTACTCCGGACGGCTCGAGCTTATCGTCTGGTCGATTCCCGCGCTCGTCGTCTTCTTCCTGGGTGGCATCGCCTGGATCAGCGCCCATCTGCTTGACCCCGCCGAGCCGTTGAAGTCCAAGGCCGAGCCTTTGCAGGTCGAGGTGGTGTCGCTCGACTGGAAGTGGCTGTTCATTTATCCGCAGCAGAATCTTGCTAGCGTCAACCGGATGGTCGTTCCGACAGGCGTACCGCTCGATTTGAAGATTACGTCGGCGAGCGTGTTCAACGTGTTTTTCGTGCCTCAGCTGGGGAGCGAGATCTACTCCATGTACGGCATGACGACTCGGCTCAACCTGCAGGCCGACCGCCCCGGGGTTTACTTCGGTCTCTCGGCCCACTTCAGCGGCGACGGCTTCCCCGGCATGGCGTTCGACGTGCAGGCCGTGCCGCCCGAGCAATTCACGGCCTGGGCGGCGGCCACGCGCGGTCGGGGTCCGGTGCTCGATGATGCCGCCTACCGCAGCCTGCTCAAGCAGAGCCAGGACCTGAGCCCCTATACCTATCGGGCGGTGCAGGACGGACTGTTCGAGGAGATCGTCGGGCAGAAGTTGCCCCCCGGTGAGGGACCGCAAACGACGCAGACCGCCGCAGCCGCTTCCACGGTGATGGCGCAGAGGCAGCGCTGACATGTTTGGAAAACTAACCTGGCAGGCCATCCCTTTCGGTCAGCCCATTCCGTTCGCGGCCGGGGCCTTCGTAGTGCTCGGCATGGCTGCCGTACTGATCTGGGTAGCGGCGAAGGGCTATATCCCGTACCTGTGGCGCGAATGGATCACCAGTGTCGACCACAAGCGCATCGGCATCATGTACTGCCTGCTGGCGGCCGTCATGCTGCTGCGCGGCTTCAGCGACGCGCTGATGATGCGCTCGCAGCAGGCTATGGCGTTTCACGCTCCGGGATATCTGCCGCCCGAGCACTACGATCAGATCTTTTCCGCGCACGGCACGATCATGATCTTCTTCGTCGCGATGCCGTTCGTCATCGGGCTCATGAACTTCGCCGTGCCTCTGCAGCTCGGGGTGCGCGACGTGGCGTTCCCGACGCTGAACTCGGTCGGTTTCTGGCTCACCGCGGCGGGGGCACTCCTGGTCAACATCTCCCTCGTGGTGGGGGAGTTTGCCCGCACCGGGTGGCTGCCGTTCCCGCCGCTGTCTGAGCTCACCTATTCCCCCGGAGTCGGCGTCGACTATTACCTCTGGGCGATCCAGATATCCGGCGTCGGCACGCTGATGACGGGCATCAACTTCGTAACAACCATCCTCAAGATACGTGCGCCCGGCATGAGCTACATGCGCATGCCGATCTTCTGCTGGACCGCGCTCGCATCGAACCTGCTGATCGTTGCCGCCTTCCCGATCCTCACGGCAACGCTCGGCATGCTGCTGCTCGATCGTTACGCCGGGTTTCACTTCTTCACCAACGAGGCGGGCGGCAACGCGATGATGTTCATGAACCTGATCTGGGCGTGGGGACACCCGGAGGTCTACATTCTCGTCCTACCTGCGTTCGGGGTTTTCTCGGAGGTGGTCTCGACTTTCTCCGGCAAACCGCTCTTCGGCCGTCGCTCGATGATTGTCGCCACCATGGCGATCTGCATACTGTCGTACAGCGTCTGGCTGCATCACTTCTTCACGATGGGGGCAGGCGGCGATGTCAACGGCGTCTTCGGCATCGCCAGCATGATCATCGCCGTGCCCACGGGCGTGAAAATCTTCAACTGGCTCTTCACCATGTATGGCGGCCGCATCCGCTTCAACTCCGCCATGCTCTGGGCGGTCGGCTTCATGGTGACCTTCGTCATCGGCGGCATGACCGGGGTGCTGCTGGCGTCTCCCGCGGCGGACTTCGTGCTGCACAACAGCTTGTTCCTGGTGGCGCACTTTCACAACGTGATCATCGGCGCTGTGCTGTTCGGCGCCTTCGCGGGCTATACCTACTGGTTCCCCAAGGCCTTCGGCTTCAGCCTCGATGAGCGGCTTGGGAAAGCCGCGTTCTGGTGCTGGCTGGTCGGTTTCTACGTCGCCTTCGTGCCGCTTTACGTCGTCGGTCTCGAGGGCATGACGCGGCGTATGCAGCACTACGATCGGCCCGAGTGGTACCCCTGGCTCCTGGTGGCCGGAGTCGGCGCGCTCATCATCCTGTGCGGCATCGGCCTGCAGATCGCTCAGCTCTGGGTCTCCATTCGCGGCCGAGAGCGCCGGCGCGAGCCGACCGGCGATCCCTGGGACGGTCGCTCGCTGGAATGGTCGACCTCCTCACCCCCGCCCGCCTTCAATTTCGCGGTGTTGCCCCAGGTCACCAATGACGACCCGTACTGGGCAATCAAGCAGCGGGCTCGTGCCATCGGGCATCCGGTGACCGCCGAGCCGGAGTACTCGGCCATCGAGATGCCGCGCAACAGTGCGACCGGATTCGTCACGGCGTTCTTCGCCGTCGTGACCGGGTTCTCCCTGATCTGGCAGATCTGGTGGCTGGTGATACTCGGACTCATTGGCGCCTACGTGACGTTCGTGGTCTTCGCCTGGCGTGATATCCACGAGATCGAAATCCCGGCCGAGGAAGTAGCCCGAATCGATCGCGCCAACCGCGCTGCGCGCGCCGCGGCGCTGCGCGGGGAGCCGGCCCGATGAGCACGCCGGCGCTGCGCCTCGCAGACGATCCCTCATTCGGTCGACCGGAGATCTTTCATCGGGAGGCGAGCGGTCACGGCATCGGCGGGCCGGCGCCCAAACGCATCGTCGTTGGCTATGGCTTCTGGATCTTCCTGCTGTCGGACGTGATCATGTTCTCGGGGTTCTTCGCCGCCTACGCGGTGCTGTTCAAGAACACCGCGGGCGGCCCATCGGCGCACGAGCTGTTTGACCTGCGCAACACCGCTGCGGAGACCGGCTGCCTGCTCGCCTCGAGCTTCACGTGCGGCATGGCGAGCCTTGCGGTGGGACAGCGCAGCCAGAAATGGACGCAGCTCGCCCTTCTGGCCACCGGGCTCCTCGGCCTCGCTTTCATCGTCCTGGAAGTGCGCGAATTCACCGGCCTCATCGGCCAGGGCGCCGGACCAGGGCGCAGCGCGTTCCTCTCGTCGTTCTTTACCCTCGTGGGATGCCACGGTGTGCACGTGAGCGCCGGACTTCTCTGGCTCGGCACGATGATGGCGCAGTTCTCGGCCAAGGGATTCCGCCAGGATATCCGCCACCGCTTTCTGTGCTTCAGCCTCTTCTGGCATGCCTTGGACATCATCTGGGTCGCTATCTTCAGTCTGGTCTACCTGGTCGGCACTCTTCCACCGGAGCTGTTGCCATGAGTGAGCAGTTTGAACACGACGCGGGCTCGTACGTCGGCGTCGACCGCGTGCCGGGTGAGCCCATTGGAGAGGAACGAACTCTTCGGCTCGAAGTGCGCGGGTATCTTCTCGGCCTGGCACTCGCGGTCGCTTTGACGGTCGCCTCGTTCTGGGCCGTGGGCACGCATGAGATCTATCGGCCTGGGGCGGCGGTTGCGCTGCTGGTGCTGGCGGTTGCGCAGATGGGCATCCACCTCATCTTCTTCCTGCACATCACGACGGCGCCCGACAATGCCAACAACGTCCTCGCCCTGGCCTTCGGCGTGCTGATCGTGTGCCTGATCGTGTTTGGGTCGCTCTGGGTCATGGGGCACCTCAATCACGTGTTGGTGCCAACGGATCAGCTGATGCGTATGCAGAGGTAACGGAAATGCGAATCGCCCTCGGCGTCGGTCATGACCGGACCATCGCTGCCTTCACCTTGTCTGGCGTAAATGGTACCGAGCGCAGTCGCGCTCCGGTCGCAGCGAAAACGGCGTTTGAGATGGCTGCCGAGACGACTGCCGCCGATGGCTCTCCGCTGCCCCAGGGTTTTTCATTTGGACGGTCGATGAGCTCCATTACGACATCGGGCACTTCCGGAAAGCCGATGATTCGGTAGGTTCCCCAATCGAGGCTGGTGACCCGCGAGCGATCGAAGGTGACTTGCTCCATCAGCGTCCGGCTCACGGTCTGGACGACGTTGCCTTCGATCTGGTTCTTGACCCCGTCGGGATTGATGATCTGGCCGCAATCGTGGACGACAAAAAACCGCTTGACGCGGATTTCGCCTGTGGCCCGATCCACCTCGACGTCCGCCACCGCACCCACATACGTGCGCACGAGCTCGTATTTGACGTAGGCCAGACCCCGGCCGGTCGCGATCGGAGCGTCATGATCGCGCTGCTTCGGGGCCGATCGGTTCCACTTCGCAAGCAGGGCCAGTCGATCGAGAACCTCGATGCCGCGCGCGTCCTTGAGGTGGCGCAGCCGGAATTCGAACGGATCCGCGCCGGCAGCAGTTGCCAGCTCATCGAGAAATGACTCGTTGGCAAAGGTATTCTGCATGCGCCCCGGCGACCTGATCCAGGCGGGCTTCAGAGGAGTCGTCTCGAGCCGGTGGGCGACGGTTCGCACATTCGGCACCGTATAGGGAATCGCTGTGTCGTTAAGGATGCCGCCAGGCCCCATACTCATTTCGTGTGGCAGACCGGCCAGGATTGCCGCAACCAGTGCGACCGGGCTGGCCGCACCTTGGGGATGAAAAAATTCGGACGACCAGGCAATGAGATTTCCCTCCGCGTCCAGCGCCGCGTCGAGGTCCACCAGCGTGGGCGGCCCTTTCGGATCCCAACCGTGTTCGTCTTCGCGCATCCATTGCACGCGCACCGCCCGCCCGACCTCTCGCGACAGAAGCGCGGCATCGGCTGCCGCATCCTCGTGGCCGTTTCGCCCATAGCATCCCGACCCGTCGATATAGATGCAACGGACCTTGTCTTCGGGCATCGACATCATGGCGGCCAGTTGTTTGCGCAGATCGTGCGTTGCCTGCGAGGCGCTCCAACACGTAAGCGCTCCATTTCTGAACTCGGCGACGGCGCAGGAAGGACCGATCGAACCATGCGTGTGGATCGTAAAATCGTAGGTTGCGTGCAGTCGAGTCGCGCCCCGGGCTAAAGCGGCCGGAGCAGCGCCCGCATCGCTGGTGACATCGTCTCGCACGATCTTGGTGCCGCGGACGTAATCCCACAGCTTGCTCTGATCCGGCAAGCCCTGCCACGTCGACCATCCAGCTTTGAGCTGCCGAGAGGCTTTGATGGCGCCCCATTCGGTCTCGGCCAGGACGGCCACGAAGTTGCCGATGCGAACGACTTTGACCAAACCAGGAATCCCACGAACGGAATCCTCGCCGACGCTCTGTAGCGTTGCACCGATCCCCGGGGGGCGAACGACTCTGCCGTGCAGCATGCCCGGGAGCCTGAAATCCTGCATGTAGGTGAATTGTCCGGTGACCTTGCCGGGAATGTCGACGCGCGGAACCGATCGCCCTACGATTTTGAAGGCGGCTGGATCTTTAAGCGGCGCCGTCTTGTCGACCTTTAAAGAGAGGCTGTTGCCTGCGATGAGTGCGCCATAACCGAGGGATCGATGGGTCGATTTCGACGTGATTACGCCGTCCGTGACAGAAAGATCGGTCGGATCGACCCGAAATTGACTGGCTGCCGCCCGCAGCAGGGCTTGCCGCGCCGTGGCTGCAGCTTGCCTGATCTGTGGGCCCCCGTTTTGAATCGAAAGGCTGCCGAAGGTCGGTCCTTGATTCGGTGTGAGTGCGGTATCTCCTTCAATAACCGTGACAGCCGCGAACGGGACGTCCAGCTCTTCCGCGACCATTTGTGCAAGGGCCGTTCGAACACCCGTACCGAGATCTACTTTCCCGGAGTAGAGGGTCACCCCACCTTCTGGGTTGATCGCGATGAAGCCGTCTACTTCTTCCGTGGAAACCGATTTCGATGGCGATCGCTCCTGCGCCAGCGCCGTCTGACGCTCGACGATCGAGAAACCGACGATAAGAGCGGCGGTTCCCTTCAGAAACTCGCGGCGATTGATGGTGATGTCGAGCATGCCGTTCGCTCTTCACGTCTGAGAAGCTGCTCGTTTCACCGCGCGCAGGATCCGCAAATGGGTGCCGCAGCGACAAAGATTGTTGGCCAATGCCTCGCGAATCTGAGAATCGGTCGGATTCTTCGTCCTGCGGAGAAAAGCAGCGGCTTCCATGATCATGCCGTTAATGCAATATCCGCACTGCACCGCCTGCTCGTCGATGAAGGCCTGCTGCAGCGGATGAGGCTTCTCCGGCGTGCCGAGCCCCTCCAAGGTCACTACATGACGGTCGCCGACCGACGACAAGGGGGTGATGCAAGAGCGCATCGCGTTCCCGTCGATGTGGACGGTGCAGGCGCCGCACTGCCCCAGACCGCAGCCGAAGCGCGGACCGTGGAGCTCAAGGTCGTTGCGCAGCGCATAGAGGAGCGGCGTGTCCGGATCGTCGACCGTGATACGCGCCGTTTGCCCGTTGACACTGAGAGCCATGGAGGTCGGCATCGATTTGTGCTTTCATTGATCGACGCTGGCTCGGATGTAAGCCCAGATGTCTTCGATTTGGTCCGATTCGAGAACATCGCGCCACGGCGGCATTTGGTTCTTGCCGTTTAGAACGGAGTTGACAAAGCGCTCGTGCTCATCTGGCTTCAGTTTCCGAAGATCGAAGGTGACTCCGCCGCTGGTGTTGTGCAGCTGCTCACCGTGGCAGGTCGCGCAGTTATCCGAGTAGATCGATTTGCCTTTTTGGGCCGCCTCGGCGTCCGCTGCTCGGACGACCGCGCCAGATGTCGCGGCGAGCATCAGCGCGGTCAAGACGAAGAGCCCTCTTGGCAGGGTTTTCTCCATGTCAGTTCTCCAGAAGCTTGAAAGTCCAGAGCGTGCCGCCGGAGGGAACATGCGCGAGGTTTTCGTCGCCAGCCGTGGCTACATACAGGCCGCCGGTTCCGCTCGTGACAGTGACGTACTGCTTGCCATCACGCTCCCAAGTAATCGGCTGGCCGACGATGCCGGACGGCGTCTGGAACTGCCAGAGGACCTGCCCGCTGTCTGCGTCGACTGCGATGAACTCGCCGGTGAGCTTTCCCGTAAAGACAAGGGAACCCGCTGTCACGAGCGTGCTGGACCAGTTCGGACTCTTTGACGGCAGTTCCCATTTGGTTCGACCGGATACAGGATCAATCGCCTTCAGGTAGCCGCGCGCATCGGGATCGGAGATGTATTCGACGTCAACGCCCCGGTACGCCTGTCCTACCTTATAGTGAGCAAACTGATCGAGGGACTGCGGCCGATATTTCATGCCGATCGCGAGGGTGTTCGAGTAGGCCATCCCGGTGAGCGGGCTGAAGGACATCGGCATCCAGTTCTTGCCGCCCATCTTGGAGGGCCAGATTTCGACCAAAGTTTTTTGCTCGAGAGTCGTCTTGGTCTCCGCGCTGATCACCGGCCGGCCGGTCTTCATATCGACGCCATCGGCCCAAGTGAGTTTCTTGAGGTACGGATTGGCCGCCAACAGCTTGCCGGTGGCCCGGTCGAGCACGTAGAAAAATCCGTTGCGGTTCGCTTGAATGACGACTTTGCGCGCAGCGCCGCCGATCTTGATCTCGGCGAGGACCGCCTCGCTGACCCCGTCGTAATCGTAAGGATCGTTCGGCGTGGCCTGGTAATACCACACCATCTTGCCGGTCGACGGCTTGATGGCGATGATGCAATCGGTAAACAGGTTGTCTCCCTTGCGCCCGAGAGGATTATGCGGCGCAGGATTGCCAATCCCCCAGAACACGAGATCCAGTTCCGGATCGTAGGAGCCGGTCAGCCAGCTGCTGCCGCCGCCCGTCTTCCAGGCGTCATTGTCGCTAGGCCAGGTCTCCGAGCCGGGCTCGCCGGGCGCAGGAATGGTGTAGGTCCTCCAAACCTCCTTGCCGCTCTGCGCGTCATACCCGGCCAGATAGCCGCGTAGCCCGTATTCGGCGCCGGCCACTCCGACGATCACCACGCCGTTCACAATCAGCGGGGCGCCTGTCATTACGACTGCATCCTTCGGGTCGCCCGACTTGGTGCGCCACACCTCTTTGCCGGTCTTGAGGTCGAGTGCGATCACGTTCGCGTCGAGCGTCGTGCGATAAAGCTTGCCATCGAACAATGCCCCGCCGCGGTTGACGATGCCACAACAGACCACTCGCGTTGTACTCGGTCCGTATTCGAGGAGAGATTTCCACACTTCCTTACCGGTGAGGGCGTCAACAGCAACGGTCTTGTTGTGGTCGGTGATATATATGACCCCGTCCTTTACCAGTGGCTGCGCTTCTTCCCCGAGAGTGTCGGACATGCTGTAGGACCAGGCGGGCACCAGACGCTTCACGGTCTGCCGATCGATCTGCGTGAGCGGGCTGTATCGCTGCTGGCTGTAGCCCATTCCATACGTCAGAACGTCACCTGTCGTTGCTGCATCGTTCTTCAGATCTTCGGTGCTTTGCGCGAGCACAGCGAACGGCAATGCGGCGCTGAGTAGCACTCCCAACAATGTCGATTTCGTCATGAGTGTTTTCCCCTGTTTTCATTGCGAATCAATTGGACTCGCCTTTTATACGTAGGCAATCGTCGCGCCGATGAAAGCATTTATCTTTAGGATTCTTGCGTTGAGTTATGATTCATGCGGTTGATCCGATCGGCGAACCCTCGAAGACGATTACGATACGGCAGCAGAACCGCGTGCCAGTGTCTCGGTGGAAATTCGCGAGGCGTTCAGATCGAGGGGAGAGGAATGGGAACGCTGCGCCTGCGCTTCGTTCCGCTAGTTCTGCTGCGGCTGACGATTGCCGGAGCCCTCGTGCTTGGCCGCACGATCGCGAATGCCGCGGATTCCGCCAACGGAACCCAAAAGCAAGGAGGCCTCGACACGCGGGAACGGCACTTGCAGGTAGGTCACGAGTCCTGGACCTTCAAGGACGGCGCTCCCCCGGACGTCGCGTGTTTGGCACAGACCCATGACGGGTTCCTTTGGCTGTGTGCCCCCAACGGGTTGCTTAGGTTCGATGGAACGCGATTCGAACCTTTCAGATCTCCGTTTGGCGATCGGCTCCTCTCGAACGACGTGTACTCCTTGTTCGTACCGCCGTCTGGCGGCCTCTGGGTCGGCTACGTGTTAGGAGGCTTCAGCTTCCTGGATAACGGGCGAGTCACCAATTATGCGAGCGAGACTGGAAGTGTTTATGGTTTTGCCCCGGATCGGGATGGAATTGTATGGGCCGGCGCATCGAGTGGTCTGTGGAGATTCGATCATTCGAGCTGGCAGCATATAGGGGTTGAGTGGAACGGTCCGGCCGAAGCCGTTAGGCAGGTTGGATTTGATTCACACGGGATACTGTGGGCGTTGGTGGGCAGTGTGGACGCCCCGAAGGACCTGATCTACCTTATGCCGGGGATCAGACGATTCAAAACAGCCAGGAGAAATTTAACAGTCGAGGGGTTCACATGGGACGCCGATCGAGTCGTCCTGACCGAGCTTGCAGCCTCGCCGATGTCAGACTCCGGTGAGAGTTCTGATGAGAGGCCGCTTGTCTACCCGGTGCTGACAAAAGCCTCTCAATTTATTGATCGAAATAACAGCCTTTGGATCTCACCCCCGGATAAGCCCGTCGTGATGCGTCTTCCCACTGAGAGCCTGCATAATTCCTTCAACAAGGTCTCGCCAGGCGGTTCTGAGTCCTATGACATCAACCCTTTTGAGAACGCGGTGCTGGTCGATCGCGAAGGAAATATCTGGTTTGGAGACACCAAGGGTATACACCGATTCTTCTACACCCCGTTGATCAGACAGGAATTCCCGAAAGAAGCGTCGGAGAGTGGGGATTTCGGCGTGGTTACTGATGACAATGGGGCGGTATGGATCAGCTCTAGCTCCGGCGGCACCGGCGACAAGGCGAATCTTTATGATGTCTCGGGCGGCAAAGCCGACCGTCGTGCCCCGCAGGTGACATCGAACTTCGCCTACCGCGCCCCTGACAAGACGTTCTGGTTCTCCGGGGTACGTTGCCTTTGGCATCTTGTCGGACACGATTTCGTTCGCGTGGATCTTCCCGCAGAAATTGCGAACCAGTCTAATTTCCTACAGACGATTACCAGGGATCAACAAGGAGGAATGTGGGTCTCCTTCGGCCGTCACGGTTTATACCGGTTAGCCAATGGCAGTTGGACACCTTACGGTGGCCGCGACGACCTCCCAAAGACAGGGCCCACGATGATTGTTGCGTTCACCGATAGCGTTGGCCGCGTGTGGTTCGGCTACGCGCAGAGCCAGCTGGCGGTTTTGGATGGCGATCGGGTCCGTCGATTCGGTCCGAGCGACGGTCTTGAAGTGGGGAACATCCTGGCGATTTACGGACGAGGATCGGAGATTTGGATCGGAGGTGAACTTGGGCTGGAGAAATTTGACGACGAGCGTTTCCATAGTATCGCGGCTGTGGATGACGAATTGCTGCACGGAATCTCTGGAATCGTGGAAACACCCGACGGGGATCTATGGCTCAACGGGATTTCCGGGATCTTCCACATCCGTAAGGTGGAAATTTCCGAGACCTTGAAGGATCCAACCCATCGGGTTAAGGGCGAGCACCTCGGTAGGCGCGAGGGACTTCCAGGGGTTGCCAACCAGTTGCGTCCATTG
>Ga0307474_10002080_pt1 | contig 14386 bp, 14 predicted proteins | sample atmos_gasesECM1C_2_FD_203312 | JGI IMG/M metagenome (GOLD analysis project Ga0307474, IMG submission 203312) | Hardwood forest soil microbial communities from Morgan-Monroe State Forest, Indiana, United States - atmos_gasesECM1C_05 | ecosystem: Environmental > Terrestrial > Soil > Temperate... | reverse complement strand
ATGGGTCAACGACCGTATCGCCTGGTTGCAACTTCATCCGAGGGAATATAAAATCAGAAAAGATTTGGATTGGTTTCTGTACCGGATGTAGCCTCTTTTTGCCCCGTTCGCTAGCCTGCATAAATCCTTGCCATTCATGATTTAATACATACACGCCCTTACCTTTATTATACCAGGCCAGTTCGGCATCGGAATTATATCCAAGACCTATTGCGTTAGGTCTTTTTTTCACCCATACAAAAACAGTTCCAATTGGCAGACGGGCCGCAAAATGATTATAGCCAAATAAACATACTTTTGAGTAAGACAGCCAAGGCTTTGGATCAAAAGGAACATCATCGCCTACTACTCTTGGCCATTCCTTACGCGGCAAAGTTGGGAGGGTGATACCTCTCATCTTTCTATCTTCTTTGTCCCAATAATTGCGTCCGTAGCTACATGCGTTTTTGCAGCCGTAGGGCGGATCTGTAATAAGAGCATTCCCTTCTAATTCTTTATATAAATCAAGACAATTACCGAGAAACAGGGTCGCATTTGGAAGGTCAACTCGCATTTACTATATAATAGTAAGGGAGATTCAATATATAAATATGATGAAATCATTTGACCTAGATTTTGAGAGTTTTTTTACTGATTATCAAGTCCATTTTTCCTTAGATAGGGAAGAAATCCTCTTAGAAATGGCTGAAGGTAGCAGGCCAGGAGGAGGACAACAAGCCCATATTCGTATTGATGAAGATGACATAAAATATCTTTATCAATTTTTACCAGAAGATTGGACGAGTGCTTTAACTTGGCGGTACGGAATAGGTTTGATGATATATTCCAAAAAAAGGAACGATGTAGAACCGGATCAAAGCACCGATTTCCACCTAAATCAAGAAGCTGAGAACGATATCGGAGATATATCTTTTAATGATAGCTGGATTCATGATAGGTATATTCGTCCCGATGAAACGGCCGGCGGCTTAGGTATTAAAAAGAAATGGACAGGAAAATCCATAATTGGACAACAAGGAACTAGAATATACACTGGTGTAGATTTTGGTTTTAACGAAGTATATAAAAAACTCGCATCGAAAAGGTTATACAATTTTGATATGGGTGGTACTGACTTCAGTAAATGGGAACCAGAACCAGGGGAAGAACAAGAACTACCGCAAAACGCTGGATATAAACCATTACCCAAGGACGTTGCAGTTGAAAATATGGGCGAGTGGCTTGTCGGGCACGGTTTTAATAATCATTACCCGCCCAAATACCAAGAATTATTGAATAAATATTTGCTCCAACATCCAAACGTAAAAAGACACGACCCAACTATTTATGATAAAAAGAAAAAGATAGAATTCTCTAATCCAAATGTCGGGCAGCCAACTAACCCCATTTACAAGCATCCAATTCAGAATCCTAACGGAGTAAGCGAAACCCTTTCTATTTACTCGCAGTTCCCGTTGCTACAACATAATTATGAAGATAAGATGTACAAGAGGTTGGGCGATCCGAATCGCCATATGTTGTATCCAACGAAAGTTACACCGCATCATACTTATACTGGGGCATATGATCCGTCTAAAGAACCTCACGAACAGCCGCTTTCGACACATCATCTGGCCGGACAACGTACCGGACATACACACTACAATCGCAAAAAATATCAGGCGATGAGATCAAGAATTATAAAGAAATACGGCGAGGAACTTGGAGCAAAAGTAATTGATTATATTGAAAAAGCTTCCGAATACGAACTTGGTGCCTTAGAGGACAGAGATATTAATGGCAAAACTATTTCTGGGCAACCAGTCCAAGTAAATATAGAAGGGCAAAATATAACAATAGAACCAGAAGATATCATTCGTGGAAGTGGTAACAAAGTTCAATCCACGAATTATGCAAAAGATATTGCTTCTGAGGCCTTTCAAGCTCAAGGAGGAGCAGTTGGAGATATTGTTGTTAAACCGGTAAACAAGTCTGCGGGAGCAGAAGGAGCATCGGTCGATACTACAATGGATATCTACAAATTATATGGTACACATTGGACACCATATGATAAGGTAGAACTTGAAATTTTCTTCCCCGATGCTGTGCATGAAAGAGCTAAGGAATTATTCATGGCAAACATGAGAAATAAACATCAGGAAATTAGAGGCGAAGCGATTTGGGCAAGCAGGGAAAAACAACGTTACCATCCGACACACGAATGGGCAACAACAGACACGCATGATGCAAGAACCGAACCAGGAGACCGTCAACTTATTTGGAATCAATATAAAATAGCAGCAAGACAAATATCAGAAGAATTAATACGGGCTGAAAATCCTGGTCTTAAAGAAACTGAAATTCAGAAAAAGGTAGCTCGAAGGGGATTGACTCCATTAGCTAAAATAGAACGTCCTCTTGATCCCAACAAACCCGAAGAAGGAGGGTTATTAACCGCAATACTAAATCACAAGCGAGCAAAAAATCCAGATGCTGAAGCAACCGATATTTTAGTAGATGGTTTCCAAATGACATATCCTCTTGCAAAAGGACCAGATATTATAGATAAGATTCCAAAGAAGGAACAATGGGCATCTTGGAAAAATGGAGAAGTTTATAATAGATTAGATGATATTCTGAAGCCTGCCGGTGAAAAAGTCGATCCAACGTATATAACAGTATTTGTGCCGCTACTATATCCAGGTCAAGTGTTGCCCAGCAAAACTGCTATGGAAAAGAAATTTACCAAAATGGGAACCCTTGGTCACTCGGCAGCAAACGAATTTCCTATTTCATATTATTCCACAGCATACAAAGACCCTGTTACCGGAAAAGTCATACAACGTAAACCCGCTCAAGATAAACACGCCTCGCAAGGAGAACAACCATATAATAGAAACGAAAAAGCATGGGAAGCCGCAATGGCTGGTGGATTACCACCTCAATCAATGTTCGCGACAGAACGCGTTAATCCGGATCAAATTGACGATGCAGAAAATATTACATACGATGAGTTACAAACCGACGAAGATAGAGGGGTGGCGGTCGATAGTAGAGGCGAAAGAAGCAATCGAATGTATGACAAATATAATCGCCCATTACCAGGTGCTAGGCTTGTTCTTAAATCCATTATAGATGGAGTAAGTGGAGCTATAAAGCAAAGTCACGACCCACGGGTGAAGAATTGGCTAGAGAATAATCGGAATGACCTTTACCAATGGGCAGAATTTTATTTACGCAACACAGTATCCCATGCCCGATTTTGGCATAATCCATCATACGAAGAATACCTCAAAGAAATAGGCGAAAAACCTCCGATAACTGGTTATAAATGGAGAAGGAATAGAATAGAAGATTTTGTACGAAACTTGTCAAATCGCGATCTTGGGTTCGGAACACTACGCAAAAGAGCGACGGGCGAAGGCATGAAAATGCAAGATACCGCTTATACCGTTGATGACGAACGCCGAGACACTATGAATGATGTTAGCGAACATGGATATAGACCGAAAAAAGATTTAAATCATCGTCTTGAAATTAGATTTAAACCAGGCACGGCGGATGAAGTGTTGGATCGCGTCATAAAAATACTTGACGACGGACATATTCAAGTTAATAAGAAAACAGATAGAACTCTCGAAGGATTGTGTACAGAATTTGACGCTCGAAAGATAAGACCGGTATTAGATAAAATTTCAGAAATTCAAGAAAACTCAGAAGGCAAAAAAGAAATATATATTGAATTACTTGGAAGACGCAAAAAAGGGGAAAGGATAGCAAAAGAATTGCTTGGTTCTATCGGTACGCCCGCAAATGCTCAAAACACATTTTTTAGATATATGGCTCGCAGGGAAGAATTGGAAAAAGAGAGTCAAGAAGGCAACAGACTTAAAACTTCAGAACTTGCTGAAATCAGTGTCAAAATGCGACGACAAATGAAAACCGCTCTAATCGCACAGGCAATAAGCACAATCAATGGTGAACCAGAAAAACGAATTGTCAAACCCATTAGAGAGATTCTGCAAATGCCAGAGTATGGAGGTCTAGATGCGACAAATGCCGCACGAGTACCAGAAAGCAGTTCCCTTTACAAGAAAGCTTTACAATATGAATACGAACAGGCTCTAGAATGGGCAATCGAACGAATTGACTCTGAGGGTAAGTCAGATCCCAATGGTGTTCCGAGATACGTACGCGAATTATCATTTAGGAAAGATCATCCCGATGCTCCGACAGAGCAAAGTCCGTCGCATCTTTCCAAAGATATGTTGGGAAATTATGGTGAAGCTTCACATTTACAAGACTATATGATATTGATGAACTCAGAATATGACCATCATTATGATGAACACTACCGGGGACGGGAAAAAGAAGACCTGCAAAATATCAAAAGAGATACCGACCGACTTGAAGAACCTGTTAAAGATGAAGAAACCTACAATCAGGAAATACAAAGGTTACAAAGAAATGGGTTTGACATCGCGAATACGGACTTAGTTGATGATGCAATCCATAAGTTAATTGAAGAAAAGAAATTCGATGAATTGCGAGCGCTGCATGACTACGTACTTCACCAAATGGTAATGCATTACAAAACAGCTTCGGATATAAGAAAAAATTATCCAACAATTAAACAACTGGTGAATATTTTCAAGAGTAGTTATCCGAACTTCAGAGATCAAGTGAAAGAACATTTAAGAAAGGCAGAAGCAAATGCAGTGAATTATGATATTATCGGTGAGCGGGGGGCAAGAAATCCATTTATCGATAAATGGAAGAAGAAAATCGCTGATACCGCAAACGCAGAAGAAAAAGAAAAACTGCTAGATATGTACAATAAGATTTACGCCCAAGATTTCTTGTTACATGATGTTGCCAGCGTGAAAAAACTCGTTCTGGGAGTGGACACCGAAGAAATAGTCCCAATAACAGCCCAAGCATTCTTGGATAAACTTGCTCATGAACTAGAAGAACCTAAACGTCGTAAAGAGTTTTTTAATGAGAACTCTCAATACAGGCAAAATATAGAACAGTGCATAGGACTCTTGGAATCTATCAGTGATACCTTTGCTGCTGAGGTTACAAGAATGAAGGATTACTATTCTGGGTTGGAAACCGAGGAAAAGGAGGCGGCGTGAGATTTAAGCAATGGTTCTTAAAAGAAATAGGCGCCGGGGTTGGTGTTCCATACGTAGGTCAAGCACCCGACAAGGGACATGAAATGTCATGGCAAGGTGCTCCAAGTGGAGGAAAACTACATTCTGCTGGTGGTGACGTACCTATGAAACATAGCAAACACCATAAAAGAAAGAAGAAATAATGTATCTCCATGACCAGAAGAGTATAGCTATTAAAAAATGGCTTCACGCACTATTACAAGAAAATAGTAATCCAGCTTACAGTGATATCATCGACAGAGTATCAACCGCTCTTATTACGGAAAAAGACCTTGAAGATTTCGGCAAGCTACTTGGAACGATCTATTATGCCGGTTTCTCCAAGGCATTCAACGACTACAAAAAAGAAATGACCAAGTATGGTATAAAATTAAAGGTTATGAGCGAGGAAGAAATTAAGTAAAATCAGGACAATAATCTGAGGGCATACAGCTTAGAATTACACCGCCATTTTGTTCTTCGGTACTAATTACACGCCACCAACGACTATCACGGTCTTCTGCTTTTTTTGCAACAGGGAATAAGACAGATGCGATACCAATAGTTTGATTTGTCCATACTTGGAACTCTAAATCATCCTGATTGATGACTACGCCCTCGAACTTGAACTTATCTTCATAAACAACCCTGGTTGTTTTGCTTCCGTATAACGGGTCTTCGGTTGTCACAGATTTAGCAGGCAAACACCAAATGATAACTTTATTATGTTTGATAAACGCATCCAACTCATTCTCAACTGGCTTTTCAACTTTTTCTATCGGAGGAGCAACTTCTATATCCTCCATAACGGCTTCCGGTAGCGACACGGAACCCTTGTAGTTATCTGGATTTAATGTTAAATCCTCGGCAACCACTTCATCGTGATTATCTATGTTATGAAGTTTAACTACATCCCATTTATCGTTAGATATAGGCTTTACACCATAACCAGCTAATTTGTAGACGTTACCGTCCTTATCGTACAAAGCCATATATTGTATTTATATCTACTGGTTGTTCATTGCTTAAGAAGTTTAATCTGACTTCGTTACGAAGTGTACCATCAGGTTGCCTGACTTCAATTGGTAACTTGAGAACAAGATGTTTAATCAATACTTCAGTTGTTTCGTCCCTGGTACATGCAATTAAACAGTTAAGATTACCATTTATAAAATCTGGCAAATCAATTACTTTACGCAAACTGTCGTAGACCTCTTTATTTGGTATTCTTACACCAATGACTATTGCCTCAAGCTGATAACCATAACCTCTGTCGCCAGCAGCCTGCCTATGCATCTCCACATGCGAAATTGCATGATGAGGAACATGGTAGAACATGTTTTCAGTTGGCAACCAAAAATAACAATCAATCTTTTTTATCGGTACTTGCATATTTATATCCAATTTTAACTTCTGCTGACCCACAAAATCTCATGCCATCCTCTTTGTACGAGATATTGTTGACGATTTTACATATAGCTCCTTGAGTAACCTGAAACTTCTTGGCAAGCTCAGCTTGGGTCGAACCTTGATTATATAAATGTCTAATCTCTTGTGCAATAGACATAGTTAGTTTATTTGCCCCCCATCCTGTTTTAATTAGAGAATATTCCTTCAACCACCTGCTCAAGGTACTTTGGCTCACATGATATTTCCTGAGTATTTCTTGATGAGTTAGCAAGAGAGTATCTTGCTCTAGGACGGATTTAGGAGGCTTTTTCATGATAAAGTAATAAAGTAATTTAATAATACATTTTCAGGTATATATAAATTATCTTTAACAAATAAGGAGGAAAATAAAAATGGCGCTAGTAGTACCAGCAAACAAGGGTTATTTGGCCCCCTTCTATAAGAAGGAAAACTCACTCTAATTGACTTGAACATCCAGAAGTGGACAACAAGGCGGAAGAATAACTTGTAGCTATTCACCGTGAACGACTAAACGAGAGAGAAATCTAATTTAGATTTATGCGATAGTCTGAACTACTGTATAACAAAATAATCAGTAGATTAACATTTGGAAATACTAATGCTTCAATATATCGTGGGTATGGTAGCTGCGGGCTCTCCAGTGTTACACTTGTATATAAACAATGTAACACCAGATGCCACAGTTACTTTAGCTAGTTTTAACGAAGCAACATCTTCCGGCTATGCCTACAGTGTAATGGCATCAGCTAACTGGACAACTACTCAGACAATAAGCGACGTAACAACTGCCCTCAAATTAGGGGCTGCTTGAAAGTAATTTCAAGTTAGAATCGGATGAACTCAGGGAAACCTTAGCAAGTAAAGTTGAAGGCAATCCTGAGCCAAGCCAGCAATACATCGCTGGAAGGTGCAACGACTACTGGAGAGGTAAAGTCCTCTTAATGACCAGCAAGAGCGTCCGATGTCCTGAAAAGGACAATGATATAGTCTTCCTGTTAAGAAATTAACAATAAATGCTACAGTGCAGTAACATTTACGTTTAATACAAACGCCGTAGTTTATGGTTACTACGTAACAGACAATCCGCCGAATAATGCGATGTGGTGTGAACGATTCTCGGGTAAAGGTAATTGCCCCCTTGCAGCATAAGTTACAAGGAAAACTTTCTCTAATTGGCTTGAACATCCAGAAGTGGACAACAAGGCGGAAGAATAATTATTCACCGTGAACGACTAAACGAGAAAGCAACCAAGTGGTTGATGCGATAGTCTGAGCTACTATATAACAAAAGAAGTAGTAGATTAACAAAACTGGCACCCTTTCAGATTCCAGACGGCGGGGGAACTATTACGCTTACGCCTAATTAAATTGGGCAGCTAAGGAGTAATTCTTGGCTACAAATATCGGATGAACTCAGGGAAACCTTAGCAAGTAAAGTTGAAGGCAATCCTGAGCCAAGCCAGCAATACATTGCTGGAAGGTGCAACGACTACTGGAGAGGTAAAGTCCTCTTAATGACCAGCAAGAGCGTCCGATGTCCTGAAAAGGACAATGATATAGTCTGCTCCATTGAGAAATCAGTGAATATAGCGAAAATTACACTGAGTTAGTTTTTCAAGAAAAATCTGTAATAAATGCAGATTTTTTCTTGACATCTTTAATGTAAATGTATATACTAAGTATATATATTTACATGAAATCAAATCCCGAAAAACCATTGCGAGATTGGACAGAAGAAACCGTTTTGTCCAAGTTGAAAGTTATAGCAAAAGGATTAGGACATTTCCCGATACAAGCAGAATTACGGGGGAACAAGGAATATACAATTACTAACGCTATAACCAAATTAGGATTAAATTATCATGATTTGGCTATTAAATTGGGTTATCCTCCTAATCATAAACCACGTAACTACTGGATAGAAGATAATATAAAAAAGGAACTCCAAAAAATAATAAATGAAATAGGACATTTTCCAGGGGCACAAGAATTATATGATATGGGACAATCTGGCTTGAGGAAGGCGATGGCTGAAACCCATTCTATCAATTATTACAGAAAAATATTCAATGCCAGGGTGTCAATTAAAAGAAATCAAAATCAAATTATGGAAGAATTAAAATCTCTTATTGATAGATTGGGTTATTTCCCAAATAGTGTTGAATTGTATAAAATAAATAATCCTTTAAGATCAGCCATGTTAAGTAGTGGCAGAAAATATCGGTCATATCAAGAAGAATTAGGCTTTATTCCTAAAGAAAAACCCAAAGGATATTGGCAAAACTTTGAGAACTTGCGTAAAGAAGTAGAGCCATACATCAAAAACAATATTTTACCTCCTATTGCTATATTACAAAAAAACATCCAAGGCGATATACAAAGAACTATGTCCGATTTTGGTGGGCTACACGAGGTCGCCAAATTAATGAATTGTGAAGTTGCTCCCGAATCTTTTTTGATAGCAAAGGATGGACACGCCCTTAAAAGTTCTTATGAAATTGAGTTTGACAATTTTCTATATGAACACAATATTGCTCACGAAGTTGATAATCCAATAAATGAAAATACAAAACTTAGATATGACTTTAAGATAGCTGACACCTTCGTTGAAATATGGGGATTTAACGAAAGAAAAAATAACAAAAGATGCGAAAGATATTGTCAAAAACGACTTAAAAAAGAACAATTTTATGCCGACAACAATCTTAAACTTATCTCCATTGAAGGCAAAGTATTCCGCAGAAACAAAATAAGTCGCCATCAATACTTCAAGCAACTGCTCCAAGAGCACAATTTAATCCCTTGACCTCCCTTCTCTCTTCTGTTACCATCATCCCTATGTCTTCATGGATACCCAATACTATGAAAAGACTTAAATCCAAATACGACCGTACAGTTGCTAAACGCAAATCTAAACGTCCTAAGAAGAAAAATCCAACTATAAAGGAACAACTTAACGAGGCGTTCCATAGGAAGAATGGTAAAGAACCTCCTAAGTTCACCAAACCCCAATTAAGGATAATGTATGCTCATGCTAAATCATTGGGAGAATCTGTACCGGAGTTTGAGGAAGCGTTAGCAACAAGTGCCTACTATTCCGAGCGTTATGCGTCGGAAGTTTTACATCGCAGATTTTACCTTGGCGAAGACAAAATAGCCAAGGTGCCACGAGCATCTTATCGTTATGCCCTCAATGTCATTAAGGGCAGATGGGAACAAGGCGAATACGCGATAGCACATGATCCAGAATGTGCGTTAAACTACGCTTATCTGATTGGTGAAAGATTTCCATTAGGGGAAATATTGATTGCTTTTGATTCCGATTATTCTTATTTGTACACAAGATGGGTGATTAAGGGTAGATGGAAGCGTGGAGAAAAAATTATCCTTACCGATCCAGGACGAACTTATTGGTATGTTAAGTACATAATACAAGATAGGTGGAAAGCCGCCGAAGAGACATTAAAGAAAGATGAATTCCTTTGGCAACATTACCAAGATTTTGTTAAATTGCCGTATTCTGAAAGAAAAATTGATTTAACGTCAAACTTTCCAAAGGCCGCCCATTTGTGAGATTTCTCCGAAAAAACTTGACCTGAAATCGTGATATCCATAGACTGAACAATGCGTCAATCCGTCATTTCGTCTTGTGACCGAAGGAGAATCTTGTGGAACTCTTTGCACTGGATGTTATTGTAACTTCTATTGCAGCTTTGAGTGTGTGGTTTTGGCTGTTCTTTCTCGCTGAGGTAGTGGTTCTATTTATATTTAATTCATACAGCCGAAATTGGCTTGCTGCTGTGTCCTTGATTGTATTCTTCTGTATTGTACAGTGGGGATTTGGTTATGGTGTTTTAGGTTATGTTCGCCACAACCCTCTCCGTGTTGGTATAGGCATTATGGCTTATCTCGCCTTTGGTGTTGGTTGGGCCACTTGGATGTGGATTAAACTTTGCAAGGAGTATACCGCCCATATCAACGATACCAAGGATAAGTTCTTTAGTGATACGAAGTTTAGAAATAGGGTCGCGCGAATAGTCGATGATAAACGCCCCGTTGAGCAGCTATGGGCGGAATATATGCACAGCCAGCATTGGGATCAAGCTCTCCCTGTGGGTAAACACAAATCAGAACTTATGTTGTGGATGGAAATCTGGCCGGTTTCCTTTACTTGGAATGCCATTGACGACTTTGTAGTTGGAACATTCCGTTGGCTTTATAAAACGTGCGTTAACTTCTGGCAGAATATCTCTAACAATATTTATAACAAAGCCATCGGAGTACACTAAATAAGAGTTGATGCCCGCTCGCATTACGGATACAATGGCCGTATGTAGGTTGCAATCCTGCCGGGCGGGTTTCTGGGCAGAGAGCAAGTCGGGTGATTGCGTCTCGCTGCGCGATGTAAATGTCGCAAGATAAGACGAGAAGAACTTGGTTCGAGTCCGAGTCTGCCCACTTAGAAAGTTATTAAATGACTGACGGATACGGTAAATGCGTAAAATGTAAGCTAACGTATCTACGTAATAATCTAATTAAAGACATGGACGGTGGTTGGTATTGTGCGACTTGTTTTTATGGGTCTACCAATAAACCCGAAGAAAAACCCACCCATCACCCAATTAGAAAACATTATCTCTTTACGAAAGATAAGTAGTATGACTGGTGTGAACGTACTTCATTCTGGTAATTGGCTTTATAGGTGTACGAAGTGTGGTAATCGCTATCCATCTTCCGAAATTATGATATCTTACAACGAACTTTATTGTCTTAAATGTTTAGAGATCGCTACCGAATCCGAAGAGAAACCCAAGCATCATCCAATTAGGAAACACTATCATTTCACAAAACGACTATAGTTTGGTTCGATGTGCAGCTTGTCGCATACAAATGTATGCTTGCAGCGCCCATTCTGTCAATGGTCTGTTCTATTGTTCTCTTCACATACCAGAAAAAGAAGAGAAGAAGATCCCTAGCAGGTATCATCACTTCACGAAGAAGGTTAAATAGTGACGAAGCAAGCAAAGGATTCGTTCTTTGATTATTATCGCTGCTGGGCTTGCAATATACTAATTATGGATAGAGGCGAAATAGAAGTCAACGGTTTCTTCTACCATAAAGAATGTGCCCCGAAAGAAGAGTTTTCTCCTCATCCTACAAGAAAGCATTATCTTTTCACGAAGAAGAAACCTAGCTAACAGTATGTCCTGCTTGCATTTTAAGGTTTAATGTGAAACTAGAACTTGGGTTATGGACTACATTGACCTGGGCGTGACCGGAAACAATTCCTATACCATCTTTATAAGTTTCATTTCTAATAATTCTGCTCACACTCGCGAAGGAAACTCCAAACTCTTTTGCTAATTCTTTGACCTCTTCTCCATCACAAAATCTTTTTCTAATTTCTCTTGCCTTAAATATATCCAATTTATTTGCTCCCCAACCGTTTCGTTTAGTTCTCGCTGGTTTGTAATCTCGCAATTTAATTTCGTAGCAATTCATCCATTTCTGTAAAGTTCTTTCGCTACACCCGAAGTGTCTAGCAGCTTGCTTGCGAACACTGCCATCTTTAATCTCGCCGAGAACTTTGAGTATGTATTCTTTGGGAGGTATCATATATTACATAAGTATAATAGGTATTAAATATTTGTTCTAGTTGATTATATTTTTGTATATATCTTTGTAGTTCAATTCCGAACTACTTAGAAAAAGGAACAGGTGATATATCACTTTACGTACTCCCAATGAGGGTTTCTATATTAGCCCCCTTATAATATAAGTTATAAGGAAAACCCACTCTAATTGACTTGGATATCCAGAAGTGGACAACAAGGCGGAAGAATAACTTGTAGCTATTCACCGTGAACGACTAAACGAGAGGGAAACCTAACTAGGTTTATGTGATAGTCTGAGCTACTGTATAACAAAAGAAGCAGTAGATTAACAATACTGGATATCGTTTTATTAAACTATATGCTCTCAACCGCTTTGTCGGTAAATGAAAACTTGATTTTAAGGTTGTATAGAATTAACAGGACACCGGCACTGACGGATAGTACTGCTAACTATACGGAAGCCAATTTCACTAGCTATGCTGCGAAGACATTAACTAGGGCTACTTGGCAAACTGCTTCTACCGTTTCTGGTAAAGCACAAACTACATACGGTACGCAACAGTCTTGGACTTGCGGTACTGCGGGTAAAATGTATTGCCCCCTTGCGATGGCCGCATAGCAAGGAAAACCCACTCTAATTGACTTGGAGTTCCTGAAGAGGATAACAAGGCGGAAGCGAAAGCACCGTGAACGACTAAATGAGAGGGACCGAAAGGTATGCGATAGTCTGAACTAACACTATAACTTAATCAATGAAATGTTAGATTAACATTGAATACGATTTTTGGATATTATGTAGTAAGTGCGACTAGTACGAAATGCTGCTGGGCAGAGAAATTTGGCACTCCTAGAGTTTTAGCTAACAATGATGTGTTAAACCTTAACGAGCGTAGGGCTGCATAGGAGCAATTTTATGCGTATTGAATCGGATGAATTCAGGGAAACCGGAACGAGAGAGACGACGGCAATCCTGAGCCAAGCAAGTGATGAATCACTTGAAGGTGCAACGACTACTGGAGGAGTATATCTTCTTAATAACCAGCAAGAGCGTCCGACATCTCTAAGAGATGATGATATAGTCTGAGCCATTAGTAATAATGGAAAATAAGTACGCCACAGTTTACATTAGCAAGTGCTTTCTAGAAGTATTTTGTAAAAAATCCTGTAATGACCTTGCAGGATTTTTTATTTATGGTACAATTATACTTATGAAAAGTTGTGTAATTTGTAATAAAAGTTTTGAGCCTGCCCAAAGAACTAAATATTGTTCTGAGGAATGTGCGTACCTAGGACATAGGCAAAAAACAGAAGAAGCAAGGCAAATTAAAAGACAAAAATTACCAACTCACGGGGAATGTCTATTTTGTAAGAAAACATTTAAACTAGGTATTTTTAAGGACAAAGGTAGACAAAAGTTTTGTTGTCATCAGTGCAGATTTGATTATCATAAAGCTATAAAGCGTAAAAATAATGAACCAAAATTACTGACTTTAACTTCAAGAAGTTGTAAGTTTTGTGATAAAGTATTTACACCAAAGAGAACTACTGATAAAAATCAAAAGTTTTGTTCGTCAGAATGTAAGTCGGAATATCATAAAAGTGTATCCCGAACAAATACACAGAAACAAAGAAACAATACAACCAAAACTTGTAAATTATGTAAGAAATTGTTTAGTCCAAAGCGGTCTCTCAGAGAAGAATATTGTTCTAGAAAATGTAGGGTAGCACTCCCCGCAAGGATATACGGTTGTTTGTCTCGCTGTCTAGACCAAACGCAAACAGATAAAAAAGACAAAACATATGAAATGCTCGGCTTCACACCACAGGAATTACAGGATAGATTAGAAACTTTCCCGCAGTGGGAAGAACTTCGCAAAAATTATTGGCATTTAGATCACATTTTTCCAATCTGTGCTTTTATAGAAAATAACATTACTGATATTAAATTGATATGTAGGCTAGATAATTTACAGCCCCTTCCAGGCAAAGAAAATTGCGTTAAAAATGACAAATATGATAAGGGCGAGTTTGCTAATTGGTTATCTAAACTCTAACTCACTGCTCCTCCACATAAGAACCTGTCAAAAGCTGAGGCTGCACCCCCAAACTCACACTAATCTGAGGCGATATTGCCCCAAAATATAGCAATAATCCCGACCCAGTAGCCAATGTTCCTACGCCAAAATATGTTTCTACCTCAGAACC
>Ga0307474_10002077_pt1 | contig 14392 bp, 11 predicted proteins | sample atmos_gasesECM1C_2_FD_203312 | JGI IMG/M metagenome (GOLD analysis project Ga0307474, IMG submission 203312) | Hardwood forest soil microbial communities from Morgan-Monroe State Forest, Indiana, United States - atmos_gasesECM1C_05 | ecosystem: Environmental > Terrestrial > Soil > Temperate... | reverse complement strand
GCTGATGGTGTGGCTGCGGGTCTGCAAAGCCTCGATCGGGGTGCCGGCGGCGATCCGGCCCATAACCGGGACGGCCACCGGACGGTTGCCCTCGTCCTCCGAGCCGACGTTGCGGACCTTGCCGAGGGTCCCCTCGATGACACTGGGTGTGAAGCCTCGCCGGCTATTGCCGTTGCTCGCCGACAGCTCCGGCAGCTTGATCACCTCGATGGCGCGGGCGCGGTTGGGAAGCCGTCGGATGAAGCCACGCTCCTCCAGCGCCGTAATGAGGCGGTGGATACCGGACTTGGAGCGCAGATCCAGTGCGTCCTTCATCTCGTCGAAGGAGGGCGGCACACCCGACTCCTTCAGCCGCTCGCTGATGAATCGCAGGAGTTCGTATTGTTTGCGCGTGAGCATCTCGTGCAGTCCCCAGTTTGGTGTCGTTCGATTCCCCGGCGTCTAGATTTGAGACTGTGGAGCCTGTGACCCCATTCCGAGGTCGTCAGAAACAAATCATGAACGAACACTATCTGTTCCATATGTGTTCTGCAACCACTTAATTTATCGTCAACAGAGTCCGCCGTCGCAAAATCAGGCGGATTTAGTCTGGCAGCCGCAGGATGTCGCAAATCGAACCGGCGGCGGCCGCGGGCGCAAAGGGGGCGCGTATCACAAGCGCCCGTGCCGCAGCGAGATTCCCAAGGAGCGAGCTGTCCTGATGGTCGACGGGGTTTGCGAAAAGGGTGCCGTCGCTGCGCGTCTCGAGGCGGGCGCGCAGATAGTCTTCGCGAAGGTCGTTGGCGACGACATCGCGCCCAAGCAGCGCCGTTTCGCGGCGGTGATGGACGATCGATCGCCCTGAAAGCTTCCGAATCAGCGGCACCAGGAACAGAAAGCCGCAGACATAAGACGACACCGGATTGCCGGGCAGTCCGATCACCCGCATGGTGCCGAGCCGCCCGTGCATCATCGGCTTTCCCGGCCGCATGGCGATCCGCCAGAACGCGATTGCGACGCCTTCGGCCTCAAGCGACTGCTTGACGAGGTCATGGTCCCCGACGGAAGCGCCGCCGGTGGTGACCAGGACATCGGCAGCCAGGTCGCGGGCGCGGCGAATTCCCTCGGTCGTTGCCTCGATCGTATCGGCGGCAACACCAAGATCGACGGTTTCCGCGCCCTCGTCGCGGGCAAGCGCCCGTAGTGCATAGCCGTTGGAATAGACGATCTGGCCGGGACCAGGGCTCTCGCCCGGCATCACCAGTTCGTCGCCGGTGGCGAGGATCGCTACCTTTGGCCGCCGCCGCACGGCGAGGTGCGGATAATTCATGCCGGCCGCCAGGGAAAGATCGCGGTCGGTCAGGCGGCTGCCGCCGGCGAGCAGCACGTCCCCCTGGCAAAAATCGACCCCGGCGGGACGGATATGACGCCCGCGCATCGCGGCTTCGGTGATGGTGATGCCCCCATCCTCCACGACGGTGTCTTCCTGGATGATCACGGCGTCAGCGCCGTCGGGAATGACGCCGCCGGTAAAAATGCGTACGGCTTCGTTGGGCCCGACGACCCGCCCGAACGGCCGTCCGGCAGCGACTTCGCCGATCACCTTGAGGCGGGCGGCCGGATACGCAGCATCGGCCGCGCGCACCGCATAACCGTCCATCGCCGACATCGCTTGCGGCGGCTGGGTGCGCAGCGCTGCGACGTCGCGCGCCAGCACGCGATGGTGGGCGCAATCCAGCGCGACCATCTCCTCAGCCAGCGGTTCGGCACCCGCCAGCACCGCGGCCAAGGCATCTGCGACCGGCATCAACGCCAACACAAAGCTCCCAAAACCAAGACTCCCAAGGCCGAACCTCCCAAAGCCATCCCTTCAGATCCCGAGTGCAGCCAGCGCGCCTGTCAGATCTGCAGGCGAAGTCACGTGAACCGCAATCAGGCCGCGCTCGCGCGCGCCCGCGATGTTCTCGGCGAGATCGTCGAAGAACACGATGCGCTCGGCGGGAATCCCGATCGCCTTCACCACGTGATCATAGGCCTCCGCATCCGGTTTCCGAAGTCCGATCGAGGAAGATAGAAAAATTTCGCGAAAATGGCCGAGCAGATCGGCATATATTCCGGAAAAATATTCGACGTGAGGGTTGTTGGTATTGGAAAAGGCATAAAGCGGCAGGCGCTGCGCAGCGCGCGCCAGAACCGGTCTGATGCCTGGCATTTCACCTGCGAAAATCGCGTTCCAGCCGTCGAGAAACTGGGCATCGGACAGCTCGACGCCCAGCGAGGAGCGCAACCCCGCGAAGAACTCCGCGTCGCTGATCTCGCCCTTTTCATGACGTCGATAGAGTTCGTCGCGCGCAAACCGGCCTTCGAGGTGCTCGACCTCGCATCCGGCGTGACTGGCCCAAAAGGCCAGCGCGCGGTTGAAATCGACATCGAGCACGACGCGGCCGAGATCGAACAGCAATGCATCGGCAGCGCCAGGAGAAAGCGGGGGCAGAGTCATCGTTGCGGTTTACGAAAATCGGGGAGGGGGAGCAACCGCGATCCGGTTTGGTTTGGAGACGGCCTCCTGGATAGCCAACGTATGATGTGAATCCTTACAGCTCACGGGGCTGCGGACCAGGCTTCCATTCAATCGACAGGACAAAAAAAATGCAGGAACACGAGAATGGCAGGAGGGACGAACGCTTCGGAAGCTAGGAAACGGTTCCCCCGTTGCCCACCGGCCTGATTTTTTTGGAATTCTCGAGATTGTGCAGCGACGATTATCAATGGTCGTGGAGCACGTGCGGCCAATACAAGGGAACGCACAGTGCTGATCGAGGCTGCCTTGAGGTATCGCGGCAATCACAGAAGCAGCATGCCGCTGGCGAGGAATGTATAGCCGAATAAAGTGGTCACGCCCACCTTTTCCCAAAGACCGGCGACTTCGGTTGGTCGACTTTCCAGTCGAAAAAATCATAATTTCCCGACCAAGTGTGAACTTTTACCCCGCAAACCTCGCAGCTGAAGCTGCCGGAATGCTTGGTCGGATGCTGTTCCCTCGTCGCGGTGTAAGGCAGCCCGCAGTTGGGACAGCTAAAAAATTCGGTTGTCCATATGTTGCTTGCCATATCGTGATTATGCGACGCATCGAGCATAGTTTCCAGCGCGGCAGTCCGCGATAATCAATGAGCAGCTACTCAAACAGTTAAAAACTGTGGATTCCTTCGTCGCGTTTTCTTAACCTCAGTGTTTTGGGCATTACCTCAGTGTTTTGGGCATTGGATCATTGACCCGTCACTACAAGGCGGAAAATAAAGCCTCGCCTTGCAAGTCCGTTTCTGCGCCGGTGGGGGATTCTCGCGCACCCGCGTATTCGGTCACCAGTGACTGCGCTCTTAGATGGTCGGATGTGTGCGTCCTGGCGCGGAGACATCGCGTTGGCTATCCAGCAGATCGAGAATCGGACAGAGCGATCGCTCTTCCGTGCAGCCCTCGATCAAGACCGCGAGGGTTCGTTCCATTTTAGTGAGAGCGCTGATTTTTTCTCGAACATCGGCCAGGTGACTGGCCGCGATGGCTTTCACGTCGGCGCAGGACCCGTTGCCCGATTTGTCCAGCGCCAGAAGCGATCGAATTTCTTCAATATGAAATCCCAATTCGCGCGCGCGTCGAATGAATGTCAGCCGCCGGAGGTGCTCGTAACCATAGTGGCGGTGGCCACCTTTGGTGCGGATCGGCCTGGGCATGAGACCAATCCGTTCATAGTACCGGACAGTCTCGAAGTTGACCTCCGCGGCCTCGGCAAGCTTGCCAATTTTCAGCCCCCCAATTTTCAGCCCCCCAATGCTCATGCCGAAAATCTCTGCTTGAACCTGTACTAGGTACAGGCTGCACATTAGCACCTTCGCCTTGCGACAGGGAATAAGGTTTCACGCGGGAAGTCGCGCGCCCGGAAGTCAAAGGGGGTATGCAAAGCCAGGCGGAACCAAACTATTCGATCACCCTGGAGGCCTCTTTTCGAATCGATCGGTAAGGCGCGGCCGACAGTAGCAGGAAGATAGCCCTGTTGGCCTGATATTTGGCGGCGGGACGGCTGCCCTCCGTGCCGCACATGAGGACTTTGCCTTCGGTCGTAGAGACGAACCACCTCCACGCCCGGCCACGCCTGCTTACGGTCGTTTCAAAGACAGGAAATTGATCAGGCCTCGCCACCGTCCAGCCCTTCTGGTGCCGCTGGTTATATGTCGCCAGACATTGCCCGAGGTTCAAAATTCGAGAGAAGCGAAAACGCCATCCGGATGCTATTCCACCAGGAACTTTATTCGAAACTTAAAGTAATTTGGCGTTCGCGCCGGGGACCAGATGTCAATTCATTCGAACAGGATCGCGCTCTTTATCGACGGCGCCAATCTCTTTGCCAGTGCCCGGTCACTCGGCTTCGACATTGATTACAGGCGTCTGCTCGCGGAATTTCAGAATCGCGGCAGGGTGGTGCGCGCATTCTACTATACGATGGTCGTGGAGGACCTTGAGTTATCGTCTATCCGCCCTCTTGTCGATTGGCTTGACTACAATGGCTACACCGCGGTCACCAAGCCGATCAAGGAATTCAGAGACGCCAATGGCCGCCGCAAGGTTAAGGCAAACATGGACATCGAACTCGCCGTGGATGCGATGGAGATGTCCGAACACATCGACGAGATGATTCTCTTTTCAGGCGATGGCGATTTTCGTTCGCTGGTTGAGGCGATGCAGCGACGCGGCGTCCGGGTCACCGTTGTTTCGACCATCCATACGCAACCGGCAATGATCGCCGACGAGTTGCGGCGTCAAACCGACGTCTTTCTTGACTTGAGAGAATTGCAACCGAAGATCGCCCGCGATCCGGTTGAACGCCCGCTGGCGACCGCTGATCGTGCCCCCAAAACGCACAATAAACGGCACACGCCTTCGCTATGAGTTTTGTCGGCTTTGGCCATCTGCGGCACAGGCGGAAAACATCCGCGCACCCCCGTGCGGGCGCGCATTTTGAACCGGGCGGGCGCGGCGAACGCAAGCTTCAGCCTTGACGGGAGGCTCGGCTCGCACGACAAAGGGCTTGGTGCCGGTTGTCGCGCGGGGCCTTGGCATGAGACGCTTTGACGTGGTCGCGATGTTCGGAAGCCTTTGGCTTCTCGCCTCGATGGTGCTTGACGTTGCGACGCCAAAAGAACTCACCGTCTACATGATCGGCGCTGCGATAGCGCCGGCCGCCGCGATCTCAGCGCTTTTGTATTGGCTGCGGGTGCCGAGATTCGATTTCATGGTGAGCTTCGCGACGCTTTGGATGATCTCGGGGATGTTGATCGAGGTGATCACGCCCAAGCCTCTATCGCCGCTCATCCCCATTGTCGCGGTCGCACCCATGGTGATCGTCGGTGTCGTGTTCAACGTCCATAACTGGCGCGGTTGGAGACGGAAGCCGATATCCATGTCGCAGGATTTGGCAGGCTCGGACTGAGCGCGCCGCCTCCCGCGGGGGAACGACGGCGGGCTGTCGGTTTTTTACGCTCGCCTTGTGGAAGCAGACTGCCGACCCCGGGCGGATGATTTGCGAGGGAGCCATCGCTTTATCGGTTTCGCTAAGCCTATACTACCCGACTACCCCCTAAACATGGATTCCCGAGCCCCCGGGGGGCGCCGCCTGCCGGTCAAGCGTGGTTCCCCCGACCGTTGCTTGGCCCACGAAACCATTTTTCGAAATGGCGAAATCATCCTGAAACCGACGGCCGTATATCAAGGGAGCCTGGTTCTGGCTGGCGTACAGGATGAGTTCGATGGTCGAGGTCGTAGCAGCACTTCTTGGGTTATGCAGCGCAGGCATCTTTTTGGCGCACGCCGTCGAGGCCTACAGCACCCGATAGAGGCGCCCCTTGGTGGGTGCGTCTGTGGACCGATGCCTAGCGCAATCGGCGGTGTCATGCGGCCTCACTGCCGCGGGCCGGTCCGGACAAACCCGCTTTCGCCGAGATGCCGCACTTTCCATGCACCCGCACCCGGCTTCTGCCATTACAAAACTACCAGTGGCGCTTGGGTCAGCCGAGTAATCTTTCCTCTTTCGATCGTGTCTCGGTTGGTCCGCGAAAGCGCGGGAGCCGACGGCGACGCATTCAGACTACTTCGTTTGCGCGGGACCAAATAACGCAATCCCAACAACATTGCCGGACCAAGCTTAGGCCCTCACTCCCCGGCCTCTCCCGCCCATGGGGAGACAACTGATGGCCCCGGCGCCACCATTTTAGCTGGGGCCATTTTTGATGCACTCCGGCCGATGATGATCCGCTTCCGGTTCTTGGCGCGCCGGCCTTCTCGGCGCTGCCGCTCATAGTAAACCGATCCTTAACCCGGGATTGATATCTGTTGCCGAGCCCGGGTGGTGACCGCCCGGCTAACGGGAGTGAATATCATGCCCGTCGAGATGCTGACCTACGCCGAGCTGGGCGAGAGGCTCAAGATCTCCCCGGAAGCGGCAAGGGCATTGGTGAAGCGACATCGATTGCTGCGGTCGCGCTCCAATGATGGCAAGACGCTGGTCCAGGTTGATCTCGCCGAAATCAGCCATTCCCCGGCTCCTCGTGGGCCGCAGGTTCAGTCCGGCCAACAGGTCATCACCGCCCTGAAGCAGAGAATCGAGACATTGCAGGCCGAGCTGATCGAGATGGAGGCCGTTTCCAGCGGGCATCGCGCCGACTTTGAGAGGGAGTGCGAACGCACCAACAAGCTTTTGGCCGAACTGCTCAAGGCGGGCACCGAGAGCATGGCAGCGCGCGAGAAGGCAGCCTTGCTCGAAGGGAAGCTGTCGATGCTGACGCAGCCGTGGCGGCGTCGACTGGCCGATGCTTTCACTCTCATCCTTCCGCAAACCGCGACCAACGTTCGCAAGAGCGTCGGACGTATGGCGCGTTAATCGCTGAACAGTAATCAGGGACGGGGAGCAACCGCGATCCGGTTTGGTTTTGAACGCAGGTTCCAGGCTCGCGTCCCCATACAAAGGGCATTGTCAGGATTTACGAGCTCGTAGGCTGCTTTTTCAACTCGAGCGACAACACCAAAAGAACTGATATCAGGAGGGCAGGAAGCGCATACGCTTGAGGGCTCAAGGTAATGGTGTCGCCGTGCCAACCAGCCTGCCTCAGGATGCGCAAAATCGTATAGTGACCGCTATTCGTCGTCAGAAGACGCGGGGTCGTGCAAAGAACGACGATGGTCCACAAGAAGATCGCCTTGGCAGATCGCAACAACGGGAGAAGCAGTAGACCGCCGGCCAGAAGCACATAGCCAAATGCCAAAAAGAAGATTCTGGATTCGCCAATCCACTGGTGGTTTGGGTCCGGAGGCAAGCAATCTGAAGATATCCAGCGCGGACCATTCCGACTTGCCCAGCGCCGGGGCAGAGAAGTTAAACAGGGGCAGAAAACACGTCGACAGCGCTAAAGCATATAGGACGGCGACGGTGCGCTTGGTCTCGGACATGGAGCCTGCGTCTCAGCATGTCGAATCTTCCCCGCGACGCCCAACAATTGGTAAGACCGGCAACTCCTTCATCTCAAATTCTGTGCATTTCGACGGGAAAAGCCGCACCCTCGCAGCTGATGTCGACCTCGATCCAGGTGCAGCCCTTGCCTTCAATACCGATACGGCTCGATATCGAGCAGGGGAAACGCGGATAAAACGTCGGGCAGGTTGGTCGGAGTCGCCGGGTGCAGATAGGATTTGTCGAGCTCGGCGAATTTGGTGACACCCAAGAGCCCGAGGCTGCGGATCACCTCGTCTTCCAGCAACTCCAGCATCCGAATGATCCCTCCTTCGCCGGCCGCCGCCAGTGCCCAGCACTGCAGACGGCCGATGCCAACCAGATCGGCGCCCATTGCAATCGCCTTGATGATGTCGCTGCCGCGGCAGAACGAGCCGTCGACCATGATCTTCGCGCGCCCCGCCACGGCGGCAACGATTTCGGGCAGCACATGCATGGAGCCACGTCCGTGGTCGAGCTGGCGTCCGCCGTGGTTGGACACGTAAATCCACTCCACGCCGTGATCGAGCGCGATGCCAGCGTCCTCCGCAGTAGCGATTCCCTTCAGGATCAGCGGAATCCGATACTTGTCCTTGATCAACTTGACGGTGCGCCACTCGAGCCCCTTTTGAAAGTCACCGCCGGTAGCGCGAAGGCGGCTTTCACGCACGTAGCGCTTGGCGATATCGCGCTCACGCCGGCTGTAATGTGCGGTGTCGACGGTGAGGCAGAAAGCGGCATAGCCATTGGCGATGGCGCGGCTGACGCGGTCTTCGACAAAGGCGTCGTCGCCGCGGACATAGAGCTGATAGATGCGCAGCGCATCGGGCGCCGCCTCGGCGACTTTCTCGAGGCCGGGTTCGGAGACCGAGCTCAACATATGGGCAGCGCCGAACCTGCCGACGGCGCGGGCGACACTGGCTGCCGCACCTGTTGGGTCGAAGATTTCGAGCGCCCCGACCGGCGCCATCATCACAGGCAGACGCAACTTGCGGCCAAAGACGTTGGCGGACGCATCGACCCTGGCGACGTTGCGCAGCACGCGTGGCCGGAACGCGATCTCGTCGAGCGCCATGCGGTTGCGTCGCATCGTGGTTTCGGTCTCGGCGGCGCCGACGATGTAGTCCCAGGCATTCTGGTTGAGATTGGCGCGCGCCTTGCGCACGAACTCGTGAAGATTCTGGAATTCTTCCGTGCTGGCGCCGAGTTCGCTTGTTGTCGAGATGCGGGTCGCTTCGTTCATCGTGCTCTCCGGGATTATCCGATCGCTCTTACCGACGTTCAAATGTTAGCGAACTGCCGGGCAGGCGCATCTTGGCGCTCCTATGCGAGAAATGCTCAGCCGGCAACCAAAAAGCCGGCTGATGCATCAACGGAGCCAGTCGGTTAGCTGACCTACTTGGCGTTCGAGGCGACCACGGACATTGGCCTGGCCTCCCGCTTCGCGACCATGTTGGCGGTGGTCGCCGCATATTTCTTGAAATGAGGGGTCTCCCGGTGCGCCTTTAAGGCGGCCTCGTTGTCGTAGATTTCATAGAGGAAGAAATGGTTCGGATCGCTTGCGAGGTTGAGGATATCGAACCGGCGGCAGCCGGGCTCCTTCACCGACGCCATGCCGTTCTCTGTGATCGCCGCCAGAAACTTCTCGCGTTCGGTTGGCACGATGTCGAGGTCAACGGCGTTGACAAACATTCCGGCCGATTGCGCGGTTGCGCGCTGGCTCGGCAACGTCACCATGACAGCGCCGGCCATGCAAAGGGCAAGCGCGCCCGCTGCAATCGAAATTGACTTGAGCATCTGATCAATCCTCCCTGCTTGTTGCCCCGGAATTGGCTCCGGCGGACGGCGCACCTATCGCTCCCGACGTGGCGAGCGTGACTGGGTGCCATGGGCCATCCATAACCGATTGCGCGGGGTCAGTTAAGTGCGCCGTGCATCGGACCCGCAGTGTCGATTACGCGGTGGTGTTGTCAGGCGAGATCGACATGATGCTTGACGACACGGTGGTGCATCTCAAGCCCGGCGATACCGTCGTGCAACAGGCGACCAATCACGCCTGGGTCAATCACGGAAAGGAGACTTGCCGGATCCTGTTCGTGCTGATGGATTCCAGGCAACCCTAAAGCCTTAGGTTTTCGCGCGTTTCATGGCGCCGATTACAAATCGGAAATGATGGCGAATTCCTGCTTTTCGAAAGCATTGGAGCGCGTATATTGAGTTCGAGGTCTGCTTCCTGTCCACAACGACTGGCTTTTGGCGCCCGGCACGGCACCGGGCGGGACGGTTTCGCGCCGACCCGGTCGCCGTTTAGCGGCCTCAATGATACCAAGTTATCGTGAGCTGTTGACGGATCGAATAAGCGACTTCTTATCGGGCCCCCACTGAACAGCGAGAAGGTTCGCCAATATGCGCAACAACTCCCGATTTTTTTTCGGCGCGGCCGCAGGCGTCTGCCTCACGCTTCTCGTCAGCGGGCCGCAAAGCGCGCAACTCGTCGCGACGGCCAAGGCCGCGCTTGGGAGCGGGGTCTATTCAAAACTCAATCTGTTTGGCGAAGTATTCGAGCGCGTCAGGGCCGACTACGTCGAAAAGCCCGACGATGCCAAGCTGATGGAGGGCGCGATCAGCGGCATGATCACTTCGCTTGACCCGCACTCGCGCTACATGAATAACAGCGCCTGGCGCGAAATGCAGGAAACAACCCAGGGCGAGTTCGGCGGCCTCGGCATCGAGGTCACGATGGAAGACGGCCTTGTCAAGGTGGTCGCGCCGATCGATGGCACACCCGCGGCGAGAGCCGGCATCATGTCAGGCGATCTTGTCAGCCAGATCGACGATGAAGCGGTTCAGGGACTGACCCTTGAACAGGCCGTCAACAAGATGAAGGGACCTGAGAATACGAAGACGAAGCTCACCATCATTCGCAAGGGTGCCGACGCGCCCATCAACGTGACCATTACGCGAGAGATCATTCACGTTCGGCCTGTCAGCTATCACATCGATGGCGGCAATATTGGCTATATCCGGATCAGCTCGTTCAACGAGCAGGCCTCCGAAGAGCTGAAGAAGGCCATTGGCGACATATCGAAACAGGTCCCGTCACAGAACCTGGTCGGCTATGTTCTCGACTTGCGTAACAATCCGGGTGGACTGCTTGATCAGGCGGTCTCTGTGTCCAGCGCATTTTTGCCCCGCGGCGAGGTTGTCTCGACCAGGGGCCGCAGGCCGGAGGAAACCCAGCGCTTTGCGGCCCACGGCGGCGACCTCACCAAAGGCAAGCCGCTCGTTGTCCTGGTGAACGGCGGTTCGGCATCTGCCTCCGAGATTGTCGCGGGCGCGCTACACGACCACAAGCGCGCGACCCTGATCGGCACGCGCTCGTTCGGCAAGGGCTCCGTGCAGACGATCATTCCGCTCGGTCCCGGGAACGGCGCCCTGGCGCTCACCACGGCGCGTTACTTCACGCCGTCCGGCCGATCGATCCAGGCGCAGGGCATCTTGCCTGACATCGAGGTGCTGCAGGACGTGCCTGACGAGTTGAAGGGCCGCGTGGAAATAAAGGGCGAGGCTTCGATGCGCGGGCATCTCTCGGCCGAAGGTGCGGAGCAGACGGGTTCACAATCCTATGTTCCGCCTGCCGAGAAAGACGATAAGGCCCTGACCGCTGCCTACAATCTGTTGCGCGGCGTGACCGTCAATGCCGGGGTGCCGGCGAAACTACCGCGGGCGGCGGTTCAGAACTAGTGTCCCGGTTCCGACATTCGTATGACTTTGCCGCACGCACTTTTACGAACGTCGGAACCAAAGGGACACTAGCAACTCTAGGATTCTTGTGTGGCTTTGGATTTGACGTTCCTATAACGCACTCGCGGCGAGACCGATAGGAACGTCAAATCCGCCACACTAGTGCTTCAGACGACGTAAATGGGTAGGCGGCGCTATGCCGTTTTCGCGGCGGCCGGGCAATCAGGCTACGGCCGCTGGCCTCAGGTGATGCGCGAAAAGGATTTTTCTAACCTCTTCGGCCGGCTTCGGCGCGCTGAACAGATACCCCTGCATTTCGGTGCAGCCGAGGCCGCGCAGGAGTTCCCGCTGCTCTGCCGTTTCGACACCCTCGGCGGTGGTCGCCATCTGTCGTGCCGTGGCGATGTTCACCACGGCCTGAACGATGGACGATCCGTCCTGCTCGGCGAGGTCGTTGACGAAGCAGCGGTCGATCTTGATCTTGTCGAACGGAAAACGCTGCAGGTAGCTGAGCGAGGAATAGCCGGTGCCGAAATCGTCGAGTGCTATTCTCACGCCGAGGGTGCGAAGCTGGTGCAGGATCTCAAGCGCCGCCTCGTCGTCGCGGATCAGCACGGCTTCGGTGATTTCCAGTTCCAGCCGGCTTGCGGCAAGGCCGCTCTCCGCAAGCGCCGCGACGATCTTCAATGCCAGCGTGCCGCCGCGAAATTGAACTGGCGAAACATTGACGGCAAGCCTGACGTCGTCGGGCCAGCCGGCGGCCTCCGCGCAGGCGGTGGCGAGGACCCATTCGCCGAGTTCGTTGATCAGTCCGGTCTCTTCCGCGATCGGGATGAATTCGGCCGGCGAAATCATGCCGCGCTCGGGGTGACGCCAGCGCACCAGCGCCTCGCAGCCGGTGATGGTGTTATCCTGCAGCGAGACGCAGGGCTGGTAGTAGACTTCCAGCGCGGCTTCGGCGATCGCCTTGCGCAGGTCGGTCTCCAGCCTGCGGCGTTCCCTGACATGGGCATCCATCGCCGGCTCGAAGAAGCGCCAGGTTCGGCGGCCCGCCGATTTGGCCGCGTACATTGCCATGTCGGCGTTCTTGAGGATCTGATCGAGATCGGCGCCATCCTGCGGCGCCAGCGCAATGCCGATGCTGGCATCCGACGTCACCTGGTGGCCGAGACAGTCGTAGGGAGCGCGGATCGCATCGAAGGTCCGCCGCACGAGTTCGACGACTTCGCCTGCTTCCTTGACCGCGGTCTGGACGATGGCGAACTCGTCGCCGCCGAGCCGGGCGACGAAGTCGCTTGTCCCAACGCATTCCTTGAGGCGCGCGGCCACCGATTTGAGCAGCTCGTCACCGATCATGTGTCCGAGCGAATCGTTGACGCTCTTGAATTCGTCGATGTCGATGTAGAGCACCGCCAGATGCCGGCCTTCGGCGATATGGGCCAGTTCCTGCTTGAGCCGTTCGTGGAACAGCGCGCGGTTCGGCAGGTCGGTCAGCGCGTCGTAATGGGCCAGATGCCGGATCTGTTCCTCGGCGCGCATGCGCTCGGTGATGTCCTCGTGGGTCGTCAGCCAGCCGCTCTTCAGCGGCTGATTGACGATCTGGATCAAACGTCCGTCTGAGGTTTCGACGATGTTGTGGGTGATCTTGCCCAGAGCCACGTTGCGCAAAACGGTCGAAACAAACGCATCGGCATCGCCCTTGAGTGAGCCGGTCTTTTTTCGGTGCGCGACGAGATCGCGAAAGGCAAGGCCTGGCTTCACGACATCATTGGAGAGACCGTACATCGAAATATAGCGCTGGTTACAGACGACCAGCCGCTCGGATGAATCGTACAGCAGCAGCCCCTGCGTCATGTTGTTGATCGCGGTATCGAGGCGCTGCTTTTCAGTCTGGTGTTGCTGCAGCAGTTTTCGAACGAAGAAGAACAGCATTGTCGCGATCACGAGCACGGAAAAGCTGGCGACCAGGATCAGGAACCTGGTTTGCTCGCGCCAATCGGCAAGTGCCGCGGCAACCGTCATGCTCGCTACAATAGAGATGGGAAAATTTTTCAGGGCGTAGGCCGAAGCAACGCGCTCCTGGCCGTCGATCGGGCTGGTGAGGCGGATCGTCCCGTGACCGGAAGGCGACGAGATATAGTGGTAGATCGGGCTGCTCCGGACATTGGATCCGATCATTCGCTCGATGTGCGGATAGCGCGCCAGAAGTGTTCCGTCGCGCAAGTACATCGAAATCGCCGCGCCTTCTCCCAACACTACCGAGGCAAAATATTTTTCGAAAGTCGCCGGTGCAACGGCTCGCGACACGACGCCGATGAACTCGCCGCTCGGTCCCGTCAATTTGTGAGCAACGATGGTCGCCCAGCCCGGAGCCGAGATCCGGGCCCGCGCCATTTCGATCATGATCGGAGCAACCTCCGTTCCGGATTTGAAGGCGTGGAAGTAATCGCGGTCTGCGATATTGATGTCGGGCACCGGCCAAAATTCGGAAGAATTGATCAGCGTGCCGTTGGCGTCGAAGACGTTGATGCCGGCGAGATCGGAATAGGAGCCGATCTTGCCCCTCAACGTCTCGTGCCATTCCAGGGTAGACAGCTGGCCCGCGAATGTTTCGGATGTCATTCGGTCGGACCGGATTTGTGCCGCGACATCTTTCAGGATGGCGGTGAAATCCTCGAGCTGCTGGTCGAAATGGCGTGCGACCAACAACACGGTGTTTTCCAGCTCGCGCTCGTTGCTGTTCAGCGCGCGCTCGCGGAAATTGCCGACCATGATGGTCGTGCCGATCGCGATCGCCGCGATCAAAAAAATGCCGCCGGCAATCAGCCAGCGGATCGGAGCGCTGGAGAGGAACGCTTTCAGATCGAAAGAGCCGGTGCCGTTTGCCGTCATTGTCGCAGTAGTTGCCAAGGCTGCTGAACACTGGAGCAGAACGCTCCAGCCCAACATAGAAATACCCTGACGGTATGGAGGTGAGGTTAGGAAGTTGGGTTAAGCGTGAGTTAAATCGAGCGTTTTTCCGCTCCTGCAACCGAAGGCTGAGTCCGTAACGAATGGTTTCTGGTCGCAGAAGACGGACCTTCAGCGTCATCAGAACGGGTCAGGAGACACGTTCGGCCGTGCGGCGGCGTCCAT
>Ga0307474_10002075_pt1 | contig 14399 bp, 19 predicted proteins | sample atmos_gasesECM1C_2_FD_203312 | JGI IMG/M metagenome (GOLD analysis project Ga0307474, IMG submission 203312) | Hardwood forest soil microbial communities from Morgan-Monroe State Forest, Indiana, United States - atmos_gasesECM1C_05 | ecosystem: Environmental > Terrestrial > Soil > Temperate... | reverse complement strand
GTCGCCGACCATCGTCATGCCACCCGGCATCCACTGCCCGGCACCACCCAGTTCGCGATGGTCAAACTGCGCCATCGTGCCATTGCTGTTCAGGAGTGCCTGCAGCAACGTCATCACCGCGTCGGCACTGACTCCGTAATGCTGAGCCAGATCGTTTATTTTTTTCGAGCCTTGGTCGGTTAGGCGCGGCAACGAGTTGTTCCTCAGGGGCGGGAAGAAGAACGGACATCACGCGGTCTTCGTGTGATGTAGCATTTTAACCCAATTCGGAAATGCCTGGCTCAAAACTTTTCGTAGCGCAAAAGCAATGCTCGTTGCTTCAATTGTATGGCGCGCCCCCTTCGGGAAGGTCACATGGCGGTAGATATCCGATGACGAGAATTTACGGCCACTGTTGGCGGGGCAGCAGCCACCTTCGGCGCGCGCATGCCGGCAATTGGACTCGTCCGAGATGGGCGGCCGATACGTTCCGCTCGGCTTACAGCGGCATTCCGGAAAAGGCTCAACGAAGCGGATACTTGGAAGGCCCAAACGTTGTCAGCGCAGCCATTGCACAACACGTAGGCGCCGCTCATCAACATCGGCGATCGCTTCAAAATGCAACGCAAGAGTCATGGGAGGGACGGAGAGAATGGAGCACCGGAGATGCACGAACTGCGACAGCGTAGCTGACTTGATTAGCACGCCGCAGCGAGGCCATGGCTGCGATACAGAAATTCGGTATCCACGAACAATTGTGATCCAATCCACTTGGCGCCGGGAGCAAACACCAATAATGGTCTACGACAACGCAGGGCAAAATGCCGCCAGAGATCGCCGCCTACCAACGCAACCGGTGCCCGACTACGTATCGGCATTCCCCGTAGGGGACGGCACCATAGCCAAAGAGCCCGACTCGGACGACCGGCGACGTCTGCTTTCGCGCCGCTGTTGGAGGCACAGCGGACATCAAACGGGGCCCTGATCCGATTGACGCGATTGTAGATCGGCGTCTGGTTTCTCCCCTTTCGTGCACGGATGGTCAAAACGGCAGGCAAGACGTGCCGGGAGCGCGGGAGTATCCTTTGCGTGGCCCGACCGCTCAGCAGCGCGGGTCGCACCGAAACCGTGGGAGGAAAATGTGGCCATGCGCAAGGACATCGAATTCAAGACCGAGGACGGCATTAAGTTGCGCGGCTGGCACTATCTGCCGGAGAAAGGAACCGGTAAGGCGCCTACCATTGTCATGGCTCACGGCTTCTCCGCCGTGAAGGAAATGTATCTTGATCGCTTTGCGGACGCCTTTGCAGCGGCCGGGCTCGGCGCCCTGGTGTTCGACAACCGCAATTTCGGCGCCAGCGACGGCGAACCCCGACAGGAGATCGACCCCTGGCAACAGGTTCGCGACTATCGAGACGCCATAACGTTTGCTGAAACGCTGCCTGAAGCTGACCCCACGCGCATCGGTATTTGGGGCTCAAGCTACAGCGGCGGTCACGTAATGGTGGTCGGGGCAATCGATCGACGGGTGAAGTGTGTAGTGGCGCAAGTGCCGCTTGCGAGCGGTCACGACAATGCACGTCGGCTCATCCGAGCCGACTACCTTGCCGGGGTGCAACAGATGTTTGCCGACGATCGTCGTGCTCGCATGGCCGGGAAGCCGCCGGCTATGATTCCGGTTGTGGCCGAAGATCCAGCGGCGCCATCCGCCCTCCCCACACCGGATAGCTGGAAGTGGTTCACCGGAACTGGTCGCGACCGTGCCCCCTCCTGGAAGAATGAGGTTACCCTCCGCTCGGTTGAGATGTTCACCGAGTACGAGCCCGGAAGTTATGCCGCCTTTATTAGCCCGACGCCGCTGATGATGGTGGTTGCGCTTGGTGATGTTCTCACGGTCGCCGACCTGGCCCTGGGAGCCTATGAGCGGGCGCTTGAGCCTAAGCGGCTTGTTACGCTAACCGGTGGCCATTTTGACGCCTATGTGAAGGATTTTGAAGCCTCCGCCGGACCAGCGACCGAATGGTTTACACAGCACCTGCTTGCTAAGTAGCCGACCAATAACAGTCCTGCTCGCGCCGATGCCTCAGAACCGCGTGTCGGGCCAGAACGGGTCTGATTCTGGCCCGACTCAAACCTCGAGCTGTTTCGCTTTCGCGCCGCTATTAAGGGCGTAGCAGACATCGAGATGCGCAGTGATGCAAAGCGTCCCGATTTATGAAGCAGGCCGTACGGCGGCAACTTACCCTGCTAAATCCTGAAACTCCCGGACGAATGCGGTGATCAGGATCGGGCTCGCGGCTGTGTCGACCTGTCGAATGGCCCCGGCGTGGAATATCGCCGGGTCATTTCTGATTAGTGGCACTATGCGCGCGGCCTTGGCTTACCGCTGATGGCCTAAACCAATGCCCAGCGTGCGAGCCTTCTGCCTCAACGAGCCTTCGGACCTCTTCATCAGTTTGGAAAGTTTGGTGACGGGGGTTCTGGATTTAGAATGTGCCTTGAGCAGCTTCACATCCTCTTTGGTATACTCTTTGCGCTTGTTCGTTCCGCTCTTCATTTCATACTCTCCGAAATAATTGTAACGCCACGTAGTAGCATGTCGCACTCGTTGATCAAGCGAACGGATGTGAACAGTTGTCTCACGTGGTTATCAGCTTACGGTCGCTTCCGGATCGATAATCGCCTCTATTGTCTCTTTCAACTCTTCGATCGAGATCGGCTTCTGCAGCACCGAATGTCCGCGAAAAAGCGACGGGAGCCAGCGCGTTCCGGAGCAGGTGATGAACAGGATCGGTCGCTGCCGTCTTTGCAGGAGGTGCGCGACCGGATCAATGCGATTGCCGTCGATGCTGGTGTTGAGGATCGCGAGGTCGAACTCGGCTATCATCGCGAAAGCGCTCGCATCGCGAATTGTGGCGGCAGCCGCAACGACGCGATGACCGAGTTCTTGAACCATAGTCGCTATGGCCTCGCGAGCCTCCAGGTCATCATCTACTAGCAAAATTGACGCTTGCCGAAACACATCGATCCTGGGCTACTTCCGCCCCCCGATGATCGCGAAGCATTTCCAGCCAGCTCTCGCATCTAAATTTTTGTTAGGCTTCCTCTTGGGGAGCCAGACGTACATCTATCGCTGGGACCGGCAGGGCCGCAAAGGCCAGCGCTGCCTCGTCTTGGCACGCGGCAAGATGAATAGCTGCCTCGTCAGGTTCGAGGACGGCTACACGATGGTCACTAGCCGCAATGCGCTCAAGCTCGCTACCGGTGAAGCCGCGTTGCCGAAGATCGAGGTAGCGGAGTGATGCATTCAGGTTAGCGTCAGCCTCCAGAGCTAAGCTCACGCCATGAAGCTTTGGCTTGCAATCGCCTTGCTATGGACCGGCGTTCTGGCTGGCGCGCTCGTATTTGTGCTCTTCGCGTGACGGTCGCGCGCGTGGGCGGCCACGGCGCCGAGGCTGAGGGCAAGCGCCGCGCCATCTTGACGCTGCTGCACGGCGTTACCCGTAAGGCTGGCGTAAGGCCCAGGGCATAGGTTTACGTCAAGGCGCCGCGCTTCAGCCCGCGGCGCCGACTGGGGGATCTCGCCGGAAGCGCCCCCGAGCTACCGGCGGGGGCCCCTTGAGGCCGCCAGCGGCGGAGGCGGAGGGCGCCGAGGGCCCTGATGACACACACAGATCCCCGACTTGAAGTTCTGGCGCAGCGCTACCGCTCGGAAGCCGAGTTTTGCCTCGAGATGGCTGAGTTAGCAGACGGTGCCCTCCGTAAAAAACTGATCCTAGCTGCTGCGCGGTGGATCAAGTTGGCGCAAGAAGCCAAGGCAAGACGGCGCCCAAACTGATCCGCTGACCTTGGGCCAATCCAACCCCTCACAACAAAATACATGCCAGTTTTCAACGGGTTAGAGATTGTGTTCGCCCGGTGACGGCCCCAGGGGTGATATCCGCTCAGATTTTAAAAGTCAGGGGCGCGTGCGTATAGGGGCGCACTATCCGACTGTGTACGACGTGATGTCGATCAAAAACGCGCTATCGTGTCACCGACTATTGCGGCGAGGTGCATCTCTATCCCACCTCAGCCGTACGGGACATGCTCTTACGGGAGGAGCAAACATGAAAAAGACAATCGGCCTACTCGCGCTCCTGGTTCTGTTCGGCGGAGCCAGGGCGATAGCCCAGAGCGACATGAAGAACTCGCCGTCGATTGGCCAGACCATCAATGGCGGCATACCACAGGCGCCAATCGGCCACCGTCAGCCGCGGGTGAGCGACGTGCCGGATGAGAAAAATCCCATGAATGCGAACGATGCAATGAGCAAGGAAGACGCCGCGCTCGACAAGAAAATCAAGAGCATCTGTCGCGGCTGCTAATGGCGCGGCGCGGCCGGTGCAATATGCTGGCGCCGTGCTAGCGTTACGCGTAACGGTTACGCCGGAGTGCCGCCTTGCCCTTCCGGGTGACGTCATATCGCCGTCCACCTCGGACGAGCTCCACCAACCCCTTGCAATGGAAGCTGTGGCCGGTGGAGGAGCCGATTACGATGCTCCCGCCGTCGATGAGCAAGCTTAAGAAACGGTGTTCGCTCGAGGTGAGGCTCATTTCGTCTCTCTCTCCACAACTACTATCTCAGGGGGGCGCGGCGCGGCGTGTGTGTTATGTGGAGGACGTCGAACCTGCCGTGGAGATCTCCGAGGACAGAGAGGGAGCAGGCGATCAGCTTTTTGGCGACGGCCGTCGGCGCGATGGTGCTCGCGCGGGCCGTCGACCCTCACCTCTCGAAGTCAATCCTTGACGCAGCTCGTCGCCAGCTGTCCGAGTTGCCTGCAATCCGGCAGGCCATAGCTCGCCCGGCAGGTCGTAAAACTTTGGAAGTGATGATGATAGCCGTTCTACTCAGGAACCGGCACGTCAAAACCATTGAGGACAACGGACACTGCGCAGTAGAGTCCGACAAGATAGATCAATTCGGCGATGCCGTCGCGCCCGAAAGTCTTCTGTGCATGATCATAAAGGAGCTTGGGCACAGTTCGGCCCGACACGAGGGCCGACGCAAAATCGTACGCCATTGCTTCCTCTTTGGTCAGTACCGTCGGCTTCTCCCCGGAGACGATGGTGGCTATCGTCTCGTCCGACAGTCCGCGCGCTTCGCCGACCAGGATATGGGCGTAGAGTTCATAACCAGAGTGGAAGTGCGTACCCGTCACCAAGATCGCAACCTCGCGCACGCTCTTGGGCAGCTTCGGATCGCTCGCCATGGCTTTGGTGAAATTCCAGACCGGCCCTCCGAATTGAGGAAAGGTCAGCCAAGGATTCCAAGGTCCGATAAGCGCGCCGCTCTCATCGATCGCCTTGAAGCCTTTAAAACTGGTCTCAATGCCCTTCTTCATATCGTCATAGAGGGCGCGCTGCTCGCCTTTGAGTGTTTCCGGCGGAATGAGGGGAAGTCGCATCACGTTCTCCTGCTGCCAATTTACGGCACTGTATCGGATTGTGCGCTTCCTCGCCAGCGCGAGCGAAGTCGGTTTGAAGCGGCGATTTTCGGCTCAGCGCTTTACGCCATGACGAGAGGCGGAGCTCTCTATGGCCATTATCCTCCAACGGGCAGGCAAACGACAAGCGCGTTCCTACTTTCACTTATTAAGGAGTGGATGGGTGCGACACACATCCTGATGCAGAGACAGCACAAGGTTGCGACCGAGGTGGCGTTGAATGTGCTCGCCTACAATAAAACGCGTAATAGCGATTCTGGGTTGCCGAACTCGAGAACCTGAAGGCATATGAGCAACACCTGTTGAGTGATATCGCACCACGAAAGACGCGCGCGTCAAGCTCTGCCCGATGAAGGGTCGGACCAGGGCGATGGCAAGCGTAAGCTTTGCGCCTGTCAATCGGCGCGCAAATTGCAGGCCGAATGACACTGGAACACGTTCTCCGCTGACGAGGCCAATCCGACCGAGTTCCTGGCGGCGAAACGACGCGCGCGGCGGACTCGGAATCCGCCTTAGGACTGCGTATCCTGTTTGGATTGGCAAAGGAGTTGCGTCATGCCTGCCTCGCCGTCGATCGCGCCGGAAAATGCCGATGTTGTCTACCTGGTCCTGGATGATCTCGGCGGGAGATTGGGACGGACCTGGCGGGAGACCGACGAGGACGATACGGATCGCGAGACCCTGATCCGCGACCTCCTGGACGGGCAATACGCGAACCCGGCGTGGATAGTTGCCTTCAAGGCCGACGAAGGTTGGTCACGGGACGTCACCCAAGACATTGCCGATGAGTTGTGGGAGCGCTGCGCCGGTGAGGTCCCGGCCTCACTGCAGGACTTTCTCGATCGCTATCCCAGCAGGCCCAAAGCCCGGCAACTGAAGCTGTGGCTGTGAAGCGGATTCGCAAAACCAGCCATCAAAGCGCGCCGATCGACCCTACCGCGCCGGGAGGTCGCCGGACTGGGTCAAGGTGAAAAACCGCAAGCATCCGGCTCTTAGCCGAGTGATGGACTCGTTTTAGCGGGTTGCCACCCAGGCGGCGCTTGGGCCCTCTTCATAACGTGAAGTTTCGTTACCGCAACGAGGCGCTCCGAAGCGTATTATTAGTTCTGGAGTGTAGCCATGAGTATGCTTCCGGACGTACACAGCCTCCAACTTCTTATGCTCTGCCAGCTCTCGAAGTCGGCTCCCAACATTCTGTGGACTGCACGGGGACTTCTCAGCGACAATCCTTTGCAAGTCGCCGGCGGCCATCCAACCATGGAAATTGCGAAGATAACTCTCCAATCATGGTTTGAGCGAAAGCTCGGTCATGCCGTTTTATTGATGGCCAGCCACAAGTGAGCCACTGCTGAAGGTTGGTGAAGGATCCTTGCGGCAAAAGGCTGGAGATTGGTCTTGGCCACCAGCGCTAGTGTGGACTCACGCGGGCAATGGTTCGCTTGGGATAATGTTGCATTCGCGATAATGCTCTTCGATTTCGGCTTCGATCAAACTTTCCCAACGATCGGCGTCTATCAGCCATCTTGAGGCGTTTTCGGGATCAAGCGCTGCTTGCAGTCGGCACAGCGATGCCATGGACCGATAGCGCCGCACATTTTCCATTGCCGCCTCCATGCAAAGAGTCAAAGACCCCGGCTTGGTTGCAGTACCTTGCCTTCGTCCACCTCTATACGAGGCTGCACCGCCAGATTTGAGGCGACGCGCGGCCAGCAAACTTTGCCTCACTCCCGCGACGCTTCACTGCTGTCAGTTCTCATCCCCGAGTTGATCCGTTTGGGCCTTAGTACGCGCTTCGAAGCGCCCATGATCTGAAAAAATGCCTTTCGGAGCGCGAGCACCTCGCCCATCTGTTGGCGATCCGGCGTCACAAGATCGGCTCTCCGACGGGTCGGGCTTGGCCGTTTGCTTACTGACATCGTGTGGAGGGTCTCCGCGAACGTGCACATTAGGTATTGAGCCGGAGAGGCCAAGCAATTCACATCTGTTGATGGAACAGGAAATTATTGGCTTGACACGACCGGTCTCGGCTGTCCTACCGATCTTCGTTGGGATGCACCCAGACGTAAGGCGCGATCTCACGCTCCTCGGTGAGCCTGACTATGTGGACCGGTGGAGCGTACCTGCCCTTCCGGCACGGCGTGTTGCTCAAATTCCTCACGGTGATCCGCTCTGAGAGACTGTCACTGTACCTTCACCGACGCGCCCTCAACGCGCCCGAATCACAGGCCCATTAAGCACCGCCGGAGTATTCCGCGCTGGTCTCTCTGGCTACCCGCTCCACCGCTACCGATGGCTCCGCCGGCCTCGGCGGTGGAGCGGGATTTGGTTACAACTCTGCCATGCGCCCCATAGACCCAACCCACTCTCTATAAAGCGGCTCAAAGAACTCGCGAAGCCGAAGGCAAGATGCTCCCGCGCAGCGGGCTGACGCGCACCGACTTCGTGCATTGGCCCGAAGGCGACGTAGGGGTTAAGATGGCAAATATCGCCATGAGTGAATCACCTACTTCTGCAGTCGCGCGCGCAGCTTGGTTACGTCCTCAGGCTGGACCGCCGACGCAGCATTTCCCCACGTATTGCGGACATATGTCAGCACGTCCGCAATCTCCGTGTCATTGAGATTCCAACCGAAAGCGGGCATGGCCGGCGCTGTCGGCGCAGCTGAAGTGGCAACGGCGCGATTACCGATCAAAACGACTCGGATCAAGGACGTAGGATCAGCGGACTGGACTAGGGGGGCGCTTGCCAGTCGAGGGAATAAGCTCGGAACGCCCGCACCTCTGCGACTGTGGCATGCCGCGCACCGATCTTCGTATATTGCTTGGCCCGCGACCATGCGCGGATTGTCGGCGGCCAGCGCGGTGACTGCCCCTCCGCTCCGAGGCGCGCGGTCTTTCAGATAGGTCGCGATCGCCAGGAGATCGCCATCGGTCATTTTAGACGTCGAATTTGCGACCGCTTCGGCCATCGGCCCCGATGCAATATCATAAGAGTTGGCACCAGTCTTGAGATAGCGGACGATGTCTTCGATGGACCAACTGCCGATGCCGCTACGGGGATCTTCGGTCAGGTCGGGCGCATACCAGTCTTGTAACAGTGCTCCTTGCAAGGCTTCGCTGCCGCGGTCGCCGCCGGTGATATTCTTCGGTGTATGACAGGTTCCGCAGTGACCGAGACCTTCGACCAGATAGGCGCCGCGGTTCCACACATCCGGCTTTGCTGGATCGGGCTGAAACACGCCGGGCTTGAAATTGATCAAATCCCAGGTGGACGTAGCCGGTCGGCGAACGTTGAACGGAAACCTCAGCTGGTTTGGTTGAACCTCGTTGCGGACCGGATCCAAGGTGCGCAGATAGGCCCAGATCGCCGACACATCGTCACGAGTGACCTTGGTGTAGGCGGGATAGGGCATCGCCGGATAGAGGCGCGCCCCATCCCTGCCGATGCCCTCATGCATGACCCGACGGAAATCCTCCTCCGACCAGCCACCAATACCGGTCGCGACATCCGGGGTGATGTTCGGACCGATCAATGCTCCGAATGGCGTCTCCAGCGCAGCGCCGCCAGCAAATGGCCTGCCGCCCGGCGTTGTGTGGCAGCCAACGCAATCACCCAGCACGGCGAGATAGCGGCCGCGCTCGATCTTCTCAAACGCCTGGCCGTCTTCCGCAGCCCGCATGGCGATTGCGCCGGTCGTGCAGGCCGCGAGCGCCAGAGCCATCAGATTGCGCATTTTCATGCCGATACCTCGCCGGCATTGGCTATCAGGTACGTACGAGTGGGCCAGGATTCTTCAGGTACTGGTTTATGATCGCGTCCGACGCCCAATAAGCGAGTGCGCCGACAGTATCAGTGGGATTATATCCGGCGTTTTGCGGGAAGGCGGTGGCCCCCAACACAAAAAGGTTGGATATATCCCAGCTCTGTAGGTAGCGATTCAACGCGCTGCTCTTGGGATCAGCGCCCATGATCGCACCGCCGCAGGTATGCGTCGTCTGATATATCCTACTGTCATAGGGGCCAGTGCGTGGCTTCTTCTCGAACTGCCGCGGCCCCATCTTTTGGACGACCTCCGCCAAGCGGTCCGTCAGGTATTGCGACATCTTGAGTTCATTCTCGTGGAAATCGAACGTGATGCGCATGAGCTTGCGGCCAAGCCTGTCGGTGTAATTCGGATCGAGGTCACAGTAGGCGTCACGGTAACTGCAGCAGCCGCCATGGGTGACCGCTTCGTAACTGCTTAAATAGTTCTTCGCCACCGCCTCCTTCCACTCAAGACCCCATCGCGGAGTTCCCTTCGGAGTCCTTGTTGTGGTCTGGAGCGGTCGGCCGTTGGTCTGCACCGCACCCATGTAGCCGCCGCCAACGAAGCCATGCGGCCCATGATCGAAATTGTCGCCGTTGAATTCATCGATGCACATCCCGATGGCGCCCGAAGCGATAAACGGGTTGAAGATCTTGTCGTCGAAAAAGGCGTCTACACTGGATGTGACCTGATAGGAATAATTGCGCCCGATCACGCCCTCGTTGGCGCGCGGATCGTATGGCTTGCCGATTCCGGAAATCAGAAGCAAGTGCACGTTGAACAGCTGGAAAGCGCAGAGGAGCACGAGGTCGGCCGGCTGCTCCAATTCGTTGCCACTGGTATCGACATAGGTGACGCCGGCGGCGCGTTTTCGTGAGTCGTCCAGGTTGACCTTCAACACCTCGCATTGAGTTCGCGCCTCAAAGTTGGGTTGGCGGACGAGTACTGGCAGGATCGTAGTCTGCGGGCTGGCTTTCGAGTAGTTGCCACAACCGAACCATTCGCAAAACCCGCAATACGTACAAGACCCGAGAGTGACTCCCAGCGGGTTGGTGTACGCCTGTGACAGATTTCCGGATGGCTGCGGGAATGGCTTATAGCCCATCTCATTGGCTGCTTGCGCGAACAGCGTAGGTCCGTAGGGCTGCTTCTGCGGCGGTGTCGGATACTGGCGCGCGCGGGCACCCTCGAAGGGATTGCCGCCCACCTGTACCAGGCCCCTGATGTTGCCAGCTTTGCCCGAGGTGCCGCAGAGATACTCGAACTTGTCGTAGTAGGGCTCGAGTTCGTCGTAGGTGATGCCCCAGTCCTGGATCGTCATATCCGCCGGCAGGAATTTTTCGCCGTAGCGCTCAGTAAGATGCGTCTTCATCTGGAAATCGCTTGGTAGAAACCGCCAGGTCTCCGCGTTCCAGTGTACGCCGCCACCACCCACGCCGTTCGGCGGCATGAACGATCCCCAGCTGCGCATAGGCAGGGCTGTCTCGTTGACGCTATTGCGGACAGTCATGGTCAGCTGCGCGGGTCGGAGGAACAGGTCGTGGCGGATGTGATAGCGCAACTCGTCTTGGGCATACGCTGGCGGGAAATCGGTGGCCGTGTCGCGCCAGGGACCGCGCTCAATCGCGACTATATTCAGGCCGCTTCCAGCTAGCTCATGTGCCAGGATCGAGCCGGTCCATCCCAGTCCCACAATCACGACGTCAGTTGCTGGCAGCTTGCGTGCCATTGTTGGGGCCCCTGTTACGAAGTTCAATCTGCTTTGCGAACCCATTCTGGTCGGCCACTGATGCCAACCGGAGGCAGAGGATATCGTTCGTTGTGCCGCTCGACCCATTCCCGGTAGTCGTAGCGCGCGCCGGGATATCCGATCATCTTCCAGCCGACCATGTTGCGGTTACCACCGTATACGGGGTCAGCGAAAAAACCTTCCTGCGTGTTCTGCAGCAGTAGCTCGAAGAATGCCCGGCCGCTCGCGCCTTCCAGCTGCACTTGGTCCTTCTCCAGCCCCGAGAGCACCTTGTCCTTCTCACTGTCGGGAATCTCGGTGAAGGACTTTCCTGCGTAGGTAGTGCGGCAATACTTGTCGAGCGCGGCCAGCGCCTTCCGATACCGTACCGCGGGCGTCAATGGAGACTGATCGCCTTGTTGTGGTGTTCCGTCGGCGAAGGGCCCGCGCATGTATAGCGCTTCGGCGCTGCCATACGGTCCCGCAAGTTGTCGGTCGATGAAAACCGCACAGCCCGCATCCTTGCCTCCCGGCGTCTGCGGGTCCGGTGGGATCAATCGATCGACGAGCGCCTCGATGGCAGCGCCCTCATCCGCAGTGAAGTACATCCATGGCCCGGGCGTCACTGCGGTAGGTGGAGCGCCAGCATCTGGCTCCCATGGCAAGCCGCCTTGGACAACGCCTGCTAAGACGGAGCTCGTAGAAAATAACAGTGTCATAGCAGTGGTCAGCATTAGCTCACGGCGGCGTATGCCCGACCGGAGTCGCGATGGCTGCGCGATGTCACTCCCGGTGTGATCGGGTGAACTGAGCTGCGGTGTACTGGTAATCATTGGGCTCCTCTATATCAAAGGAATGCCTATGACTTGTTGTACGTTAGCACGCTCCAGATTTGGAGTATAGAGCGTCGTCTCGGGTCAACATCGGCCGCGCGGAATCCAGTTGCTATTCCAGGCAACTGTGGTTTTGGAGCCGGGAAGCGTGTGGACGAACAGCTATGAGCTTGGGAAACTCGCCTGATCGTATATCGAAGCGCTGAGACTTGCTCATCAATGCAGCCGCTCCTTAACTGTGACTGCGTCAGTCAACGGCAACTACGCGGCGAGCGCCTTTCATAGCTAAGGCCACCGCAGACTCTCCGCACGGAGCGGGTTCAGTCAACGTGCAAGTGCTGCAAGTCCAGCTTCCGCGATCTGCGCATCGTGTTCGGGAGTATCGAAGCTTGCACCGATGCCGCCAATAACCTGCCCATCGACGACGATGGGAAGACCACCTTTCATTTCCGTGAAATCGCGCGCCGTCACCGCTGCAATGCGGCCCTGATTAATCGCATTTTCCAACGCTTCCGTAGGCTTCTTGAACAGCGCCGCAGTGCGCGCTTTCCCTGGTGCCAGCTCTACGCTGGCGACATAGGCCGCGTTGTCCATCCGCAACAAGAGGATCGGCCAGCCACCATCATCAACGACGGCGATTACGCCGGCTAAGTTGACGCGTTCAGCTTCCGCTTTTGCTGCCGCGGCGATCTTTTCGGCAGCCGCTAAGGTCAGAACTTTCTTTTCCAAAAATTGAGCCATTGCACCCTGCGTCTGAAGTACAAGCGCTGCCACAGCGGTTGCAAACGTGAGTCGGACCGATTTTTGCATGAAGCAGTCTCCTTAGGTGAGCGGTTCGCAGAACTCCATTGCGGGACTGGTGGCCTAGTTCGACCAATTCCGTGACACTGAATGCGCGAGGCGAGTCGTCACATCAGCGTCTTCAAATCGTCAACGAGGTCGGCTGTTGCTGCTGATCCAGAATTCTTGCAAATGGCGCTACGTGCCCGGTACGGCCCTCTGCGGCACCGCGACGAAGAGGGGCAAGAGATTTGTCATCCGAAACGACCTTTGTTCGGCATACGGTGGGCACCATGGCGCGGCGTCACCGCCGGCGCGCGATGAGCACACCGACCAGAAATGCGATCAAAAGCGACTGAAGCGGAGCTTCCACCGTCAGCTGGCGCAATCGTTCGGCCAGCTTTCGCGTTAGAGGTTCAAGCCCGCGCGCGGAGTCTTCCCTAACTTGATTGGTCATGCCCCGGATCTCGTCGGCCGCGGCGATGATGCGCGACTCCTCAGTCGACGCTGACGCTTCCTTTGTGGTCATATAGGGCCTCCCGTCCTTCCGGTGCAAACCAACCGCGAGCGGGAGGGCGCGGTTCCGAAAGCGGGGCACCCTATATAATTCAGGACATTAGGGTGCGAACGCTGGGCCGGCGCTAATCCGCAAAATCTCCTCGCCAACTCATGCGGCGATCACCTCCGGAACGCCCCGCACCCCTCAAACGTTCCGACTTCTTGAGGAGGAACGTGCCATGAAACTGAAAGCAGTCCTGACGGCAGCATTACTGCTCGCGCCGACCGCTGCGCTCGCGGCGCCCGGCATCGTCACCGCATCAACGGGGTTGAGGGCCGGTCCCGGTCCCGGCTTTCCGCTGGTCGATCGCATTCCCGGCGGCTCCCGCGTCAACGTCCACGGATGTCTGAAGGGTGATACCTGGTGCGACGTAAGCTGGTCCGACGACCGCGGCTGGGTATCGTCGCGATATCTCGAATATCTCTACCGCAACAAATACGTCTACCTCCCTGATTACGTCGATGTCATCGACGTGCCCGTCGTGCCGTTCGTGTTGAGCTCGTATTGGTCGAGCTACTATTCGGGACGACCCTGGTATCAGCGCCGGGCCTATTGGAACAACTACTGGACGTCCCATGAGCGCTTCGCGACACGGATGACAACCGATCGGTCGGCAGCTCGCATCGGCCGCGCGGCAACTCGCGACGCCGCGATCGCCGAGGGGCGGACATCGCGCGCCGGCGCGGCAGAGCGCATGAAGCGCGAGCAGGGCGCTGCCCAGATCCACGGCGCACGGGAGGCGCAGGGACGTGCGGCCGCGGCCCAGGCCCGCATGGCGCATGAGCAGGCCCGCGTGGTGCATGAGAACAGCGCTGCTCGGGCCAATGCGCGCGTGCAGTCGCCTACGCCCGGAGCGCATGAAGCGCCACGCATTTCCGCCACGACGGCCGCGCGCCCCGCAACGCCGCATGTCGCGCAGCCGAATGTCAGTCACGGTTCGCCGATGAACGCGCATGCGCAGATGCCCGCGCCGCGCGCGGCGCCTGCGATGCCGCATGCCGGTGGCGGCGGACCGGCCGGTGGCGGAGGCCACGGCCACGAACGGCACTGAACGACGAAAAGCCCGGCCTTGCGCCGGGCTTTTTGCTGCGGATAACTTCCGAGTTTGGGCCCGGAATAGCCGACATGCAGTGCGTTTTACCTTAGTCCAAGAACATTCCATCCTTATCGTCAGGTTCGATTTCGCGTTGAAATCTCTCAAGACCGCAACCAAAAAGCGGAGAGAGCT
>Ga0307474_10002072_pt1 | contig 14414 bp, 13 predicted proteins | sample atmos_gasesECM1C_2_FD_203312 | JGI IMG/M metagenome (GOLD analysis project Ga0307474, IMG submission 203312) | Hardwood forest soil microbial communities from Morgan-Monroe State Forest, Indiana, United States - atmos_gasesECM1C_05 | ecosystem: Environmental > Terrestrial > Soil > Temperate... | reverse complement strand
GCGATCGGCACCGAAAATGATCCGGGCCAATTCCGTGCGCCCGGCACCCACAAGCCCGGCAAACCCGACGATCTCCCCGGCTTTCACCTCTACGGACAGATCTCTTAGCGCAATCGCATGTCGGCCGATCGATTCGCGCGCTCGCGAGATGCCCTTGACGGCCAGCACTGTTTCACCAGGGTTAGCCGTGCGCGCGCGTCTGGAAAATTCCACGTCGCGACCGACCATGAGACGCACCAAATCGCGAATCTCCGCGTCCCTCACCTCGCCGCGCGCGACGTAGCGGCCGTCTCGCAGGACCGTGAAGCCATCGCAAACCTGTTTTACTTCATCCAAGCGGTGCGTCACGTAGATAAAACTCACACCGCGCGCCTTTAGCTCTCGGATAACGGTGTGCAGGATTTCCACCTCGCGTCCGCTCAGGGCCGCTGTCGGTTCGTCCATGACGATGAGCTTGGCTTTCTGCGCGACCGCGCGGCCGATTTCGACCATTTGTTGATGGGCCACGCTCAAATGACCAACTTCCCGCCTGGGATCGACGCTCAAGCCGAGACCTGCCAGCAAAGTCCGCGAGTTCTCGTACAGGGCGGCCCAATCGATAATTCCGCGGCGTGTCGGTTCCCGGCCCAGGTACAGGTTCTCCGCGATCGACATGAAGGGCAGCAGATTGAATTCCTGGTAGATGGTGATGAGTCCCAGGCGCTGCCGATCGCGCGGCGACTCGCTCGCCTCGAGCCTGACGCCGTCCAACGTTGCCTCGCCCCGGTCGGCGCGCAACGCGCCCGACAGTATTTTCAACAGGGTGGATTTGCCGGCGCCGTTCTCCCCCAGCAAGGCGTGCACTTCTTGGGCCGCGACCTGCAGTTCGACGCCGTCGAGGGCCCGTACGCCCGGAAATTGTTTGCAAACGTCGCGAACATCCAAAAGGATTGCGGCGGACATCTGGCCGCTACCGGACTTCGCCAATGCGCTCGGCTTGATCGACGTTGGATTGGGTAATGAGCACCGGTACGATGTTGGCACCCGCCATCGGAGTCTGCTTGCGGATGTGCGCCACCAGTTGTTCCAGTGCCGCTTGCGCTTGGGCTTTGGGCGACTGCTCGACGGTGGCCGCCATATCGCCGCTGCGAACCAATTTCAACGCTTCGGGCGTCGCATCGAATCCAATGACCTTGACGCCGGAAACGCCGCTCGAGCGCAACGCTTCCAGGGCACCGAGGGCCATCTCGTCGCTCTCCGCCACGACTGCCTGCAATGACTGGCCGCCGAGCGAGGTCAACACGTTTTGCGTCACCGTCAAACCCTGCTCGCGCTTCCAGGTGGCCGATTGTTCCGCGACAATTTTGTATTTTCCGCCCGCCGCATCCAGGGTTTCCTTGATGCCGCGCGTTCGATCGATGGAAGGGCTCGATCCCAGCTGTCCGGTGATCAACAGGATCCTGGCGCCGTCCGGAAAGGCCTGGATCACCCATTGCGCCATGATGCGTCCGCCCGCCACATTGTCCGCCCCGACATGCGGCACCTTGGCGCTGGTTTTGTCGACCCTGCGATCCAGGGTCACGATGGGAATCCCCGCCTTGATGACCTCCTCGACGCCCGGAGCGAGAGCGTTCACATCGTTTGGCGCGAGAATGATGCCCTGAGCGCCACTTGTGATGGCCGCCTCGATGTCCGCGGTCTGTTTGGCCGAATTGGATTGTCCGTCTTCCACGGCAATCGTGACCCCGAGACGTCCGCCCTCCAAGTCCAGCTCCCGTTTCACCGCGACGAAGAATGGTTCCGTCATGTCGTGCAGGCTGGCGACAATCTGGATTGAATTCGCGCCCGATTTACCGGAGCATCCGGCGGCGAGTATCGCCGCGCATGCCAACAGCATGGAAGCCGCGAGGCCGCGCATCAGTGCGGTGTTCTTGAGTTGGGTTGCACGGCGAGCCAGGCATGCTGGGGATCGTTGCGGAAAACCCAATTGCGCTCCGGCCCTGCCATGACATTCAGATAGTACAGGTCGTAGCCATGGGCCGCGCCTACGGGATGGTAGCCCCGCGGCACGAGCACGACATCGCCGTCGTGCACGCACACCGTCTCGTCAAGATCCCGCTCATCGGTGTACACGCGCTGGAATGCAAATCCCTGCGGCGGATTCAAGCGATGGTAGTAAGTCTCCTCCAGCACGGTTTCCTTGCCGAGCGTCGCCGTGTCGTGCTTATGCGGCGGATAGCTCGACCAATGTCCACCGGGCGTGATGACTTCCACGACCAGCAAGCTGTCGGCCTCCTTGGTCTGCGGCAGAATATTTCTGACGTACCGGGTGTTGGTGCCGCTGCCGCGCACCTCTTTGCTCATCTCGGCGGCGGCGATCGCGCGCGGCGAGCGACCGGGCCTGCCCGGAGCCGAGCAGACGGCCAACTCAACCGTGCCCTTCGCGCTCAACGAATAGTTCCGGCCGGCCGGCGCGTACACAGCACCCGGTGCCGCATCGTCGAACACCGAGCCGCGGCCGCCGATGCCCGCGAAGACTTCGCCATCGATCGAGATATCGGCGGTTCCGGCGAGCACCACCAGGCAAGTTTCACGCTCGCGCGCGCCGCCGCGCACCAGCTGTCCGGCACTCAAGCGATGTATTTGGAATCCAATGTGCCGCCAGCCGGCGCTCTCCGGCGTGACGTTGAGCACACATCCCGCCTCATCCGCGGGGCCCGGCTGAATCAAAAGCTTGCTCATGGACGCACCACCTTGCCGAGATTTGCCGCCGACGCCTCGCGGCGCAGGGTCTTCAATCCGAGCGCCGCGTAGGATTTTGGATTCGCCACGGCCGGATCCTGTTCCGCCTCAACAATCATCCATCCAGCATAGCCAATGTGCGCGAGCGCGTGCATCACGCCTTGGAATTCGAGATCTCCGTCGCCGGGCACGGTAAACATCCCGCTGAGCACACCGTCGAGAAAGCTCTTGCCGGCGGATTTCACCTCACCGAAGACACTCAAGCGGACGTCCTTGCAATGCACGTGCGCGATGCGCTGCGGATGGCCGCGAATGAGCCCAATGAAATCCACGCCGCCGAGTGCCGCGTGGCCCGTGTCCAGGGTCAGCCCAACAGAGTTGCCGGTGAATTCCAGGAATCGATCCACATCGCGCTGCGACTCCACCACGGTGCCCAGGTGATGATGATAGGCCATGCGCAGCCCTGCTTGCGCGAGGTGGTCGGCGACGATGGTCAGGTTGCGGCCGAACGCGGGCCACGCGGAATCGGCGAGCCGCGGTGTCAAGGATAGGGGACGGCCCTGATCGCCATGGATCGCGTTGCTGGTCTCCGCGAGAATGAACACGGTGCAACGCATCGCTTGCAGCAGCGCCAAATGAGATTGCAAGGCCTCGATTTCAGCCTCGGCCGAGCGCTTAAGCAGGCTTGCACTGTACCAGCCGCCCACCAAGGCAAGTTGATGTCGCTTCAGCAGCGGCGCCAGCACGGTGGGCTCTCGCGGGAACTTGCCCCCCAGTTCGATGCCCGAAAAACCTACTTCGCGGGCATCGGCGAGCACTGATTCGAGCGGCGTATTGCCGCCGAGCGCAGGCAGATCATCGTTGATCCAGGCGATGGGACTCACCCCAAATCGAATGCTCACGCGCTAGTCTCCCAGCCGCCGGTTCCGGCGGGAACTCACGGACGCCGCCCGAGCCGCATCGACCTCGCTGCGGGAGGAGACTTCGGGTATCGCCACATCCCACCACGCGCCGCCCGCGGCGGTCGTGATCACCGGATCCGTGTCAATCACGATCACGTGGGTGCGATCGGACTCTCGCGTCCGGCGTAGCGCTTGTTCCAGGGCAGCCAATGACCCGGCCTTCTCTGCGACCGCGCCGAGACTCGCGGCATGCCCCACAAAATCAATGTCCGGAATGGTCACGTGCGGCGAATCCTCCCACAGTGTGTTGAAGGCGGCCCCGCCAGTCGCTCTTTGCAGGCGATTGATGCACGCAAAGCCGCGATTGTTGAGAACGATGACCACCACTTTAAGTCCCAGTGAGATCGAGGTGGCCAATTCGGAATTGAGCATCAAGTAGCTGCCGTCGCCCACCAGCACATACACATCGCGATTCGGCTGCGCCATTTTTACGCCGAGGCCCCCCGCGATCTCATAGCCCATGCAGGAGTAGCCGTATTCGACGTGATAATCGTCTGCCGCCCGCGACCGCCATAGCTTGTGAAGCTCTCCCGGCAGGCCGCCCGCCGCGCAGACCACCACCGCGTTTTCCGACGCGTTGCGCCACAGGGCCCCAATCACCTGCGCATCCGACGGCAGACCGGCGCCCGGCGCCGCCGTGACGGCTTCCCAGTCGAGATTCCAGCGCGACACTTCCGCTTGCATCGCCGCCTCGTCACCGCCGCTGCGCCAGTTGCCCAAGCGCTGCATGAGATCCGACAGAACCGCCCCCGCGTCGCCCACCACGCTCGCCGCTTCGTGCTTGCCGGCGTCATAGGACGCCGTGTTGATTTGGACCAGACGGCGGTTTGCGGCGGTAAACAAGGCCCGTGAGCCCGTCGTAAAATCCTGCAATCGCGTGCCGATGCCAACCGCCAGGTCCGCCCTGGCAGCCGCCGCATTGGCGGAACTCGCGCCCGTTACGCCGATCGCGCCGAGATTGAATGGATGGTTCCACGGCAATGCGCCTTTCCCCGCCTGGGTTTCAGCCACGGGGATGTGCGTATTGCTCGCGAACGCCGCGAGCAGTTCTTCTGCGCCGCTGTAGTGAACTCCCCCGCCCGCAATGATCAACGGGGCGCGGGCCGATTTCAGAAGAGCGATCAGTTGATCGATTTCCCGGGTATCGGCCCGGGGGCGGCGAATGTTCCACACGCGCCGACGAAAGAAAGCTTCCGGGTACTCATAGGCCTCCGCTTGCACATCCTGGCAGAAAGCCACGGTAACCGGACCGCATGCGGCCGGATCGAGCAGCACACTCATGGCGTGCGGCAGCGAATCGATGAGTTGTTCGGGGCGCGTGATGCGGTCGAAATACCGGGAGACCGGTTTGAAGCAGTCATTGGCGGAGACGGTGCCGTCCGTAAAGCTCTCGATCTGCTGCAGCACCGGGTCGGGTCCGCGAGTCGCAAAGCTATCGCCGGGGAGAAACAGCACGGGGAGTCGATTGGCGTGGGCCAAAGCCGCCGCTGTCACCATGTTGGTGGCGCCCGGCCCGATCGAACTCGTGCAAATCATGGCGCGCTGCCGCCTAAGCTGCTTGGCAAATGCAATCGCCGCATGGGCCATCGCCTGCTCGTTATGCGCCCGATACGTCGGCAGCAAGTCGCGCGCGGCGTAAAGCGCCTCGCCGAGACCGGCTACATTGCCGTGGCCGAATATGGCCCACACGCCCGCGAAATAGCGCACTTCGCCCGAGCCCGTCGCCACGTACTGGTTCGCCAAGTAGCGAACCGCCGCTTGCGCCGCGGTGCATCGCAGGGTCTTCACTGTGGTCTTCACCTCGGTATGGTCTTCAGGTCGAATCCTGCGCGCTGAGCGTGCTCCTGAGCACTCCGCCGCGCACTCTGCCACGCATTCGCCAGGCTCGAGAATTTGGTAGACATCGCCTCGGAGGCGTCGCCGTCGCTCAGCAGACCCGCGAACCAGGCGCCGGCCACATCGTGGAAAACGGACCTGCCGATGGCGAAACCCTTTACGATTTCAAATGGTGCGGCTGCGGCGAACGATGCGACGAGTTCAGCCTCGGGTGCCGCCAGCCCCAAGAGCAGGACCCCTCGACACAAGGGATCCTCTCGAGCGATCGTGTCCTGAATTGCTTTCCAGCTCGCCGCATCCCCGCTCGGCGGCAGCTTCCACCAGTCAGGCCGCACATCCAGGGCATATATTCGCGACAGGGCGCGCGCGGTCGTCTGCGAATCGAGGGGCATGCCTCGCGGCGGCATGACTTCAAGCAGCAATTCGTGACTCGTTCTTCTGCAGGCGTCGAACAGACGCCGCAACTCGCGATCTTGCCGGCCCCGCAGGTCGACCGCGTCGTCCGGATGGTAGCTCACGAGACATTTGACCACGTGATTCAGCGGCCAGGTCGAGATCTCGGCAGCGACGTCTGCGGAGCCTTCGAATGCCAGCGGCCGCGATTTCGGGATTTCTATCGGTCGACCGGTCCAATACGGCAAATCAGCCGCCTCGCTCAAGGCGTCGAATCCGTAGCGGCCGTCGAGCAGCACGCCAAAACGGCTGTCGTTACGGGCGGCCGCGTGCAACGCGCGCAGACCCAGCGTCTTGAATTTTGCGATCCGCTCGCGATCGGGGGAACCGAAATCCCCGGAAGCCTCAAACTGACTGCGATGATCAATCGCCAACACCATGAGTTCAGGATAGTCGCGACGGCGCGTGCTTGCCCAGTGCAAATGGTTTAAATGGCGGATAAAAGACTCGGTCGGAAGCTCTCCGCCCGCAGACATGAACATTTGCAACTCGGACCAGGTTGGCATGGCCGGCGCGCAGCCATGGCGCGACACCACAAGCGCGCCGCACGCATTTCCCAGGCGACAGCATTGCTCGAGAGTGTCGCCGCGCAGCCAGCCGCGAAGAAAGCCGCCCATGAATGCGTCACCGGCCCCGAGCACATTGAGTACTTGGACCTTGAATCCGGGTATCACCAGGCCTGATTCAATATCATCGGGGATGGCGTTTGCAAAGGCCACGCAGCCCCGGCCGCCCAGCTTGCAAACCAAGGCGGCCGCGGTTTGCAGTCTGATATTTTTAATCGCAGCAAGCAGATCGATGCAACCACCTAGTATGCAAAGCTCTTCTTCGGTGCCGACGATCAAGTCGCACAGGGGCAACACGGCCTGCAGGCGTTGAGTCACGCCCGCATCGGCGACAAAGCGATTCTCGCCGAGATCCTTAGCCGTCAAGCCCCACAGCACCGGGCGATAGTCGACGTCGAATACCACGCGGCCGCCGTGTGCCTTGACTCGCCGCGCCGCCCCGAGGCTCGCCGCGAACACGCCGGGCGTCGATAAGTGCGTGCCGTTGATCAGCACCGCTCGCGCAGAGGCGAGGAACGCATCATCGAGATCGAGTTCGCTGAGCGCCATGTCGGCGCAGTTTTCGCGATAGAAGATGAGTGGAAAGGACTCGCGATTGCGAATTCCGAGCACGACCAGGGCGGTCAAGCGCCCGGGGTCGGTGCGCACACCGCGCACATCCACGCCCTCGCGCTCGAGTTCTTCGCGAATGAACCGCCCCATATGGTCGGCCCCGACACGAGTCAGCAGAGCCACTCGCAAGCCGAGCCGTGCCGCGGCGATCGCGGTATTGGTGGGACTGCCGCCGACATATTTGGCGAATGATCCCATGTCCTCCAACCGGCCGCCGATCTGCTCTCCGTACAAGTCGACGCTCGAGCGGCCGACCGCGATCAGATCAATATTTTTAGTCGAATCAGGCAAGGATCTCACCCAACGAGAAGTGAGTGTTTGATTATACTTAAGGCAATGTTCAACGTTGCCATTGTCGGGGCGGGACGGATCGGACAGATCCATGGCCGCAATGCCGCCGGTTCGGCGGAATTGAAGCTCAAATATGTCGTGGATCCGAACCGCGCGGCAGCCGAAGCGCTCGCGAATCAAACGGGAGGCCTGGTCGTGGACTTGGACGCAGTCCTCGGCGATGCCTCGATATCCGGCGTCATCATCGCGAGCGCGACGAATGCGCATCTGGATCAAGCTTTGTCGGCGGCTGCCGCGGGCAAGGCCATTTTTTGCGAGAAACCCTTGGATCTCGATCTGGCCCGCGCGCGAAAAGCGGGACCACAATTATCCGGCGCAACCCTGCTCGTGGGATTCAACAGGCGCTTTGATCCGCATTTCAGCGCGCTCAAGACTCGGATTGAGTCGCAGGCCATCGGCAAGCTCGAAAGCTTGAACATCGTGAGCCACGACCCGGCTCCCCCGCCGATTTCCTATATCCGCGTGTCCGGCGGTCTATTCAAGGATATGGCAATCCACGACTTCGATATGGCGCGTTGGCTACTGGGCGAGGAGCCCATGGAGGTCTTCGCGAGCGCCAGTTGCCTGGTCGACACGTCAATCGAAGCGGCGGGCGATGTTGACACCGCACGCACGCTACTGCGGACCGAGAGCGGTAGGCTCTGCGTCATCAGCAACACTCGCCGCTCCGGATATGGTTACGACCAACGCATCGAGGCTTTTGGTTCTGCCGGCACGGTACGCGCCGACAACGTTTTGATGAGCACCGTGTCCACCTGCACGGAACGCGGATCGGCGGGCGATGCGCTGCAGAACTTCTTCCTGGAACGCTACGCCGAAGCTTACCGCCGCGAAATGCGGCATTTTGTGGACATCCTGCGTGACAAGGAAACACCCGCGGTGGGCTACCGCGATGGCGTCGCCTCGCTAGTTCTGGCCGAAGCGGCGGCGCTGTCGGTGAGGCGCAACGCACCGGTGCGCGTGTCCTCGATCTAGTCGACGCCGTGAATGCGCAGGCTGATGAGTTGATCGAGCGTCAGGTTTTGCAAGCCCTTGGATCGCAGTCCCTCGATGTATTCCGGCGTGATCCCATGGATGCGCAGTGCAATCAGCTGATCCGGCGGCGCGTGCGCGTAACCCAAGCGGTCGATCTCGCCGACAAACTTCGGCGAGACTCCGTGAATCCGGAATGCGATGAGTTCCCCCTCATCGGTCGTGTTTATCCCTGCGCCGTGCAATTCGCTGACGAACTCGGGCGTCACGCCGTGAATACGAAACGCGATGAGCCTGCCCGCGTCGGCCGCTTCGATCCCGGCGGAGCGCAGATCGCGGATGAACTGCGGCGTCACACCATGAATTCGAAACGCGAACAGCTTGCCCGCATCCAATCCACGCACGGCCGCGCTCTGCATGGAACGCGCAAAATCGAAACTGACGTCGAAAATCGTCGCTGACAACAGCTCCTTGCCCTCGAAGGAATAGCCGAGCTTGGCCATCTCCGGCAGGTACTGCGGGTTTGGCTGAAACGTGAACAACCCGGCACCGCGCTGCTCTTGCACGAATCCCTTGCACTCGATGGTTCCTGCATCGCGCACAATGCTGAAGCTTACATCGTGCTTCGCCGCGGCCGCCCAATCCAGGCCCTGCAAATCCGCCAATTTCCACGGCGAAGAGGTGCTGAAGTGATCGTCGCCTTGCGAACCCTGCAGTGAGAATTGAACCCTGTCAGCCTGATCGGTCGGCGCGAGACTCCAACTTCCGCCTTGGATCGCGCCGAAGGCGATCAGTGGAAATAGTGCGAGCACGGCGCAGGCTCGTGCGATGCGGGCGAAGGTTTGTGGGGCGCGCATAACTCGGATGCCTCTTAGGAAATGTCCGCCATTTTCAGCGCGATCAGCTGCCGAAGCGTCAGGTCTTTGAATCCATGACTGCGGATTCCCTGAATGAATTCAGGCGTCACCCCCTGAATCTTCGCCGCCAAGTAATCATGCACGCGCAGGTTTGCAAGACCCGCGGCCGCGAGACCGCGAACATACTCCGGCGTGATCTCGTGTATTTTCAGGGCCACGAGATCCGAAGCACTCCCTTCCACGCCGGCGGCACGCAGCTCTCGAATGTAATCCGGCGTCACCCCATGAATTTTCAGCGAGATGATTTGATCGACCGTCAAATCTTTGAGTCCCGCGGATTGCAGACCCTCGATGTACGAACCCCGTTCTTCGTTGGACGCAGCCTTTTGTGCCGCCTCCCTGCTTCGACGGCTTGGCGCGGCCGCATCCCCGGCCTCCAGCCGCGCCAGATGGAGATGACGCGACCAAACTTGCGCTGCCACATGTGCCGACAGAACCGGCGCCTGCACTGACGGCGCGCTAACCGTTGCCGAGAGCGCGGGTACCGAGGTCTGCGCAACCGAGCTCTGGAGCTGCGCAACAGTTGTTCCAGCCATCAAAACCCCCGCGACGCACAAGCCGCCGATGACCGCCAATCCGCCTGCCGACATGGTGCGAGCGGCGCGGTTCATACCGAGCAGCCGGCCGATACGCGATGTCAGCACACCGCCATTGGCCGCCATGGCCCACGCGGATGTCGAGCGCGATTCTTCGAGTTGGGCCAGTGCGCGGGCGTAATCATGCGCATTGCCGCACATCTGCACGGCTATGTCGTCGCAGCAGTGTTCGCGCTCGTTGCGAATGACCCGATTCACCCACCAGACAGCGGGGTGATAGAAAAGCAGGGTTTCCGTCGCAATTTGAAATGCGTTGACCAAGAGATCCCAACGTTTCACGTGCGCCAGCTCGTGAGCGATGATCGCTTCGATCTGCCAGGGCGACAGGCCGGCAAGTGCCGACAGCGGCAGCACCACCACCGGCCGCCACCAACCGAATACGGCGGGCGACTCCGCAGCTTTCGAGCACACGTAGCGCACGGCATGCGAGACACCCAGTCGTCTCTGCAGCGCCAGACACGTCTTGAGCAAATTGCCGGCGATCGGTTGCACATGTTGTTGACGCAAGCGCATCAGCAGCATCCATCCGCCGAGGGTTCGCAGCGTGAACATGTAAACACCTGCGAACCACGCCAGCACGGCGTAGCTCATCCAGTCGATCGAACTCCTGCCTGATGCTGCTTGGGCTTCGGGCAGGGTAGCGATTGCCTGCACCGCTTCCAGGCCATTTCTGATCTCCAGGCCGCCCATTGGCAACTGCCCGACCGACTGCGCCGGTTGCGACAAAATCGCAAAGGTGACGACCGGAGCAGTCAACATCGCGGCCAACGCGCATACGGAAGCTGCGTAGCGCGCCTGCGGGCTGCGCAGGCGCGACAGCACGGCGCAAAGTACCAACGCCAGTACGGCACCTTGCCAAATAAAGTGGAGTAAGCACCAGCCCAGTACCCGTATTGTTTCTGGATTAGTCACTTTGTTTTCCTCTCGTGTTCGTCCAACATGCGGCGGATCTCCTCAATCTCCGCGCGCGATGTCTTCTTTCCCGACAAAGCGTGCATCATCAATTGGCTAGCGGAGCCGGCGAACGCACGCTGCACCAAGTCACTCACCAGCTGGCGCTTGGTACTCTCGGCCGGTTGACGGGCTACATACACATGGGCCCGCGCAGCCTCATTGCGCATCACCATGCCCTTCGCCGTCATGATTTGCAGCATCTTGAGAACCGTGGTGTAGCCCGTGGCCTTCTGGCCATCCAGAACTTCATGCACTTCGCGTACCGTGCAAGGCCCGCGCTCCCAAAGCACGCGCAGGATTGCCAGTTCCATGACAGTGGGTTTGGGGGTTGACGGTTTCTGCATGCGGAGAAGGTTACTACGAATGCATTCGTAGATGCAACGAATATCTTCGTAGACGGCATTGTTGCGTGCCTGGACCCCGGAAGACCTGGTGCATTGCGCATTACCCTGATCGTTACCGGCGCCGGTCACCGCGAAGAGCCATCGGCCCATATCCTGCGCTTGCTGCACCATGTGAATAATTTCACATCGCCGCCGCGAGGGCTCTGATCTACTTGGGCCGTTGCCAATCCATCATGAGGGAGAAACATGAAGAAGCTTGTCATTGCATCGCTGGCTGCCGCTCTCGTCACCACGGTCGCGGTCGCCTATGAGATCCATCATCCCAACCTGAGGGATGCTTTGGGGGCCACCGAAAACGCCATCCATCACGTTCAAGCAGCGCAGGCCAATAACAAGGGTCTCGAATTTGGCGGTCATGCTGAAAAGGCAATCGATGCCTTAAGGCATGCCCAGCAGGAACTCGTCGAGGCTGACAAGTGGAACGACGCGCACCATCGGTAATTAGACGGTTGTCACACTATCTCGCTTTGGCTCTCTGAGGCCGCGCAGGGACGCGACTGCCTCGGGCACGTAAGCATTTTCCGACACGCGTTTGGTAGCAGATGCACTGTCTCTCCTACAGACAGGGTTTGTTACCATCCGCGCGTTTTACTTCAGGCGAAAAGACGTGTCGGGAAGCGAGACCCCAAATCACCAGGATTATCGGGAAGAAGCCAGACGGATCCGAGCCGTGGCCGTGGACGTAAAGAATATGCATGCTCGCCTGCAATTGCTGCTCATTGCCTCCCTGTACGAAAAACTGGCGGAGCATGTCGGCTGCGACAGTCACGTCCTGTCGGACAATCTCCTGTCGTAGGACAAACAGCCCACAAAACACCGACGTGCGCCAATGGAGTTGCGCTCCGCCGTCAGGCACCCTCGCTATTAGGTTGGGCAGCAAGGACACCCTACAGCGTGACGCCGGAAGACCTCCAGAAAGTCGTGGACGACATCGCGATTGCGATCAAGCACTTGGCGAATGACTTGGAAGCCCGAGAAAGAAGCGGGGAAATGCTCGACCCGGCAGAAACTCGCGCCGTCGCCAGACGATTGCAGGCTTACGTTGCCAATCTGATGTCAGCGGTCGGCCGAATGCGCTAAAGAGCCGCGGCGGCGCCCAACGTGAGGCAAGTGTGAACTTGGTCACAGTACGGGGACGACAATGTCAAACAGGGTCGCCGCTACGGATACCCTACTCGCCCGATCCATATGAGATTCCAACTATGCGTCTAATTTCAGTCGTGGCCTTATTGCTCGCGGGTGCCGGGATTTGCCGAGCAGGCGACCTGAACATTCACGTCATTCTATCGGGTGAGGTCGCGCCGGGTGTATACGGTCAGGTTCAGCTGGGGAGCGAAAGGCCGCCGCCGCTCGTGTATGCGGAGCCGATGCTGGTTGTGCCGCAACGGGTTCCACCGCCGCCCGTTTACTTACATGTGCCGCCGGGCCATGCCAAAAATTGGCGCAAGCATTGCCAGGAATACAACGCCTGCAATCGGCCGGTGTACTTTGTGCGATCGCAGGAATACGAACCAGGCTATGTACGCCGCGATGCTGACCGCGATCACGGCCATGACCACGACCATGACCACGACCACGACCACGACCGCGATCACGACCACGGCCGCGGTCACGATCATGACGATCATGGACATGACGACCGGGACCGCCACGACGACAGGTGATGACAAGGGGAGGCGCTGCGGTCGTCTCTCGGGGCCTTATCCGCAGCTCGCCGCCTATCGATAGCCCCAAACCGCCGAAGCCCACCGCGATGTCATATCGTGTGTCGATTTGGCGCAGTCTCGTTCGTCGTTGCAGATAAGCGAGATAGAGCGGCATGGGTGCGCGCGGCTCGCCCGCAAGGAGATTCTCAAATGCGATATATGTTTATCGTCACATCCTCCCATGTGGCCTCCCCCACGCCGGCACTGCTCGATGCCATGGCTAAACTCACGGATCGCGAAACCAAGGCCGGGCGCATGGTAGACAACGCCGGCCTGATGCCGCTGGCCATGGGAGCCCGCGTGCAAATCAGCAACGGCAAACTTAAGGTCCTCGATGGACCGTTTGCCGAAGCCAAAGAGGTGATCGGCGGCTATGCAATCTTGGAATTGCGCAATAAGGAAGAGGCAGTAGCCTCAGCGGTCGAGTTCATGCAGCTGCACAAGGACTTGATGCCGGGTTGGGAAGGGACTTGCGAGGTGCGCGATTTAGCCCAGGGGCACTGAGTTCAGACCTTGAGCCGGATCGCGTTGGGCAGCACCTGTAGCTGCGCCGGCAGCTTTCCTGCGCTTTCACCGTCAAGCTCCAGCAGGACCGTCGATTCGCTTGTCGCGATCGCGCGCCGGGTGCGCAGCACCTGCGCACCCGGCAGCCGCACGTGACTGCCGTCGTAGAGCGCATGGCGCTTGCGGATGAAATCCATCAATCCGAAACCGGACCAGATCGTGACGTCGAGCTCACCGTCATCAAGCTCCGCCGCCGGTGCCACCTGCATTCCCGCACCGAAATATCGACCGTTGCCGAAAGCGCAATTCGTGATCGCAAGTGAACGGGGCGGCGTGGCGTCGAACTCGAGAGTGACAGTCTTATCGCGATAAACCGCCAAGGCCCGCAGCGTCGCCAGCGTAAACGCCAGTTGGCCGCTGACAGCTTTCAGGCGCGGACTCACCAGACGCGCAACCAATCCGCCAACCCCAAACGACACGACATTGATGAAGATCCGCGTTGTCGGCGCGCCATCGTGGCCCGTGAAGCGGGCCAGACCGACGTCGATGGAGCGTGTGTTGCGCCCTGCAAGCCTCGCGCAGGCTGAGTCCAGATCCATGAGATCAATCGTCCTGGCGAAGTCGCACCCCGTACCCAGCGCGATGACGCCCAGCACAGCCTCGGGCGCAACCGGCGTCGAGCCGTCGAAAAAGCCGCCCACGACCTCATTGAGCGTGCCATCCCCGCCCACGGAAACGACCATCTCGAAACCATCACGCAGGGCAGCCCGCGATAACGTCGTGGCCTCCCCCGGCGCACGCGTAAGCACAGACTCGAAGTTGCCGAGCGACGACCGCAGGAGTTTGGCTATCGAATCCCA
>Ga0307474_10002071_pt1 | contig 14416 bp, 11 predicted proteins | sample atmos_gasesECM1C_2_FD_203312 | JGI IMG/M metagenome (GOLD analysis project Ga0307474, IMG submission 203312) | Hardwood forest soil microbial communities from Morgan-Monroe State Forest, Indiana, United States - atmos_gasesECM1C_05 | ecosystem: Environmental > Terrestrial > Soil > Temperate... | reverse complement strand
GTTCGACCGCCTTTTCAGGAGCGTTGTGGACGTGCATGTTCAGTTCCGTTCAAGTTGGATCGGACTGTTCGAAGGCATGGCAGCATGAATGCGATCGCGCAAGAGCTCGCGGCCAATTTCGACATCGAGAAACTCGCGCCCGATTTCTATGCCGATCCTTATCCGACCTATTCCGCGCTGCGGCAGCATGAGCCGGTCAAGCGGATGCGCAACGGGACCTGCTTTCTGACCCGCTACGACGATTTGCTCACAGTCTACAAGAACACCAAAATCTTCTGTTCGGACAAGAAAAAGGAATTTGCCCCGAAATACGGCGCCTCTCTGCTCTACGAGCACCACTCCACCAGTCTCGTCTTCAACGATCCACCCGCCCACACCCGCGTCCGGCGACTGATCATGGGCGCGCTGTCGCCTCGGGCGATTGCCGGGATGGAAGGCGACCTGATCGCGCTGGTGGACCGGCTGCTGGCAAAGCTGGCCACACGAGGTGACGTCGATCTGATCGAAGATTTTGCGGCCGCGATCCCGATCGAGGTCATCGGCAACCTGCTCGGTGTTCCGCGGGACGAGCGTGAGCCGCTGCGCGGCTGGTCGCTTGCGATACTCGGAGCGCTCGAGCCCGTCATCGGCGCGGAAGCCTTTGCACGCGGCAACAGCGCGGTGAAGGAATTTCTGGGCTATCTGGAAACCCTGGTTGCGCGCCGCCGCGCCGAACCGGGCAATCCCGAACGTGACGTGCTCACGCGCCTGATCCAAGGGGAAGACAATGACGAAGAAGGCGGCGAACGATTGAGCGAAAAGGAACTGCTGCACAACTGCATCTTCCTGCTCAACGCCGGGCATGAGACCACCACCAACCTGATCGGCAACGGATTGGTCACGCTGTCGGCCAATCCTTCAGAGAAGAAACGCCTGATCGAAAATCCAGGGCTGATCAAAACCGCAGTCGAGGAAATCCTGAGATTTGAGAGCTCGAACCAGTTCGGCAATCGCATGACGACGGAGCGCGTCGAACTCGGTGGCGTCACCCTGGATCGGGGAATCTCGATCACCCTGTGCATCGGCGCCGCCAACCGCGATCCGTTGCAGTTCAGCGATCCGGAAAGATTCGATATCAGCCGCAACCCCAACCGGCATCTGGCGTTCGGCTCAGGCCCGCACCAATGCGCAGGCATGGCGCTGGCTCGGCTCGAGGGAGCGATTGCGATCTCGCACTTTCTGGCGCGCTTCCCCGCTTATGCGTTGAAAGGCTCGCCGGTGCGCGGCGGGCGCGCCCGCTTTCGCGGATTCTTGAGCATACCCTGCAAGATTGCATGATGCCGCGCTTACACTTGCATTTGACAGTCCGCCAAAATCCAACGAGGATTTTTCCTGCCGTAAACCAGAAGAAACGAGCCGGGGATGAAACACGCACCAAGAACCATATCGCTGCTGTCATTGCTGGTTGCTGGCCTTGTTGCCGCACCCGCGCGGTCCGATGACGCCGGCTCCCTCAATCACAGCAGCACCCTCGATCTGCTGCTCAAGCAGACCGGCGTCTACGACAAATCCAAAACCGGCAAATCGCCCGACTTTGTCGTCGATCCTGTCTGGCCGCGGCCGCTGCCCCATAACTGGCTGCTCGGGCAGATCGGCGGCCTTTATGTCGACCGTCACGACCATATCTGGGTCTACAACCGGCCACGAACGCTCAACGACGACGAAGTCGGGCTGGAACGGGCGATACCAGGTGCTACCGACGCCAAGGGACAGCCGGTCAATGGTCTGGGGTTCGTGCGTGCCGACGGCTTCGGTGCGGATTGCTGCCGTGCCGCGCCCTCGGTGCTGGAATTCGACGCCGACGGCAAATTGCTGCGTTCGTGGGGTGGTCCGGCCGACCCGGGATTCGTCGGCGGCAAATGCAAGGCTGAAGACGGCTGTATCTGGCCGAACGTCGAACACGGCATCTATGTCGACCAGAAGGATAATGTGTGGATTGCCGGCAATTCGCCGGCGCCCAAGCCAGGTGAAAAGGAAATACCCTGGACCACCAATAGAGGCGGCGGTGACGGCTTCATTTTGAAATTCGACATGGACGGCAATTTCAAAATGCGCATCGGCGGCACGCCCACCGCACCCGACAGCAACAGCAGGGATGGCGGGTTGAACGGTACGCCCCTGCTCTATCGGCCGGCCGACATGGTAGTCGATCCAAGGACCAATCGCCTCTATGTCGCCGACGGATACGCCAACCGGCGCGTGCTGATCGTCGATGCCGACAGCGGCAGATATATCGGTCACTTCGGAGCCTATGGAAACAATCCCATAGACGATGCTGCCGCGGCTGCGGCGGGCACATGGCCGCAGGGTTCCGCAAGGGGCGAGAAGAAGCCGGCGTTCTTCCGCAATCCGGTGCACTGCGTGAAGATAGCCGACGACGGCAGGATCTACGTCTGCGACCGCGGCAACGACCGCATCCAGGTGTTCGACGGCAACATTCCTACGCTCGGCAAGGAATGCAGCAATCCGAACGGCGAAGCCGGCAAATGCGCGTTCGTGACCGAACGCTTTGTCAGCGACAGCACCTATACTCAACCCGTGATGCCTGGGACGGCCGTTTCGATGAACTTCTCGCCCGACAAGACGCAAACCTGCCTCTACATCGGCGACAACACCAACCAGACGATCTACATCCTCAATCGGGACAATCTGCAACAGCTGGGCCGGCTCGGACATGGCGGCCGGATGGCTGGCGATTTCCATTGGCTGCATCAGGTCAGCCTGGACAGCCAGGGAAACATCTACACGGGCGAGGTCGACACCGGCAAGCGCGTGCAGAAATTCATTCGTTATGGGGCCAGTGGCTGCGCTGGAACCGGATCGGCCATGATTGGCGGCGAGGCTTCGGACAGGAAATAGCAATCAGCTTTCGACCACGCGTCCGGGTGGATCCCCGGCGCGCCCCTCAATTTACCGCCGCATCGAGGAAGCGCCCTTGCTTCGTCCGAACAACCACCGCTCGGCCAACGCCCGCTGACTTGGCAAGTCCAGGGAAACGCTTTTGACGAATGCAGCAAATGGTCGGAGGAAACTAGCTAAATTTGAAAGGCAGGCCGGAAGCCAGTGCTTTCACATACCGGCTCTTTTGATAACGGCCGTTTAGCGACACCCGACCGAGTTCGGTAGACCTTTCAAGGCTCGACGAATTGAGGGCACCGGGTTGCGTTGTTACGGCGACGCTGAAACCCGCCTCCATCACAGCCTTGATCTCCCGGCGACCAACGGCGTCGTGGTCACCATAGGGAAAGGCAAAAGCCTTCGATACGTGGCCAGTATAGTCAGCGACCTTGGCGGCGGAGGGTTCCAGTTCCTGCCTGAGGCGCTCCGCGGTAACCCGTTTGAGGTTCGGATGGGTCATCGTATGCGCGCCAAATCGTACCAACGGGTCTTGCATAAGACGCCGCAATTCACTTGCGTTCATGATTTCACGATCAACGATCAATTCCGGGTCTATTCCGGCAAGCCTCGCCGCCCGATCAATCCTCGCGACAGCCTCGTCCTCGTCAATGCTTCGCACAAAATCTGCCAACCTCTCGAAGCTTGCAAATTTCTCCATTCGCGATGAGCTCCTCACCGTCTCGATTCCCCGGCCAAAATCGAACTGAAAAGACGGTACCGCGCGCGTTAGTTCTTCTGCGGTCTCCCACCAAATAGTCCGCGTGCGCTCGACGAAACCAGACGTAACGAAGATCGTATATGGAACGCCATGCGCCCGAAAAACCGGCGCGGCAAATTTCTCGTTGTCGCGATATCCATCGTCAAGCGTAAAACAAACGAATTTCCGGATGTCGGATGAATTTGCAAGGAGCTCGGGTAGATCCTCAAGATGAACGGGCGTGAGTCCGCATCTACGGGCAACGACGACCGCCTCTTCCAAAAACCGAGGCGTTATCGACAGGTGAGCATTTGGTTCAAATTCATTGTCCCGAACCGGTCGGACATGGTGGAGCGTAAAGATCACGCCGCGCCCGGCGGCGGCCGGAAAAAGCCGCCCAGCACCCGGTAATGCGGCGGCTTCCAGTCCCGCCTTGATCAAGAAGTGCTTGACGGTACGCCTGGAGGCAGATCGCAACGACTCTGGCTTCATTTGCAACTTTTCGCGGGGTTACAGGCAAGACCGTCTCGCCCGGCAAAACAGGGAGCGGAAATCCGAATGCGATAGGGCAAAATAGTTTCCACTTGCACCGAAACCTTACCGTTAAACCAACACCGAAGATGGAAAGGAGTTAGGCAGGGCGGCTCCTCCTTGCGTCGATCAAGAGCGTCTGGCAACCTCATCCGGCCGCTCTGCTCGACGGCGTCTACCGTAGAGCGCGATTCACCGTGCTTCCTCCTTGCGAAGCAACGCGCCGCAAATCGCACGGTACAGAACCAGTGGCAATTCCAGTATTCCGGGCAGTGGATCGTCCCATGCAAAGGCTGCAAAGGTGAGATTCTGACAAAGCGACCTGGCGTAGATGCCGACGGTGAGATCGCCGCGCAGCAAAAGCCGGGTTACCGCGAGGATATCCTTTGATAGATGGGTCCATGCATATCCGGCATGGGCCTGAGCGGGTTCAACGGGCTTACCCAGAACAATATCCCGCATAAGCACCGGAAGATCTTGCCCGGCCACCGCACACAGCGAGAACCACGACCAGGTTCGCGGATTGACGTCCAGCACCTTGTAGCTGGAATCACGCGCATCGAACTTGAATTCGACCTCGACAAGACCCTCGAAGCCGACAGAGGACAGCAGCCTTCTTCCCGCAACCTTCACTGCGTCGTTGTCGATGACTTCGACAAAGGTACTGGTGTGGCTGAATTCAATGGGATATTGCCGCGTTCGTCGCGCCGACATTTCTACGACCGGAGCATTGGCAAACCAGAGCGCAGCATACGAGAACTGCGCTTCTCCTCCTCCCGGGATAAATTCCTGCACGACCACCTCGCCGTGACCAACCAGCGAGGCGGCTTTACGGTAGAGTTCGACCAATTCGTCGCGAGAGTCGGCCCGCCATGCTTTCGCCGACGTGAACGTATTGCGCTCCATACGCATCGCAGGCTTGAGCACGACTGGAAACTGAACTTCGATATTCGCGATATCCTCCACCGACCGGACGCGGTAATTCCTCGGAAAGGCGATACCGGCAGCGGCAGCCGTTATTGGGAGAAGTTGCTTGTCGCAGAGTTTGCGCAAGTCGGTCCAACCAGAACTGACCACCTTAAAGACGGTACGCAGGCGCGTGAGGTTTTCAGCGACACACCTCGCCTCGGCGTCGGCACATGGAATCAACAGCCAATCTTGCAAATCGTGCTCAGCGGCGAATTCGATCAACCACTCGCCGGCTCGCGCTGACAACGCCCGAGGCCAGGTGAAGCTTTGACGGATATACCTGGAAAGCCCGGGCAGCGGGTGATCGTCGGTTACCAGAACGACGGGAATGTTCTTGCGGCCAAAGCTGCGTGCCGCCGACAAGGCTCCATGTGATCCACCGAGCAAGACGACGCCGGTTGCCTTCAGGTCAACAGCTTTCGTCACCGCGTCGGCCGCCAGACGCCCTGCCTTGCCGTCAACCATGCACTCGCGATCGTTAAGGGCGAGGTGATTGGGTTGCACTCGTTCCAAGCCCGACAATCCTAAGCTGCTCCACCGAAAACACCCGGCTCTACATTCACGATGCCAGTTGACGCCGTTGATCGCGTAAACGATCTCCGATCAAGCTGTCCCTTCGATTCGCAATCTCAACTGCAAGTGCAGAATCGGTCAAGAGTTCGTTTCATCAGCGTCAAGGTTTTTTCCGTATAGATTGCAATTGCACCACTCCGCAACGATGCAAGTGACATCTGCCTTGCATTCTGCGGTTTGCGCGTTGATGCGGACTTCTGAACCGCCACACCGGTTTTTAGATCACGCGTCCTGGCAGATACCCGGCGCGCCCTCGATTCCCTCATTTGCTGCCGCATTGAGGAAACGGCTTGTCGCTTCGTCCGCTGGAAACGACATGTCGATGCGCAGCTCCTGCAGAGAGACGTCCTGCGGCGTCCCGAATGTCGTAAACGTGTTGAACAACCGGAGCAGTTCGTCTCCGACTCGCAATTCGAGCGAGAGCATCGGATCGAGACATTCGTCATTGATGACCGCTTCGCCGGCGGTTTCTCCCTCGGAGCAGAATCTGCGACGCAGCGCTTCGGATGGTGATCCGGGAATTCCGGCCGCTTCACGCCGCAGCCGTTTCAAAAGCGCAAGCCGCGTATGTGTCCAGTTCCGGATGTGAGGCCGCAGGCCATCTTCCGAGAACATCAGCTGCATGAAGTTGACGACGCCATTCGGAAAAAGCTGGCGTATTGCATCCGTCCCAACGCAACAAGCGATGATGCGTGAAGCCGCGGCATTTTGCATCACGATGTTCCAGCCGGCATCCATCACGACGGCCGGATATGGCTCGTGGTGGCGCAGGATCATCTCAAGCGCCTCACGCGCGGCCATCATCTCGGTAAGCTCGAGCCGGCGTTCCGCATGGGCGGGTGCATAACCGGCGGCAAGAAAGAGATCGTTGCGGGCGCGCAGCGGAAGATCAAGACCATCGGCCAGCTTGAATATCGTGTCACGGCTCGGCTGCGCGCGGCCCGACTCCACAAAGCTGATGTGTCTTTGAGAAACACCCGTGAGCAATGCAAGATCGAGCTGGCTGAGCCGTCGAACGGCGCGCCATTCGCTCAGGGCCGACCCAAACCTGCTCTTCATTACCGGAACCTTATTCGCAAGCCGGACCCAACTCAATTACCCGTCGCGTAATTGCGGCGCCTACCGGACAGCAATACGGTCGCAAAAGGCGATGCGAGGATCAGACAGATGCAAAAACCTGCCATTTTGGTGACCGGGGCCACCGGCAAGACCGGCGGCGCCACGATTGTGCAGCTCCTGGCGAAGGGATATCCGGTTCGGGCGCTGGTACACCGCACCGACCAGCGCAGCGAGCGCCTGGCCAAACGTGGCGCAAAGGTAGTGGTTGGCTCTCTGGAGGACATGACTGATCTGCGCTTGGCCATGGCGGGCGTAGCACGCGCTTATTTCTGCCCGCCGCTCGAGCCCGGCACGCTTCGCCGCGCGTCGATGTTTGCGGCCGCAGCCAAGGACGCCAAACTGGAGGTAGTCGTGGCGTTGAGCCAATGGGTTGCCAGCGCCGACCATCCGGCCGCGCACGCCCGCGAAAAATGGCTCAGCGACAGAATCTTCCAGTGGACGCCTGGCGTTGATGCCGTCATCGTCAACCCCGGCTTTTTCGCCGACAATTACATGCTCGCGCTCGAGCCGATGGCGCATTTCGGCCTGATGGGAATGCCGCTCGGCAACGGACTCAATGCGCCGCCGTCGAACGAGGATATTGCCAGGGTCATCGTCGGTGCATTGACAAATCCGGCGCCCCATATCGGCAAGAGCTACCGGCCGACGGGGCCTCGCCTGTTGTCACCGGGAGAAATCGCCGCTGCAATCGGAAAGGCGCTGGGCCGCAAGGTTAAGTACCAGGACGTTCCGATGAAACTGTTTTTGAAGGTCGCCAAATCGCTCGGCATCAGCGATTTCGTGATCGAGGAACTCTCTTACTTCCTGCTGGACTATCAACGCAACGCGTTCGGCCTCGGCGCGCCTACGGACGCAGTCCTTGAAGTCGGCGGCATGGCGCCGGAGCCTTTCGAAGAGACGGCCCGCCGCTATGTCGAGGAGACCGGTTTCGCCCGACGGACGTTCCGCTCAAACCTGACTGCTGTCCATAATCTTGTCGCCGGTCTCGTTACCTCGGCGCCCGCGCCATCCTCGATCGCGCGCCGGCTGCATTTGCCCACTCTCAATCACCCCGTGCTTGCCGCCGAAAGCAACTCCTGGCGCGCCTCGCATGTAGTGGAAGGGACTGGCCTGGCGTAGATGCAATATCCCGATGTTCTTACACCACCGAGCGATGCCGCTCGATGCAGGTCCGCAGGACCTCATCCATCGGCCTGCCCCACCAGTCGTTGGAGAAAATCTCGATTTCGCAGTAACCCGCAAAGCCCTGCGCCTCGACGAGGCGACGCACCGATTTGATGTCGATCACACCGTCGCCCATCATGCCGCGATCGTTGAGGATGTCCCTGGTCGGCACCAGCCAGTCGCAGACGTGAAACGCCAGCAGGCGATCCGTTCCGGCACGGCATATTTGGGCTGGCAGTTCAGGGTCCCACCAGACGTGATAGACGTCGAGCGCAATGCCGAGGATGCCGGTGCCCTCGCCATCGAGCCGGTCGCAGATATCGAGCGCCTGCTTCGTCGTGTTCACGCAAGCGCGGTCCGCCGCATAGGCAGGATGCAGCGGCTCGATGGCGAGCGGCATGTTGGCGCCACGCGCATATTCCATCATTTCAGAAATGGCATCCTCGACCTGCGTCCGCGCGGCCGCGATATCCCTGGAGACGGCACTTCCGGGGCGCGAATACTGCGGCAGGCCGCCGACCACCAGCACGATGCAGGAGGCGCCCAGCGCCTTGGCCTCATCGACAGCCCTGCGGTTGTCGTCGCCTACCTCGTTCCTGCGAGCCGGGTCGGAGGTGAACATGCCGCCCCGGCAATAACCTGAAAGTTCCAGCCCTGCGTCGCGCACCGCCCGCGCGGCGCGGTCGAGACCAACGGCCGCGACCTGATCGCGCCAGGGGTCGATGGCTCGAATGTTGTGCCGCGCGCAAGCTTCGATGATGTCCAGGAGATTGCCCTGTTTACGGACAGTCGCCGTATTGAGCGACAGCCAGCGGTGATCGGAAGAGAAATCGCGCATCAAGCCTCTATTCCACGCAACGCGAGTGCCGTCTTCATGCGCCGCGTCGCCAGTTCTGGATTGGCGAGCAAGCCTGCCTGATCCGCCAGACGAAACAGCTCGGCAAGATGCAGCGTCGAGCGCGAACTCTCCTGCCCACCAACCATGGTGAAATGATCCTGATGCCCGTTGAGGTGGGCCATGAACACGATGCCGGTCTTGTAGAACCGTGTCGGCGCCTTGAAGATGTGCCGCGACAACGGCACCGTCGGGCCGAGCACGTCGTGGAAGCCTTCGCTGTCGCCGGCGGCAAGCCGCGACAACGCATAGGAAGCCGCCGGCGCAATCGCATCGAAAATGCCGAGCAGCGCGTGCGAGAAGCCCTGTTCGTCGCCGGCGATCAGTTCGGCATAATTGAAATCGTCGCCGGTATACATTTTGACGCCCTTGTCGAGCCTGCGCCGCATGTCGATCTCGCGCTGCTTGTCGAGCAGCGAAACCTTGACGCCGTCGACCTTCGTCGCGTTGGCATTGATGACGCCGACAGCGACATCCATGGCAGAATCGAGATTTTGCGTGCCCCAGTAATTCGAAAGCGCCGGGTCGAACATGTCGCCAAGCCAGTGAATGATCACGGGCTGGGCAACTTGCGACAGCACCCGATCGTAAACGCGGGCATAGTCGTCGGGACTGCGGCCAATTCTGGCGAGCGCCCGCGACGCCATCAGGATGATGCGGCTGCCAGCCTTCTCGACCGCGGCGATCTGATGTTCATAGGCACGGATCACGTCGTCGAGGCTCTTTGCGTGCTCCGGGGCAAGGTGATCGGTGCCGGCACCGGAAAACACCAGCGCATTGCCTCGCGCCTTCGCCGCCTTCACCGAACGCTGTATCAATTCGAGCGAGGTCGGCCAGTCCAGCCCCATGCCGCGTTGTGCGGTGTCCATCGCCTCGGCAACACCGAGGCCGAGATCCCAGACGTGCTCGCGGAAGGCAATCGTGCGTTCCCAGTCGACGGCCGCGCCCAGCCATGGATCGACATCGGCGAACGGATCGGACACCACATGCGCTGCGGAGAATGCCACCCGGTTCAGCGTTCCGTCGAGCTTTTCGGGAAATATCCGCGATGCAGCCAGCCGATAGGTCTCAAGCGATCCGTTTGTGCACGGCAGTTTCAGCGACAGCGACGAGGTAGGCAAAATCGGCTTGTTCACGGTCGCGACCTCCTCACAGCTTGATCGGCGCCACGTCGATCCAGCGCCGCTCGCGCCAGCTCTGCAGCGCGCATTCGGCGAGCTGAACCCCCTTGGCGCCTTCCAGCAGGGTATATTTGTAGGGTGCGTCCTCGCAGACATGGCGAATGAACATTTCCCACTGTTCCTTGAAGCCGTTGTCGTAGACGGCATTCTCCGGCAGCTTCTGCCAATCGGCGTAGAAATCGTGCTGCCGCTTTTCATCCGGATTCCAAACTGGCCGCGGCGTCGCCTGCCGCGCCTGGATCATGCAATCGGTGAGGCCTGCCACCGCCGAGCCGTGGGTGCCATCGACCTGGAAGGTGACGAGATCGTCGCGATAGACCCGCGTCACCCAGCTCATGTTGATATGCGCGATCACGCCGCCCTTGAGGCGGAAGGTCGCGTAGGCGGAATCGTCGGCGGTTGCCTTGTACTTTTTGCCTTGCTCATCCCACCGCTCGGCAATATCCGTGGTACCGATGCAGGAGACTCTTTCGACCTCGCCAAAGAGATTGTCGAGCACGTAGCGCCAGTGGCAGACCATGTCCAGGATGATGCCGCCGCCGTCCTCGCTGCGATAATTCCACGACGGCCGCTGCGCCTCCTGCCAGTCGCCTTCGAACACCCAGTAACCGAATTCGCCGCGCACCGAGAGCATGCGTCCGAAAAAGCCGGAATCGCGCAGGAACGCGAGCTTCTTCAGACCCGGCAGGAACAGCTTGTCCTGCACCGTGCCGTGCTTGAGGCCCCTTGCGTTGGCAAGCCTCACGACCGCGATCGCCTCCTCGAGGGAGGTCGCGATCGGCTTCTCGCAATAGACATGCTTGCCGGCGTTGATGGCCCTGGTCAGCAGCGATGGCCGCGCCTGCGTGGTCGCCGCATCGAAGAATACCGTGTCGTTGCCGTCCTTCAGCGCCTTGTCGAGATCGGTAGTCCAGCGCTCAATCGCGAACTGCTTGGCCAACCGCTCGACCTTGGCCGCATCCCGGCCGACCAGTATCGGATCGGGCATGACGCGGTCGCCGCCGGAAAGCCGCACCCCGCCCTGGTTGCGAATGGCGATGATCGATCGGATCAGATGCTGGTTGAGCCCCATACGACCGGTCACACCGTTCATGATCACGCCGAGGCGTCGCGTCGTCATGTTGATTGCTCCTGCAGGGTTTTTGCTCTTGGTTGTCGAAGGGGCGCCATCTGCGACCAAATCGGATGCGCGGATGCCGCAAAGCCGGGCCAGGCCAGCGATGCCGTCGACAACTCGCCGCTGCGGATCAAAAGCCGAATGGTATTTTCATCACGAAAATAAAGATCGGGATGCGCCGCAAGGAACGACTCCGCCTCGGCGGCGGGTGTCTCGCCAAAACCATCGACATAATGATGACCGTTGCGCTCGGCATGGGTGACGCCGATCAAGGCGCCGAGCGCGAGGTCCTGCTGCACACCCAACCCGGCCTGACAGGTGAGATCTTCGCCGGTCACAAAGAAATGTTCGCTATTGGTGCGCCACTTGGCGGCGCGGGTCGCGTTGACGACCGATTTGTAAATGCCCTTGCACGATTTCGACGAAATGCCGCGATAGCCGAGTGCGCGCGCCACTGGGAACGCGTCATAGGCATCGTCGGCCTCGTCGATGATGAAATCGACGGACGCCAGCGCACCGAGCGGCGAAGCGTAGGTGGTATCGCGCGGCATCGGTTGCTCGACATAGATCAGCTTTGCCGCGATCGGCTCGAGCGCCTTGTCATGGCCGAGACGCTCGACCAGCGCGCCCAGGTCGGCAAGATCGGCATACTGTTCGTTGGCGTCCAGCGTAACGCGATAATCGTGCCGAAGCGTGGCGAGTTCGTTCCCGATTCTGGCGAGACGGGCGGCGTCAGCCTGCGGATCGCCGTTGAGCTTGAGCTTGAAGAAGCGTGCGCCGGCATTCTCGCTGATGTCGGCGACACCGCCCGCGCCTTCGATCCGGTCGTCAAGGCCGACGGTATGTCTGATCGCGACGCGATCGAGCCTTGAGCTCCGCGCGAGGAATTGCGCGACCTCTTCGTCCCTCAAATCGGGCGACAGCCGCGCGTCGAGACCGGCGACGTTGCCTGCCATGCCGTCGAAAAAGCCGACGCCGATCCCGCGCAGCAGCGCATCCAGGATTGCCTTGTCGATCTCGGCCGGTCCGAAAATCGCCGCCAGCGGTGGGATGTCCTGTTTGGCACACGCCTCCACTTGCGCCGCGATACGGCAAGCGTGGAGGCCGAACGCGGTATCGAAGGTGGAAGGCGCCAGATAGAGTTCGCGCGCGATCAGAAGCGAACGCCTCAGCTCATCCACGGTCTCATCGGGCGAGAGACCGGGACGCTTGTCGAACCACTTCGGCACCAGGAGCTCGGCGCTCGCGCCAACTGAGCTACCCTCGGTCTTGCCCTTACCTTTGCCCTCGATTTCGATCTCGGCGCGCACGAAGGCCTGCGAAGCCGCGTCGACTACCACGGCGCCAAACCGGAACGGCCGGGCAAATCGTACCGGTCGTTCGAAAAGCTCTATCTCCCGCACGATCAGGCGTGGCGGCATCGTTCAAAACCTCAATCGATGGCGCTTTGGGCAAAAAAATGTTTGCGGATGCGCTGCACGAGCTCCGTGAAAACCGGATTTCCCATGGCCTCGAGCGCGCGCGGACGCGGCAATGGCACATCATAGATCGCGGCAATCGCCCCGGGCCGCTCGGTCATGACCAGCACCCGATCGGCGAGAAATACCGCCTCTGGTATCGAATGGGTGATCAGCAGCACGGTCTTTCCGGTCTCACGCTGGATGCGCATCAACTCGAGGTTCATGCGCTCGCGCGTCATCGCATCCAGCGCGCCGAACGGTTCGTCCATCAGAATGATCTTCGGGTCGTGCACCAGCGCCCGGCAGATCGAAGCACGCTGCTGCATGCCGCCGGACAACTGCCACGGCAGCTTCTTCTCAAAACCTTCGAGCCCGACCAGTTTGAGCAGCGCCTTTGCCCGCAACAGATATTCTTCACGCGGCAACCGCTTCATGTCGATCGGAAGCATCACGTTGCTGATGATGTTGCGCCAGGGCAGCAGCAGCGAGTTTTGAAATACAATGCCGACATTGCCGTGCGGCCTCGTCACGGCTTCCCCTTCGACGAAGATCTCGCCGGTCGAAGGCGGCAGCAGCCCCGAGATCATCTTCAGCAGCGTGGATTTGCCGCAGCCGGAAGGCCCGACCACGACAAAGAACTCGCCGGCGTTGATATGGAAGTCGAGCGGCCGCAACGAGGGCACGTCGCCGTCACGCGACCGGTACGTTTTCGATACCCCAGACAGCCGAATGGGCGCGGCCGTGTCGCCGCGGTCGGAAACGACACGAAGATGTGCATCCGATGCGTCGAGGTGAGAGGCTTTTGTCGCGGCGTTCATTCTGGTTCCGTTGTTGGTACGGGGTCATTCCGGGATGGTGCGCAAGCACCAGACCCGGAATCTCGAGATTCCGGGCTCGATGCTTCGCATCGCCCCGGAATGACGAAACCGTCACTTCGGCAGATACTCGTTGGTGTAAAACGCCTTCGGGTTCTCCCTCGCCTTGGCGTCGAGACCGCCATACTCGACCATCAGATTGACGGTATCGGTCATATTCTGGTCGGTCACCTGAAACGGCCGTTTGCCCCTTGTCTCCGCCGTGCGGTAGAGCGGGATCGTCAATTCGAAACCTTGCGTGAGCGTATCGATCTTGCCGCCCTTGGGGTTGGCGTCGAGGATCGATTGGGCGGCGCCCTTCGGGTCCTTCTCGGCGGCTTCGACGGCCCTGGTTGTCGCCGACATGAAGCGCTTGACGAGATCGGCGTTGGCCTTGACGTAATCGGTGTTCGCGACAATCCCCGACGAGACCATGTTGATGCCGTAGTCGGCGAACTTGATCGGGTAGACTTCCTTGCCGGTTGCGTCCTTGATCTTCATCGACTGGTCCATGACGTAGCCGAGCAGGAGATCGGCCTGTCCGTTGATCACGGCGTTGAGCTTGGTCTGGCCGTCGCCAGCCACCGTCGTGAAATCGCTTTCCTTCAAGCCGGTCTTCTTCAGAAAGAGCGGCCAGATCTGCGTCATCGAATCGGCCGGCGTGATGGCCACCGTCTTGCCCTTGATGTCTTCGGGTTTTCGGATGTTCTTGTCGACAAAGCCCATCACCGACATCGGGCTTGTCTGCAACAGCACGCCGGTAGCGACGATAGGCGCGCCCTTGACGGCCGCGCGCATCATGGTGGGCACGTCGACGTAGCCGAAATTGGCGGTCTTGGCCGCCACGGCTTGCGTGGTCGCCGCCGAACCGCGTCCCTCCTGGATTTCGAGATCGATATTCTCCGCCGCGTAAATCCCC
>Ga0307474_10002070_pt1 | contig 14418 bp, 17 predicted proteins | sample atmos_gasesECM1C_2_FD_203312 | JGI IMG/M metagenome (GOLD analysis project Ga0307474, IMG submission 203312) | Hardwood forest soil microbial communities from Morgan-Monroe State Forest, Indiana, United States - atmos_gasesECM1C_05 | ecosystem: Environmental > Terrestrial > Soil > Temperate... | reverse complement strand
CGGCAAGTCAGCGAGTCAGCCTGGAAATACATCTTCGCTTGCTCTTCCCCACTGCTATTTACTATAATTTGTTTATTTTCAATGATTTGCTTCTATCATGAGGGCGAATAGAAGGCGATGAAATACAGGGGGGGGAGGGGGGTGCCTCCCTGGGTTCAGACCCACGAGAAACTGGGGATTGCGGGTTGAATGCGCACCTTGGCACCTTGCAGTCCCTGGATCATCGCCTGAATCTCCAGGATTGAGTATGTGTCAAGGAAGGACCGCGTTCTGTGCGCGCCATCACTGGCGGTGCTCTCCGGATGGCCACGCCGCATCCACAGCAAGGCTTGGCGGCTATGGAGGTTCTCGACTGAAAGAGCGTGTACTGGTACCTAATTCCCAGACATGCGGGATAGTCGAGTCGAATGGGACGACTGCCTCTTCAGAATCCCCGAATGAACGAGGAGTTTGTTGGGTGGCAGAGTGCAACTGCCAAGGACCGTTACGAAGGTGCAGTCTCAGTCAATGCGCAAAGCCCTTACGGGGTCGACTGAGGCCGCGCGCCGCGCCGGAATGATGCCGGCAACGGCGGCCGCCAGCGCCAGCACTCCGATGGAAATGGCCATTACCGGCACGTTGACGGTGGTGATCTCAAAAAGCTGCGACTTGACGTAGCGCACGCAGAAGAGTGCCACCGGGACGCCGATAACGAGGCCGGCGACGGCCTGGAGCATGGCTCCGCGCATCACCATTCCGATGACGCGGCTGCGCGCCGCGCCCAGAGCCATGCGGATGCCGATCTCCGGAGTGCGGCGGACGACGGTATAGGCCGTGACGCCGTAAAGGCCGATGGCGGCCAGCAGCAGCGCCAGCAGGCCGAAGAGGGAAGTGAGGCGCGCAATCAGCCGCTCCTCGATGAACCGATCGTCAATCTGCTGCTGGAATGTCTGGAACTTGACGATGGTGAGGTTGGGGTTGATGCTGGCCAGCGTGTCGCCCACGATTTTCTCGAAGCCGGAGATGGGGCGGTTGGTTTGGACGATCAGGGCTCCGGCGAACATGGATAGGTCTCTTTCCAGATGCTCGTCGGGGTTGTTGGCGTTGCCGGCGCGCTGGGTAAGCGGCAGAAAATACATGGCGTGGTTTTTCCAATAGACGCTGGTGTAGGTGGTGTCCTCGACGACGCCCACGATCTCATGCGCGCCATCCATGCCTGCCTGGCCGGGACCGGAATAACCAAAGCGATGGCCAATAGGATTGCGGTTGCCGAAGAACAGCTTCGCGAATTCCTGGTTAACCACGGCGACGGGCGGCGCATTCAGCGTGTCCTGCAGCGTGAAGCCGCGGCCCATCACCACCCGGGTGCCCACGGAGTCGAAGTACTCCGCGGTGCCTTTCACCCACGATGCGCCTTTGTTGATGTCCGGTTCGCCCTGGATCTTAACGCCCGATCCCCAGTTATTCTGCTCCATGGGTGTGTAGGTGGCGAGGCCCACTTTGACAACGCCGGGGATGGCATGGAAGCGGTCGACGATGGTCTGATAAAGGGGCTCGACTTCGGTGTTCTTGTAGCCCGCCGCCTGCGGATTGATGTGGGCGATGTAGCGGTTCGTTGCATCCAGCTTCATGTTCACGTTCTGGGCCTTGCTGAGGCTCTGCGCAAAGAGGCCGGCGGCAACCAGCAGCACCAGGGAGAGCGCAGCCTGCAGGACAACGAGTGCGCGCTGCAGCCAGGATGCTCGATGGGCAGTGGTACGTGTGTTGGAGCGCAGGGCTTCAGCCGGCTGGGCGCGCGCCGCCATTATTGCCGGGGCAAGGCCAAAGACGATCCCCGTAACCAGCGAAAGCGCAAAGGCGAATCCAATCACCAGCGGCGAAGGCAAAGCGCTGACCGGCATGTTCTGCTGATTGGGAAAGGCCAGCGCCAGCAGCGCATGCGCGCCTAGATAGGAGATGGCGAGGCCGAGCAGGCCGCCCGTGCCGGACAGTAGAACGCTTTCTGTAAGAAGCTGGCGCACAATGCGGCTGCGCTGCGCGCCCAGCGCCGAGCGGATGGAGAGCTCGGCGCGGCGGCTCATGCCCCGCACCAGCAGCAGGTTGGCAATATTGGCGCAGGCCACGAGAAGCACCAGTGCGGCGATCCACTGCAGCAGCTTCAGGTGGTCCTTGTAACCGTCCTGCATATTCTGGATGCCGCCGCCACCGGGAGTGAGCACTACATGGCTCAAAGGCAGAACTTTTTTGGCGCGCTGGTCGGAGAATGTCTTGAGCGGCGCAAACTGCTGCCTGAGCAGCGTGCTGGCCTTGGCCTGGAGAGCCGGTTTGGAAGTTCCCGGCTTGACGCGGCCGATGATGTAGGCCCACTGGGAGTCGGGGTTGTTGAAGTACGGTGCGCCAATCACGTCATCCATCGAATTCATGGGAAGGAAGTACTTGGGCGGATTGGTGTCGATGCGGTCTCCGTAAAACCCCTTGGGCGCCACGCCAATCACCGTGGCCGGCTTGGTATTGATGTAAAAGGCGCTGCCCACCACGCCGGGGTCGCCTGCATAATCCTGCTGCCACGCGTCGTAGCTCATGACGGCGGTCAGAGGTGCGCCCTTCTGGTCGTCGGTGTCCGCGAGCAGCCGGCCCACTGCCGGCGAAAGACCGAAGACGCGGAAGTAGTTGCCGGAGACGAACGTCCCCATGACGGATTTCGCCAACGTCCGAGGTCCGGGACGGCGCACGGTAATGGGCCGCCAGGCGTAGCCCGACTCCATCGCGGCCAGCTCCTCAAACTCCGGCAGGCTCTTCTTGAACATGTAATAGGTGTCGGTGGCAAAGAGCGAATAGTCCCCTTTGTCGTCCCAGCCGCTGTTGACGCAGCAGGCGTCGCTGTCGCCGATGCGGATGAGGGTTTGGGGATCTGTTACCGGCAGGTTATGGAGCAGGATGGCATTGACCAGCGTGAAGATGGCGGAGTTGGCGCCGATGCCGAGCGCCAGGGTGAGCAGCACAGTAACAGTAAAGCCCGGCGTCTTGCGCAATTGGCGCAACGCATAGGCCAGATCCTGGAACAGAACTCTCATCAGCCAATCTCCACACACGTCTTCCCGTAAAAATGCTACAGCATGTAACATGCCACCGGGCGATCTGCGCCAGCCGCTTGAAATCAATAGGTTAGCGATTTCGTGATGGCGGACTTGCGTTCACAACCGAGACAGAGTGTTCAAAGTCGGACGCTAGTGGTGAACAGTCCAGATTCACTGAGAGCTCGTTAGGGAATGAGGATGGCCGTTATGGAGCGCGCGAGGGCTCCGTCTCGCACTCCTATGGAGTGCGCTCGCCACGACCGCAGATCCCTCGCTCCGCTTACCCCATCGCTGCGCGACGGGGCGCCAGGGGTGCTCCGCTCGGGATGAGACTTCTTTGGGTAGGGATCCTGCGCGGCACGACTGAAAGTCGTGCCCTGTTACAGAGCACTCAGAGCCGCGCACGGACAGGTGTCGGCCAGCTACTTTCTCGTCTTGGCCAGTTCCGGTCCCATAAACTCATCAATGCCCACGCCCGACAGCAGCTCCGGCTCCGGCCGCTTGCCCTGACCGGCCTCCGGCAGCAGATGGTTCTCCGTGAGACCCTTCTTCAGCATCTCAAATGCCTGCTCCGGAGTGTCGGCATATTGGAAGAGCTCTAAATCCTTCGGCGAAATGGCGCCCGTGTCCACCAGCGCCTGAAGATTGAATACCTTCTTCCAGTAATCGGAGCCGTAGATCACCACCGTGATCTTCTTGGCCAGCTTCTGTGTCTGCGCCAGGGTGAGAATCTCGAACATCTCGTCCAGCGTCCCGAAGCCGCCCGGAAACACGACCAGCGCCTTGGAGAGATAGGCAAACCACAGCTTGCGCATGAAGAAGTAATGGAATTCAAAGTTGAGCGACGGCGTGATGTAGGGATTGGGCGACTGCTCGAAGGGCAGCCGGATGTTGAGGCCGATGGTTTTGCCGCCCGCCTCGTGGGCGCCGCGATTGGCGGCCTCCATGATGCCCGGACCACCGCCGGAGGTAACGACGAAGCGATGCCGCCGCGAGGGAATCGCTTTTGCCCAGTAGGTGAGCAGCTGCGCGAGCCGCCGTGCATCTTCGTAGTAGCGGGCCATCTCGACGGCGGCTACTGCGCGTTTGCGCTGCAGGTCGGTCGCCGTGCCCTCGACAATCTGGGGAATGCTGGCCGGCTGCTCTTCGCGCGGTGCGGGGCGCGTTGCGCCGGTATTGTCGAGCAACTCGAGCTCGTGATCGGCCTCTTCACGCCCGCGAAAGCGCGCCGACCCGAAGAAGACGACGGTGTCCTGAATCTGCTCTTTGCGGAAGCGTGCCAGCGGCTCAGCGTATTCGGCCAGGATGCGAATCAATCGCCCGTCGGCGCTGTTGAGAAATGCAGGATTCTCGTAAGCCAGGGGCGCCGACTCAAGCGGGGCCGGCGCGCCATTCCCCGGCAACTTCGATGCTTGAGGCATCAACGGGCCGGTGTCTTTGCTCTCTGATCCCTGTTCCCTGTTTCCTGATCCCTGTTCGTCGTTCATCGTTCATCCGTCCCGATGGCGCACCGCCTCGCGGAATGCGATCCACAAATTCAGCAGGCCCAGACCCGATATGATGCCGCGGACAGCGCCGTGAGACGCCCAGAATGAAAGCGTAGGGAAGTGGACAAACAGGGGATTTTGATCCCAGAACACTCGCGACCACGGCGCATAGCAAACCGCCAGGCCGATATACATGCGCAACAGGACGCGCAGAAACAGCTCTGCGCGCTCCAGCCACCGCGGAATGCGCTGCCCACCATGGGCATGCGATGGACGCGGCTGCGGCGGATCTTCCACGGCCACAGGGCCTTGCGGAATCACGGCTCCGGTCTGCGGAGGCGAGGGGATGGGGGGCGACGTCAATTCCGGCTGCTGAGACATTCCTTGGCTTTACGGCAATTCCTGAGTTGGTGTTGCTCTTTCGCTTTTGGGTCAGGTTGCCGCTCCCTGGGGGTCGCGCCAACTTGAGAGCATTGGCTTCTGGACACAGTTTCAGGAATTGCGATAGCCGATCTCTCCATGGGCGCCAACCCTAGCCTTCCCCGGCGCACAAAGTCTTGGCAGCGTCCGCTTGAAGTTCACAGCAGCCCCAATCAACGGCGCGCGAGCGGAAGCGGGGCGCGGGACGCGCTAGTGTAACGGTATCACAGGGTATATTCCGCCGCCTCCGTACCCCACGAACGCAACCCGGCCCAGGATGGGCGCCCCGGTCCCCGCCTGTCGTGGGGGCCGGCACTCCACCCCACGAACGAAAGACCCGTCCGTGGGGACCCCTAGGGGACCTGCTAGGCTGGCTGCAGCCGTATCCCCAATTCCCACCAAGGTAACCCTCGATGAAGATAGCGCGCGTGATTCTCTTCACTCCGCAAATGGAAGCCATGAGCAACTTCTACGGCAACGTGCTGGGCCTCAAGCAGATCACTGCCGAGCCTGGCTGGCGGGAGTTCGCCGCCGGCGGTGTCACCATCGCGCTCCACTCCGGCCCTGCCTCGCCTGGCCGCAAGGGGCCGAAGATCGCCTTCCACGCACTCGACGTCGCCGCCCAGCGCGCCACCCTCATCGCACGCGGGGCGAGGTTCGGCAAAGTCCGCGAGGGAGAGGTCTTCACTCTCTGTGACGGCAAGGACCCTGACGGCAATCCCATCCAACTATCGAACCGTTGAACGGCGACGATTGCACAATAAGCTGCGCAGTTGCTGCCGCCCTTGCACCCGGCGTATCGTAATGTTGTCCGCGGTTCTCAGCCTTTTCCGCACTCGAAAGGAGCCCGCGATGAAACTCGCTGTCCTTCTCTCCCTTGGCGCACTAGCCATTCCGTCGGTCGTGGCCGCCCAGAGCTCGGCTCCCACCGCGGCGGGCGCCTCCTTCGGCGTCATCATCAACTCAACATGCCCGGTCTCGATGCAGGCCAAGCAGGGCAGCGGCAGCGGCCTCGTCAAGGTGAAGAAGTCCCAGCCCAAGGATGGGGAGTCTGTGCTCTCCAACAAACCGGGCCAGCACATTCATCTCATTCTGGGCAAGAGGCCGGCGGAGTTCAGCAACTTCCAGCAGATTACGGGCGCCACCGTTACAGCCCGCGGCCTTTCTGCGCGCGGCCACCTCGATCGCACGCCCGCCGACATCGGCAACGAGACATCGGACCTGCACCGCACGCTCAGTGTGACCTTCTCCGCCGAAAGCGATGGCACCCTCTACGCCGACCTCGATCTGCCTGGCTTTACCTCGGTCCGCTCTATCCAGATTGAATCGCTTTCCTTCAAGGACAGCTCCATATGGAATGTCGACAGCGTGAGGACGTGCGTGGTGACCCCCGACCCGCTGATGCTCGTCGCGAGTCAGTGACCGAACTCCGCTCGCAGCGTCCGGCTTGGAGCCAGGTCGGGGTAAAAAAATCCTGACGACCCTCTGCGCAAACATTCGTTCCACTGTGGTAGCCTGTGTTGCAAACACGTGAATTTTCGCGGACGTGCGATGCGCATAGCGCTGTTTACTGAGACCTTTGTTCCGAAAATCGACGGGATCGTCACCACCCTGTGCGAAACCATCCGCCAGCTCCGTCTTCTCGACCACGAAGTGCTGGTGGTGGCGCCGGACGGCGGCCTCCCCGACTTCGAAGAGGCGCCCATCGCGGGTATGAAAGGCTGGTCGTTTCCGCTTTATCCGGAACTTCGTCTAGCGCCTCCGCGGGCGTCACTGCGCAACACCATCCGCGACTTCAACCCCGACCTCATCCACGTGGCCGACCCGGCATTTCTCGGCATCGCCGGCCTCTACTACGCGGGCGGCAACGAAGGCGGGGCGCTTCGCCTGCCCCTGGTCGTCTCTTACCACACTGACCTTCCCGCCTACCTCCGTTACTACAAACTCGGTTTTCTCGAGCCGCACATATGGCGCATCATGCGCGCGCGCCACAATCGCGCCACGGTGAATCTGTGCACCTCGCACGCCATGGGTCACCAGCTCGCTTCGCACGGCATTCCGCGGGTGGCTCTCTGGCCCGGCGGAGTCGACACCACGCGGTTCTGTCCCGGCCGCCGATCGAGCGCGATGCGCGCGCGGCTCACCGCCGGAAACCCTGAGAGCCCTCTGCTCCTCTACGTAGGCCGGCTCTCGCCGGAAAAGAATCTCGAAACCCTCAAGCCCATGCTGCAGGCATTTCCGGGCGCGCGCCTCGCGCTGGTTGGCGACGGTCCCCACCACAAGCCGCTGCAGCAGCACTTCGCCGGCATGCCCGTGGTGATGGCCGGCTTCCTGCGCGGCAACGAACTGGCGGAGGCCTTCGCATCGGCGGATGTTTTTGTGATGCCCTCGCGCACCGAGACCCTGGGCCTCGTGGTGCTCGAAGCCATGTCCTCCGGGGTCCCCGTGGTCGGCGCCCGCGCCGGCGGGATTCCGGAGATGATTGAAGACGGCGTCAGTGGCTGCCTCTACGACGACCAGAGCCAGGCCATCGCCCTCATCCAGTCCTTCCTCGCCTGCCCCGAGCGCCGCGCCAAAGTTGGCGCCGCGGCCCGCATTCACGCCGCCCGCCAGAGCTGGGGCCATGCCACCACCATCCTGCTCGAGCACTACCGCACCGCCTGCGCCACCCAGCACATCGCCGGCCCGGACTTCGTTCCCGCGCGCAAGCCGCTCATCAGGCGCATGGCCGGCCGCTCCACGCTCTTCGCCATCCGCAAGCTGCTGCCCTGAACCGCGCCGTGTGTTTCTGACCGGAGCGCCCATGGAGCGTTAGGTTCGCGGTTGTTCCTGGTCTTTCCGCCTCGGCCTGCACCTTTTCCGCCTGACAACGTTTCCCTTTGACTCATTCCTGAGCGCTGAAATGATTAGAAAAGCCGCCCGAAGGCGGCTCTCAACTTCCAAAGTTCTCTGTGCGAAGCTATTTCACGATCTGCCAGATAAACCAGGCGATCACCCCAGTCAGCGCGTTCCCCATGAAGACCGCCAACACCACCTTACCGAACCCCATCGGCTGACGTTCCGACAGCTGATGCGGCGCGGCTTGAGGCTTCGCCTCACGGGCGGTCTCCTTGGCCTGCAGCTCCTCCGCAGTCTTGCCCTGATCCCACACAAAGCGGCGCCCCTGAACGTCTTCCACGGAAACCTCCCCTTAAGCCTAGAAAGCTTAGCATTGGTCGATAAACGTACAAATAGTACCAAAGAGTCAATCGGCTGGCGCGGAAGTCACTCTCATCAGGGCACCCATCACCGAGTGGATCTGGCTGGCCACGTGCCGCCGATTCAGCTTCTTTGGTCTCTCCGTTTTCGGGAGGTCCTCCGTAGCGATCAGATCGCTCAGCTTGAGCGGCTCCTTCGGCCGCCGCATGCTGAAGTTGATCATGTCGACCCGAAGGACGGCCAGCAGAGTCTCCTCCCGGCGCAGCTTCGCTTTTTGCCGCTCCAACAGCAGCCCTATTTTGCGCGGCGTCAATCGCCAGAATTCTTCTTCGCACAGGCCCAAGTCATAAACGGCGACCGACCAAAGGTGATCCCAGAGCTCCTGCTCGCTCAGTTCCTTCGCGTCGCCGCCAGAGGGTTTGCGCCGACCTTCGGAAGCATCGCCGCGATGTACGCCTGGCGCACGCCTACAAAGATCCCAGGCGCGGTCTGCAGGGTTATGATCTTGCGGGCGTCGGCCCAGCTCATCTTGGGGTGATAGCGCTGCAGCGCCGCGAAGAAGAGGACTGGCAGCGTGTCGACGTCGATCGCCTGAAAGTTCATCGAACTGAGAAGGTTCGCCTCGACACCGGCGAGCCGCAGCTTTGTCTTCGCCAGGGCGAGTCCATTCATGTCAAACGCCAGATGATAGGATTCGCCTTCGATCTCAACCTCGACGTCGGGAACGGTTGGATCGAGGATGATCTGCGTGCCGCGATTTCGGATCGATGCTGACTTACTCATTTTGAAACTCTCCTTAAAACCCAAAAGCCGCCTATGATGGGCGGCTTTATCTCTGAATCACATAGAACTACGGGATCACGTGAGTTACACCCTTCCACTGCCGAATAAGTACGCCCCCAGCGGTGTATCGCACTTCCACCGATCGCAGCCCGGGACCAAGATTAAGTGAATTCAAACGATAGGCGAAAGAATTCACCAGGCTCGGATCGGAGCGGTATCGGTTCCGCTTTTCGGCCCATCGCTGAGCCAAGTCATGAAAGATGTCATCGTTCTTCAGTTCCGCAATATCGACCGAAGTACCATCCTCGAGCACTATGCGACTACCCGGAGGCACCGTTCCCGCAGACATCTCTTTTACGGCGTCAGGACAGTAAAAATGGCCCGGGCGCCACGGCTCTACCCCAAAGGCCGCTACAACGGCGAGAAAAATAAACAGCAGAACGAAGACTGAATTTCTTATGGCGAATTTCATTTACGGGCAAGTATAACCCGTTTTCCAGGGACCCAGGGATCCGCTATTCCCTGGGCCCGAGAGATCTGCTTATGAACCCGCTGTCAGCGTGATGGCGCCGGAGGTCTGCAGCTGCATGGTGAATTCGATCTGCTTGGTTGGCGAGATCGTAAAGTCGGAGCTGTCGACATAGGCGGTGAAAGTGTACTTGTCGCCAATCGTGGTCTGCGCGGCCGTCTTGGGGAGCTGGATGACGAACGTCTGCAAGGATCCCGCCTGGTAGGCTGCCTCCACGGCGATCTGGCCAGCATCGGTATCGACGCGGTTGCCCTTTAGCGTCATCTGCGCGGCTTTCCGGATCACCGCGAGCATTTCCTCATCGCTGCCGGACTGCAGGTTCGTAGTGTTCGCGAAGTCCCACTTGCCGCGATTGAGAGTGATATCGGCCACCTCGCCGATTACCGGAGGCGAGGAAGTACCGATCGAGATAGTTGAGCCCCGGCCCGGCTGGGCCTGAGAACCTGTGTACGGCATGGCGGCTTCTCCTTAACCGGTCGAGCCCGGCTGGGTTAGTGAGTGTAGAGGACGCAGAACTCGCACATCCGGCGATAGACGCGGTCTTCGCCAAAGAAGTCGGTTCCAGGATTGAGCAGATAGCAGTTCAACACGTGCGTGCCGTCAGCGAGGCGCTGCGTCCAGCCATTGACGGCCAGGATCACGGCATCGCGCAGATTCGCGGCAGTGTCGGCGTTCTCGGACCAGGCGTTGATCTCGACGCGCTGGCGCATGACGCCGGAGTTGCTGAGCGCCGGCTCGGCGGCGCCGCCGACAAAGGAATAACTGAGCAGCGGATCGTTCGCCGGATCGTACTCCGGCGGATAGACCTGGAAGATCCGCGCGGCGCCGACGCCGGCGGACGCGCCGATCATGGGTCCGACAACAGGATCCGTTTGGAGCAGCGCGACCAAGCCCGCATCGATCATTCGTAGTCTCTCAATTCGAAGCGGAGCTGACCTGGACGCATGCCAGGACGACTTTGCGGTTGCGGCGGAGGACGTTGTCGACCGCCTGAATGAGGTAGGTGGCATCGCCGAAGATGACGCGCATGCCCGTCTTGACATCGATCGAAGCGCCCGGCCAACGAATCGTGACGACGTCGGTCGCCTGTGAGACCAGGGCATTGTTCGAGAACGATTCACGGAAGGTCCTCGAGCTCGTGCCCTCGATCTTGGCGTAGGTGGCGAGCACCGTCGTCCAGCTCGCGGCGTTCACGGCCTGCCCGCGCGCGGTGGCGACCATCGACGACGTCTGGATCTGGATCTGATGGCGCAACTCGCCCGGCTGGATGGCCAGCGGATCCGCCGGCGGCGTGAATCGTGTCGGTATCGGCATCGTCATCCTCGGGTTGGCTGGAAGTCAATGCAGGCTTCCGCGTAGAAGAGCGCGTCGATCTCCGGTGGCGCCGGCTGGTTGCGGTTCTCATACCAGAACGCGACGAGCATGTAGATATCCCGAACGATCGAGAAAGGAATCCCGACCGGCACGATGGAATCGGGCTGCTGGCCGGTTGGCGAGGTCACAGTGTGCGTGTCTGGCGCCGCCGCCGGGTTGTTGGTGTAGCCGGCGGTGAAATCGATCTCAACCGAGTTAGGCGTGTAGTAGTTGGGCGGCCAGTATTGACCAGGGACCGGGAAGATACGCGCCGGGTAGGTCTGGCGATCGAGGATGAAGTCAACATCCTGATGTACGGTTTGTGCGACGCCATTGTTGTCGATGAAGCGGATCTGCTGCACGCTGATGACCGGCGGATAGAAGAGCTTGATCATCTGCGAGTAATTCCAGAGCGTTGTCGAATAGCGCGGGAGCGAGTAGTAGCTCGGCGGATACGCGAGCTGGCTCTGGACAGTGTCTGTGTAGTACGGGAACGAGTCGAGGACCTGACGGAAGGTGCGCTGCGCAAGCGCCTTGCCGGTGATGCGCTCGGCATGCTCGCGGGCCGCGGAGATCAGGGTCCCTATGAGCGTATCGTCGATCGTCAGGGTCGAATCCACGCGCAAGTAGTTCTTGACATCGGCGAGCGCAACCGGCTCGGAGGCTGGGTTCGAAAGCGGAAGAACGTAGCTCATCTACTTGCGAGCCTTTCTGCGCGGCCTGGCTGCAGGCGAGGGCCGCATCATGTTCTCAGCCGGCGCGAGCATATTTGTTTCGGGACGCGCCCCAAAGACACCGTTACGCACGTTCTCAAGCCCACAGTTGGGGCAGATGGCGGCCGCGCCGCGCTGGCGCGCGAAGGCCCTGAGACAGTAGTCGCAGGTATCCTCCACGCGCAGCGCGGGCGGGATTGGAGAGAGCAGGCCCATGGTTAGACTTCGGTGAGGGCAACGCCCTTGGCGGTGCCTACGACGTACCACACGCCGTTATAGGCAACTAGCTCGATGCTGTTGCCGACCGCGGCGGTCCAGGTTGCGGTGTCATCCGCGCCGTTGATCTTGTTCGCCGGCGTCGTGACGGTGTAGGCGAATGCGTCGAGGGCGATGATGGCCAGGCGCTGGCCGTCGTTGCCGCCGGCGGCGGGCAGGCCCGCGGCTGGAGCAGCGAGCGTAATGGCGCCCGCAGTGCCGGTGTTGAGGAATGCGGTGCCGGACTTGATAGTGATGGCGCCGGCCGCGGTGAGCTTTTGCACGTTGTTGTGCGAACCATCGACCGTGACCAGCGCTGCGGCAAGCAGCGCGATCGCGGCGTTCGGATTGGTCACATCCGGGCTCGTGGTGCCGGGAAGCACCATGCCCAGATTGTTGGTGGTCTGAGTACCAGCCATGCGGATCTCCTTTCGAGATCGAGATAGGGCGAATGTTGGAAAGGGCGCCCAACAGACGCGCCCTCAAAGGAGCATCGCGGTTAGCTGGCTGCCTGCACCAGGTACTTGACCGGGTGCGTGCCGGCATCGAGCAACTGGCCGTCGTAGCGCGCAAAGCCGATAAACGCCACCTGGCCGTAGTCGGCATAGCGCTCGCTGAGCCGGAGCACGCCAAGCTCTTTCACCTGGCGCACCACGTACTTGTCGAGCTTGCCGAATGCCAGCGTCTTGGCGTTGACAGCGATGGCGGCCATGTCGTTGTTGACCGCATATTCGTAGCCGTTGATGGTATCCGGAGCCTTGACGGCGATGCCGGGAAGCCACAGCGGGCGGCCGTACTTGTCTTTGACCTTCTTGAGGGTCTTGATGGTCGAGTCGTTGCCCATGTACTTGGAGCCTGGGCGATAGAGCGGATCGACGGAATGCTCGAGCTCGATCAGGTCGTCGGAACCGATGGAAGTGCCACCGGTCTCAGAGCCACCGTCGTTGGTGGATGCGCCGGTAGCCGTGGGGCCGGCCGTGGCGGCGGTGATGATGCCGTTGGGCTGGCCGGTCCCAGTACCGGTGGTGAAGTGCGTGTTCAGGATCCGGCCCAGGCGGATGGCGAACTTCTTTTTGAGGAAGCTCTCCAGGTCAAAGGCCGAATCCTGCAGCAGCTCAATGGAAACCTTCACCATCTTGGTGGAGTACTTATAGGCGCCGAAGATGATGTTGCCCAATGTCACGTCAACTTCGGTGACCTGGACTCCTTCGCCGATCAGCTCACCAGTGACAGTGGTGTCATTGTCGGTGGGGTACGGCAGCGGCTGCCCAGTGGCCGTGACCATGATGTCAGCTTCCATGAGCATGGGACCGTAGTACTTGAGGGCGGATTCGACCTCGTCGACAAAGCCCACCGGGACGAAGTAACCGCCGCCAGTGCCCTGGAGGGCGTTGCCGCCGCCGGTGGTCATGTCACGGTATTCCCTGACGGAGACCACTGGACCGCACCCGAGGGCGCGGAGCTCCGGACGGCCGCCATTGAGGACAGCACGCGCTTCCGGCGTGAGGCCGGCTTCGCCGAAGGCCAGGTAGAGCTTCATGGCCTGCCAGTATTCGGCGTTCAGCGCCTCGACCGCCGCGCGCACTTCGGGCCGCACGATGGTGATGGCCTTGACGCCCTCGCGCTTTTCGACCTTGCGGTATTCCTCGACATGCTTGACCACGTCGGGACTGCCGGGATCGACAGCGCCCCGCGGAGGTGCTCCGCCGCGCAGCTCGGTCTCGCTGGCCTCGAGCCGCTCCTCGCGCTCGATCTGGGTTTTCAGTTGATCGGCCTCCACCATGATCGCGTCGAACCTGGCTTCGTCCTCTTTCGTGCGGCCACTCTTGTCGTAAATGGCGCGCGCCTCGGTTATCTTGCGAGCGCGCTCTTCGCGCAGCTCGCGAGCTTTGGAAAGATTCATCGGATTGTCCTCTCGGGATGAATTGGTGTTGCGTGTTCTGGCTTTACCGGCGCGCGCCGCGCGTAGGTTCAACCAGGCTTCCGATTGGCACGCTCGCCATTCAAGGCAGCGGCATCCCGCACGCGGCAATCGGAAAAGGTAACTTTTTAGGCCGAGGCCTCCGCGATGCGCAGCCTCATCCGGCGCGAACGCCCGGCCGAATCACAGCGGCAGTCGTCATTGCTGCAGCTCTCGGCGTCGCAGCCTTCCTCGCAGCTACAGTCGGCACAGCGGCCGTCTTTGCACGGCTCGCACTCGCAGTCGCAGGCCTCGGCGCGCTGCTCACCAGCCGGCGCCGCGGAGCGTGGACGCTCCTTGTCAGCCACGTCGATGCCGTAGTGGTCACAGAGCATCAGCAGCTTCTTCCAGGCCTTGTCGAGCAGCTCGTCGCTGAATCCCTTGACCTGGTCGAAGCGGGAGAGAGCGTCGCGCAGGTGGCTCTTCGTCTTCTCGTCGGTCGAGAACTTCCAAGGCAGCTCCCAGGTGTCCGTCTTGTCCGGGTCGCCGACCAGCAGGAAGCAATGCCGCGTCAGGTTCTCGCTGTCGACCTTCTTGGTGGGCTCGTCAGCGCGCAGCGTTGGAACGTGGCTGCGGATCTCGGCCGGGATGCCGGAGGGCCACTGCGCGGCGCGCGCCTCGACGCTGGTCTGGCTGTAGGCCGGGAAGGTCACCGGGCCCACGT
>Ga0307474_10002069_pt1 | contig 14423 bp, 13 predicted proteins | sample atmos_gasesECM1C_2_FD_203312 | JGI IMG/M metagenome (GOLD analysis project Ga0307474, IMG submission 203312) | Hardwood forest soil microbial communities from Morgan-Monroe State Forest, Indiana, United States - atmos_gasesECM1C_05 | ecosystem: Environmental > Terrestrial > Soil > Temperate... | reverse complement strand
GGCCACGCCACGGCGTACTGCCAAGTACCATCGGCGCCGTGCCTATCGATAATGATCGGCTTCGCTGATCCCAATCGTCACTTCCTGGCCGAATTTGAAGAGCGATACACCCATCAAGGCAACTGCGCCGAAGAACAATGCGGCTAGGCCATAAACATGCTGCAACCGGAGAAATGCGGATCCAAAACCCACGCAGAGTAGCAGGGAGGTGCACACTCCACAGGCGAGAGCCAGGCGCGTCGCGCTGCTCAACAAGCTAAGCCGCCGGCGCAAACGCGGTATGTCCGATTTCAGGTGGCCCCGCGCCCCGTCGTCATCGGCGATCTCGTTCAGATACCGGATGCGGTCCACGACCGAGTTCATACGCCCCACCAAGATCGACACGAATCCGGCAACCGCACCAAGCATGAAGGCTGGCGCCGTCGCTTGAGCTATCACCTGTGAAAGCTGAATGGCATCAGGCGCGACGAATAGGCCGTCCATTTTGAACCCCCCGGCAAGCTGTGCTCATTATTGTTGCATGCAGAGTATCCCGCTCCAGCGTCAGTGCATCGCGCTCCAACATCATCGTCAGCACCAACGCCCGCAATGCTTCGATGCCTTCGGGCAGGCTCTGCGTGTCGTCGTGCGGCGAATCCATCACGTAACGAATCCTACGCGGCAACCGACGGTTTGAGAATCCCCTTTGCGGTCTGTACACGCGTCCAATCCAGCCCGTCGAACAGAGCGGCGAACTCAACATACGACAGCTTCGTCACCCCATCCATGATCGGTGGCCAGTGGAACGATCCCTGCTGCAATTGCTTCCAGACCAGCACAAGGCCGCTGCTATCTCAGACCAATATCTTCAAGCGGTCGCTGCGCTTGGCGCGATAGACGATGACCGCGCCGGAGAACGGATTCTCGGCCAGCACCTCCTGCGCCAGGGCGGCGAGAGAGTGTGCACCTTTGCGAAAATCAATTGGCCGGGTCGCCAGCAAGACGCGCGCGCCAGCAGGGACAGCAATCACGATCGGGATGCCGAGGCCCGAACCGCGCGCAACACCGCGGTCAATTGGGCAGCATCATTCATGCCGGACGAGATCAATACCACTGCACCGGAAAGCTTGACCTCAATCCCCGACGCGGCAGACGCTGCGCGCTGAAGCGTTGCGGCCGGAACGGGTTCACTCACGATCGGAACGAAGCTGGGTGTTGCCGGCGTTGGCGTTTCACTGGTGCGGTCGGCAAGTCCTGGCGCATCGCGCGTCGCCAGCCGAACACCTGCTGTGAACAGACCTGCCAACATCGCGCAACCTCGGACACACGTGCCCCGGCTACCAAGGTCTCCGCGACGATCCGTGCCTTCTCATCCGCAGACCAGCGCCTCCGCCGGCCTGGTCCCGTGAGAACCTCGACGCGCGGAATTCACCCTTCGCGTCATCGCTAACGTCAAACATAAGGATAGCTCGAAGCCCTCTGCCTCAGGCAGATCAAGCATGTCGGGGCAGGTCATTGAAGAAGGGTATCGGAGGCCCGCTTACGTTCAGCCACACAGCATGGCTGATGATTTCCGCGGGGAAGCGGTGGCGGTAGTGCGGGTCGGGTGGTGGCGTCATCCCTCCGTCTCATTCATCCCCACCCCCTGCCGCCAACCCCGGTTACCGTGACAATGCCCGCTAGAGTGCACTCTATGCCGATAACACTGTCCCAGCCGTGGAGAGAGGTGACCGTTGCCGACCCCACTCAGTCGTCGTTAAAGGTTCATGCGCTGGCCGTCCATGAGGACTGGTCACCAACCTTCCCGTTGTCGTGACGTTGCTTGATTGACTGTACCACTCGTGGTGCCCCCGGCCGCATGGCTGCGCAGTGCAGCGCTTGGCGGCCCAAAGGCCGCTAGACGACGCGCCGCCGGAATGCAAGTAGGCCCGCGCAGGCGGCCCCCAGGAGGACAAGGCTCGCCGGCTCCGGTACTGCGGCCGGGATGAAGTCGATGCCGTGCGGGCTGCTGAGGATCCCGCCCGGCACGTCCGCCCCGGTGATGAACGGCGTGGCGACGCCAGTGGCGAGGTCGACTAGCCCGAGCTCCCCGAAGCTGGCCAGCGAGGCAATCGGCGTATTCGAATCAAGCCCGCTGACCAGAGCCTCGTAGACATCGTTGTTGGCGCCGTCGGTGAAGAACAATTCACCTGAGGTGGCGCTGGGGAACAACACGTCGTCCATTCCCTGGACGTTGTTGCCGTGGCCATCAGTGACCAGCACGTTCTGCATGCTCTGGCTGGACGTGCCGGGCTTGGAGATCAGCGTGATCACACCGTCGCTGCCCGAGCCGGGACCGTCGCCCTCTGACGTCAGCACGAGGCTGCCGTTCGGCGTGGTCTTCAGGCTGTCGGTGTCGGAGTTGGTGCCGGTCTGCGCATTGGTGAGGATGTCGGTGGTGGTCAGCGTGCCCGTGGGGTGGTGGCCCTGGTTAAGTTCCTGCACCACTGGATCGCCCGGGCTCGTCGGGTTGGTATAGCTGAGGAACACCTTGTTGCCGTCGAAGGCGACATCGTCATAGCCGCGGGCGAGCGGACCGGGTGTCGTGTATTGGTAGGGCGGCCCGTACCTGAAAGGCGCGCTGACGGTGTGCGTGGTCGGGTTGATCAGCGAGAGCGTCGAGTTTGCGTCGTTGTTCTGCAATGCCCAGACCAGCCCGGTGGTGGGGTCGATCTTAAGTCCATCAACCAGGCCGGAGATGGTGTATTGGTGTTGGATCGCGCCGTTCGCGGCGTTGTACTGCACGATGGTGCTGCTGCCGCCGGCGCCGGTGGAATCCGCGCCGTTTCCGTATTCGATCCAGACCGATCCGTTGCCAGCGGTGACGGAGTCCGGCTGTGTGCCGCCTACGGCGGCGCCGGAGGCGAAGACCGAGAGGCTGTCCAGTAACGGGCTGGCGTACGTGACTTCGGCCTGCAACACGCTGAGCGCCGCAACGAGCGGCAGCAACGCGACACGATTCATCGGACCCCCCAGTATTCTCTGATGGAAAACTACTGGCGCCGGGGCGGCGCATCGAGCGACGTATTGGCGACATGTTCATGACGGCGCGGCAATTGATCGTTTGATCGATGGCCGCCCAGGAGCGCTGACATCGGTCGGCGGAACTCGAACAGAGCCTCCGCGTGCGGCTCCAACTCCTCGGCGAGGAGGCACGAACCGATGGCTCGGTGGTGTGCTGATCTCGAGGTTCTGTCAGAGTTTGCGCCATCGGGCAGATCTGGCAGGCGGTGTGTCGGCCGAGGAGGAGGTTGACGGAGATGCGCTGCCCAACCGTCTGCCTGTCCACACCGGCCGCTCCGCCATTGGATTTGACCGCTCTGTATGCCTCCTACACGCGCTTCTTGGTTATATTGAACGGTTTGTCCGTCGCATGCGCATCGGCATCCTACTGTTTCCAGTTGTTTCGGCCATACGACCGCCCGATCCGACTGTCGGGCATTGTCACGTTAACTTCGAGTGGTGACGTGGGGCCCGGAGTGCGATTGCCCTGTTGATCACGGCGGATGCTGAGCGCACGTCTCCTGCTGGCAGACATTGAATGCCGTGGACCGGACTGCGCGGTAGGCGGTGGCTGCCATGAGGTGTCGGCGTGGCCAACCCCGGTTACCGTGACAGTGCCCTCTAGCTCCTTGTCTGATCGCGTGATTCACGTCTCCGGCGATTCCGCCTGCGACGATCACGCTCTAGCGGCTGATCAGTGGCCACAGGGCCAACGACAGCGCGGGAATGAAGGTGATCAGCAGCAGGCAGATGCCACATGCCAGCACGAACGGCAGGCATTCTCGAAATACCGGGCCGGAAGGGACCCGGGCGATCGAGGCACTGATAAAAACCAGAATGCCGATCGGCGGCGACACTTCCGCCAATAGCAGGTTGAAGACGATGATGATCCCGAGATGGATCGGGTTGACGCCCATCGAGGCCATCAGCGGTGTGAGAAGCGGGACCAGGATGAGCATGGTCGGGATCACCTCCAGGAAGCAGCCGGCGAGCAGCGTGACGACGTTGACCATCAGCAGCATCTGCCACTTCACGTGGATGAAAGCGGTGACCCAGCCGAGGATTTGTTGCGGCATCTGCTCGGCGAGCAGCACCCAGGCGTAGGGCGACGCGACGGCAATCAGGAAGAAGATCAGCGCGCTGTCGGCGGCGCATTCCACCATGTCATGATAAAGCTGCGGCCAGGTGTAGCCCCGGTAGAGAAATTTCCCGATCACGAACGACCAGAGCACCGCGACGATGCCAACCTCGGTCGCGGTCATCACGCCGAAGCGAAGCAGGCTGAGGATGACGAAGGCGAGCGCCGAGGCGGGGGCGGCGCGCAGGCCCGCGCGGAACATTTCTCCACCGCTGGCGCGGCGGTCGGCTTTCTCGTAGTTGCGATGGCGCGCAACCAGGTGCACCGCCGTCATCATGAAGGCACACATCAGCAAGCCCGGAATGATGCCGGCGGTGAACAGTTGCGCGACCGAGACCTCGGCAATGGAAGCATAGACCAGCAGCGAAAGGGATGGCGGGAAGCAGCTTGGCAGGATCGAGCCGACCGCGGTGACGGCGCAGGCGAACGGCGGGGAATAGCCCCGGCGGATCATCTCGGGAACGAGGATCTTCGTGGTGCTGGCTGCATCGGCGCCGGACGAGCCGCAGATGCCGCCGAGCATGACGCTGTGAAAAACGTTGGCCTGCGCCAGGCCACCACGAAAATGACCGACTAACGCACTGGCGAAGTCGATCAGGCGAGTGGCGAGGCCGCCGGAATTCATCAGGTAGCCCGCGGTGAGGAAAAACGGGATGGCGAGGAGCACGAACGGACTGGCGCCGCCGACCATGGTGTGGACCACGCCGGCGACCGGCAGCAGGTCGGCGCCCCAGGTGGCGAGGAAGGCGCCGAACAGCATGGCGAACCCGATGGGTACGCCAATGGATAGTGAGGCCAGGAAAGCGAGCGAGAGGATCAGGCTTGGGCTGGTATCCGGAAACGGGGCGGCGCCGGCGAGGGTGACACCATAGAAAGCGGCGCCGACGGCCATCGGCGCAAAGGTTGCAAGCCAGCTTCGGCCGTCGCGCAGGCGCACGAGCGCAAGAAAGACCAGGCTGAGCACGCCGCTGACGGGAATTAGAATATATTTGATGCGGTTGTCCCATTGCAGGCCGGTGCTGATGCCGCCGATTTCGCGAATGAGCGAAAGGCTGCCGAAGAACAGCATGATCGTGGTGTAGGACACGATCGCGTCGACGATGAGGGCGAGCGCGGCGCGGCCGCGGGGACTGAACAGCGGCTCGACCAGGTTGACGGCGATGTGGCGCTGGGTGCCATGGCCGACCGCCATGCCTGCGAAGGTGAGCCAGACCAGCGACCACGAGGCGAATTCTCCGCTCCAGGACAGCGAGTCATTCAAGACGGAGCGCGCGATGATGCCGGCCAGCACCGTGACCATGATGATCATCAGCAGGGCGAAGATGAAGAACTCGACGGCGTGGATCAGGATGGCGAGGATTTTGCCCGCGAGCGGGCGCGGCGTTACCGGTGGCGGGATCACGCGGCGAGAATTTCCTCGATGGCGGGCATGCCGCCGACGTTGGCGGCGTATTTCTCCCAGAACGGCTTCATGGCGGCGATCCAGGGGGCGTGGTCGGGTTTTGTGACTTTAGCGCCCATGGTTACGGTTTTTGCCAGGGCGGCATCATCGGCAGTGGTTTCGAGTTGGTCCTGGAAGGCGATGACTGGCGCGGCTTCCTGGCGCAGGATTTCCTGTTGGGCCGGTGTCAGGCGGTTCCAGTATTGCTGGGAAAAGCTGAACGCGCCGTAACTGTAAATGTGGCCGAGATCCGTGAAGTACGGCGCCACTTCGTAGAAGCGCAGAGCAAGATAACTCGATTTGGAATTGTCGAGGAAGTCGATGACGCCGGTTTGCAGGGCGTTGTAGATTTCCGGCGCGGGCAGCGGCGTCGGGTTGGCGCCGAGCAGGCTCCACAGCGCGATGTGCAGCGGGCTTTCGATGACGCGCATTTTCTTGCCCTTGACGTCATCGGGCACGTTGATGGCGAAGCGGCCGAGTGGGTGGCGGATGCCGTTGTTCCAGAAGCCGAGGACGACGAAGCCGTGCGGCAGGTAGCGCGCGGCCATGCGCTGGCCGATCGGGCCGGTCATCACGCGGGTGCCATGTTCGGGGCTTTGGAACACGAAAGGCATGTCGAACAACTGGCCCTCCGGCACCCAGGAGCTGAGCACGGCGACATTCACGACGGCGCCCTGAACCGAGCCGAGGCGCATGCCTTCGGCCACCGCTTTCTCGTCGCCGAGCTGGGCATTGGGAAAAACCTGAATGCGCACCTCGCCATTGGTCTTTTCCGCGACCGCGCGGGCATAGCGGTTGAGGCTGACGGTGGCCGGATGTTCCTCATTCACGAGGGTGCCGAGTTTGGCAATGGGCGGACGGGTTTGCGCGCGCAGGATTTTTGGCGCGGCGAGCGTTCCGGCGGCGGCCAGGAGCAGGCGGCGGTGGATCATGGTCGGTTTCCTCATTGGTCCTGCAAGCGGCTCGATACGATCGTGGCATCGGGGCGGCGCAGCACGTCGGGGTTCAGTTTGGTGCCGAGGCCGGGGCCGGTCATGGGATAGGCAAAGCCGTCTTCAATGCGCGGCAGGACGGTGACGAGTTCGGGGTACCAGGTGCTCAAGTAAGCGCGCACGGTTTCCTGGATCAACGCGTTCGGGGCGTTCAGCGCCAGGTGCAGCGACGCGACCAGCACCACGGGGCCGGTGCAGTCGTGCGGCGCGATCGGCAGTTGATGCGCCTCAGCCATGGTGGCGATTTTCTTGGCCTCGGAAATGCCACCGACCCAGCTCAGGTCCAGCATGACGATACCCACCGCCTCACGCTCCATCAGTTCGCGAAACGCCCAGCGGGTGGACAGCGTTTCGCTGGCGGTGACAGGCACGCGGGTGGCACGCGCGAAATCCGCCAGCGCCTGCAAATTGTTCATCTTGATCGGGTCTTCGAACCAATAGGGAGAAAACTCTTCAAGCGCCTGGGCGATGCGCTTGGCGGTGGGCAGGTTCCACAGCGAATGCATCTCCACCATGATGTCCATGCGGTCGCCAACTGCTTTGCGGATTTTGGCGAATGGCTCCAGGCCGCGGCGCAGGTCGGCGCCGGAGATGTGCAATCCGTCGGTGAGTTCGGCGGCGGGGTCGAACGGCCAGATTTTCATGCCCGTGATGCCCTGCGCCAGCAGACTTTCCGCCAGCTCGTCGGCGCGGTGCATGAACGCGTCGAGGTCTTCATAGGGCCCGGTGGCGCCGGTGCCCCAGTTGCTGGTGCTGTTGTGCACCCGCCCATCGCGCCCATAAAGGTAGCCGCCGCAGGTGTTATAGATACGAATGCGGTCGCGCGACAGGCCGCCGAGCAGCTGGTGGATCGGCTGGTTGCTGGCCTGGCCGAACAAATCCCACAGCGCGATGTCGATCGCCGAGGTGCCGCGCATTTCTACGCCGCTGCTGGAATAGCCGAGGATCGGGTTGAGCAGCATGCGGCTGTGCCGATCGATCAGCAGCGGGTCTTTTCCCAACAGGTAGCCGCTGACGCTTTCGTGGATGTAGCTGCTGACGGCGGCCGGGCCGAAGAAGGTTTCCCCCAATCCGACCAGGCCTTCGTCGGTGTGGATGTGTACCCAAAGCATGTTGGGAAATTCCGCAACGCGGATGGTCTGGATCTCGGTGATCCTCACGCGACTGCCTCCTCGGTTGCTGTGAGCAGCATGGCCCCGTGCGACCGAACCGGCAATTCAGGTTCCTATGCGCGCAGTGCGGAGCGGCCAATACGCATACCCTGAGCGCACGGTACAGCCGAGATCGATGGGCAGGTTGCGGGCGCTGATATAGGAGAGCATGAGCAGGCCGAGCAGCGGCAGGTCGCGCAGCACCTGGCGCTCGACCTCCCGGCAGAGCGTCATGCGTTTGCCGAAATCGGGCTCGTCGAGGACGCGTTCCAGCAGGCCGTCGACGCCCGGGATCGCCACGCCATAATGACTGTAATAGTTCGGGTAAGCTTCGCGCAGGCTGTCGATCTTGCCTACCTCCACGAGCACGATGCTCTCGTTGTCGGACTCCGTCTGATTGGACGGCGCCTCGGCCAAGTCGTATGACCGCGTTGCGTTCAGCGTCTTGTTGCTTGGATATCATCCCGTCAGCGAAGTTCCGAACCTGGCCATCCTGGCCTCGTCCGGACATTGTGGAATGAGGCAACTGTGATGCGTCCAGGGCTGGCCGTGGTGTTTTGTGCCTTGCTTGGTTGGGGGCCGGCCAGTGCCGCCTGCGTCGGCCCGCCCTACGACGAGCTCGATTTCTGGTTGGGGGCATGGCATGACCCGGCGGCACCTGCAGCCGAGCATTACACGGTCAGGCGCGTCGCCGGCGGCTGCGCGATAGAGGAGGTGCTGATCGGCGGAGACCGCCAGATACAGGGTATCGGCGTTTCCGGATGGGAGAGCGAACGGAAGCAATGGCGGCAGCTTTGGGCGGACAAGGATAGGATTGTGACAGTTTACATGGGCGGTCCGGCGGCGGACGGAACGTTCGTCCTCACGTCCGAGCCCAAAGTTGGCGGAACGCGGTGGCGGTACACGTACCGGAACATCCGGCCAAACGGCGTCGACGCCGAATACGCCTCGCGTCGCGGCGAAGACGGACCCTGGACCACGGTGTGGTCGGGCCACTTTGATCGGATCGAACCGGCGGGAAAATAACAGCTCCGGGCCATCACGCGGCACGCTCGAACGGACGGCGGGCCCACCGCTCGGCGACCGCGTGATCCCGCTCAAGCGTCCCATTGGCTGTCGCGGTCCGAACCTTCAGCATCAGATGGGCGCCTCGTGGTGGCCAGCGCATGTGCTGCTGTGCGTTCATTCGCCGGTGCAACAGCCACTGCACGGTACTTTCCGTGACCGCCGTCGAAATCGGCTCGTTCTCTTGGCGCGCCGTGGCGTAATCGATGATGATATCCGATTGTCCACAAATATATGTCTCGAGATCGCGCAACAGACGCGCCACTTTTCGCGCGGCATCCTCCTCTCAATTCATGTTTCTGAGCGTATATACTGTCTGGGATCGACCAGCTTGGCTGCCCGAAAAAGTTGGAAGTGCAGGAACCCACCATCTCCTATGTTGTAGAGTTCGTTGCCATCTTCGACGAGTGTACCCTTAGGCATGAGATGACGCGTTCCACTTGCGGACAGATTCGGAGTCTGGTCGACGATGTTATAGCTGCTTTCGAAATCTCCCTCATGCCGGATGAGGATCTCATATTGCCGTGCAATACGCTTCGTCGGGATCGTCCGAACCTCGAGTATCCGCCCCCTGCCGATCGACCTTACGATTCCCCTCTCCGCGAATGTGAATTTGATGTTGCAGCCACCGCCCGGAAGCGGAATGACCTGCATGGCGCCGGCGGCCGGCCATACGAAAGAAAAGACGTCACCTGGCACTTATCACCCCCAATGACCCCCTTCGCGGGTCGTGACGAGATTCTACAGCCGCCGATAGCGGTGTGCCAACCTGGCTCGGGTTAACCTAGGTGAACCCGACGACAGCATGCGGCACATAAGGCTCTTGACGTGATAGGATCGCGGTACCCATGCATATATGGCGCCAGAGGAACAGCACCCCCATGATCAACCCAGAAACCGATCGCGTGCTGATAACCGGTGCTGCCGGCGCCATAGGCTCGGCACTGCGTACCGGCCTGCGTGCGCACTGGCGTCATCTGCGCCTGACCGACATCCGGCCGCTACGGAACCTGGCCAACAACGAAGAGGCGATCGTCACAGATATCGCCGACCGGTCTGCGCTCGAACTGATGATGCAGGATGTCCGCGCCGTTGTTCATCTTGCGGGCATGATTGGGAACTATACGCTGGAAGATCTGTTCCGCGTGAATGCGCGTGGCCTGTTCGATGTGCTCGAAACAGCGCGGCTCGCAGGTGTGGGACGCATCGTCTTCGCCAGCAGCAACCATGCCTTCGGCTGCTATCCGATCACCGAAAACGTCTCGCCTGCGCTGCCGCCCAGGCCGGACAGTCTTTACGGCGTCTTCAAGGTCTGGGGTGAAACAATGCTGCGCAACTACCATGACCGTCACGGTATACGGTCGGTGTCGCTGCGCATCGGCACATTCCGGTCCATCCCCATCGATCAGCGTTCACTCGCAACGTGGCTCAGTCCAGCGGATGTCGCACATCTGGTTGACGTGTCGCTGCGTCACCCCGACCCTGGATGCATGGTGGTCAACGGGTATTCCAACAACACCCGATTGAAGACTCATGATCCCAACTGGACCACTCTTGGCTACAAGCCCCGCGACAACGCCGAGGATTATCGCGAGATGCTCCGCGGCAAGGGAGTCGATGTCGACGCGCCTGATCGTGAGGAATGGGAATGGACGGAGCACGGCGGCTCGTTTGCCCGCGCAGCGGAACACCCGGTCCGCTGAAGTCAGCGGTTTCGAGCTGGTCGATCGCTCCGTCGAGATTGACGACAAAGCCCGCATCCGCCGTAAACGCTCCGCCGGTGACTCGATCAGCCGTCAATCGATCGGTTTGCTCATCCCCGTTTCACGTTGGTGGAGATCGAGCCACCTGCCCTCAACGTCGCGGCTCATCATGTAAATCCGGCGGTTTTCTGGATCGCCGTAACGGTCGCACAGCTCGTCCGGTGCCGGGATTGCGCGATAGCTCTCCTGATACTCAAACTCGCGCTGAGCGAAGGCTTCCTCACAGGACATGGTTTCGAGGCGATCAATATTGCTCTCGTCAACATCCAGCTTGAGCACCAAGCGGCGCGGCTGGGTCGCGGTTTCCAGCATGACCGGGATCCACTCCCGCTCCGACAGCCACGTGCCGAACTTCCCTGACCGAAGTTCATTGATCCGTTCGGGCAAATTGTCCCGATCCTCCTCCGTGAGACGCTCGTCCTCGTAACGGGTCGCCAGCCCGGCATAGAAGAACGGGCTGGCTGTCCGACCGCGAAGGTCTCCCGGAATCGTGTCGAGCAGATCGAGCAGGCGGTCGAAGAGCGGCAGGGTGTTCTTCGTCAGGAACAGCTTCTCCTGGCGTATCATGCCGCGCTCGCCGCCGAGCCGCAGCACGGTGACCTGATAGTCGAAATCCCCGGCTCGGCCGTTCCAGCGGTCGTGTATCTCGCCGAAGCCCGCAAGCGACGTGTGCAGGCCAACAATGCCCGCATCCCGCCGTTCTTCAAGCCAGGAGCTCAGCTCGTCGCCGCGGCGTATGCGTAGCCCGCCGAGATTGACGATGCGGAATTTTGCGCCGCGCCGCTCGCGCAGGCGCGCGACGCCCTTCAGCGTCTCCAGGTCATAGTCGAATGATGGTCCGACGAAGACCCCGATCTCAAGATCGGGACGCTCGGCCTGCCGCCAGTCGTGGAACCGGTGCACAAGCTGTTCGAAACGTGAGAATGGCAAGGCACTTCGCTTGCGCGATTCCGAGATCAGGCAATAGCGGCAAATATGGGCGCAAGGCGCGTGCCGCAGCGAAAACCGCAGTCCCTTTCCAACAATCGCCCTGGACATTTTATTCCGTGTTGGACAGTGCCGGCGCGCGGCTTCGGTCAAAGCGGCGCATGAGATTCCAACCTTAGCCCTCCGGCGACACCGCGACGGCTCGGTAGTGCGCCTCGTCGACCGGTTCCATCCAGTTGTTGTTATCTGGCCCCTCGATCTCAAGGAAAGAGATATGCGCAAACAAGTGCCCGGCAACTGCGCCATGCCAGTGCACCAGGCCCGGCGGCACTTCGGCGACGTCACCTGCCCGCATGACACGGGGTGGTTTACCGCGCACCTCGATCATCCCGGTCCCGATCGTGGCGACGAGTACCTGACGGGTCTTGTGGGTGTGCCAGTTGGTGCGTGCGCCCGGAGTGAAAGTGACCAGTGTGGCGTTCGTGCGCGACGTTCCCAGCGGCGTGGCCAATGCATCCTGCAGCACTGTTCCGGTGAACCAATCGGCGGGCGCTGCCTTCGTGGCACGGCTCGTGGCGGGTCGGATCGTCACATCATCCATGGTGCGTCTCCCTGTCGGGGCTGTAGCCGGCCGAGCATAGCAGACCTTTGGCCCGGCTGGAACGTCGTGGCGTGTCGTCGCTCCGGGTTGAAAGCGGCGTTCGAAGTGGCATTTGGCAGGTGCAGGATTTTCCAGTTCGCTTTAGGAGCATCACAAGGCGACCCCGCATGAAGAAGATCGGTTTCCTCTCGTTCGGCCATTGGACGCCTGCGCTGCGATCCCAGGCCCGTTCGGCGTCGGACGTGTTGCTGCAGTCCATCGAGCTTGCCGTCGCGGCCGAGCAATTGGGTGCAGACGGAGCGTTCTTCCGGGTCCATCATTTCGCCCGTCAACTTGCTTCGCCGTTCCCGCTGCTGGCAGCAGTCGGCGCGAAGACCAGCCGCATAGAAATCGGCACTGCGGTGATCGACATGCGCTACGAGAACCCACTCTACATGGCCGAGGACGCGGGCGCGGCGGACCTCATCGCGGGCAGCCGCCTGCAGCTGGGGATCAGCCGTGGCTCACCTGAGCAGGTGATCGCTGGTTGGCGCTATTTTGGCTATCGCCCGGGGGAGGGCGAGACCGACGCCGACATGGGGCGCCGACATGCCGAGGTGTTCTACGACCTGCTACAGGGCAGGGGATTCGCAGAGCCGAACCCGCGACCGATGTTCCAGAATCAGCCGGGCCTGCTGCGCCTCGAACCCTTCTCAGAGGGGCTGCGTGAGCGGATCTGGTGGGGGTCTGGATCCAACGCGACCGCGGTCTGGGCAGCAAAACTCGGCATGAACTTGCAAGCCTCCACGCTCAAGAACGACGAGACCGGCCAGCCTTTCCACGTTCAGCAAGCGGCTCAGATCCGGGCCTTCCGGGATGCCTGGAAGGAGGCCGGTCATGCGCGTGAGCCACGGGTGTCGGTCAGCCGCAATATATTGGCGCTGGTCGACGAACGGGATCGCGCTTATTTCGGTCACGGCGGTGACGAGGGGGACCAATTTGGCTTCATCGACGAAAGGACTCGGTCGATCTTCGGTCGGAGCTATGCTGCAGAACCGGACGTGCTTATCGAGCAGCTCAGGCAGGACGAGGCAATCGCCGCGGCCGACACACTGCTGCTGACTGTGCCCAACCAGCTCGGTGTGGATTACAACGCGCATGTCATAGAAGCGATCCTGACCCACGTCGCGCCAGCGCTCGGTTGGCGCTGAAGTGGAATTTGCTCTGCCTGGTCGGAAAGTCAGGCCCTCCTACGCAACTACCATGACCGTCACGGTGGCTCGGGCGGGTGGGATTCAAGCTCCTTGACTGACGGGAGCGAGCCGGCGGCCAACGAATTCTGGATGAGCGATCGGCAATGGGCGGCGTTGGAACCGCTGATTGCAACGTGCCGGCGCGGCGTGAGATCGCGGCGCAACCGGGAAGCGATCAGTGGCATCGTCCACGTTTTGAGGGTTGGCTGCCGTTGGCGCGACTGTCCGGAGATGTACGGCCCGCACACGTGACGATCGCCCGGAGTGGAGGGAGCCAGGCGCACCGACGGGTCCAGCAATCTGTCAAGCAGATTGTCGGTTGTCATTCCTACGCTCGCTCGCCCCAGCGCACAGAGCCGGTTGCGCGTGAACATCACGACCGATGATCCGCTGTGTGAGCGAGCCAAGGTACGCGGCTGCACCATATCCGCCGAAGCGAAAACATCGACGTGATCGCCGTGCTCAATCTTCTCGCACAGCACGCCCGAGGGACCAAATACCGGTGTGGCCACATCGCCTTCGGCCGCGGGGAATGCCTTCACCATGTCGGTGAATGCACCAGTCAGGCTTCCCGCTGCATAGATGTGCAGCGGCTCCGCCAAGGCGAAGCGAAGCGGCATGAAGGCTACCGTGACCAGGAGCATACCCGCGAGACATCGGACCACGGATGTCATCTGGACCCTCCTCGCCGCCACCGCTATATCCAAACGGCCATAGCAAACGCTTGGGTGGCCCGCGATCCCCCGGAGACTGCACATCATGTCCATAACCGAACAGACACACCCGAATACCGGGTTTCCGCTACGCCATGCGCAGATGCTGATAGCGGGAGCGTGGGTAGACAGCGCGTCCGGCGAAACACTGGACGTGGAGAATCCCGGCAAGCGGCAGAAGATCGCCGAAATCCCGCGTGGCAGTGCAAACGACGTGGATCGTGCCGTACAGGCCGCCACACAGGCTTTTCCGGGCTGGAGCAAGACACCACCACGCGACCGTGGCCGGCTGTTGCTGCGCATTGCAGATGCGCTGGAGGCGCGCGGCGAGGAGCTTGCTCGCACCATCGCGTTGGAGACCGGCAATGCGCTGCGCACC
>Ga0307474_10002068_pt1 | contig 14424 bp, 12 predicted proteins | sample atmos_gasesECM1C_2_FD_203312 | JGI IMG/M metagenome (GOLD analysis project Ga0307474, IMG submission 203312) | Hardwood forest soil microbial communities from Morgan-Monroe State Forest, Indiana, United States - atmos_gasesECM1C_05 | ecosystem: Environmental > Terrestrial > Soil > Temperate... | reverse complement strand
AATCTTGCCGCCGTTGAGGGTGAGAGTGGCGTAGATGGTGAAGAGCAGATTTACCGCGATGCCTGCGAGGGCTGCTGTGCGGCCCGCTCGCGGAGAAAGAAACGCCAGCAGAAAGAGTCCGGCTAAACCGCCGGCAACGATTGCGGCGGCAGCGTAGTAGAGCGCCAGAGCGGAACCGTGCGTTGAGACGAGTCGAAGGGCGATTGAGATAGCGAGAGCTCCGCAAACGATGACGGAAAGCTTACCGAACCGAAGACGCTGCGCATCGGTGTGGAACGGAAAAAAGTGCGCGTAGAAGTCTTCGACGAGAATGAGGCCGAGGCAGTTCAGATCGGAGGCGAGCATGGACATGGCCGCTCCAAAAAGTCCGGCAAGAAAAAGTCCGGCGACGCCGACAGGCATTTGCGTGACCATGTAGTAGGGGAAAACCTGATCGGGTTGCGTGACCGCGGCCGGAAGCGCCTGGCTTGAGAGCTGGTAAAAGGCCCAAAGGAGCGAGCCGATCAACATGAATGCGACCCAGACAGGCAGGCACAAGGCTGCGCCCATCTCGATGCCACGCAAAGCCGAGCGATCTGACCGAGCGGCGAGATAGCGCTGCACCACCGTTTGATCGGCGGTGTACTTTTGCAGGTAATAGAAGAAGCCGTAGATTGTCAGGGTCCAGAATGTTGGGCGGGCCAAGTCGAACTTGAGGCTGCCGAGGCTGGTTTTGTGATTGGCGGCGATCAAGTGAAACATTGCTCCGGGCTGCGCGTGAGGTGAAAGCAGCAGTAGTGCAAGAGTGACGAGGACTCCGGTCCACAGCAGAAAACCTTGCACTACGTCGGTCCAGATAACGGCGCGAAGACCGCCAATGAACGTGTAGAAGACCGTGATGACGCCGAGGCCGATGATGAGCAGCGCGACGGACCATCCGGTAAAGCCCGCGACCGCGAGGGCGAGCAGGTAAAAGACGAAGCCCATCTTGGCGAAATGGCCGGCGGCGAAGGCGAAGGATGAATACATTCGCACGCCGGGGCCGAAGCGTTTGCCGAAGTATTCATATACCGACATCGAGACTGCGTGACGAAAGAAGGGAACGATGATCGGTCCGAGGGCCAGGATGACGACCACGAAGAGGAGGTTTGGAACCAGCAGCGACCAATCGCCGGAGAAGGCTGCACCGGGGAAAGCGATGAAGGTGATGCTGGTGACGATGGTTGCAAGCAGCGAGAGACCGGCGGCCCAGCCGGGCACGGTGCGCCCGGCGACGAAATACGAGTCTGTTGTTTTCTGACGCCCGGAGACAAAGATTCCGATTCCAACCAGCGTGGCGAGGTAAGCGACGATGATCAGGGTATCGACGAGGTGCATCTCAGCGCGAGCCTCCTGTGTGGGCCGGATCGGGCGTTGAGCGATTAAGGGAGTGACCGGCCGATTTGCTCGCGAGGGCCAGCCTGCCCTCGGCCATTTGCACGGCGAGACGCATTGCGGCCTTCATGTTTGTAGCGTCGGCCTGGTTGCGACCGGCGATATCGAAGGCCGTGCCGTGATCGACGGAGGTGCGGATGATGGGAAGTCCAAGCGAAACATTGACGCCGCCTTCGAAATCGATCAGCTTCATGGGAATGTGACCCTGGTCGTGATACATGGCCACGACGAGATCGAATTCGCCGCGCAGAGCGCGAACGAAGATGGTGTCACCCGAGTGCGGGCCGGAGCAATCGATGCCGAGCGCGCGGGCCTCTGCGATCGCGGGAACGATGATATCGGCGTCCTGATGGCCGAAGAGGCCGTGCTCCCCGGCATGAGGGTTAAGACCGCAAACTGCAATGCGCGGGGCGATGCTCGGGACACTACGGCGCATCCATAGCAATGCATCGTTGCCGAGCTGGATGGTGCGAACGATGTGGGCGCGGTCGAGTTGGCAGGCCTGCTCAAGAGAGATGTGAGTGCTAACGTGCACGGTTGCCAGTTTTTCAGAGTAGAGCAACATGCGCGGCTCCGGCGCTCCGGTTAGCTGGGCGATGTATTCGGTGTGTCCGCAGAAGGCCTGGCCGGAAAGCGAGACGGCTTCTTTGTTGAGAGGCGCGGTGACCATGGCGTCGGCTTCGCCGGTCATGCAAAGCTCGACGGCGCGGCGAACGTAGGTGACGGCGGCGGCGCCGTACTCGCCGCGGAGTTGACCGAAGGCAATATGGTGATCGGCGGCGAGGGAGCCGGTTTCGATCAGAGTGCAAGGCAACGAGCCGGGGTCAATGCCACTGATGCGACCCGCGGCGTTGAGCGCGGCCGAATCGCCAATGAGAAGCCAATGCGCGAGCGAGGCGATGCTTTGATCCTGGAGAGCCTTAAGGGCGATTTCGGCGCCAACGCCGGCCGGGTCTCCGATGCTGATGGCGATGCGTGCGAGCCCGCTCATGCTCGACCTCGCAGCGCGGCAAGAATCTCATTGAATATTGTTGGCGAGCCGAAGCCGCCGGACTTGGTGACGACGGTGCATCCGTGCGCATCGCCGCCCTGCACGACGCCCCATGGAATTCCCGGAGCGAACTCGCCCTGGAGGATAAAAGAGTGCGCATCGAGAGCCTTGACGGCAAGTTGCGCGGTTTCGCCGCCGGTGAGGATGAGGGCCTGTGGGGCGTAGGAACGAAATGCCGAACGAATGCGGCCGGCAGCGCCGAATTGGAATTTGAGGCGAAGGACGCGGACATTGTCGCCGTGATCTGAACCAAACTCTTCGAGCTGTAGTTTGGTGACGGGATGCGGCGTTCCGGCGATAAGCAGCGTGCGTTCTGCCGCCGGCACGAGCGCTACCATCGGGCGCGCAGGAATGAGTCCGGCGAGCGCCTGCGCCAATCCGGCTGAACCAGCGTAGAGCAAGCCGGGTAGATCTTTAGCGGCTTGAGCTAGAGCATTGAGATCGGCTTGAGTGGTGCTGTCGCAGATGAAAATGGTCTTGCCGGGATCGGAGCTCAACGCAGGCGCGAGTTCGCGGGCATGGGAAACTTTGAAGATCCGGCTGCGAGCGACGATTGGAAAGAGGCTGTTGAGTTGAACGCGCGAGTGCTTTCCTGCTGTGTCTTCGATCTCCAATACACCGTCGCTCACTGTGCGACCAGTTGCTGGAAAAGCGGGAGCGAATAGGATGGCGCGAGTTCCGAGTGCGCGGTGCGCGGGGAGCAGCTCGGCGGCGAGCGGGCCCCGGCCGGCGGAGTCAACTTTCTTAAAGAAGAGCGCATTCGGATCGCCGGCGAGAGCTGTGCAGGCTTGGGTGACGGCGCGGGCCGCGTGGCGATTTGAAAGCGCGCGTGAGTTGGTGTTGAATGCCTGCACGGATTCCGGCGTTGAAAACTGAACGCTCGTGCCGAACCAGACGCGAACGGTGCGCCCGGCGTGGAGGAATGCCGCTCCGGCATCGCAGGCGCCGGTGAGATCGTCGGCGAGGATAACAATGCGGCCGACGCCCGGGTCAGCGAATGAAGGTGGAACGAAGTCCGGGTCGCGGGCTTCGGTGGGCATGGGGGCGGACCTCTCTTTATTTTCGAGAGTATACGATTATTTTGTGATTTGTGAGCGTGGCTGCATTTGGGGAGCGAGAAGGCTGGACAAAACCCCGGCAAATCCGTGAAGGTGGATAGGATGGATCGCCGGACCTTTTGCATTTCCGCTGCCGCTGCGGTTGCCGCGACCCGCACGAGAGTACTCGCGCAGGCGGTCCCGAGTGCGCCTGCTGTTACGACTACGCCTTCGGTTGCGACTGCGCCTGCGGTTCCGCATATTGGACCGCTGATTACGTTGAGCGAGATTGAGGCGATCGATCGCGAACGGATTTTGCGCGCGGCAAATGAGTATTTAACTGCGCCGCCGATCACGATCACCGCATCTTCTTCGCCGCGGAGCAAAGGCGGAAAGCACGACTACTTTTCCGAGGCGGATTACTGGTGGCCCGACCCGAAAAATCCCGGTGGCCCGTATATCGAGCGCGACGGTTACTCCGATCCGACAAACTTCAACGATCATCGCCTGGCGCTTATCCGGTTGAGCCTGATTGTGCCGGCGCTTACTGCGGCGTGGCTCATTACACAGGACAAGCGCTATGCCGAGCATGCGGCGGCGCATCTGCGCGCGTGGTTTCTCACGCCTGACACGCGCATGAATCCGTCGCTCGATTACGCGCAGGCGGTGTGGGGACATTCGCCTGGCCGGAGTTACGGCATTATCGACACGCTGCATTTGGTTGAAGTGACGCGCGCTGCGCGGCATCTCGAGGCGGCGCAGGCTATGACGACGGCTGAATTTGCCGGCGTGCGCGAGTGGTTTACCGAATACCTGCTGTGGATGCGCGCTTCGACGAATGGACAAGCCGAGGAAGCTGCCCAAAATAATCACGGAACTTGTTGGACGGTGCAAGTGGCGGCGTTCGGGGGGTACATCGGCAACGAGAACGCGATGGCCCTGTGCCGCTCGCGATTTCGCGACCATCTTCTGCCGGATCAGATGGCGGCGGACGGGAGTTTTCCGCTGGAGCTCAAACGAAGCAAGCCCTACAACTACTCGCTCTTCGATCTCGACATGCTGGCGATGGTGTGCGTGATGGCGTCTGCATCCGGCACTTCGCCGAGTGGCGCGACGAATAATCTGTGGCAGTTCGCGCTGCCCAACGGGAGCATTTACAAGAAGGCTGTCGACTTCATGTTTCCGTTTATCGAGGACAAGAGCAAGTGGCCGTATCCGCACGATGTTGAATATTTCGATGACCTGCCCAATCGGCAACCGAGCTTGCTGTTCGCGGGATTGGCGTATCGCGAGCCGAAGTTCATAGCGCTTTGGCGCACGCTGCCGGCCGTGCCCAAAACGCCGGAAATCATTCGCAACTTTCCTATTCGCCAGCCGGTGCTTTGGTTGCGGGCGGTTTAGGGAAGTTCTTGCTTCTCGGCTGGTGAATTTCCGGGTAATTTTCGGCAAACATGACTAAAAACCATGCAAAGACGAAAACGTCCAAAACAGACTTCAGCTCTCAGCTATCAGCCTTGCGTTCAGTTCGTTGCGAGGAAGGTGCGAGCGAAACGCGACGACTTGCGCGAAAAAAAAGATCAAAAAATGATCTGTGAAACTGTGAAGGCGTTATCCGCAGGGCCCTGATTCGATATGAGTTCCAAAACGCTCACAGTTTCACAGATTCTGTGTTTCTGTGAGGTCGCGGCGCGTTGCGCGTAGCCGCTTGATCTGGTTGAGGTTCGCGGCGTTGCCAATTTCTCAGTTTCACAGCCCGTTTTTTCGGCATGGGGGGAGGGGGTGTGCGTATTTTTGGGGGGTGCCCCTCCCCCCGGTATGCCATACCTCGATATTTGATTTTGAAGGGTTTACGGGGCGGCCTTATACCTTTTCCATACCTCCCTCATACCTTCCCATACCAGATTCATACCTCCGTATTTGAAAACAAAAGGTTTACAGGACGGGCATGCCTGTAATTCTCCGATCCAAAGCGACGGGCCTCGCAGGCATCGGGATTTACGAAAGTTCCAGTCATTTTTCGGCTACCTTCCTGCATTCGTCCTTCTTCGCGAGTACTCTGACGCTCAAGCCGGGAGCGCCGGCCACTTCGCGCGAATCCTCATTCAGGTTCATTGTGCGCCAAAGGCACGAAATTATCGGCAAGCGGAAGATACGGGGAATAAGGCGGTTAGAGATTTTGTAGCTTGACACCAGACTTCGGACTCGTAAGGGGCGATTTTGATCCGCGAGCGCACGAAAGCCCCTCGTTGCCGAGAGGCTCCGTGTCAGATCAGGGGAAAGGTGTCGCTCATCACACTTTATCCAGGGCCAGAGGGGATCGCAGTGTCGACGGTCACACTAAAGGCCAATGACCGAAAGTTTGTATGGTTTTGTGGTTGTTGGATGGTCGGAGCGTGATCGGAGGCGGAAGCGAGGTTTTTCATCCCATATCGTTCCGGGCCTCTCGGGCGACTTCGGGTGGCTAGGTTTTCGACGACGCCTGTTCGAGCCATCGAGAGTACGCGGCCATTTCAATGGCTGGAGCCGTTCCGATCTGCTGCAATCTTTTGATGAGCTCGAGGAGGAAGGATGTCACTGCTTTGTCGTGCGGAACGCTCGTCAGGCAATCCGCTCCTTCGCAACCGAAGGTTCCGTAGGCTGCGATGCATCCGATATCAAGTCGGCCGTCTCCCTGATCCCGAGAAAGAGCCTTTGCAAGGAAGACGCTTGGGTCAGATTTCCAGCCGCTCTCAAACGCCAAGAAACCTGCAAGAATTGGCTGCGGTACTGCCGTCTTAGTTCCGTCGATTGTCGTCACTGCCGCACTTGTTCGACGCAGTCCCCTCACGGATGCTGTCTTGCCTTGCGCATAGGTAATGTGAAAGGCGTTGATCTCCTGCTTTGATTCGAAGACTGCGTAAACGGCTTCGGACGGTATGATTTTTACGCCTTCAAATTCGAAAATCAGAAAAGTGTACTGCCTGTCGTATAGCACCACGTCAATCTCTTGACTAAACTTCCCGTCGCTGTCCATGATCGTGGCCTTGTCAACGGCGTAGCGCTTTGGCAGGTAAGTCTTGAAGAGCTCTTGCCAGACCGCCTCGCTCCCATCGCCCTTTGCGGTGGAATGACCGATGGTGGCTCGAGCTGTACTCAGGTCTTGAGTGACTCGATCATGCAGCCCTTTCATCAAAACTTTAAGGTTCCAATTGCTTTTGCTCATCGAATGTTGCTGCTCCAGTACGGCTCAGCGAGTGCGGTGGCAGCCGCACGGCTTATTGCCTGTTTGGCAACTCCCGTCAGGTCGTCCGAGAGTATGTTGTTGGTGTTTGCCGGATCGACGAATCGGGCAGTTTCGAATGAGTTCTTTAGATAATTGAATACGGTATGCATTCGCCGCTCTATCGAGAGGTGGAGGTTTCCTTCGAGGGCCCTTATCACGACAAGTTCGAGGTAGAAGGAAGGGAAATCAAGGTTCTTCTGGTTTCGCCATAACTTCAGCAACCGTGTCTCTGCCTGTCGGCGGCCTGCGATGACTGTCTGAATATGACTGGTGACGTTAGTCTTGGTCCAGCCCCCGGCCTTGCTCTTGTAAAGGCTGTGGTCAAGCAGGTCCTTCGGCTCCGCTGAAAAGCGCTTCGCTCAGGATGACATGGTTTTGCCCTAGCGAGGTTGGCTCGCTGGGCCGTACTTTGTTTTTTGGGATGATTTTTTGCGTGGCTTGATGTACGGGCTGAAGCTCGCACCCTTCAGTGAGTGGGTGTAGGTGCTCGATTGCGTATGCGACGCATGGATGGGTTAAAACCCATCGCTGCCAGCCGGTCCCCTTGAATTTGTTTCTGTCGCCCCTACGGGGCTGAGGTTTTTATGCGGCCTTTCCCAGGATTCCGCGCGAGGGGCGCGCTCCATCCTGGGCTAACATCTGTCGCTCCCTCCGGGAGCTCGAGGAATAGGGAATAGGGATCAGGGATTAGGGTCGGTCGGTGCAGGCTCGTGCTATCCCCGGTTCCAGGATTCCGCGCGAGGGATCTTCACCCCCACGGACGTGGACCTGTCCGTGGGGACCCCGCACCGGGGCATCGGGCTTAGGGCGCGGCGGCTTGTCGCCGAGAAGAACAGAAGCAGGTCCCTCGGCTCCGATGGAAAGCGCTTCGCTCGGGATGACATGGTTTTGTCCTAGCGAGGTTGGCTCGCTGGGACGTACTTTGTTTTCGAGATTTTTGTGGCCTTTGCGGCAGTCGGGGATGAATCCCCGACCTACCAGTCAAGCCCTGATACAAAGCTCCTTAGTTTTCCTTCGCGCTTACTTCGGGGACGAGTCGCCGAGCGGGAACGAGTTGCCGAACATGGGATTCCCGCTCTTGGACTGTTGCTCGGTGGCCTCGTCCTGAATCACATCCCAGTGCTCGACAAGAATCCCATCCTTCAAGCGGACGACATCTGCCGCGATCCAGTTCACGGGCAGTCCGATGTTGGAGAAGCGACCATGAACGATGACGTAGTCGCCTTCCGCAAGAATTACTCCGGGCTCATATTTGAGCGACGCCGGAGCGGCCTTGATGAGGTTGAAGAGCCCGTCGCGCCCCGGTTCGATGTGGGCGCTGTGTTGAATGTAGTTGGGGGACCAGAAGCGCTCCGCCGCAGCGTAGTCGCGCTTGTTGAACAGGGTCTCGAATGCTTCCAGCACGATTGATTTATTCCTTGTTGAATCTGGATCGCTCATTGTTCTCCTTTGCGGATGCGTTGGGTAATCGGAATAGCCCCGCGGCCCACCTTGTCGGTTGACAGAACTTGCTCAGGACACCACATCGATTGCGTCGACCCGCGAGGGATAAAACGCCAGGTAGTTTTTAATGCCGGCCACTGCCTCATGCGGCTCTTCGTAGGTCCAAACGGCATTTTCCGATCGCGAACCACCGATGGGGATGCTGTAGTAGCTGCAATCACCCTTGTACGGACAGTAGGTGTAATGCGTGGTCCGAACGAGTAGCGTCATGTCAGCATCGCCGCGCGGTAAATAAAAGACGGGTGGGTAGCCCTTCTCCTCCAACCGAAGCGCCTGCTTGGATTCAGCGACGATCTTGCCGGCGACAGTCACGCGGATCTTGCTCCCAACAGGAGAAATTGTGATGGGGTGATCGGGGCCGGGAAACCTGATCTCTTTTCCTTCGCTTGGAGCGCTATTCATCGTGTTCCTCATATTGCTGGTTAAAGCTTCGAGCCACCATCGACGGGAATACTCGCACCCGTGATCCAACGCGCGGCGTCGGAGGCCACAAAGGCGACTACGTCGGCAACATCCTCGAGCTTACCGATTCGCTTCAGGGCCTGCATTCCCAGCGCGACCTCGCGTCCGGCTTCAGTCTTGGTGAAATGCGACATATCGGTGTCAATTACTCCCGGTGCGATGGCGTTTACGCGTATACCGCTTGGCCCGAGAATATAAGCCCAGTTCTTGACGAGAGTCTCAAGTGCACCTTTGGTTGAAGAGTAAGCGAGAATCGAAGGTTTCTCTAAACCGGACTTGCCCGCCACCGAACGGGCTCCGAGAGAAGAGATAACGATGATGTTCGACCCCTCACCAAGAGCCGGCAGCAGCTGCTGCACCAGGAAAAACGGACCTCGGACATTGGTCGCAAAGAGGGTGTCAAAATCCTCCACCGTGTAGTCCGCGATGCGGGCAGACTTACTGACTCCCGCATTGAGCACGAGAACATCCAATCGATCGCCGACGATGGAGCGCACTTTTTGTGCGAGCAGCGAGGCGCCTTCGGGAGTTCCGAGATCTGCCGAGACTGCATTTGCGCGTCCACCTTCCGCCTGGATCGCCGCGACGAGAGATTCAGCCTCGGCGGCAGAACGGCCATAGTGAACCAGAACGTTGGCCCCAGACCTGGCAAGCGCCAGGGCCGTCGCTCGGCCAATGCCTCTCGACGCGCCCGTCACAAGCGCGGTTTTGTTTTTGAGGTCAGGCATTCATTCCTCCATCCACGGTCAGATTCGCCCCGGTGATGTACGAGGATTCAGGACCGGCAATGAACGATACCATTGCGGCAATCTCTTCAACACGCCCGTAGCGGTCGAGCGCAGTTGCAGCCTTCTGCGGTATCGCCCAATCGCCCGAGGCGGGATTCAAATCCGTGTCGATCGGACCCGGCTGGACGTTGTTGACCGTGATGCCCCTGCTCCCTACTTCTCTCGACAGCGCCTGAGTGAACATCTTGACGGCCCCCTTGGTGGCTGCGTATGGCACAAGCCCGGGAGCAACGGCACGTTCACCCACGGCCGAACCGACCATGATGATGCGGCCACCGTTATTCATGTGCTTCAGCGCCGCCTGCGTGGTGGCGAGTACCCCGCGGATATTGATGTCAATCACGCGATCGATCTCCTCCGGCGTGGTCTCTTCGAACGATTTCGGAATGGCCGTGCCGGCGTTGTTTACCAGCACGTCGAGACCGCCGAAGGTGGCGACGGCCCTTTCGACCGCACTCTTGACTGCGTCGACGTTAGCCGCATCTGCCTGGATGGCGATGGCTTTTCCGCCGCCCAATTCGATCGCTTTGACTACGGCGGAGGCCGCGCTCGCGTCCTTCGCATACGTGATCGCAACATTTGCTCCATCGGCGGCGAGGCGCTTCGCAATCGCTGCGCCGATGCCCCGGGAACCGCCGGTAACGAGCGCTACTTTCTTCGCTAGCTTCGACATAAAATCTCCTTTGCTTTCCGGTGAATGATTCACTACTTTCCTGATTCAACTGACCCCGGCCTTGTTCGGCCTGGGAGGCAGTTTTGAACTGCTCAGTTCTATACGATGATGACGACGTGGCGAGGATGCAGCTTTATTGAACTATTTAGTTCTTTATCGGATAATGAGTCCATGGGGCGGCCTAAGAACTTTAGCCGAGAGGAAGTGCTGGAGAAGGCGATGCCTGTCTTCTGGAAGCACGGGTTCGCGGACACAAGCCTGCAGGAACTGGAACGAGCCACGGGTGTGAACAAGTCCGGGCTGTACGCCGAGTTTCGAGACAAGGAAGATCTGTTTGTGGCATGCCTTCGGCACTATCTTGAGACCCAGGGGAAGAGAGGACTTCTCACCAAGGAGCCTCTGGGCTGGAAGAATGTCGAGGCTTTTCTTAAAAATGGGCCTCTAAGCCGGGGAGAACAGCAGGGATGTTTTTCAGTGAGCTCCATGCGGGAGTTCGCGATTCTTCCGGATGAGGCTTATAGGGTTGTCACGGAGAATCGAGCGCTGTTGCAACATCTTCTGGCGATGAATATCGAAGTCGAAAAGCCTAAGTTGGCTCCTGCTGCGATTGCGGAGATGGTGCTGTCCTTCTTCTCCGGATTGTGCATTGAACTTAATCTTAAATCCGGCAAAACCTCGTCGACCCGGAAGATCCGGAACTTTATGGCCGCCCTTCGCAGTCTCTGATCGAACGGCTAGGGATCTTCACCCCACGGACGTGGACCTGTCCGTGGACCTGTCCGTGGGGACCCGCACCTTGGGCACCCGGCTTGGGAACAGGGATTAGAGATTAGGGATTAGGTGGGGCGGGTTCGTGGTGTCCCACCCTTGGCGCGAAAACAGAGACGCGCCAAGGATGGGGCAACTATTGTCCGAAGGATGGGCGCCTGCTGAAGCGGTGCCCCTTCAAAACACCGCGACGATACTGCCGGATTAGGCGGCTCGCAGGTCCACGGCGCTTACTTTGAAGCGCTTCATTGAGATTGCCAATGTGCGCTCAATTTTGCGCAGGTCGCCGCGTTCGGCCGGAATGGCAAAGGTGGACGCTACGCCTTTTGCCGACGCTCGACCGGTGCGCCCTACGCGGTGCACGAAATCTTCCGCCAGCTTGGGCATGTCAAAGTTGATGACGTGGGCCACGTTGGCAACGTCGAGGCCGCGGGCTGCAACGTCGGTCGCGACCAGCACACGGTGACGGCCTTCAGAGAAGCTTTTGAGCGCCTGGTTGCGCTGGGCCTGCGAACGGTCGCCGTGAATCTGCGTGGCCGACCAGCCTGAACGGCTGAGGCGGCGCGCGACGCGATCGGCGCCGTGCTTGGTGCGCACAAAGACGAGGAAACTGCCGGTCTCGGCGTCGAGCAGGTGTTCGAGCAGTTCCTGTTTCTTGTCGGGATCGACTTCAAAGGTGCGAAGCTCGACATTTTCAGCGGGCTTGAGCACGGAGCCGATCTCGATCCGCACAGGGTTCTTGAGATAGTTGCGGGCCACATCCCTGACCGCGCCTTCGAGCGTGGCAGAGTAGCAGAGCGTTTGCCGCACTTTGGGCAACATGCCGGCGATGCGCGCGATGACGGGCTGAAAGCCCATATCGAGCATGCGGTCCACTTCGTCGAGCACGAGGATCTTGACCTGGTCGAGACGCACGAGCCTGCGCTTGAGAAGGTCTTCCAAACGGCCCGGAGTGGCAACGATGAGGCGCGCTCCGCGACGGATCGCGTCCAGTTGCGTGTGCTCGGACAATCCACCGACGACGACGGCTGCTGTTGGACCGTTATTCGAGCGCAGCACGCGAAATGCGGCTTCAACCTGCATGGCCAGCTCGCGGGTGGGCAGCAGAATGAGCGCTTGCGCGCCGCGGGGCTGGGTCTTGTCAAGCTGGGTTTTCTCCAGCTGGGTTTTTTCAAGCATCTCCATGATGGGAATAAGGAAGCTAAGGGTCTTGCCGGTTCCGGTTTGCGCGGTGGCGAGCACGTCGCGGCCTTCAAGAGCCGGCGGAATTGCAGCCGCCTGCACTGGCGTGGGAACTTCAAACTTGTTGGCATTGAGCCGCGCCATGAGCGCAGCGGAAAGTGAAAACTGTGAAAATTGAGTCGTCAAAATTAAGTCTTTTCCTTGGGTCCCGGAGCCCTTGTTTCCCGAGGGCCTGCAAACGGAACCTGACTGGAGGCACGCGCACATACACACGCACACGCCTGCACTAAATTATGCGTAAGAGAGAACCAATTTCGTCCCTGGGACTGGCTGACATGCACGTTAAGTGCTTGGCGGCCCGGAGCTGACCCACGCTGCTGTTTTACGCCTGCCGGCTCACTGCCGACGGGCTACCCACTCCAAAATTGCCCGGTGCAATTGCCGATTCGCAAACCGTTGCACGGTTACGAACCTAGTCGCCGGGAAGGAGACTGATGGGCACACGCTGTAGGGGCTTGGGGGAAATCTTGCCAGGTTGATTGGCCCGATTGTGGGCCAGATCGTCACTCGCTTCCAAATCACTGAGCGTAAATCCATTATAGCAGCTTGTGGAAATCGGAGTACAGGGTCAGTTCAAGAGAACCTTCCCTAAGGGGCTAAAGCTCTCATTCATTTAAGGCAATGTACGGCAGTCGGGGATGAATCCCCGACCTGCCGCCTGCGTGCGCGTGGCCTAGTTCACTGTGACGGTGAACGTAGTGGATGGAACCGGAGTTACCCCGGGATTGCCGGTTCCCGTCACGGTGAAGGTATAGCTTCCGGCAGTCGTGCCGGGGTTGCCACCACCACCGCCTCCGCCGCCTCCGCCACCACCGCCTCCTCCGCCGCTGCCACCGCCGCAACTGGAGAGCGAACCAATTACGACGATCGCGACCAAGATGCCCAGAAGGTTTCGCCAGCTACGACGCCGCGCGGGAATTCCGAAGAAGATGAGTACGGACAAAAGCGCGCCAGAAGCGGCGGCAAGTCTCGAACCAGGCCAGCCCTTTCCATTGTTCACCTTCGGGACTGTCAGACCTGCCGACGACTCTGCCGTCGTGGCGACGTTCATTGTTGCCTGGGTGGTTCCAGGCAGGGTCGCGGTGCCACTCGGCGCGCAACTGGGCACATCGACAGCGCCGGCCGGCGATGTAGTGAGCGAACACGTGAAGGTGATCGTTCCCGTGTATCCATTGGTTGCCGTCGCCGTGACCGTTGAACTGGTTGACGATCCCGGATTGACCGCGGCCGGACTGGTTGCGGCGAGGGTGAATCCTGCCACCGCGACCGCGTTTACGGTGACGGTCACCGAGGTTGTCGAAGTTTCGCTGCCGGCGGTGCCGGTGACGAGAACGCTGTAAGTGCCGGGCGTAGTGGCAGAGGTTGTGTTGACGCTGAGAGTTGCTGTTTCGGCGGTTGCAGGGACACTCGGCGAGGCGGGCACGGTGCAGGTTGCCGGCGAGACTGCATTCGACGGAGCGCTGGTGACCTTGCAACTGAGGTAGACGGTGCCGCTGAAGATGTTGCTGGGAGTGACCGTGATGGTTGACGTGTTGCCGGTGGTCGCGCCCTGACCAACCGTGACGTTGCCACTGTTAGAGAGCGAGAAGGCGGCAGACGAGCTGGTGACCGCTGCCTGGAAAACAGCGGTGTGGATGAATTCGCCGGTTGGGTCCTTGGCGGTAATCAAGACGCTGTAGTTGCCATCGGCTACTCCGGCGCCCGCAGTGACGGTGGCGGTTGCGAAGCCCGAGCCGCCGCTGGTGAGGGCGACGCTGGGCGGAACTGGCAGCAAGCAGGTGAGGCCCGGTGCAGTGGTGCAGGTCAAAGAGACAGTGCCGGCGAATCCATTCAGCGAGGCGAGATTCAGACCATCGCTGCCGCTCATGGTTGATGAAACCGGGACGATGGTCATCTGCGGGACGATGGTGAAGTCGGAAAGCGGGTTTGAAATCGCGTTGCCGGCATTCAATGTCACCGCCGAAGGGTAGTAGGTGTTATCGCCGGTGTATTGCAGGGTGATAAAGTTTCCACCCTGGAAGAGGCCTTGGCTGCCGACGGTGAAGGAGAAGCTGGAGACATCTCCGCTGGTGGAAGTGAAGCCGACTGAGCTGATGTCGTAGCCGGAGGAGTAGATAATGATGCCGCCGGTTGGCGCGGTGCTCCCTTGCCCGGTGACTGTTCCAGTGATCGTGATGTCGGAGTTCGGCGAGATGGAGCCCGACATGGTGGCCGCAGTGGTGGAG
>Ga0307474_10002065_pt1 | contig 14432 bp, 10 predicted proteins | sample atmos_gasesECM1C_2_FD_203312 | JGI IMG/M metagenome (GOLD analysis project Ga0307474, IMG submission 203312) | Hardwood forest soil microbial communities from Morgan-Monroe State Forest, Indiana, United States - atmos_gasesECM1C_05 | ecosystem: Environmental > Terrestrial > Soil > Temperate... | reverse complement strand
CGCACGCAGGACACAAACGCCATCACCAAAGTACTGGGCGTTGCTGATCGTGTGACCGATGTTGCCGATGTCGCATTTATCGGCGCGTGGATCGTAGTCGGTGCGCTTATCGGTTCGCTCGTTTTTAAAATAGGAGGAGTGCCGCTGACGCTTTCAACCGCGGGCGGCGCGCTCATCGCGGGCATCGTCGGCGGCTGGTTACGTTCCGTCCGACCATCTTTTGGGCGGATCCCGTCCCCGACCGTTTGGTTCATGAACTCGGTCGGCTTAAACATCTTCATCGCCATTGTCGGCATCTCGGCCGGACCTGGCTTCGTGAACGGGCTGAAAGCACAAGGCGTCGGTCTATTTCTATGGGGCGCGGTCGCGACCACCATCCCGCTCATTCTCGGAATGTTTATCGCCAAGTACCTCTTCCGCTTTCACGATGCGCTTACTCTCGGCATCATTTCCGGAGCTCGCACAACCACGGCATCGCTTGGCCTGGTTTGCGATATCGGCAAGAGCCAGGTGCCTGCGCTTGGTTACACCGTCACCTACGCCGTCGGCAACACCCTGCTCACCATCTGGGGCATGGTCATCATCATGTTGCTCTCATGAAACCAAACTTCTGTCTCAGCTCACCTTGAAATGAAACGCACTCCAACAGTTCAAACAAAATCGTATGAAAAAACCTGATGTATTAACAGTCGCCCCGCTTACGCGTGCCCGCGGAAACGGCGCCGACGCATTGAAATCCACAAACGGAAGCGGAAGAATATCCCACCAAAGATCGACAACTAGAAGAGCGTCAACCACTCGCGCGCATCAAGAGGAGTTGCTTAAACTCAGCCCGTTTGAGCTCAAAGACGAGCTGATGAAGCTAGCCGAGGTGGCGGAACGCGATGAAATCGCTCAGTTCCTTAACGCCGGCCGCGGCAACCCGAACTGGATCTGCACCACGCCTCGCGACGCATTCGGAACACTTCTTCGTTTCGGACTGGAGGAAAGCCGCCGTGACGTTGGCTTGATCCCCGACTTGGGTCGCCAGATCTCAAAAAAGGTGGGTTTGGCTGAACGGTTCGACGAATTTCTAAAAACCAATTTCGCCGCCCCCGGCATCAAGCTCCTCCGCGAGACTTGGGACTATGGGACTGGAAAGCTCAAGCTGAACCCGGACGCTTTTGCCTACGAACTGACTCATGGCGTTATCGGCGACATGTATCCAGTACCGGATCGGATGCTTCGCTGCTGTGAACGCATAGTGCACGAATATCTGGATCGAGAGATGTGCGGAGGCCGGCCGCCCGCCGGCAAGTTCGATATCTTTGCAACGGAGGGCGGGACGGCCGCGATGTGTTACGTCTTCGACTCGCTGATGCAGAACGAACTTTTGCATCGCGGTGACACCATCGCCCTGGCGGTGCCGACGTTTACTCCTTACATCGAGATCGCCCACTTGGACCGGTTCGCCTTCAAGGTGGTCAACGTCGACGCAAGCGTGGAATGCCGGAAGGATGGCAGTCACACCTGGCAATACTCGGATGCGGAAATTGACAAACTTGTCGACAAGCGAGTGAAAGCATTCTTTCTGGTCAATCCGAGCAATCCACCGAGCTACGCGATGCGCGGCAATTCAATGCAAAGGCTCGTGAACCTCGTGAAAAACAAACGACCCGATCTCATGATCATCACCGATGACGTCTACGGGACATTCGTGCCCGACTTCCGCTCGGTCATGGCCGAACTGCCACAAAACACGATCGGGGTTTATTCCTACTCAAAACATTTTGGTTGCACTGGCTGGCGTCTCGGTGTGATCGCTGTTCACCAAGACAACATCTTCGACAAGATGATTGCGAAGCTTCCGCCCGGAACGCGGGCCAAGTTAAATCATCGCTACAGTCCCATTACGCTCGAACCTGCGAAGATGAAATTCATCGATCGCATGGTAGCCGACAGCCGAATGATCGGACTGAATCACACTGCAGGGCTGTCGCTGCCGCAACAAATCCAGATGGCCCTGTTCTCGTCGTTCACGCTGCTCGACAAATCGGACAGTTATAAATCGCTGTGCCAATTGATCGTTCGGCGCCGCTTCCACGCGCTGTTTGAAGGACTGGGTCTGACCCTGCCGGAGGACAGCACCCGCGCGGGATATTACGTCGAACTCGATTTGATGGTCTGGGCGCAAAAAGAATACGGCGCAGAGTTCGCGAAATTCCTCAGGAAAAATTACGTCTGCACGGACGTGCTCTTCCGTTTGGCGGAACATTCCGGCGTCGTGCTCATGCACGGCGGCGGCTTCGGCGGACCGGACTGGTCCGTCCGGGTCTCGCTCGCCAATCTGGCCGAGGATACCTACCCAAAGATCGGCCAGTACCTGCGCGACGCAGCACAGGGCTACGTTGAGGAGTGGCAGTCAGTGAAGAAGAAATGACTGCCTAATTTCTTGCAATCCAATGATTTCGGTTTCGGCCTAACGACACATGACGCCGCTGACCCACTTGTGCCTCCGGCATCCCGAACTCGGTCTACCGCCCTGATCGATGTCGATCTTCCTCCAAACAAACCTCAACCCTTAACCTTATGAAACAGCTAATTAGGATTCTAATCGCTGCCGCCGCCATCTTGAGTCTCGGTTCAATGGCTCCGCTCCACAGTCAGGTCATCGACGAGCATGAACAAGTTAAAGTGATCCCGATCGATGCTGGAGCGGATAGGACTTTCTCGCTGGGTGCCGTGCAAGGCGTGCCGACCGAAGACGAACTATCGTCAGAAGAAGAAGGTCACACCGAGCTCGATCAGTCATTTGGCTTGCCCCAAGGAGCATTAGAAAGGCGGCGACCTCTTCTGGAAGCCCTGAAAGAAACGACGTTTGAATTTAACTTCCGCACCTTTTACTTCGATCGTCACGACTTCAATGGCTCAGAGAAACAGGCATGGGCCATTGGCGGGTGGTTAGGTTTGAAAACCGGTTATCTTTTCGACCATATCGCGTTCGGAGTAACGGGTTATACATCGCAACCTATCTATGCCCCGGACGACAGAGATGGCACCCTCCTTCTGGGACCACGCCAGGAAGGTTATACCGTTCTTGGCGAACTCTACGCTGATATTCGGATCATAGACGGGTTGAACATTACTGTTGGAAGAAAGGGCTACGATACGCCTTTCATCAACCGCAACGACACTCGCATGACGCCGAATACATTCGAGGCGATCGTCTTGCAGGGCCGAACTGAATTAGGCAAAAGCAGCGCGGAACTTGATAAGAGTCCAGGTGTGAACCAAGACGGCATGGGTCTGCCAGGCCCGAGCAAAGACAACAAAGACACCGTGGACTCCGACAAAGAGGTCGTGCCTCCAGCCCCGGCCCCCGATGACGACGTCGCAGCTATTAAGTACGGAGTCGGCTACTTCAATAAAATCAAAGAACGGAATGATGACTTTTTCGTGTCGATGTCACGCGACGCGGGCGCGAAAGTCGAGAGAGGTGTCTTTGCCGCTGGAGCGCTTTACGAGAAAGGGAAGTTCTCTATTGGCGCAATCGATTATTACAGTGACGACATCATCAATATCGCGTACGGCGAATCCAAAGTGGAAGTCCCACTAAGCGCTGACTGGAAGCCAAGGCTGGCCGTCCAGTTCGTAGATCAGCGCAGTGTTGGCGATGAACTCCTAAAGGGTACCAGCTTTGAAGCCGATCAATTTGGCATCAGAGCAGAACTGCCCGTCCAAAACGCATTGTTTACAGCTGCTTTCACTCACGCTTGGGGAAACGCAAACCTGCAGAATCCGTGGAGCGGTTATCCCGGCTATACCAGTGTGCAGGTTCAGGATTTCAACCGGGCCGGTGAGAGCGCGTTCCTTATTCGAGCTGCTTATGAGTTTCCCTGGGTCGAAGGGTTAAGCGCCTATGCGCTGGCTGTGTTCGGCACCACCCCGGATCAAGCGGGACAGTACCGGCAGGACGAGTACGATTTCAATTTACAGTGGGCCCCGACCAAGAATTTTCTGAAGGGCTTGTCACTTCGTTTGCGTTACGCGCTCGTCGATCAGCATGGAGGAAAAGACGTGGATAATCTAACTGACTTCCGCGCGATTTGTAACTACGTCATCAAGTTCTAGCGAGCCCATCATGAACTGTCTCGTTAACGCCGATGAGTCCCTCATCAATTCGCTCCTGTCGCCTTACCACGAGGACAGCGAGCGAAACGGACGAAATACGTCCTGAGATCTTGCCGGGTAATACTTCGCGTCGGTGAGAACGATGGGTTTATTCTTACTGTTTGCAATACTCGTTCTCACTGGCTGTACATCCGATCGCCCGCCAGAGAAGCATCCGGCTGACCGGTCCATTTTCGACTCACCAGACGTTGACACCCTGCATTAGAGTCCGATCTCTCCTGGTGGAAATTCGCCTTATCGGAGTTGCGCGCGACCGCGAGCTTGCTGCCAAATGCTAGCTCGACTCAGTTCCGTTTGCCGCTGCTTCAATGCCGGCGAGAAATTCGTCGTCGTCCACCGGCTTTAAGAAAAAGCCAGTTGCTCCCGCGGCCATCGCTTTCGAACGCACCGTCTGGTCGTCTTTGCTCGTCAAAATAACTACCCGGGTTGAAGGCGACACGGTCTGGAGCTCAGTTTGGACCTCAAGCCCGTTCATTATCGGCATTATGACATCAAGCACTGCGACACGAGGCTTGGACGCTTCGGCATAGCGAAGAAAGGCGATCGGATCCAAGAAGGATTCCACTTTCCACCCCGAGGAGGCAAGAAGCCGGCTCGTCGCCCGGAGCACGGACGCGTCATCGTCGACCAGGCAAACGGTTAGGACTTGCTTATTATTAGGCGCGGTAACCAAGATCAAACTCCTCATCTCGCGAAAAGTTTCGCGAAAAACTCAGCCCTTCAAAGGCTGCCGGTTCCGGCTGTTCGGCGCAGCGTTGTTTAATTAAATTCAGCACGTCAGTCCCCGTAAGCATCTTGTGCGCCTTGCTCCGATGAATCTTGAGCGAGATGATGATCGAGGTTGAAGGGGAAATTGCTCTAAGGCGCGCGGCGAGCTCCAAGCCATTTGCGCGCGATCCGCCGAAGTTGACGGCTGCAGGTTGATGCTTAGCTGCATAGTTTAGAATCGTATCTGGGTCAACAAATGGTTCTACCTCCCAACTCGCGGAGGAAAGAATCTTGCTCGTCTCTCTCAGCACTGATGGCTCATTGTCCAGCACGCAGATCCTTATCGAATCGCCGGTCGAGATTGTTTGTGCACCTGTGACGGTAGACGGCAGGCGACAAACCAACTATAAGACTTTCGTCGTAGGGATTCGTCGAACAAAGCGGATGATCTCATGGAAGAATCCGTTACGGCTCGCTTCGCTTCTCATGGTCGAACGGAGCTCACGCCGAACCAGGCTCAAAAGCTGTTCGTCCTCAAAAGGCTTCACTAGAAGAGCGGACGCTCCGGCTTGGGTGAGGCTGAATGCGGTAGCGGGATCTTCATGTCCTGTAATGAAAATCACGCGAGTTTGAGGTGACTCAGCCCGAAGACGTACCAGGAGCTCGATTCCAGTCATGCTTTCCATCCAGATATCCAGCACTACCACCGCCGCCGGGTGCGTCTGAATATGAGCCAAGAAACTTTCCGGTTCATCAAAAGAACAAGTCGCTATTCCATCCGAGGCCAACAGATTGCCAAGTGACTTAAGAACCAACCAATTATCGTCGACCAGGCAAACGACCGGTCGGACCCCGACTTTCGCGATGCTCTGATCAGGAAGCGGTGGAATAGCGATGGGCGCCTCCCTTAAAATTCGTTGATTCCATACTCCTCGGGACAAAGCGTTGCCGGCATGTCCAACAACAACGGGTTCGAAGTGGGCCGCAAGCCCGACCACAAGATCACGCCCTCCAATAACATGCTTGGCTCAAAATCCAACGTTGGCGAGAGAAAGGCCGTCTTCCGACTTTCGCTCAAATGAATTGGTAAGTTTTGCATGCCGCGAGTTAACCAGCACGAGCAGAGATCGGGAATCAGACCTTAGTCCTATGCTAATCATGCGGCTTTACCGATCGGTAATCCCTGCGCTGCGGGTAAGCGGAAAAAAAATCGCGCGCCGCCACCATCGGCTGCTTCTGCCGCAAGCGTTCCGGCATGTGCTTCGATAATTGAACGGGCGATCGTAAGACCCATGCCCATACCTTCCGCCTTCGTGGAAAAGAAATGATCGAAGACTTTCTCCGATCCGTCCGCCGGCAAACCGGCGCCGAAATCTCGGACGCTGACTTCTGCGGACGATTCCTCCGTCCGGTGTGTACCAATAATAATACGCCGTTCCGCAGTCGGAAGTAGGCTGACAGCGTCGAGCGCATTCATGATCAAGTTCAGCAAGACCTGTTGGATCTGTACTTGATCGGCTTCCACCTCCGGCACGTGAGAATCGAACTCCGTAACCAGGGTCGCCTCGCGGATTAAAATATCGGAATGAACCAGATGCAAAGTATCGGCAATGACAGTGTTGAGATTTAGCAGCCGTCGGGTGCTCTTACCTTTGCGCGCCATGCCCCGAATTACTTTGATTATCTCGCCCGCGCGGCGACTGGCTTCTGCAATGTCACCCAGCAACTGTCTGAGCATCGGGCGATCGATTTTTCCGCGATCGAAGAAACGACGAGCGGCAGCAGCGTTATTCGCAATAGCGGCCAGCGGCTGATTCAATTCATGACCGAGGGAGGCGGTCATTTCGCCGATCAATACGACTCGACTCAAGTGCGCGAGCTCCTCCCGCTGCGCCTGTAATTCCAAGTCGGATTGTTTTTGCGCGCTAAGATCAATGGTTACGCCGATGATCTCCAGAACGTTGCCGTGCGCGTCCCAAAGAAATCGACCGCGCATCATGACCCAGCGTGTCTTGCCGTAGGGCGGTGTGATTCGGTGTTGAATCTCAAATGTGTGCTGCGAAGCTTGCGCCTGCTTAAACGCCGATTCCACTGCAGCTCGTTCGTCGGGGTGAATACGGGAAACAAGCGATTCGCGCGTTAACGGTTCCTGAAGATCAAAGCCGTACATGGCACGCCCCTTTTCACTCATCCAGGCAGAATTTTGTTCAGGGTACAAAACCCAGAATGCCAGATCCGCCGATTCTGCCGCTAGACTGATTCGCGCTTCTCGTTCGCGTAACCTGATGTGGTCTTGCTGGCGTTCGATCGCGATACTCGCAATCTGAGTTGCTGCCCCGATCAGCCGCGCTTCCTGGGAATTTGGACCGCGCGGTTCCTGGCAATACATGGCGAACGAACCCAGCACATCGCCGTCGGAAGAAATGATCGGAGTCGACCAACACGCTCGCAGACCGCAACTCTTCGCCAAGTCGAGGTAATCCGCCCAAAAAGGATCGGTCAGCACATCGGTCACGATCACCGGCCTTTTGAAATACATAGCCGTTCCACACGAACCAGCTCGTGGTCCAATCGGCAAACCGTCGACGGCTTTACAATAAACCTTCGGTAAATTGGGCGCTGCGCCATGGTGCACATGTTTGCCGTCGCCGCTTAACAGCAAGATGGAGCAACGCAGTTCCTCGGATTGTGCCTCCATCAGGAGAACGATTCTGGTAAGAATGTTCTCGAGTGGCGCGCTCGTGGCGATCATCTCAAGGATCCGGCCTTGCCCCGCGTAAAAGGGATCCTCGTGCTTTTCGTTGGCGGTACTCTCTTGCTCGCTCATTGGACAACGTGCGTTACGAGCCCGACCACCGAGAATCCATCGCGTCCGACAATCTTCGCAAGTGATTCTTCAACCAGCGTTGTCCGCGTTGCGAGAACCCCGCGTTTGCAAGGGAAGACATATCAGCAACACAGGCTAGGCAAGCCAATGCACTACGATATTGGACTTTGGTCCTATGCCGGACTACGCCGCACTCGGGCGGGCGCCACGTAATGCCAATCAGGCCAGATGGTCAAACTTTTCAGATAATGATCCTGACTGGTGGCCCAGTGCGGTATGAACGACCTCGAGAAATTGTTCGTCATCAAAAGGTTTAACGAGATAGCCAACCGTGCCGATTTGGGTTGCGGTGATTCGCGCCGCGCTGTCTTCGCGACCCGTGATAACGATTACATGGGTCTGCGGCGATATCGCGCAAAGTCGAGCCAGGACTTCCAAGCCGTTCATTTTGTCCATCCAAATGTCCAGCACCACCAGCGGCACTTCGTTTGACGTGACGTAATCAATGAAATCCTCGCCGTTACCAAACTGGCGAACCACGAATCCTTCCGACGCGAGCAAGAGGCCGGTTGATCTGAGTACAAGCGGATCGTCATCTACGAGACAAACGATTTCCGAAGCAGGCGTTTCAGTCAGCGCCCTGCGCACTGGCGCGGAGGCTTTCCTATCCTTCTCTTTAATGTCGGGCATAGTTAGCATGACGAACGTTACCCTCCAGAGTCGGACCGCCCAGTGGACCTTGGTCGTACGCGAGAAAGGCGAAACAAATTGCGGACAATTCAATGTCAGTCCAACAGCCAGGCTAAGCCGAATCCCGCGAAAACTCCGATCACCGGACTCAGTATCGCAAACCAGCACGATAACGTTTCTCCGAACGACGGATGTATCTTCGTGCTGGGAGATACGTTCCTTGCGAGGAAACCAATTTCGCCAAATTTGCTTACGATCAATGTTGCCAACGTCGACTCGCCCATTGTTTTCATATAGTTTGAATCCGATGGGTGTGCCGAGTCTGCCTGTTGGACCTTCGTCCGATCACGGCCCGCCTTGGTGAAACCGAACGCCGCCTAATGGGCCTTCGCCGCGGTCGACGTTCGAATTGCGACGACGCCGGCCTTTTGTACGAGGCGAACCAACTGCGCCACCGAGGTAACACTTAGCTTTTGCATCACCCGGCCGCGATGAACTTTTACGGTCTTTTCGGCCATTCCAAGCTCGCCGCCGATTTGTTTGTTCAACATTCCGGTAATGACGAGTTGCATCACCTCAAACTCGCGCGGTGTTAACAGATCGAGCAAACGTCGCGCTTCGCTCTGTTCGGCAGCGCGGCGTCGCTGTTCGGTTGAGCGGGCGAGAGCCCGCTCGACGCATTTCAAAAGCTCCTTTGGTTTAAATGGCTTCGGCAAAAAATCGACGGCGCCGGCTTTCATGACCTGCGCGCACATCGGAATGTTGCCGTGGCCCGTAATGAACACGAGCTGCTCTTCGCGGCGACGTTGAATCAGAGCTTCCTGGAACTGGAGCCCATTTAGCCCCGGCATCTGCACGTCGACGATGACACACGTTGGTCCGGCATGCGGCGGACAGGCGAGAAAATCGGCGGCTCGTTTGAAGACTTCGCTTTCAAAATCGGCTGAACGCAATAATCGTCTCAATCCTTTTCGAACCGATTCGTCATCATCGATAACAAAGACCAGTGGGCCGGGAGAAGTCATTTTGGAAACGTTTGAATCCACATGTTTTGCCGCGACGCGAGGTTTCGAATATAGGACTTTCGTCCTATGGAAGCGGTCAGAAGAAAATTCACCAACTTTCCACGCAACGCTCATAGAGAGACTGTTCGAGCCGGCAAATGCAGACATGAGTTAGCGCGTGCTTAGCGTCCGTGGGCATCGGCAAAGTCACTTCGAGATTTTCTTCGCGCCTGGCAGCTTGAAATGAAAACGTGCGCCCCCGCCTTTCACGTTCTCCGCATCAATTTCTCCGCCATGAGCTTCGATGATGGAGCGGACAATAGCGAGACCCATCCCCAAACCTTCTTCTTTGGTAGTAAAGAATTGGTCGAAGAGATGTCGGCGAATCTCGTCGGAAATACCCGCGCCATGATCGCGTACACTCACGTGAACGCTGCTCCTACCGTTTCTCTCTGTCGCAATTTCCAGGGTCCGGCGGCTGGGGGGTGTAGAGCGCATCGCTTCAAATGCATTGGTGACAAGATTGATCAACACTTGGTGGAGTTGGACCGGATCCCCTTCTACCACAGGCAAACCTTTTTCGAGTGAGAGCTGCATCTGACAAGAGCAAGCAGTCGTGTCCGGTCGCATCATGTGCGCTACATCCATGACAACATCGTTTATCTTGATCCGTTTTCGAATCGCCGTGCCCTTTTTGATCGTGTTTCGGATATTATTAATGATGTCGCTGGCGCGGCGTCCGTCAGCTGCGATGTCAACCAGAATTTCGCGCAGCATTGCGGTATCTACTTTGCCTTGATCAATGAAACGTTGGCCGGCGCTCGCATTGCTCCTGATCCCAGAAAGAGGTTGGTTTAATTCGTGCGCTATTGATGCGGTCATCTCACCCAGCAGACTGACCCGGCTGAGGCGGTTGATCTCTTCTCTAGTTCTGCGCTCTTGCTCTTCGGCCACCTGACGCGCGGTAATATCGATGACGCTAGCTAGGATCAAAATGCCGCGTGGCGTTTGAATCGAGTTCAAACCAATTTCGACTGGAAATTCTGAGCCATCCTTGCGACGGCCAGATAGTTGCTTTCCTGCCACCACCATTTGCGGCTCGGGCGGAGCCCCGAATTTTTCGCGATGAGTCAACTGTTCCGCGAATCCCTTTGGCACTAGCATATCGACCGGCCTCCCAATCAAATCATTGCGCCAATAATTGAATAGTTTTTCCGTGTGGGCATTCACCAGCAGGATGCGCCCTTGTGCGTCTATTAACAGAATTCCACTAGTCGATGCTTCCGTGGCAACCTGAAAAAGTTCCTGAGCCTCCTTCCGTTCTGTCACATCCATCGAAACGCCGAGCAGACGAGTTAGATTTCCTTTTTCGTCGCTCACACACCGCGCTCGCTCGCTGACCCAACGAACCGTTCCATCCGGAAGTAAGGCGCGATATTCAATTTCGTAGCTGCCGTGAGTCTCGATCGCGCGCTTGAAGGCTGCCTCTCGCATCGCGCGATCCTCCGGGTACGTCCGATCTCGGAACGCAACGGCGCTGACCGGCCCTTCGAGCTGGAATTGAAAAAGCTCACGCGCCTTATCGGAAATCCACAGTTCGATGGCCACCGTGTTTAATTCCCAGACTCCAAGGTGTGCGGCCTCGGCCGCGAGGGCCACGCGTTCCTCAAACTCATGCATCGCTTTTTGCTGCTCCAGCAGATCGGTAACATCGACACAAGCGCCGACATACCCGCGAAAACGTCCGTGCGGACCAAAGCGCGGCGCGCCGCTGTCGGTGATGAAACGATATTCACCGTCATGACGTCTGATACGGTACTTCATTGTGAACGGTCTACGCGCATCAAACGCCGCGACGTAAGTCTTAGTGGCGTTTTCGAAGTCATCTTGGTGAACTACGCCCGACCAACCATTCCCGAGTTCTTGTTCCATTCTTCGGCCGGTGAATGCGAGCCATGCTTTGTTTACAAAAGTGCAAAGCTTGTCTTCTCCCCCCATCCAGATCATGATCGGCGCGGCATCCGCCATTGTTTCAAAGCGTCTTTCGCTTTCAGTTAGAGAAAATTCAGCGCGTCGCCGTCTAAAGAGATTGAGTAACAAGCCAGCGATAAGAAACGCTTGCAGAGTCAGGATCGAAACACCGGCTATGATCCACCCTTTGTAGCGCTGCCAAAACGTCCGCTCGCGAAACAAAACCGTGGCCCCTGCCGGAAGGAGTTTTTCATTGATCTTCCATCGCTGGAGCTCGCGCCAGTCATAGTGCGGAGAGGAACGCGCGATAAGTGTTGGGGGGAAATTCGATGGTGGCTCGCCGTGTAAAATGCGAACGGCGAAATCGGCGGCTACTTTTCCCAGCCGGTCGCTCTGCAAAAGTCGGCCGCCTACGATTCCCATGCCTAATTGATGAAGAAAGATGGAGTTAATCGGAGCGCGGGCGACCTCATGGAGCTTTTTCAGCGCCTCATCGGCATTGATGGTCACTCCTTCGGCATCCCGAAGAAGCACGAGAAAAAAAATGTAGGAATCCGGCGGCAACGTCGAGACGCGCTTCAGCATCTGGTCAAAAGAAAGATCGCTGTAATAAGTGAATTTGATGCGCCCTGCGAGGGGTTCAGCCGCCTTCTTGAAGGACTCCTCCCAAAGATTTTCAAGCGGCGTTGCCCCCACTATGATATCGATATTCTTTGTCGCGGGTGCAACTTGCAGCATGTCTTCCAACGAGGCGGGAATATCGAAGACCTGCCCAACATAGGTTGCGTTCCTCGCCAATGCGCCTGACGGAAGTAACCTCCTATCCCCTGCGAGGTAGATAATGGGTGTTTCTGGGAAAAGGCGATCGCCGTACCTGGCCAAAAAGTTAGCTGCGGGCGCTCCAATCGGCACAACGAGATCAGGTCGCCATCTGGCCTGGCGTCGCTGCAAATAATCGACAATCGCCTTTTCCATATCGGCGTCGGCGTAGCGCGTCATATCCAAGGAGACCTCGTCGAGATCGACTCGCTCCCCTATGTTCGCCACCAGCGCACTCTTAAACGCCGTCGACTGGAAGCTGAACGGCGGCGCGTTGAGGCCGAACGAATTAAGAATGAGCACTCGCTTGGGTTCCGCCGTCGACGCACTGCTCATGCAGAGAGACGGAATTGCGGCGGCGATAGAAACGATCAAAAAAAACTGCGCGCGAAGGAGGCACCTGATCTCACGGCGCGTGCGCGCCAATCGCGATTTGAACATGAGGTCGCCCATGCCTAGAACGCCGTGAAAAGCGTTACCTGGAAGTTCAAGGCATTTCCTTCAAAGCGCTGGGAGGGGTTCGGCTGCGAAGGACCGAAGTAGAATGCCTGGGAAGGATTCGCTGTGTAATTCAGGCCGAGGGTGAGGTATACTCCGGGCCTCAGATTCGCCAGGTACGAGACCGTTGTGGACCAGGTTTCGTGCTTCCCGTATATCCCAGCCGCATGCAAAGTGTTGAGGTTATCGACCAGGTAAGGGCTATTAACCTGATAGTAATAATCCAGCGATGCGAGATCTTTCGGGCGGGACCCGAAAGGGTCTCTCATGAACAGCCGCCCCTCGTAATACTGAGTGATAGGCGTCGTTTCCGGGCGAGCATACATAAACGTCGCACCAAGGTAGAGTCCGCGAGCAGCTGTGTTCGGTGAGTCTGGCGCCGATTGCCAGATTTGCTGATCTGCCAGCAAGTATAATCCGGCGTTTCCGTCCATCGTTGGTCCGATCGGGCCCTGGACCAATCCGCCGTGTGCCACGGACTTCGTGAAGTCGTGGAACGTGGAGTTATTATACATCACACCTACGCGTTCCCAGGTATAGAGCGACGTCGCTGTCGCGTCCTGCTTGTAGCCGAATTCGTCGACAAAGAGCTCTCGCGTGCCGGGCGCGCCGATCTCAGAGGTCGGGCTATAGCTTGACGTGTTCACGTTCCAGTCCAGGCGAGTCGGATTCAGCTCGTCGGTATCAAACAAAGGATTGCCCGTCGGTCCGTTCACCACCATGCTGCGCATGATCGCCGTTTCATTGTAGAAATTCTCGCTCAAATGGCCGGTGACGCGGAACGACCACGTCGAGACCGGGCTGACCGACATGCCAAGCAGACTAATAATGGTATTTGCCGGGCCGCCGGTTGTTACGAAATTGCCGCCGATGCTTTGGCCAACGAACTCATTTTGGTTCGCCAGGAGCCCGAATTTGATTTCGAGCCGTCGGTCAAAACAGGTCTGGTAGTAGGCCAGGAAATTCATTGCCAGCGTATCAGGATTGTAGCCCTCATACGTCGCGTAAACGCCGATGCCGGCCAACTGTAGCTGGCCGTCCGGAACGCCAAACCGGCTCAAGTCATAGGTCAGGACCGGGACGCTAATGTTGGCGAAGGAAGGTTTCTGGCCCCAATAGTTCTGCGCACTTTCATAGAATGGATTGAATCGCGGACCTTCCCGCGGCGTGTCCAAGACATTGGCTTGGAAGCGGTCGCTGTTGTATTCGATCAGCCCGATGCCCGCTGATGCCAGGCTCGAGCGCCAACCGCCATCGTCCTGGGTGAGCGTGTCGCCGAACGACGGGAAGCCAATGTTCCAGCCTTTCACTCCAGACACCTTGTCCATCTCGGCGAACCACGGCTGGGAGGATGGAGGCTCTCCCGCGGACACGTTTCTCCAAAAGAATAACGGGATTGCCGCGGCTCTCGCAACGTAGCCAGCGGGAATCAAAAAGCGACGTCGGCGCGCAGCCCAGGCGGTCGTTGGCCCCACAGTTGCCATATCCCTGGGAAGGCTCATCCGGTCGGAGTCCTTATATATATATTGCGGGTCGTTAAAATAACGCCGAACAGAGACGCTGGCGAGACTATGGTAGGTTTCCGCCGGACGTGAAACGATCCGGATGTCAGCTCCAGGATAAAACCCGCGTCGAGCATTGCCAGTCGCGGCAATTCAGGGTGCTCGTCATAGAGCAGGACGATTTGTCGTGGCTGCAAAAACCCGGACACCGCATCCTGGCGCTCCGCCGCCCCCGCGCTGAGG
>Ga0307474_10002064_pt1 | contig 14433 bp, 15 predicted proteins | sample atmos_gasesECM1C_2_FD_203312 | JGI IMG/M metagenome (GOLD analysis project Ga0307474, IMG submission 203312) | Hardwood forest soil microbial communities from Morgan-Monroe State Forest, Indiana, United States - atmos_gasesECM1C_05 | ecosystem: Environmental > Terrestrial > Soil > Temperate... | reverse complement strand
AGAAGTCGACGCGGGGCTTCATCTTGGGACTCCGACAGGTACAACTTCCTGAATGACACTCGACAGTCGGAGACCAAGTTCTCGTTCGCTAGGAAGCTTTCCTGGATGGCGGTCTCCACATTGTTAACGCTGGGAGTTTGGCGAATAGTCATCTTGAGGGCAGTATGGCTCGCCGCTGGTGCCAGTGCAGACCGAATCCTAGCGGCGGTTCTTCTGTTTGTAAGCGCCTCGTGGGTGATTTCACTAGTCTGGATCTGCTTCTCAAAATCAAAACCGAAGAAAATCCCTGCTGCCGCCGGGCCATTGCGCAAGCCCATATCTAGCAGATCATCCGGCGCAAAGGCGAGCTGATCACTCTGCTTTCGCACTTGCCGCGCCGTTTTGTTTCTCTCCTACCGAAACTCAATTCCTCGAAAAATCTATTCGCAATCGTTTGACAGAAATTTCTTTCGGCCTTACTTTCCCGCGCATCGAGCGTTCCTCAAATCAGTTTTTGAACGATCAGGAACGGCGAGCAGAAAGGAGGGCATCGTCGATGAAACTCCAAGCCAATGCAGGTGGAAGGATGTTCTTTGCGTTGCTCGCGCTTGCGCTCATCACAATTGGGCAGTTTATGTGGGCGCAGAACCTCGGTTCCGCTCCGGCCTCAAACGTGGCGGTTCAAGGGCAAACTGGCGCGCAACCGGAGGGAGCGTTCCTGAACTTCATCAATTGGGTGGGTAACGTAATCGCTCCAGTCGGAGCCGGAGGTGCGGTCTTGGGCGCCGTCGTTTCCTGGCTCACCGGGCGTGGCTTTGGCCGCTGGCTATTCGCGGCCGCAGCTCTGCTGGCAATCTCCGGTGTCACGCGACTCATTGAGTTCTGGATCACGAACGGAACAGGTGGCGTGACATAACCAGACCGGACCAACTCGCAAGTCGTACTGCGCAGGCAGCCCGACGCACCGAATCAGGGCGGCGACGGCTGCCTGCAGAATTCAACCCAACCGAAACTGCCGCTTCAAGGCTTAGGTATATGCCCATACCGCAACTGCTCAACGACGTCATCTCGCTCTTGCTTTTGCTAGCACCGTCCGCGGCACTGGTTTCACTGGTGCTGGCCGGAGTGACCCTGCGACACGAGGGAGGGACGGTATTCGCTATCGGTGGCGGGTTCACGAAATGGATGTTCTGGGCGGTAGTGTTTCTTACGTTGCAGCCTCTACTAACTTGGTTTTCTTCGTTCGGAATCAATATGCCTCTGCCAGGCGGGGGAATCAGCACGCCCTGGATAGCCAGCATTCAGTCGGACGTGGCGTCGTTCGTCACTAATTTTGTTGTGGGGCGGATCGTGCCGACGCTCGCCGCATTTTTCGTGTTACGCGCAATCCTTGAAACGGCATCGGGCGAACACCCGCTGCCATCGATCATTGCCGCGATGTTCTTGCTGGGCACCCAGACAACTTTCAACCTGATCCAGAGCTACAACACCCAGACGAAGTTCGCGACTGCGGATGTGCTGGACAGCCTTTGGAATCACTTGGCGGGAACGATCATGCCGATCGCGGCCGTCCTGGCTCTGGTAGGCGCGATCCTGAACTTCGCGACCCGCAAACCGTTCATGCGATTGGTTGCGGTTGCGCTTGCCTTGCTGTGTGTTTCGGGGATCTGGAAGCTAGTCGTGGCGATGGTGTCTTAGGCGAAGAAGATGAACTTCTCTCAAATGTCGTTCGACAACGGGATCTTGCATCTCGCGAATTGGGTCGGAAACGTCATCATGCCGACGATCGCCGCTGTGTTCATCATCATGGCGATCGTGCAGTTTTCAAGAGGACAAGAATTCTCGCACAGCATGTATGGATCCCTGGCTTGCTTAATGGTGTCCGGCCTAACGCGGGCCTTTGAGACCTTTGCTTCCCAGCGGGCATGGAATAACCCGGACGTCTATTGGATAGCCCTGACGACCCTAATCAACTGGGTAGGGAACGTGATCTTGCCTGTATATGCCGCTGCCCATGTGGCCCTAGGGGCCCTGCGAATCGGGATGTTCTCCTACATCCATCCCACGAGCAGTTGGATGCGACATTTCCTTGCGGCCGGTCTCTGTCTGATGGTCTCGGGGTTGCTTCGCTTGGCGGAGTTCTTTGTGAGCCACGGCGCTGCTGGCGTTACTTAGAAGGAGAACAAGATCATGGCATTGGACGTGACGCCAGTCTACCGAAATCTCCGGACGCGGGTAACTTTCGCCGGGCTCGAAGCAGAGGACCTGTTCGCGATCCTTGCAGTGGCCGTGGTGATGAACATTTTCGGGAGGTTCTTGAATCGGGAGATGTTCGGGCTGCCCATGAACATGGTGTTGCAGTACATCGTTCCGATCATGAGCGTGCCGGCTCTGATGCTGTTCAAGTACGGCAAACAGCGTGGATATCTCTTGGATTGGGTGATGTTTCACACAAAACCGCACGTCTATTCGGCACTTGAGCGGGACCGAGAACTCACGCGGGAGTATATCAAGGACTGAGGAAAACGAAGATGCCGCTTACGAGCCAAGAGTACCACCGGTCGCTGGGTCAGCCTCCTTTATGCGAACAGCTGAAGGTGCGCGACATCATCGACGACCTGTTCATCCAGGTAAATGGTTCCTTCGTGGCCGGCTACAAAATGAGCGGGATCAACACGTACTACGCGAGTGACGAAGAACGCAACCGCACGAAGGCAACACTCGAAGCGCTCGTTCGGTCGCTGCCTGAGCGCTCTATGCGGATGCAGGCTCGCTTTGAGATCTCAGAGGGCACTGCGGACCTGATTGGGCGCTACAACTTGGAGCAGCGGAACCCAAGTTCAGTTTTGCAGGCGCTCGACCGGCAACAGGCGGATGCGTGGTCGAAAAAGGACGCCGAGGGTTTCTACCTGCGCCATTTCCTGCACTTCTACTTTAACTGGGACCCGCGGATCCATCACCAATCTCCCGAACTCGAGTGGAAGAAGAAAATGCGCGGCAGCAGTCTCAGCATGTCGGCGACGAAATGTATCGAGCGAGGTCGTCGCGAGCACGAAGACTTGGTCGGTGAGTTCCGCAGCTTAATGTCCGGAGTAGAAGCAACGCTTCAATCGACCGGCATGACGCTCTCGCGAATGTCGGCCGATGATCTCTTCCTCGAAATCAAGAGAGCGCTCCATCCCCTCGGAAACGACCAGGTCCCTTACAGACGTCCGGAAACTTTGGTTCTTTACGAAAGCGCGCGAAGCCAAATAGCGAACGTCAACATCGAGGACGAACTTGATGAGTATCTGAAAATCGGTGGGCTGCTGTATTCGTTCATCAGTTTGAAAGACCTGCCGGATGCTACCTTTCCAGGCGTGCTGCGGGAACTCGTCGTCATCGACTTCCCGATTGTGATCACCACGGAGGTCGTTCTCCCTGACCAGGCAAAGTCGGTGAAGCAATACAAAACCCGGCTACGAAAAATGACAGCCGCCCAAAAAGACATCCACGGCGGATTCCGGCTGAATGTCGATGCGCAAGTGGCAGAACATCAGCTGATCAAAGTCCTGCAAGATCTGATCGCAAGCTCGCTCAAGTCGTGTCAGATGAGCATGACGATCGCGACACGCACCTCACGTCCTGCACGCAACCGCATGGAAACCGAGCAGGCGGAACGCATTCTTGCGGACCGCCGCCAGCGAGTTCTGCACGCCATCGGTCGGATGAACGGCGCTCGCGGCATTCCGGAAACGCTTGCACAGAAGCGATTCTTCTTTTCGAGCCTGCCAGGGCAGGGTGAAAACAACAAACGGGAATTGGACGTCCTTACTCTGCACGCCGCGGACCTATTGCCGGTAGAGATGCCGTGGAGCGGTACACCAAATTCACCCTTGATGTTGTTCGAAACACCCTACCGTCAGCTCATACCATTTTCGCCATTCGACTCAACTCTGGGTGACGCCAACCTGCTGATTATGGCCAAGAGCGGAGGTGGGAAGACCTTCATGACTCAAGGGTTTCTCCTGATGATGGCCCGCGCGAAGCCCCTGATTTCCATCCTTGAGAGGGGCGATTCTTACGAGCCGCTTGTCGAGTTGATGGGCGGGCGTGTGATCAACGTGGACCTCGATGGCAGGGAGACGTTGAATCCCTGGGACCTGCCGACGGGAGAAACCGCACCAAGCAACGAGAAGACCGCGTTTCTGAAGAACCTGACGCGGCACATGATCGGCGAGAGCCCCGGGGGCGACACAGCACTGCTCGACAATGTGTTGACCGACGCGATTCCCAAGGTCTACAAGCGCTGCGCGATCCGCTATTCGAATCCAATCCCGACGTTCAATGACTTGCGCGAAGAGTTGGCCAATTGGCGGGACGCCGAGAAGATGGAGCGCACCATGGACGAAGCGCGTCTTGCCGCGATCAAGTTGCGCTCGTGGACGGGAGAGAGTGGCATCTACGCGAACCTCTTCGACCGACCCACCACGATGCGACTGGATAACGATTGGCTCTTCTTTAATGTCGAAGGTCTCGCTTCCGATGCGAGGCTCGAAACCGCAATGAGCATGTTGATCGCAGCTGCGATGGCCTCGCGAGCGACTGGAAAAACAGGGCGACCGAGCATCACAGTCTTGGATGAGTGCTGGTCTTTGTTGGACTCCGCAGCGCTGGCGCCCGAAGTGGTGCAGTTGTTCCGGACTGCCCGCAAGCGGAACTCTAGCGTCTGGGGGATCAGTCAGACGGTGGAAGACTTTGTTGGAACTGAGTCTCAGCCCCGCCCGCATGGGCCCGGCATCCTCAAAAACGCGAGTACGAAAATCGTCGGTCAACAACCGGGCGATGTTAGCGCGCTCGTGAATCACGTTTCGCTGAATCCAGTCGCAGTCGGTCAGGTCAAAGAGTTCGGTGCACCCCGTAAGGGCCGGAGTGCGGATGTGCTGCTGGTGATAGGGGAGAAAGCAGAGACGACGCAGACGATACGCATCGTGCCCACGCCCCTTTCTTATTGGATATGCACTACGTTTCCGCGCGAAAGGAAATACCGCACCTGGTTTCTGAACAAATCTGTCGGCCGGCCATTGCTCGAATGCTATCAGGAACTCGCAAAGCGGTTTCCGCAAGGACTTGCGGACGTAGCACCGCTGCCCGAGGAATTGTCGGGAACGGTGGCGGCAACGGCCAGCGAACGAAAACCAGGACAGGTCGCCGAGGCAAGAGCGTGATGGGCTTGAAGGAGTGCCCAGAGAACGACAACGAGTTTGCTCAAGTTCGCTTGAAGGCGCAGGAGGCAATGAAATGCACTATTTGCTATACGCCGTTTTGTTTTCAGGATTCGCGTGGACGGTGTTCGCCGTGAATGGTCGCCGCCGTTTGCTAGCCCTGAGTCTGGCTGGCGTCATGCTAGTTACGGTGGCGCTGATCCCACCACAAGCGGAGGCGCAGGGGCCTGGGGGAATCGTTCAGGCGATCCAAGCGGTGCTGAAGGTGCTCAACTCGTTGATTCTGCCGATAGTGAACAGCATCCACGGCGCACGCAGCGCAAACAGCGCTTTCTACCAAAACACTGTGTGGCCCTTACCATCGATCAATCAATCCACTTCGCTCGTGCTCCAAATGATCGGTCAGTATCGCAGTCTGATGTCCGGCATTCTGAACATCAATCTGCGGAGCGCCACACTGCCGGCGCCCCAGTCGATGGAAACGCTGATACGAGATCACCAGGTGAACAATTTTGCCGGTCTGACGCAATCTTTCAACGGCACGTATCGAACGATTCCCGCACCAACCGATGCGAATCAAGTCGATCGGGACATGTCGGATTTTGACGATGCGCTGACTCTCGACAGTTTGAAGACGCTCAAAGCTGCGGATAGCGCGACCGATCTGGAACTGCAAGCAGCCGACTCCATTGAAAGTGCTGCCGGCCAGGCAGTCCCAGGATCTACGCCATTCTTGACAGCGACCGCGACGTCATCATGCATCCGCAGCCAGGCGCTGACGCAGAAGATGTTGGCCGCGGAACTACGCCAAGAGGCCGCACGCATCGCGCACCAGAACGGACTGCGAAAACGGGGGGCGATGTTCACCACCCAATTGCGAGGCTTCATCATGAACCTCTCGCAACACAACTGATTTCTAGAAAGGAAGAGTCTTATGACAAGGGTCTTGGCAGCTCTGAAGGGGAGTAAGTCTTGGGTGTGGAGTCACAGACTCCGTATTGTCTTCCTCTGCATTGTTCTGGTTCTAACTGCCCCGTGGCCAGCCCGGGGGCAAGCGCTCAGCCCCTGCTGTGTGATTCTCGCAGCAGGTCTAACAAGCATTGCCAATTCACTGAGAACAATCGCTAGTTCCTTGAACGCGATTCTCGGCGTGGATAGGGGAATGCTGCAATTCGAGCAGACGGTGGTCTGGCCGACCAGTGCTATAACTCAGGCGCAAGCTCTCGTCGGAAGCCAACAAAGCCTCTTCACGCGAATTCAGGCTCTCCTCCATATTCCCGTGAACAGCGCAACCCAACCGAATCCTCAACAACTTGAGGCGGTTCTTCTTTCCCGCAATCCAAGCCAAATCGGTCAAACATCGACGAATTACACCGCTCTGTATGGGCCAGTCCCGACGACAACAGATGCGTCACCGCAAGTCAGAGACCTCGTCGACATGACAGACGCGGCTGCTCAGGATGCGATGAAAAGGGCGATTCAGATCGACGCGTTGTCCGACCTGGAGATTCAGGCGGCCACCCAAATCAACCAAAGCATCGAGACTGCGGCGCCAGGCAGCGCGCCGATTATCGAAGCGCAGGCGGATGCATGGCTAGTTCGGGCCAATGCTTATACCCAGGCCGCGACAGCCGACTTGATGAGGCTGCGGGCCATCGAGCTCGCGAATTCGAGTGCGGACATAAAGATGGGCGCGACCAACACGACCAATCTTCGGCAGCAATTGATGAACCTGCTGCAGCACAACTGAAACTTTGGGAGTAGGTTCATGCCGAGCTTCTATTTCGAACAGGTGCTCCAAACGGCCCTCAATGGGATCGATCAGAATGTCACCGGACCGGTGCTGCAGGTCGCAGGTGCGATCCTGATCCTCAGTTTGCTGTACGCCGTCTACGAAGCATACAGCAATGGTGGGGACGTGCGAGCTCTCGGAGTAGCAGGCATCAAGTACCTGGTTCTCGGCTTGGTTTTCCTTAACTACCAGCAGGCGTTTCGGTCCGTGAACGGGATGTTCAACGGCGTCGCCGACTACATCTACAACACCAATGGTATTGGCGACGTGATTCAGAACTGGCTGAATTCCGTGAGCGCCTACGTGGGCCAGCAGGGACTGTCGAGCTTCTGGACGCTTGTAACCGGAGCCATTTCCGGGCTTCTCGATGTGCTCTTGATCCTGGTTGGGCTGATCATTCTGCCCGTCAGCTACACGTTGTTCACGCTCGCCTATGTCATGTACGGATCAATCCTTTATCTCGTTGGGCCTTTTGTGCTGGCCTTGTGGCCGAGCCAGTCCATGGGTCAGCTATCGCGAACCTACTTTGTGAACCTGATGATCTTTCAAAGCTGGGGCCTGCTTTATGCGATTCTCCAGGTCCTCATCACGGCCTTGCAGATGAACAGCGTGAACGCCGTATTGAGCGGAAATGGCGTCCTCAACGCCTTCGTTGGCTCCAGCCAAATGGTACTTCTCGGAGCGGTGAGCGTGCTGTTCTCAATCTCGATCATGCTGATTCCGTTCATTGCGAGTCGACTAGTTCGTGGAGATGTCGGCAGCACCGTCTTTGCGTTGGTCTCGGCAGCGGGACTTTACGCTGATGCGACTGCAAAGAGATTCCTTGCTTCGGGTCCCCCCTCACAAGTCGCGTCCAGTGGCCCTCCCCAGGCCATGTCAGACCCCGGCTCACCCGCCCCTGGTGGGCCGGGCGCAGGCGGTAGTCCAAGGGCGGGTGGGGACGGAAGTGTGCGTGGTGGTGTACTGGCCGACTCAAAACCTCCAATGCCTCCAAGCTCAGATGCGGCAGCCAGCAGCGCGGGCTCCGCCGGTGGGATTGGGGCATCAGGAGCTGTCCTCGCTGTGTGAGGAACGCAAACGTGACGCAGACAAAGATGGATTAGATGCGATGAGAACATTAGCGGAATCGAAAACCGCTTCCGAAATCACGGCTTATACGAAGTACTACGAGCATGACGGCATGCTTCGGGCCTACGCCAACCGGGCCATGTTTCTTGCCGTGCTGTTTGGAATAGTTTCCCTTGGATCACTGGGTTTCGCAATCTACGTTCGCATCCAACCGCCTACGATCATTCGCGTTGATAAAGATGGCGGTGCGACGGTGGTTGGGGCAAGAAGCGGACTAGACCCGGCGGCCAAGCTTGCCGGCGTGCTCTCGGCGGAGGCAGCCGCGTCAGCCGCATCGAATTCGGCCGCCCCCACGGATCTCGAGGGAAGGGCCGTGCTTCGGCGGTTTCTCCAACACTATCTTTCCTATACGCCTGATTCTGCGACCCGCAATCTTGCCGAGTCGCTCAACATGATGACCGTCAACCTCCGCAAACTCACTATGGACAAACTGCGGGACGACGACACCATTGGGAAGATTCAGCAGGATCAGATCATCTCGGACTTCCGAATTCGATCCATCGAACGATCCAAGGATGCCCCCTGGAATTACGTGGTTTTTGGCGTGAAAGAAATTCACCGCATCAAGAATGGGACCGAGGTAACCGATCGAATCGTCGGTCAATACAATCTGCGGCTGGTGGAAGAACGGCGCACCGAGCTGAACCCCAGTGGGCTGCTGGTCGCGGACTACTCTGAGCAGCAGATGGTCGGAGATCGCGACAACAGTCTTCTGCAGAGAAGTGAACTGGACAAGTGAAATCACGAATGTGAGAAGAGGATCAAGATGGCGACCATGACTGCATCTCCGCCCGATGAAAAAATGCTCCAAGGAACAAACCGTCCGGCTGGCAAGGGGGTCCGGCGGGCTCGCCACTCAGGTGACGAGGAGACGATCTTAGGAGCCCGCTTCTTTTTGCCCAAGTCGGGCACGAGCGGCCATGCTCCTGAACTGGGACGTGAGTTTCCGACGGAGGGCGAGGCGAGAGTTGAAGCACTGAAGCTGGGAGTGACGTACTACAGCCTGCAAGAATGGCGGCCGGTCGCGGACTTCGGCGGCAAGAATCCCGAACTGAAGCGGGAAGGTGTCCCAAGGAAAGGAACGGGGTAGCGAACCAGACGAGTTTTGGCATTCATAGCACGAGGTTTCATGGCAGACGTTGGTCTGTAGTGAGCGATCCACAAGCTGATTGTGGATGAGTGCTGGTCCGGTTCTTTTCGCGAACCTGGCCGGAAACCTGAAACGTTTTCGACCAGGACAGCAAAGGGAGCCGCACGAGCGAACCTCCGATCTGTTCTGGTTTTCAGGCAGAAAGGAGGAAGAGAAATGGTGAAGCAACGGTTTCTCACGCATTTCAAACCGTGGCTTATTGCCGTATGTAAAGCCGGTGCGCTAATCGTGACGTATCAACTTCTCGATCAGATCCGCACACGGCTTCAACATCCGCCTCTCAACATCTCCGATGTCGTGACGGCGGCAACGATCGCGCTCTTTGCGCTCGCGTTGCTTTGTGCATGTTGGGCGTGGGGAGAGTGGTGCTGTTTCAGAATGCGCAGGTTTCGTGGGTGGTGGAGCTACAAATTAGCTTTCGCTACCCAACACAACCAAAGGAGATTGGGAACTTCGAGACCGTGAGTAAAGTGTGAGCTAAGCAATCCAACTCGTGGGCCTGGCACTTCGCTGCCCGGCCGAAAAGTCATTTCAGCGTTTTCGGCAAGGGACAGCGAGGGGCGGACACGAGCCTCCTTCTCTGTCCATTGCCTGACACAAAAGGAGATGAGGTATGTCACACGTGGAGCACGATACGATGCCGGTCCTTGCGCTTGAACTCGATCGCGAGGGTCACATTTCTAGGAAAACCATGAGACTCAGTCGTCAAGAAACGCTCACGAACACATTGCTCCAGGGATTTTGTCCGGGGATCCGCGTGGCCACGGTAGATGTGCCAACCGAACCTCTGGATGCCTGGGAGCAAGCGATTGTCGAGCAGGCGTTGACGCGAGTTGAGTTCGATGGGATTCGGTACAACCTCGTGGGCGCGAGCGGCAGTGCGAAGAAAGGAAAGTTCTACGCCGTCGACTCCCGCTATGAGAAGCGTCTGGCCGAGAGGTTTCGATACTCGCCGCAGGCAGCCATGACCTACTTCGGCATTCTGGTGTCTTCGTGCAAGGTCATGATCGAAGTCCCAGAGTGCAGAGTTCTCGTCGTCGACGATCATGAATTGGGTACGAACGACTGTCGGGGATGGATCTCACACGCGTTGTTCATGAAACTCCGGGCAAAACACCGCGAGAATCTTTTGGCCGATGAAGTCAAAAGACTGTTTCGCAAGCTCGGGCACGGACACGACGTTCAACTGAATCCGGACGATGGAGAGGTTCTCAAACAGCAAGCCGAGGCACTGATTGACCGTAAGCTGCTGCGGAGGAATCGCTTCTATCAATTTCGCCTGGCCTTCGATAAGACGCAGGCGAAGGGGTCATTCAAGGTTATGGCGGATGAAGTAGCTGAGAAACTTGAGGCTGACATCATCCTGCCGAAGTCCTCGGTCAAACCCAGGTACCAGGGACGAGTGCTGCGGTCAATTCGGTCCGTCCTCGGTGATCGTCAGGCTCACTGCTATCGCGGGTCGGCGTTGGTCGGCATTCGGGACGTTTCTCGAAATCTCGAATTCCAATCGAGCTACACCCTTGTGGAGCATGCGCCTCAGGACTCCATAGAACTCGAACTCAAACCCTACGCCTTGAAGCAGATTGAGAAACTGCGAAAGGCGTGGGAAGAAAACAACTTCACGGAACTTTTCGAGTTGTTGGGCACACAAGAGAGCCAACGCGCGCTCGACATCGCCGAAGATCCGGACCCGGAGTGTACCTGCAGCGAGTACACAGTTGCTGACGGCGCACTCGTTGCCGATGGCACGGGTTACATGCTCAAACATCCCTTTGTTAACAGCCATTTGCAAAAGGTGCTCGCTCGCTGGGCGTATCGTCTTTGCACCAGCGGCGGCTTTCGCCTGCCCGGTTTTGCCTTGGCAGACGATGGCTATCTGCTTTTGAGCGATGGCGAGGTTTTCTGTGGTTCCGACTGGATTCCGAAAGACCGCGGGTTTGCTCCTGTTTCGTCCCGTCTGGGTCTGATCGTTCGCTATCCCATCCGGATGAAGGAAGACCTGCTCCCGTTTGAGAATCTGTCGCCGCAGGAACTTACGTCTCTTTTGGCGTCCGACCTTTCAAAGCGCGGTTGCCATATCTCGGAACAACAGGTCGCAGCGGTGGCCAGTGAGCAGTTGCAACTGAAGGGCACATTGATCTTGCACTCGGAAGCAGCTGCCCGAAACGGCGGAGACTTCGACTTCGATCAGGTATGTGTGCTCGAAGGCGACAAGTTTCCTCGTTTTGTGCGCGACCGATTCGCTTACGAGGAACGGCATGCAGCGCAGAAGAACAAGACCCCCAAGCCCCCGAGTCCCTGGTGGAACCTGCCACAGGTTGCCATGCAGGCGCGGGGAAACCAGATTGGATCGATTACCGATTTGAAAACCTCGTGTTTGGCGAATGGAAGGGACGATCTGGCCTGGCAGCTTGTCGACCAACTCCAGAGCGCTCTCGACCAGCTGAAGCATGGGACACAACCTGACCAGGACGTAATTCGGGATATCCGAAACGAAATAAGCAAGGCCCCCTGGCTCAAGCTCAAACAGAAACGGCGAATCGTGGAGATGGCCGAGCACTTGCCGATCGCAGAACACGACAAGATCGGACAGCTCTACAATTTCCTCCGCAAAGAGCTTGGACGTTTTTTCTCAGACGCCGCTGTGGCGCCGCTCAGCGATTTCCGCGGGCTGATCGGAGGTGCAGAGTTTACGCCGGAAATCTTTGCCGAGTGCTCCACCGTCAACAAGTACTATGCAGCCGTCGTGACTCAAACCCTGACTCAGCGACAGGAACTATGGGACGAACTGGAAAAGGCCGAAGCCGAGGTCGAGGCATTAAAAGAGGATGCCGAGGCTCGAAAAGAAGCCATTTTCCGCCGTAAGCAGGCCTCCGCGGCTCTTCAAAGTTTTGAGGAGCGCTCGCGGGAAGAGTTGCGGGCCCTGATCGATCAAGTCCGCATCTGGGCCCAAAGCAAGAATGGAACGCGATTGGCATATCTGTCGGCCCTGCACGCGATCGTGTGCCGGGATAGACGGCCGAATCCGGAGCATGAGTTTGTTCCGGGAACCGGGTCGATCGTCTTCTATGCATTTCCTCAGGAAGTCGTCAACCAAATCGCCGAACGAACCGGAGGGCGGCCGGTTACGGTAGAGATCCCCGATCTCACAGACGGCGAAGTCGAAATCGACCGGGACGGCCGCATTTTCCTGGTCAGCCATTTCACGAATGGCGACGGTCAAGTCCACGAACGCCTCATCTTTCTCGCTCAGGTGACGAGAAAAGGCGAGGTCTTTCGTGAACGCGACGAACAGGGCTCGCCCATCGTGATCGAACGAGTCCGTCCATTCCCGATTCGGGCGGGCAGAAGCGAGGCACGGGATGAGATTGTCATCTTTCCCGAAACTCAGCGGCGCCCTCAAGTTCCACGGGGGACCGTCATACTGCCGCAAACCGTCAACTGAATCTGTCCGGGAGGTTCGCCTCGAACCTCCCGGACGTTTTCAATGGGCCCCGACGTCAAGCAGGAGAAAACACAATGAAGCGATTATGGATCATCCTTATTATTACGGTCGTTTCGACTATAGGGATACCGCTGGCCGGCCAGAAGATCGAGCGCGCATCGAGCGATCGCTCCCAGATCATTCATGTGAAGACTGCACTGAATCACTTGACGGTGATTGAGCTTCGCGAACCTGTCACGCAGGTCGCCACCGGGAGTCCGTCATTCAAGGTCGAGTGGCGAGAAAACAAAGTGTTTGTGCAGCCAACCGAGGCTGATGCCTCTACCAACCTATTTATCTGGACCTCCTCCGAACGACTGAACTATGAACTGGAGCCGGCTGGTGACGTCGCTGGCATGGACTTTGCGGTAGACCAGATTCCGCTCGCTCAGCCCAAGGCAGCCAGCGTCCCGCAGCCGCCTCAGCCCTCCCCAACCGAAATCCTCTTGGCCGGAAGGGCAGTACGGCTTGAGTCCGCCAAGCCTTCGCACAAGCCAGTTGAGGTCACGATTCACGATCTCTACGAAAAAGATGGACGCCTGCTGGTGCGATACGCCGTTCGGAACCGAGGCAACCATATCTACTACGTTAACGCGCCGCAGGTCTTTGAGCTTACAGGCGTGCGCTACCCTCAATCTCTTTATCCCCTGGTGGACTCGCAGCTAGGCGACCAGGAGTCTTTGCGAGTCACAGCGAAGCAGCAGACTCCAGTTCCCGTGCTTGAAAGTCACGTGCAGACTGAGCATCTCGCACCTGGTGAAGAATCCCTTGGCGTCATAGCCCTTCGCCTAACATCGAGCACAGAACCCACGATACTGCGGTTTCAGTTTCCCAACGACGACAAACAACAGGTTGCAGCATTGCTGGTGCGGTGAGCTATGGAACGGATTACGCCGGTAGAAGTGGATCGCTTGCTGCGGCAACACCTCCGTCGCCGCTCCGATATGGGACTGTGGAATGCATTAACGGCGATGATCTTCGAACCGCATAATCCTTTTTCAGCCGAGCCCCGAAGAAAACCCCACCGATGGTTTGTGCTTTTCGTGGTCAGTTTGGTTGTGGCGGTCGCCGCCTTTGGATATTTCAACTTCTTGAATTGAGATGGTCGCAACTGTGCTCCACAGAATCGAAGCCGTTGTTTTCTTCCTGGCGATGATGCTAGCGGTCGTTCTCGAAGGTGGAATCGTCTACTGGTTATCCCAACATCCCGCCAGCCAGGGCGCATCGTTCGGCCTCACAGGCCAGTGGACGAGCGCTGCTTTGCCGCAGGCGTGGCTCTTCGGCGCTCTCTTGATGCTCGCCCACAAGTTGATTGTGATGTTCACTCCATCCTTCGGATGCCCTGAAGGCGAAATTCAGCGCGAGCGGATAGGCTTCCTGCGCCTGTGGCGTTGGCCCGTTGCGCTGATCGCCATGCAGGCCTTCGCCTTCCTCCTCGACCGCATACCAGCATCATGATCCGGGAAACATATGCCGACCGTCACCATCATCCGCCTCTCCTCGAGAGCGCTGAGATCCTCATCGCCGCGGTTCTGATGTTTGCTGGCTGGTTCACGTGGTACGTCGGACGAGAACGCTACTTCCTGACAGCGCGCCAACTGACCGAACTTGCCACCTACCTTATTATTGCGGGCTTCACGCTGGTTACGACCATTGCCCTTTGGGCCACCCGGCGATCCCGAAGGGAGAAGCAATG